>ERZ791618.22-NODE-22-length-89685-cov-2.233928_pt1 | contig 89685 bp, 63 predicted proteins | sample MGYA00510059_ERZ791618 | MGnify/ENA primary metagenome ERZ791618 (study PRJEB30046, sample SAMN00715159) | human gut metagenome | study: EMG produced TPA metagenomics assembly of the A metagenome-wide association study of gut microbiota in type 2...
ACCCATACATCCCCGGATCTGGTTGATAATATAGAAGATATATAGTTACTTGGAATTTGCATTTCCTGTTCCGGGCGCGATGTACGAAATACGGTCATTTCACCTGTACGGGTATTAAAACGGTACAGTCCGGCAGAACGCATACCTATCAGTAGCACACCGGGACTCTCTTCCTCCATGCAACGAACGGAGGAAAAATGCAATTTCTCCCCTTTCGGTCCGGTAAACTCTGTCTTCCGCTCACCGGCAGGAGTAAAGCAAGTCAGTGCATATCCGCCTTTTGAAGTTCCTACCCATAAATTACCGTCTGCATCACGCACAATACCATAAATAGCAAGTTCTATGGGATATTTATAGAATAAAGAAAAACGCCGGGTAGCAAGATCAAAACGATAAACCTCACCCAATACCGTACCACACCAGATACAGTCATCCTCAGCATACACCGTTTTGATAACATTCGAATTATGCACGGAATAGCTATCCTTATCAATCAGATAAAACTGCCCTTCCCCTGTCGAAATTTCATATCGCAGTAATCCATACCCCTCAGTAGCTATCCATAAGTTTTTCTGTTTATCGACACAAGCCGTACCATAGATTCCCGTTTGCTGATTCACCGTCTTCCCCGGAGTATGATGAATGAAACGGTCGGTAAGCGAGCTCAGCCAAGTGACACCACCGGCAAAAGTACCAATCCACAACGTACCGGTATGATCACGGCAAAAAGCATAAATGGAAAAATGCCCCAAGCCACGCCCGGGTTCGTCATAACTGCTCACTTTACGAATCTGATCCTTCAACGGTGCATAAGCATAAATACCATCGAAAGTACCAATCAGCATCTCTCCATCCCATTCGGCAAGGCAACGGACATAATTATTTTTCAGACCACTGTTGGCAGATACATAAGAAGTTATTTTATGATTACGGACATCAATACGGTTCAGTCCGCCAAATTGACAACCTACCCAGATGCGATGATAAGAATCTTCATAAAGAGTGGAAATACTATTGTCCGGTAAGCCAGCACGACGGTCATAGTGATTAATCACCTGCATCTGTTTGTTACACTGGTAAACACCATTCACTGCCGTACCTATCCAGAAATTGCCTGCCTTATCCTCCATCAAGGCAGTGACGGAACTATTGAAGTTCTCTACAAATTCCACCCTTTTAAAGTTGTCTTGTTCGGGAATATAACAACAAAGCCCACTGCGGGTACCTACCCATACTTTGCCGGAACTATCAACTAAAAGAGAAAGAATACTTGCACTGGAGAGTCCATCTACATTAAAATAGTTACGGATACGTTCGGTACGAAGGCACATCCGGCTTAGTCCGCGACTGGTACCTATCCATAAATTCTTGCTATGATCTTCGCGTATTTCATTGACTTCATTGTCTGCCAAACTCAGAGAATCTCCCGGGTGGTGACGAAAAACGGTATATTCACTTCCATTATAACGATTCAGTCCATTACGTGTCCCCAGCCAAAGGTATCCCCGGGTATCCTGGCAAATGGTCATCACGGAGAGTTGGGAAATTCCTTCATTCAGTTTCTGGCTATAGTAGAATGAATATTTAGAATGCTCAGCCCATAAGTACAAGACCGGAAATGAGCAAATTAGAAAGATCATCAATATTTTCGTTTTCATCAGTATAGATATGTTTTGCACACAAAAATAAGAAAAGCCCGGAAATAACATAGAATATTAAGGTGAAATAAACAATATAAGGAGAAAAGAAAGGTTAGTCCGGCGTCACTAAATAGTTACAGAATAATTTTACAGTGCAAATCAGTCGTAATCTTATCCTATTTCAGTCGTATACTGAATAGGGTTCAGTCGTATACTGAACCCTATTCACTCGTATACTCATTATGCGTCACCTTAACGCTCTTGATAAACAAGTAATTAAAAAACGTGTTTTCGGAAAGCGAAATTGAATATAAATTTATACAAATAGATTACAAATTCACCTTTATCGTTGCCCCTTCCGTCACGCTCTTCTTCAGCACTGACTTGCCACCTTTCAATACTTCCACATGTAGCTTCTTTCCTGCACGACGTACCCGAATATCAAACTCCGAATTGAAAGCACATACACGATTCAGATTCATATACTCCCACTCCTGTGGCAAACGGGGAGTCATCTCGAAACTGCGTAATCCTGTGGGGCGAATACCGAACAGGCCTTCGGTATAGATACGGCAATACAATCCGCTTTCAGCAGAAAGATGACGCTGATCTCCTTCGGGCCACGCTTCAATGGCATAAGGCACATGATCGCCCAACAAACGGCGATGTGAATACTTCTTGAGGAAGTTCATACCTTTCTCCACTTCTCCGGCAGCAATGGTGCCACGCAAAGCATAGAGGGTACTACGATCCCAGAAGGTTTCGGTACCGGCTTGCGTCAACAACCCGTCGTCCGTCCAGAGGCGGGGCGAAAAGAGAGCATCGATAGTACCTTGCGCACGGGTGTAGATACCCATAACAAGAGGCATACAAATCCAGGAACGCAGGATATCATTACCTTCATAATAACGGTAACTGTGGAAACCTTCTATCTCATAACCAAAATGTTTTTCTATGGCTTTCTCTAAAGCATTCGCTTGATCACGATACGTATTCAACTGCTTTGCCGATACTCCCAATTCACGCCCCAGCATAACGGCTGAACGCAAAGCATCGTAGTAAAGCGTAGAGGTACAGAGGTTTGCATCACCAGCCGGGAAGCGGTTCTCCAATTCATCTGAATTCGATGCAACCACGCCGGCGGGAGTTAGTTTACGGTTGCAATACTCCAGACACCATTCGATCAGAGGCCACAGTTCACGCGCTTCCGCCTTATCTCCACGAGCCAACGCATAGCGTGCAGCACCGTAAGCAATCATTGCACCGTCCCCCCTATCTTTGGCACCATGCCAGAAGCTGACACCTTCGGAGATGATGGAACTCGGAATAGGCTTATACTCCGGATTCATATAGCGGGCAAAGTGGCGGAAAGAGTTCAATGCAGACTCATCACCAATCTCATACCCTAGGAAAGGGAAGAAGGGGTTGATATACTCTGCCTGGTCGTTAGCCCAGACAGCCGCATAATAGGCTTCACCACCGGGACCATGCATCAATCCACCTTTCGTGCGGTAAATGCTTTCAGCGCCACGCAGTTTGGCAAAGGCAAACATGCGATTGAGCACGGGATCGGGGGTATCCAAAACCAGATTGCTCCACCACTGACTGATAAGCGCTTCACGCGCGGCACGTTCACTAAGGATATTGATGTGCGAAAGGCCGGCATCGTTTCGTCCGGACGAGGCATCCGCCAGTTTACTTCCGGAAAAGACTGCATAGAACTCAAGCGTCTCTCCTGGTTTCAAAACAAAGACACCACTTTTGGAAAGAGCAGCTTCTATGCAATAAGCACCATATACACCGGCTTCCTCAGGAGTAGTATATGTTACGTTCCACTCAGGCACTCGCAGCGTTATCTGATTCGGACTGCTATTCTTGAAAGTATATTCCTCACAATAGCGCGCGGCATTGGTGGAGGGATAGAGTACACGGTCAATTGCACGGCATCTTTCAGTTCCTTACGCCGGTAAATATAGCCGAAACTACTTTCCACACGCATAATGCCATTGAAGGTAACATCACGTACTTCTTCATTCAGCAGGGTTTGATCGTCCACTGTCACCAAAGCGGGAATATTCACATCGAAACGTTGCTTCAGATTGTTCTGTGTCTTATTGGGATGCATGCGAAGCATAGGGAAAACAAGACTTCGGTTCAGATGGAAACGCTTTTGTGCATCCACGCCGTAACGAAGGACAACGGAAAGTTGTTGACCACTCATTTCCAAATGATCGTCATGTGGAATATTATCATTGATATTCCAGCGAATGGCTCCATCATCCTGAATAGTCCAACGATCCTTCGGTTGTGCAATGGCCAGCGAACTGGCAAAGATGAAAGAGGAAAGTAATAAGATTCTTCTCAAGTTCATAAGGTTATTGTATTTAATTGTTAGCTATTAATATCAATACTGCACTCTCAAACTGGGTATTCAATGGATTCTCCAGACCTTTTTCCATCAGTTCCGCTCCCGTAAATACCTTGCCATTGGCAGGGAAACGAGAAGTCACTCCCTTTGCCAGACTCACTTCCTCCACACGATATTTTTTCTGGGCATCCAGGCCACCCAGCATTACCCGGGGTTCATTGCCATCTTTAGTCTGGTAGAAGTAAACGACTGCCTTTTGTTTATCTGTTGAAACATAACTCAAAGAAGCCAATGGGGACTCATAAGGGGAAACCAGGCGATAAAGTTCACCGTGCATCACTAACGGACGGATGCGCTCTTTGTACAATTTCACAGCATCGGCAATCTGCGCGCGTTCTTCAGCCGTAGCCTTATCCAATGCCAGGTCTATTCCGAATGCACCGCTCAATGCCACATCGATTGCCATCTTCAAATGACGTTTACCCATACGGGTGACATGAGCAGAGATCGTATTCGCAGGAAAGAAATGCGAGAAGCCCCATTGTATCTTGATACGTCCCAACGGGTCTGTGTTGTCACTGGGCCAGAAGGAATGGAAATAGGGCATTGCGCCATAGTCCACACGTCCCGATCCACCGGCACAAAGCATGGCCATCACATTGGGGAAGCCTTTGGCAAAGCGATCCATCAGACGGTAAAGCGCCCAATTATAATCTATCCAGAGATGACTTTGATCGGCAGGCTGCAAATAAGAAGATCCGGGTTGGGTGATGTAACGGTTACAGTCCCACTTCACATAAGTGATATCCGGGTTAGGCCGCAAGGTTTTGTCGATAATATCCCATTCAAAAGCCTGTACTTCGGGGCGGGTGAGGTCCAGTATCTCCTGATGGCGACCCAATATCGGTTCACGTTTAGATTGAGTAATGATCCAATCGGGATGTTGCTGATAAAGTTCACTCTGAGGATTCACCATCTCGGGTTCCAGCCAGATACCGAAGCCAACTTTACGCTTCAATGCATCCTTGGCAATATATGACAGACCTTTGGGTAACTTCTTGGTAGAAGGGTCCCAATCTCCCAGACCGTGCTTGTCATCATCACGGGAGTAAGATCCATTACCGAACCGCCATCATCCAATAAGAAAAGTTCAGCACCCACCTGGCGGGCACCATCAAAGAGTTGCTTCAAGCGGTCTTCATCAAAATCGCAGTGGGTAGCTTCCCAGTTGTTCAACAATACAGGGCGGTCTTTCTCTGCATCGCGGATGGCATTTGCCATAGCCCAACGCTGGAAACGACGGCTGGCTTCTCCCTTACCCTGCTTACTATACGTGTAGAGAATGGCGGGTGTAGTAAATGTGCCACCACGCTCCAGATTGTACTGTGAGCCCAAAGGATTCATACCGGTCAGCAAACGCAGGTTCTTGTTCCAGTCTACATCGAAAGCAAACTGGAAACTACCGCTCCAACGCAAAGAAGCCGCCAGTACTTCACCTTCATTCTCTTTAGCCGGTCCGTTCAGGGAGAGGATAAAAGAAGGAATACGCATCTGATGTGCACGGATGCCTAATTTGGAATCCAGAATCTTGACTCCTTCCGAAAGGCGTTCTTCATTGAGGGTTGCTTCGCGCTTATAGTTACCGGAGAATTGAGTGAGCCAGTATTCCTTCGCCTTTACCACCGGGGCAGCAGAAGCAAAACGATGCAGAATGACTTTACCTTTCTCATTATGCGTAACGGTATTCCAGATTTCCATCATGCTATTGTCTGCATAGCATTTGATATAGATATCTACGGTGAAAGGATAGGCAGGGTCTTTCAGTGAAATAATGGTTTGTTCGATACCCGATGCCAGCGCTTCCGTACGATGTCCGGCGTAGTGAAGCTCCGTAGATGTATTTCCATCTACGTGAGTTGCCTGGATAGCCGGTTCTGTCAGGACACCGTTTCCATAAGGAGGAAAAAACTCCCATTCACGTGAGGGCATCTTAGCAGGAGGCTCTACTTCACGGGCAGCATCTCCAAAGCCCAATTGGTAAAGGCGATCGTCCGTACCTACCATGAAGGTCAGTTTCAGTTCGCCGGATGTAACGGTGAAGAGCTTCTTCACATTTGGATTGTCCGCTGCATGCACCGTGAGGAGAAGGCAGAGAAATAAACAGGTCGTCAATATATTCTTCATAGTCTTATCATTCTTCTGTCATAAACTTCCAGGTAACATTGGCAATACTGTTCGGTTTCCCCTTTTCAGCTTTGGATATAGCACCTTTCAGCTTGCCTTTCTTATCGCGTGTCACAGTGATATCACGCCAGGAATAGGCGCCCTTCTCGTAATCGAATGTTTCACCGTCATCATCATACAGCCGGTAAGCACCATCTGCTTTTCCATAATGACGGATTTCCAGATTCACCTTCTCTCCTGCTTTCGGTGCATGCAGGCGGGCCTCCATAAATGGTAGGATAGCCCCATCCTTTACATATACCGGAATACGGTCCAAGCCCGGTGTAACAGTAATCTTCTCGCCATTGCCCACATATTTACCCGTATAGAAATCGTACCAGTCTCCTTTAGGCAATACCACCGTACGTTCTTTCTGGCCTTTGAACATGGGAGCTACCAACAGATATTCACCAGCCATATACTGATCCTTAATTTCTTTGGAAACTGCTTCCAAATAAGGATTATCTTCCAGATTGGCATCCGACAGTTTCGCTGTAGTTCCTTGTTCAGGGTTGAAACCCGGTTCCAGATTCATGGCGCGGAACGGAGGAATACCATCAAAATGATAGCGTGCAAATTCACTATACCAGTAAGGCATCATCTGCATACGCAGCATAGCATACTCTTTTATCTGATTCTCTACTTCGGGGAAAGTCCAGGGTTTCGTACCGCTTGCCCAGGCATTAATCATTGCCATCGGCGAGAATACTACAGATTGGAAACGACGCAACCAGTCTTCCGATGAACTGGAACTACGTACTTCCGGAGTCCACAATACACCACTAAAGCCTGAATTAATCAAAGCAGTAATAAAGTCCGGATGGCTGTAATAGTCATTATAAATCACATAGGGGAAAGAAGTTGCACCGGCATTCGATGCACGAACCAATCCGAAGGTACGTTGATTACGCTTCTTGTACAATTCCGCAGTAGTACGTTGTACCCACAAACCATAAGTCTGGCGCATCTGCTCGGCGGCAATTCCACTGGGGAAAGTAGCCACATCCGGCCATACATAACGGTCGTATCCGTCTACTTCATCCACTTTATAACCGCTGACACCGATATTCACGTGTTCCTGTTCCAGCTTATCCATCCAGATTTTGCGGGCTTTCTCGCCTGCCAAGTCGGGTACGATACCACACCATACGGTGTGTGAGCCGCTTACCGGATACATTTCCTTATATATCTTTGAATCGGGAGATACGTATGGGTTTGTCCATAAGTTGATGCGTACTCCTTTAGCCAACATCTCTTTCACAAAGCCGGCGGGATCAGGATAGCGGGTAGCATCCCACTCAAAGGTACAAGGATACGCTTTGCTTTGCCAACCCGGTTCCAGTCCGATGAAGTCCAACGGGAAACCACGTTGTTCAAACTCATCCGCTTCGTTCTTCACGTCTTCAGCTGTATAGAGCTTCTTTGTACGTTGCGTAAAGCCCAGCCCCCAACGCGGAGGCAATGTACCTCCTCCACAGAGCAGGTTATAACGACGGACAACATCCATAGGGGTAGGCCCGGCGAACAAATAAATTTCTGCACCCGGGGCAGGAACCAAGATAGAAACGGCATCCGAATAAGGAGCCGATGTCCAGGTCTTATCCATATTACGGTCTTTAGCCACCGGAGCATTCGGACTGTCCTTACGTGCACCGCTACCTGCATATACAGTCAGATAACGTGCCGAATTAATCAGTACTCCATAACCGGAACTGGAAATATAAAAGGGGACAGGAGCATGTGTACGCCCGTTATCACGTCCACCATAATGGTCTACATGCAGGTTCAGGATCTTGCCACGCTGATGTACTGTCTGAAAGTTCAGTCCAAAGCCGTACAACTGTTCCTTGCGTTGCAAAGGAATGCGGAGACTTGTTTTACCATCTTGTATGGAACCCACAATTTCATTCGCCAATTCAGGCAATGTCACCTCCGGCAAGCGGGCAAAACCTCCCTTTTGCGGCGTAACACCGGCCACACCCAATAATGAATATTCTTCAGGAGTGCCTACCACGCCTTTCCAGACGCCGGGCTCCACTTGCTGCCATGCAATCTGTGCTTTGGCAGGACATAGCATCAACAGGGCCATCGCCCCTACAATCAAAATTTTCTTCATTCTTTCCATTTTGTTACAATAGCGTTATTATCATCGAATCATACCGGCAAAGCCACCATTCGGAAGAACTTTCACTTTTACCGTCCCATTTGTATTTTCTACAGGCATATAGTCAAAACTATCTTTATCTTTTCCATCTATAATCATAGTGAATGATTTACCTTCACATCCGGCGGGCAAAGTAAATTCTATTTCACGTTCCTCTTCCTTACCGCTGATACCACCGATATACCATACATCACTGGAACGACGTACCACAACAGCATAATCAGCCGGATAACCAGCCAACAGAATGCTCTCATCCCAGGCAGCTGGTACTTCTTTCAGGAATTGTTTGGGTTGCTCCGGCAAAGAAAGATAAGACTCCGCCTTATCAGCAAAACATTGAAAACCGGATTCAAAGACTACTGCCAGAGCCAACTGATGCCCCATAGTTGTCTTACGTATAGCAGGTATCCCCTGACGTACTTTATCAGAAAAAGTCACCGGAGTATAATCCATAGAACCGACCACATTGCGTGTGAAAGGTACAGTAGCATTGTGTTTTGCCGCCTGGTCGCAACGTTCCTGACGTCCCAGAGTTTCTGCACCCCGGATAGCTTCCGTAGTCAGCATATTCGGATACGTACGTTCAAAACCACGGGGTAAAGTGGCACCATGAAGATCTACCAGCAAATGATTGTCTGCCGCATCTTTCAGTAAAGCCGGATAAAGTTGAATAATACGTTGTTTGTCTGTATCAAAGAAATCGACCTTGATTCCTTTCACTCCTACTTCACTGATGCGTTTCATTTCTGCACGACGTAATTCAGGATCACTCATCAGACGATGTGTCGATACAGAATCTTTTTCACGTCCTGCACCGGAATGGTACCATAACCAGACACCCACTCCCTTTTGCTGTGCGTATTTCACGACATCTTCCATAGTGCCACCGTTGCCCATGTTTTGCCAGCCGGCATCAATCAACATGTATTCCCAACCCATTTCAGCACTAAGATCCACATACTTCAGCTGTGCTTTATAATCACGGGGAGTACCGCCATTAGACCACCAACTCCAAGATGCGCGTCCTGCCTTTATCCAGGATTCATCATTCACTACAGACGCCGGATTCAGGTGTGAAATCATTTGTGTCTGGAATATAGTATTCAGATCATCTCCTATGATAATAGCACGCCAGGGAGTGAACCACGGCAATTCCGATACAGGTTCTACTGCATCCGGTACAATTGGTTCATCCGGCTCCGGAAAACGGATTTTATATGCTTTATCGGTTCCGGCATTATCAATATGAGTAGCAGGATATGAGCCATCCAGATGGGCTTCCGTTATCATCATCCAGACTCCGTTGGTGTTGAATAGCATAGGAAATGCCCAACCACGCCCATGTCCACATTCCGAACGGATATCTATTTCACTCCGGCAATATTGTTCATAGCTCGGTTTGTGACGATCGTTCCAGTCATACGGATGTATCCACGCTTTTCCATTTACGGGTACGGCAAATTCTGTATGTTCGGCCTGGATAGTGTACATTTGTCCATCCTCTCCGGGTAGTTCATAGCGGAAAGCCACTCCGTCATTATATACCCTTACGATCAAATTAAACTGCTTATCCTCTTTAGTACGGAAAGTAAAAGTCTGTTCACGACACTCATCCGTAGTATTCATCTTCTTGCCGGATTTTAGCTGATAAGCATTAGAGATATCTTTCACAGCAGAAGCAGAAACAAATTGTGCATCTTTTCCATACTCACAATTATCCATAACCAGCCCTAAAAGAGATTTCTCCATCGCCACTCCATCTTTATAAAAGACAGAGTAACTAAGCGTTGTACCGCCATTTTCTTGTTTATTCTCCAAAGCAAAGCGGATGTTGCTGTCTTTAGATGCCAGCTCCCATGCATCAGGAGCCGTACAAGAAGTCATTAATACTGCAAACAGCAATAGTGCTGTATTCAATAGTTTTTTCATGGTATTCATCATTTATATATTTGCATATCCCCATCTTCACAAATAATCTCCGGACGGGCATCGGGGTTCTTCAACTCAAACGTAACATTCTTCAGTTTCAACCCTTTCACATGGCGTGCCCATACTCCATATGCCGGAATCTTAGGACCGAAAGTCTTTACCTCCGGGTATTTATCGATAGCTTCAGGTACCTGAGACAAGGCATCCTCAGGAGTTCCTGTACCCAATAAACGAATATGAATATTTTCCAAAGTCAGGTTTGTGATGTAATGTCCCGGAATACCCGTAATCAGAATACCGGAAGGAGGCGTCAGTTGAGCCTTATCGGCAGCCACCGCTTTTACATTACGGATTATCACATTTTCAAAGACACCGATAGATTGCTGGGTATCTTCCTGTTTACGGAATACACTCAGACGGGCACCCAAACGAAATAGCATCGGCGTACGTACTTCATCCATTGTGATATCAGAGATTTCCACATTACGCAGATGGGCTCCATCTACGGAGAATAACTTTATACCTCCATTCTTGGTGTCGTAAATATGACAATTGCTGATCTTGATGTTCTCAAATCCTGCCATAGATTCTGTTCCCATCTTGATACCTGCCTGATTACTTTTCAACTTCATATCCGTAACAATGATGTCATCACATCCCATTTTACTGGCAGTAGTCTTAAAGCAAAGAGCATCGTCACCACTGACAATATCACAATTACTAATGCGTACATGTTGGCAACCATCAATATTAATTCCATCGTTGTGAGCTACTCCAAAGCTACGTATCGTCACATTATGGATATTCACATTCCGACATTGGAAATAATGGGAAGTCCAGGCACCTGCATATTTTAAAGTAACTCCTTCCACGCGTACACCTTCGCAACGCACCCAGCGAAGCAAGAAAGGACGCAATCCCCAACGCTGTCCTTCCGGACGGGTATCTACTTTTATATGTCGTTCTTTCAAAGCCGAACCTTGCCCATCGATAGCACCTTCGCCCTCCAATGCCACATTTTTAGCATCCACCGCTACCAGCAATGCCCAACCGACATCGATACCCAGGCCTTCCGTAAAAGGATCAAGGTTATCATAAGCTTTATAATCGGTAGTACCTAGAATAAGGGCATCTTTCTCCAAATGCAAAGTCACATTATCTTTTAGCACGATAGTAGCCGACAAATAGGTTCCGGCGGCACAAGTACCGTTCCACCACCCGCTTTATGACAAGCATCAATTGCTTTCTGAATGGCAGGTGAGTCCATCTTTTTGCCATTTCCCCGCGCACCGTACTTCTTTACATTAAATGTTTCAGCCTGCAACGTAAATGGCAGAACAAGCAACATCAACAACAGTAATAAGTTCTTTTTCGTTTTCATGGTTAGTATATGTAAGTTAACTATTTAATTTCCTTTGCAATATTCACTGTATATATCCTATTACTTCGCCGCCCGGGGTGTTCTAAACGCAACTCATTGGTACCTTTTGCCAACGCTACAGGGAACACAAACTCTCTGCGTTTCTCACCAAATGTAGCCAAATAACCGATATTCTCACTGATTTTCTCCCCATTAATATATAAGTAAGAGGGAACCGGATTGCCACCTGCATAAGATACTACCAAATAATATTCACCTTTATGTGGAATATTTACTTTCCAACTCACACTTCCTTCAGAACTGCCTTTTTCACCTTTGAACTCTACTGAACCATCCTCATTTAGGGATGCCGATCCCTGTCTTTCCATATCTTTAGCCTGGCATATCTCTATATTCTCCAAACGACGTACCACTACACGTTGTGAAGACGTTACTTTTCCATTTGCCAAAGTTTTCAGATCAAACTCAGTCGTCTTAGAAATTGACAAAGGAATAATACCTTCTGCATCTTCCAAACGTTTACCATTCAATCGCACTTCCTCTGCATGAGAGGTTTTATAATGCAAAGCATTTTCATCTGCATAGAAGTATTCTATTGCCGGACGTTTTTCATTCAACGGAACCCTGTATAATTCGATTCCTTTACCTGTACCCAGATTACGGCTGTACATCCGGTGCGTCGGATTATTCCAATGCTCATGTACACCCAGGCTACCTTGCTCTTTTCCGATATAAGCTATCCCCGAAGGAGGATTCCCTATATTTGCCGCCTCATGAAGAAAATTGTCGGCATTGGCACATAAAGGAAGTTCCGAATAAATGAAATCAAGTACCACTGATTCGATAGCGACCTGATCATTGGAAGCCAGAAAACTGGAAGTCCAGCCATTATTGAACGGAGGAAGTTGGAAACGTACCGCTTTCCCGTTATGCTTGGGATTTACGTACATAGCATCCACCAGATACACCAAAGTATTTCCACCTATGCGCTCGTGAGCCATCAGATCGACAATGCTATTATAAGTGCCCATACCACGGAAAGAAGACCAGTCACGAATAGAAAGATGCAAGGGCGGCACATTGCCTATGGAACCGAACTGATTCTTACCCGTAGCAGTTATAGCTGTCTGTCCGGCACTGTCCCTCCATTTATCGGTCGGTTCAGAGTGTCTTTTCATCAATGCCATGTTAATCATATAGTCGGCTTCGTAAGCCGCATGTGCCAAACTTCTGGCACCGGCATCGGTTATCTCGCTGGAATAACGAATTACATCGGGAACAAATCCTCCCCAATTCTGATAATTGACATTTGGATAAACCGGCTGTACATAATCGTAAACAGCCGAAATGCCTCGACGCTGTGCATCATATACCGTAATACAGTTCTGAGGAACCTTCATGATATCTACCAATTGATGCAACAAAGAATACACTGACTGTGGAGTAGCATCAATGATATTAGTTCCACCATTGTCATTCAGATTGATTTTGATAGCAATCTTCTCACCTTTCTTATACTTTATTGCACCTTTACCTTTCTTATAATTAAAAGTCCTGAACAGTTCATCCCATGCCTTATCAATCGTATTCTGGCGGGTCAGCGCAATAATCACTCCCTCCATCATATCATCAACCCGTGTCTGGCTATTATTATCCGGATCCGAATAAAGTCCTCTTTTTCCATCCCAGGCAGCCGCCTTCGGATCATGTGCCCATGCCACCCGCCCCGGATGAATTCCTCTGGCTACTCCCATCGGAGTGTTGGGGGCATCAATAGGCACAAAACGTCCCATATCAGTACCATTATCTATCTGCTTACGAATGACCTGCCCCATCAGAGAATTATCCACTGTAATTATATAAAAGGTCCCCGACAGTAATATACCAACTGCCAATACGGACAACCCCATATAGAACCTACGGGAATGCCACAAAAGTTTGAAACGTTTCCACGTACCAAATCCAACCAATGTGCTACTGATAAAAGCTACAAAAGAAAAAGCGATAGGAGCAGCGATTTGCTGACAGGGATATTCTATTCTGGAAGGTTTGGGCACAACACGTATCAGAAACCAGATCAAAGCTGCTAACCCGAACAGAGGAAAGCAAATCTTCAAAACAACATTTTTCTTGTTGATTCCAACGATCCGTCCACTCTTCGGACAAGTCTTAAAGAACCATCTTTTTATTTTTGTATTCATTTCATTAGATATAAAGGATTATCTTTCATGGTTACAAAAATAGGGAGATAAAAAAGAGACGATTATCAGTATTCCATCAAATACTTGAAAAATCGTCTCAACCAAGCAAACAGTATCTTATTTATGTAAATAGACTAGCTCTATTCCAATGTCTTTCCCCATATTACGGCTATATTTCTTTTCTTCCGGATTGTTCCAATGTTCCAAGACTCCGAGGCTACCTACTCCTGTGCCATCTCTTTCCGGATCATAGAAAGTAGTGGACAACGGGCGGTCTGCCAGAGCAGCTTCCACCAGGTACATATCACAATAATCCACATCGGCCATACGCGGAAACTCTGCACTCAGGAAATCAATACCCACCGCATCAATGGCTACCGGATCCTGGGAAGCCAGCAATGAGCAAGGCCATCTCCATTAAACGGTGACATCTTCCATTTACCTGAAGGCGCCCCATTTACCTTTTCCGAACCGTACAGGCCATCTATCAGAAAGAGCATTGTCTTTTGTCCCAGATCTTTATGTGCGATATAATCGGTAAAGGTCATATAGCGCGGTTTTCCACCACGGTCCTGATTGAAATTGTTATGCTGATTTTTACGGAAGTCCCGGTTGATATCCGTCACTCCATACCAGTTTTTCGCACAGAGTGTTACCCCCTGCCCGCCATGTCCTTTCAGCAATGCCATATTTATCAGATAATCAGCCTCAATTGCACAGTTTGCCAATCCTCTCGCTAAACGGCCATTATCAGCTGAATACGGAATTGCATCTGCTGTATAAGTCGATTGGGTACGCCCGTTTCCTCCTTCATTATCCAGATATACAACACCGGGGAATTCGGCATGACATTTATCATAAAGAGCTTTCGTTATAAAACGGCTGGCATCAAATACTGTGATTTGCTCCTGAGGTACTCCGCCGTCATTCACCAAACTACGAAGCAAGGCAAGCGTCAGATGCGGAGAAGCATTCAACTGCTCACAATCTTCATGGGAGAAAGTATTATTCTGATTAATCTTGATAGCAATTCTTTCTCCTTTCTTATATCCACGCTGCCCTTTGCCATGCTGTTGATTGAAATAAATAAAAAGGGATTTCCAGGCTGCCTTTCCTTTCTCCTCTCCGGTCAAAGACAAGAGGGACTGGTTTAGAAGCCAGTCGGCATCTACCTGATTGTTCCAGCGATCTTCGAACCAAAATCCCTCGCCCTTCTCCCATGTAGCGGCACCCGGTGCATGAGTCCATACTACCCGGCCCGGATAAATACCTTTCGCCTCCCCTACCGGATTATTCTTTCCCCATGCCATACGCGGTTCTCTCGTCGGAAGAAAAGCCTGTGCCAGCAAGTCTGTGCTATTTTCTACCAACATCAAAGTACCGAAGAAACAAAGACCTGCAAAAGCAAAGATTCCTACCACAACTTTCCGGTTACGGAATGCTTCGCGCAACTTGCGCAGACTCACCCAGACTCCCGTGAACGAGAGCAAGTACATGACAAATGCAGACATCAGCGGCGCCGCTGTCTGCATACATGGATAGCTGGCACGGGAAGGCTTCGGAATAACCCGTACCAGAAACCAGATAGTAGAAAAAAGACCGAGTCCCCAGAAGAGGAAGATTCGCATCCCCCTGGAGGAAAATTCCTCTTTCTCGATCTTTTCTTTAAAATATAAATAGATACGCTTCATCTTTATTTTTGTATATCAATATCTTTACTGCGAAGTACTTTTACGTTTTCTTTATCCGTAATGCCTTCCTTCACTTTCAGATTTTTAATCTCGCCACCAATCACATCGTCCAGTACTACTGCATAACGCCCATCTTTCTGCTCAGCACTAATACTGCAGTTATCTAACAGGAAGTCTTTCACATGACGCGCCCAGAAACCAAAAGAGGGTTGTATTTTCAAATCACCTACATTATAACGTCCTACCCCGATTTCAGGGGGATACGCTTCTGCATCTTCCGCCGGATGACCACCTTTCACAAGCAAATTCACATCATGGAACTGTACATTCTTAATATACCCTGTATGCTGGCCATTTGGCAAACGGAATGTCAGTCCACCTTCTACCACCTCAGTATCCGGCAGTTTGAAACCTGCAATGATGGGAGTTGCCGTACTTTGAGAGCCATCGTATGCTTTCCAGCGATCTCCCCGGAAAGAACTTCCACCATAAACCTCATCAATGTCTACACCACAAATCACAATATTCTCCACCTGCCCGATATCAGAGTTAGTTACCAGCAATTCCTTACGTATACTTCCATTCTCCGTGAAAGTAAACGGAGCTACATCGGCCCCCAACACACGACCTCTATTGGATATAGATATGAAGAACGGAGCACGTGTACGATGCATCACCGAACGGGAGTGTATCGGCCCTGTTTTTCCACTATTCAGATAGACATTTTTTATATGTCCGCCATCATTGGTAGATATGGAGAAACCTGCTTTATTAGCACCCAGTACATAAATATTATCCACATATAAATCCTGAATATCATCCGCTGTTTCCGAACCTATCTGGAACAGGTTACAATTGGTATCTCCAACTATATTGCGTACCATATAGTTACGTGCCGGACGGGTAAAACCTAATGAACAATCCGAACCCGGTTTAACAATGTCATCCGAACTGACACGCGAGTAAATGTTCGTCACCGTTACGTCATTGCACGCCATAAAGTCATAGATATCACGAGCATTCCGGGTATTATGTTTGGCAAAGTAAGTATCGTGTACATGGATGCCATCGGTACCTGTAGCCAGCAAAACAAAATGACCTCCCTGATCTATATGCAGCATATTGCTGACGTCATAATTCTTCTGCCCATCCGCATCTATATAGTAAGGTTCATCCTTTTGCGGATCATACCACATATCTTTATCTATGTTCCAGCCTCCAATCTCAATATTGGTACAAAGTTTCAAAGAAAACATTTTGTCACAGCGCTTCTCGGGAGCATTATTCATTACTTTATCAGAAGTAACCAGATTACCATTGCCCGTGATACGGCCCGTACCCACAATTTTCACATTATCAATGCGTTCTCCAAAGAACATTGCATTACGGAAAAATGTATGTCCCACATCCTGCTTTGTCAGATAGTTCTCCGGATCAGCATAAGGGCGAGGATCGGTAGGAGAAAGTCCCGAACGGTAAGCCCGGTCACTAAACCAAGTTGTTTCCGGCGCATCACCACCCGGAAGCCCCTGAATGGTAGCATCTGCATCCAGATGTAGCCAGACATTACTTAATAGATGAACCGTCCGTACATTATAGGTACCTGCCGTAAATCGCAGAATACCCCCACCCAACTTACTCATCTCTTTAATAGCTTGGTTTATGGTTTCCGTATCGTCTGCTATTCCATCTCCTTTTACTCCTGCCGTCTTAATATCCTGCAAACCGGAATAGAACCAGGCAATATTTGATTCTCCCTGATTATCACCTCCTTTTACAAGCAGTTTAAAAGCATACAATTGATTAGGATTCAGCCGACCGGCAGCAGCGAAATCATCGTCCGGCAATATCGCTGTTCTTACAGGTTTCCAGGTTCTTCCCTTATCCTCAGACAATAACAAAGTCACAGACTCCGCATTACGAGGAGCTGTCCAGTAGAAAGAAGTGAAAGATAAATCCCAATTCTTTTTATATATAAATGCCTGCAAGGGAGTACGGGTAAAATCGGAGACAGTCGTCACTCCTTCAAAAGTTGCAGTAGCAACCGGACTATGCAGAACTTCCGGTTGAGAGGTTATATAATCAGCCTCAAATGTATAATTACCTTTTTCCGGTATTACTACTCCGCGAAAACAAAGACGGATATCAGGGCCGTTAGAGGGACGGAAATCCAAATCTTTAAAGATTAACAGGGTACCTTTCTTCCCATCTTTACGAATTTCCACATCTCCAACCTTTTTATAAGAATAGTTGGTTCCGGTTCTTCCGATAGATTGTTTGTGCAAATCACGAAGAATCACTTCTCCACGACCTATTACATTTACCGTTGTATTGTCCAATGTTACATCAATCCCTTCCGGCACACGGATAGTGACAGTAGTCATCGGGCTACGTTGTCCGGCATAAAAATCAAGTATCAGGCTTCCCGCAGTCTTTATCGTGAATGCAGTACGGTCCAACTTTATCACAGGCGGCAATGCCCCTTTACGTACCCCTACCAGCAAACGCTTTTTAGAAGTTGATTGCAAATAATCTCCATGAGCCGGAAAACCTTCTGTTTTCTCCTGTCCGGCAGAAGCAAAAAGACGATAAACGCCCGAACCGGAATGAACCAATTGCTCTTTCAGAGCTTCAACTGACGGCAAGGTAGAACTTAAGCCCTCATTCTCAGGAGTATCTACAGTATAGTGATAAGTAGAGCCTTCGAATAATAATAAAGAGTCACGAGTCAGTTGCCAGGGATACAATTCCCCTGCCTGAATGCTTGCTCCTGCCACTCCCAGCAACAGAGACAAAAGAAAAGTTTTTGATAATATAGACCTCATATCCAATAGTGTATTTCTCATAAATCAGCGATTCGTATCGATATGGTTAACATTTTCTTTCAACGCCTTATACCATGTCGGACCGACAGTAAAGATACAGGCATCTATCCGTTCTTTTTCCTCTTGGTTCAAACCGTCAGGCATATCAACCGGCTTAAAACCTTCTCTCACCTGTTCATAAGGAACACTCGAAAGTGAATTCTTATCAGAAAATGCCCACTCATTATCCAGAAACAAGAAACCGGGAAGTACTTCATCCGCCCTTACTATTTTCAAATCAGGAGTTTGTCCTGCAAAGAGATTATGGGCAAAACGAACATTGCGGGGCATCTTTTCTCCACGGCCTGATCCCAACTCCAATGAACTATTCAGAAAGGTATTATAAGCGATATCCACATTCTCTACCCGATGGTATGAAGTTAACGGCTCTAGTTTCACATCCGTTTCTGCCGTAGGACGTTCGTAGACTCCCACACGTACCAGCAATCCGAATGACCTTACATCTTTAATATAATTATCGTAAACCGTATGTCCCTGGTTAATAATACGAATACCGGCGGTTCCACGCAGATTATGTCCTATAAATGTATTCGACTCTATCACATTATAATGCCCATGACGACAAACCAATCCACCGGCAGATTCATAAAACAAGTTCCTGCGCAATACATTATGACAGGATTTCACAGAAATAATCTCATTTTCTCCACTACATCTGAAAAAGACATTATCCTCGACAATCGTACGTGACTCCAATTGGGAAGACCAGGAATGCCCGATACGAATAATTTCTGCTCCATTGCCACCGTAAGGCTGACGTTCACCAAAGAAATTATGATCTATCAAATGATTATTCAAGTGGTTATCAGCACTCAGCCACACCTGCAACACCAATCCGCCTACTCTTTTATTAGCAAAGTAACAATGGTCTATCCGGTTATTGGTTCCCCGTAATCCGACCCAATATTCATCTCCTTCATTCGGTCGTTCACCTTTCTGAGGATCGTTGCACTCATCAATCACGCAACGAGTCATCCGGCAATAAGAAGCATACACACCTTTTTCCCCTTGAAAATCAATCATATCATGCCCTATGGCCCATGCCTTATAAAAAAGCAAGTCTTCCAGTTGCAAATACTCTCCATATATCTTCAGCCTTAACTTACCGGAAATAACAGCCTTTCCGGGATTCTCAGCCCGCCAGACAATCGGTTTACCGAAAACACCCTTACCGGTAAAATGTATTTCTTCCAGATTATGATACGTTCCGTCTTTCAGTACGACGGCATCCCCCGGCTGCAAGTTTCCACTACCCAGCAACTGCTTCATTGCCTGCACATCTCCCGGTGAGAATGTATACTCCTTGGCATTGGCAAAGAGCGACACCGTTAAGGCAAAAGAACACAAAGTTTTTTCATCATGTTTTTCCAATTAGAGTTTAAAAATCACAGAGCAAATATAGATGATTAAAACATGAACAGAAATAGGTAACTTCCCTCTGGAAGTAGTTTGAGAAGATACTTCAAAAGAATGGTACGTTTTTATAAACCTGAAGTGCAGATATAAAAAATCGTCCCCTTACATTGTGATTACAACATAAGGGGACGACCCTATTCTAAATCGATTTTTTTTATTTCTTAGGAGCCGGAGAAGAATATCTTGCGTTCAATCCTTCTACGATTTCTTTCGTAATGTTATAGATGCTGTCAGCATACAACAGATTGTCGAAACCTGTATTACTGATAATCATGCTGTATCCTTTTGTTTTATTATACTCTTTCAGGAAAGCATTGATAGAATCGCGCAATTGCAGGCTATTCTTTTCGTTTTCGCTCATCAACTCTGACTGCAGTTTGTTGCTCAAAGTCTGCAAATCCTGTTCCAGCTTGGCAATGCGGTTGTATTCCTGCTGTGCTCTATCCTGAGAAAGGTATGCATTATTCTGATACTTCGTCTGGAAATCCTGTTTCTGCTTATCCAACTCACGAGCTTTCTGGTTCAGCGTCAAACGAACATTTTCACTCTTCTTTACCATACCTTCATTCAGGTCGATGCAGAAATTATATTGTGCCAGAAGCGTGTCTATTTCAACATAAGCAATCTTCATTCCAGTAAGTTCACCTGAAGCTTGGCCTGACGTAGTTGCCGTTTGATTTTCAGCTTTACCTGTACACTGAGAAAATAAAACGATAAGTGCAAGGGCAGCCAAACCGTTTACGAGGTAGTTCAATCTCTTCATAACTTGTAAAAAATATAGTTTTAAAATTATTAATTCATACTATCATTTAAGGCTTTTTCCAGTTCATCAATAGAAAAACGCGGCTTCTTCTGTGCTTCCCTGTCTTGCGATTGGGCACACCCAATACCTCTCTCCCGCATTGCTTTATTACCGCTGACGTGCCCGTTAGGGAACTTTCCGCCTTTCACAAAAAAGACTTTTACACCTAATAATGCAATGCAAATAGCAACTATTAACAAACTTATCAATACTGTATCGAGCATTTCTACTATTTTTGTAATACGAAAACAGACTGCATTTCAGCAAAATGAAAATAAAATTTTCTTTTGCATTCAATTTGCTCTATTTTTGTGGGTGCAAATATAGGGCTTTGTATGGACTAACCCGCTTTTTTTACCATAAAAAAAGAGAAGCGGTTATAAAATAGCCAATTGTTTTAACCATATTTAGCAATAAGAGGTTAAATACGAACATTCATAAAGGAATTAATATGGAAAAGAATGAACTGAAACCGGCAGGCGTTTTTCATTATTTCGATGAAATCTGCCAAGTGCCACGTCCTTCAAAGAAGGAAGAGAAAATGATTGCTTATCTGAAAGCATTCGGTGAGAAACATAAGTTGGAAACGCTGGTCGATGAAGCCGGCAACGTCCTCATCAAAAAGCCCGCTACAGCGGGCATGGAGAATCGGAAAACCGTTGTACTGCAATCTCACATCGACATGGTGTGCGAAAAGAACAACGATGTGCAGCATGATTTCCTCACCGACCCGATAGAGACCGTGATTGAAGGTGAATGGATGAAAGCCAAAGGTACAACGCTGGGAGCCGACAATGGTATCGGCGTAGCCACTGAACTGGCTATCCTCGCCGATGGCAGTATTCAGCACGGACCTCTGGAATGCCTGTTTACAGTGGACGAAGAAACCGGATTGACCGGTGCTTTTGCCCTGAAAGAAGGTTTCATGAACGGGGATATTTTGCTGAACCTCGACTCGGAAGATGAAGGTGAACTCTTTATCGGCTGTGCAGGAGGAGTAGACTCCGTTGCAGAGTTTACATATAAAGAAGTGGATGTACCTGCCGGATATTTCTGTTGCAAGGTACAAGTGAAAGGTTTAAAAGGCGGGCATTCCGGTGGAGATATCCACATGGGACTTGGCAATGCCAATAAGATACTGAACCGCTTCCTTAGCCAGACTTTCCAGAAGTATGATATGTACCTGTGCGAAATCGATGGTGGTAATCTGCGCAATGCCATCGCTCGCGAAGCACACGCCATTATCGCTATACCGGAAGACAATAAACATGATCTGCGTGCCGATCTGAATATATTTGCAGCCGAAGTACAGGCAGAGTATGCCGTAATCGACCCGACGTTACAACTCGTTTTAGAATCGGAAAATACTTGTGCGAAAGCTATCGATAAAGATACCACCAAACGTTTGCTGCAAAGCCTCTATGCTTGTCCCCACGGAGTTTATGCCATGAGTCAGGACATCCCCGGACTGGTGGAAACTTCCACCAATCTTGCATCTATCAAGATGAAGCCGGGCAATGTGATTCGTATCGAAACTAGCCAGCGCAGTTCTACCGCCTCTTCCAAACAAGACATTGCCAATATGGTACGTACCGTATTCGATATGGGTGGAGCCAAAGTTAGTTTTGGTGACGGCTATCCGGGTTGGAAGCCCAATCCCCACTCCGAAATACTGGAAATTGCAGTCGAATCTTACAAACGTTTATTCGGTGTAGATGCTAAGGTAAAAGCAATCCATGCCGGATTGGAATGCGGTCTGTTCCTTGATAAGTATCCTTCACTGGATATGATATCCTTTGGTCCGACTTTGCAAGGCGTACATTCTCCCGATGAACGGATGCTGATTCCTACAGTGGATAAATTCTGGAGACACTTGCTGGATATTCTGGCTAATGTTCCCGTAAAGAAGTAACTTACATCCCTTTTATATGGATAATTAAGGGAGAGTATGTAAAAGATGCCATCTTTTGCAGCAAAAGGTGGCATCTTATGTTACGAAAGATGGCATCTTTTGCATGATAGTTTATAGAGATGTAATTCCTATCAATATACCATTACACTATCAGGATAGTAAGATAAAGCCAAAGGATATAATAAAGCGACAGAAACCCCGTTATTTAGTAAAAACCCGATAACGGCATGAAATTAAAAGCCCTGCGTCTCATATATCTATTCCCTATATTCTTCCTGTTGTCCTTCAACGCTTGTGACGACATGGACGATTATTCGTCCGACCCGAAGCATACACTTTGTTTCTCGCAGGACACGCTACGCATGGATACCGTTCTCACCGGTATTCCTACATCCACCCGTCAACTGAAAGTATACAACCCGAATAAGAAAGCATTGTTAATATCTTCCATAATCCTTGCTGATGCCGGGAAATCCGGTTTTCGTATCAATGTGGATGGCATAAAGGGAAATCAATTCTCCGATATAGAAATTGCAGGAGAAGACAGCCTGTATATTTTTGTAGAAGCGACTCTGCCTCAGCAAGACAATGCCGACATCAGGTTAATAAAAGACTCCATTCTTTTTCAACTGAATGGCATCCGACAAGAAGTAAAACTACAGGCATACGCACAAGATGCTTTTACTTTCCGGGGAAAAGTAATTGAAAAAGATACACTGATTACATCTCAACGTCCGATACTAATTTATGACAGTATCAGTATTGCTCCGAATGCACACTTAACCCTCGTAGCAGGCACTCGTTTGTATTTTCACGGCAAGGCAGGAATGCAGGTACACGGACGCCTGTCAGTAGAAGGTACCCTTTCCGCTCCGGTTGTTTTCCAGGGGGATCGTACAGACCGGATGTTTCCCTATCTTCCTTATGACCGGTTACCAGGACAATGGGGAGGCTTACGTTTTTACAAAACCAGCTATGAGAATCATCTGGTTTATGCAGATATTCACGGTGGTAGTTTCGGCATTCGTTGCGATTCTTCGATGACAGACCGCAGGAAGTTGACATTGGAATCCTCTCTCATACGACAAGTATCGGGCAATGGATTGGAGTTGACGTCGTGTCAGGTAGTGGTAGGAAATAGTGAGATTAGTAATGCGGGAGAAAACTGCGTCAGCCTGTTAGGGGGAGATTATACATTTACCCACTGCACACTGGCAAATTACTTTAGTTGGAATGTGCGGAAAGGGACGGCATTGCAAGTGCGGAATGAACTGGATGATACTGCATATCCGCTTTCATCGGCTATTTTCCGTAATTGCATTATTGCAGGTTCGGGCACGGACGAAATTAACGGAGGACGCTCTAAAAATGAGAATATAGCTTTCAATTATTACTTCTCACACTGCCTCATCAACTCGATAGAAGAAGAGAATGACAAGATAGTCAATGTTATCTGGGAGAAGGATGATAATTTCATGCTGATGGATAACCATACACAAGAATACAATTTTAATCTTGGTGAAAAATCCAAAGCCATTAATTGGGGAAGAAAAGAAGATGCCAGCGCCTACCCTATTGACAGAAATGGACACTCCCGCCTACAGGATGCAGCACCGGATGCAGGATGTTATGAATCTATGATCTTGCCATCATACTAAAAACGGTTCTCAATGAACATTAAACTATATATTACTTTTTCATTTCTGTTCACTCCTTTTTTCTTCCTTTGCGGACAAACGAAAAAGGACACCCTCTCTTTTCGTGTTGTCAGTTATAACGTTGAAAACTTATTCGACTGCCGCCACGATACGCTAAAAAACGACTATGAATTTCTGCCCGACGCAGTACGCCACTGGAATTATACGAAATATAAAAAGAAGCTGGATAACATAGCCCGCACCATCACAGCCGTAGGCGGTTGGATTCCACCTGCACTTGTTGCCCTCTGTGAAGTGGAAAACGACAGTGTATTACGCGACCTGACCCGGCGCTCGGTTCTTCGGGAAGCCGGATACCGCTATGTAATGACTAACTCACCCGACCAGCGGGGTATTGATGTGGCATTGCTTTACCAACGGGACCGTTTCAAACTGATTTCCTATCAGGGAATCTCCATACCTTATATATCCGGTAAAAAGAAATTTCGCCCTACACGGGATATACTACACGTTTGCGGGATGTTATTAAACCACGATACACTGGATGTTTTTGTAGTTCATCTTCCGTCCCGTTCAGGAGGTGCCAAAGAAAGCGAGCCTTACCGCCTACATGCTGCCCGGCAATTAAAAGCTGCGGCAGACAGCGTCTACCTCCATCGGTATCATCCGCAAATTCTTATCATGGGAGACTTTAACGATTATCCCGATAATGCATCGGTCAGCAAAATTGTTTCAGCAAAAGCGCCCCCTCAAGACAAAAATAGTTTGCAACCACAAAGATTCTATCACTTGCTTGCCCGTAAGGCTGCTACACAAAAAAACTTCGGCAGTTATAAATATCAGGGCGAATGGGGATTACTGGATCATATCATCGTCTCCGGCACGCTTCTCCAGCCGGATGCAGACTTTTGCACCAGTGAAAGCAAAGCCGATATCTTTCGTCCTTCTTTCCTATTGACGGATGATAAAAAGTATGGCGGTGTGCAGCCATTCCGCACTTACTACGGAATGAAGTACCAGAACGGTTACAGCGATCACCTGCCTGTATGGGCAGATTTCCGGCTCATTTATTAATCCGAATACTGATACAATTTCAAATCAAACTTCTGTACCATTACCAGCAAATGATCGAATATATCGGACTGAATGCGCTCATATTCTTTCCATACCTTGTTCCGGGAAAAGAAATAGACCTGAATAGGAACTCCATAAGTTGTCATTTCCTTCTGACTGATAATCAAGTCCAGATCCTGATTTACAACAGGTAGGCTACAAAGATAGCGTTCGATGTAAATGCGGTAGAGTTGTGCATTGGTAGGCACCTCTCCTTCCGCCGGCTGATAGTCCGCCATTAAAGGAACTTCCTTGCGAATGGTATCCAACATCTCAGGAGTACAAAACTTCAATGTGGTCATGTCCAGATAGATATTCTTATCCACACGACGGCCACACTCTCCTGCATGCCGCGCCAGTTCTGAAAGGAACCGTTCACTAAGGTATAAGGTGGAATGGTAGAAATTGTGTTATCCCAGTTCTGTATCTTTACGGTGTTGAGGGTAATCTCTTTCACAATACCGTTGGCAGATCCGTTGGGTAAAGCAATCCAGTCGCCGATACGTAGCATTTCATTGGCAGAGAGTTGAACTCCGGCCACAAATCCCAGAATACTATCTTTAAATACCAACATCAATACTGCTGCCGAAGCACCCAATCCGGCAAAAAGGGTTGCGGGAGATTTATCGATAAGAATAGATATGGCAATGATAGCAGCCACAAAGAACAGCAGTACTTGCAATACCTGGACAAACCCTTTCATCGGGTGATTCTTACTATTGTCTTTTTGATTATGAAAATCCAGAAAAACCAGTAATAGTCCGTTCAGCGCAAAGGCTAATGCAGCTACAATGTACACGGCACACACCTTCTGAGCCAAGCCTAACAACTCTACTCCATGTACAAAAGTATGGGGCAACAGGAAATAAATCAGAATACCCGGCAAGGTATGTATCAGGTGAGGAACGACCTTCCTCTTCATTAATAAGGTATTCCAACGATGGGGTGAACGATTTGTATAATGCTTCATACCGCCCACAAATATTGCTTGGAATAGATAGTCTAATCCTACAGCTATAGCAATAATCAATATGGCGATGATAGTTTCATCAAATGTATTCGCAAATTTGGGATCTACTCCCCAACCTACAAGGGTTTTATTCATCCACCCTCCTAATGTCGTCATATATTCCTCCGATTTTAGTTGCTTATAAAGATAATAACAGATAAAGGGGGCAGGTTGTTTAATGAAACTTTTTCCGGTTTCATCTTTTAGTTTTCCGGCTTCGGTAAAAAAGTCCCGATGCATCTGTCTGAAACAGTTTACTTTCGTTCCCGGATTAAACGAAAAAAGTATGAACCGAAACGTAACATTTATCAGTATTCTTAGCCTCGGAATCATGTTGGGTGCTTGTAGCAACAACTCTTCTTCACAGGAAGAGACTTTATTTGTGAAAACTGCTACTGCCAGCACCTACAGTAACGAAACTGTCAAAGAGTTCCCCATCATCACCCAACCGTTCCGCACCACAGAACTTTCTTTCCGTGTCAGTGGCCCCATCGACCGGCTGGATGTCTATTCCGGAAACTATTACCGACGTGGAGATATTATTGCAGAAATCGACCCGCGGGATTATCGTATCCGGCGTGAACGCGCCGAAGCCGTCTACCGCCAGGCAAAGGCAGAGTACGAACGTATCAGTGCGCTTTACCAGAAAAACAATCTTTCTGCCAGTACTTACGAGAAAGCACGGGCGGAATATACTTCTGCCAAGGCAGCTTTTGATACAGCGGTCAACGAACTGGAAGATACCCGACTGATAGCCCCCTTCAACGGATATGTAGGTGAAGTCTATGTAGAGAAATTCCAGGAGGTTAAAGCCAGTCAACCCGTATTAACATTTATCGATATAGACCAACTTAAAATAGAAGCTTACGTGACGCAAGATATTGCCTACCGTGTTCAACCCAGGCAAAACATACAACTGACACTGGACGTACAACCGGACATGAAGTTAGAAGCGCAGATTGCAGAAGTTTCCAAAGGAACGACACAGAACAATCTTTCTTATTTGGTGACGGCACTGTTGCCCAATAAGGAAGCCCGGTTACTGGCCGGTATGTCAGGCAAGGTACGTTTTGAAGAAGCTTCTTCGGAATTATCAGATAGTACTGCCACTCAATTGGTTTGTATTCCACAAACAGCCTTATGCAACCGTCCCACAGTGGGCAGTTATGTATGGGCAGTCCATCCGGAAAGCGGCATAGTCAGCCAACGCAAAGTAACCGTCGGTAGTTTACTGCCACACGGCAATGCAGGTATCACCGCCGGATTGCAACCCGGTGAAATAGTAGCCACAAGCAGCCTGCGTTTCCTGTCGGATGGTATGAAAGTAAAAACCCAATGAAACAGTAAGCATCATGAAACTAATTAAATATTTCCTACAACGCCGCTCGGTTACCATTCTCCTGTTGGTACTGGTACTTGCCGGCGGACTCTTTTCATACATCAAGATGGGGAAACTGGAAGATGCTCCTTTCACCATCAAGCAAGCATTGGTACTGACTCCTTATCCCGGCGCCTCTCCCTCAGAGGTACAAAGCCAGGTAACGGATGTATTGGAAGAAGCCATCCAGTCTTTAGGCGAACTGTATTACCTGAAAACGGAAAACCGCGCGGGGCTTTCTAAAATCACCGTATATGTAAAGAAAGAGACACGTGCCGATGAGATGCAACAGCTTTGGGACAAACTGCGACGTAAAGTAGGAGATGCCCAAAGCAAGCTCCCCGCCGGTGCAGGTCCATCAGTTGTGAATGATGACTTCGGCGATGTATTGGGCGTTTTCTATGGACTGACAAGCGAAGGCCGCAGCTATCGTGAACTGGAAGATCAGGCAAAGCTGATTAAGAATGAGCTACTAAAAGTAAAAGATGTTGCCCGTATCGAAATCTACGGAACACAAACACCTACGATAGATGTAGTAGTCAGTCCGGCAGTGATGTCCCGCAGTGGCATCACTACAGCGGACATAGCCAATGCATTCAATGCCCAGAACAAGGTAGTGGATGCAGGTGGAATTACGGCAGGTACAAGACGTATCCGATTGAGTCCACAGGTAATTTCTATTCGCTGGACGAGATACGTCAACTCACCATTGTTTCACGTAGTGGAGAGCATTTCCGTCTGGGAGATATTGCCGACATCAACGAAAGTTACCAGACTCCTGAGAAGAAAGCTATCACACCCCTGCCAGCAACCTGATGCGCATAGATGGGAAACCGGCCGTAGGCATTGCCATCTCCACTGTACCTACCGGTAATGTGGTAGATATGGCAAAAGCCATCGAAGCACGTATCGAGGAACTGAAAACAGATATGCCGGAAGGCTTCGGACTCACCTCTATCTATGACCAGGGACATGAGTCTGCCATAGCCAACCAAGGCTTTATTATCAATCTGATAGTATCTGTAATTACTGTAGTAGCCATCCTGCTCTTCTTCATTGGTTTCAAGAATGGTTTATTAGTAGGCAGCGGATTGGTATTCTCTATTTTTGCTACATTAATAGTGATGCTGGCGGGTGGAATTGCTCTGCAACGTATGTCATTGGCAGCCATTATCATTGCTATGGGAATGCTGGTAGATAATGCCATTGTAGTCTCCGATTCTGCACTGGTGAATATGCAACGGGGGATGCGAAAACGTACATCTATCATGAAAGCATGTTCTGCTACCGCTTTACCTTTGTTAGCAGCTACAGTCATAGCTATCCTGACATTCCTGCCTATTTATTATTCACCGCATATCACAGGTGAATTGTTATCCTCTTTGGTTATTGTCATCGGTGTATCACTCATGTTCAGTTGGGTATTTGCGCTGACACAAACGCCATTCTTTATTCAGGAATTTGTACGTCGTCCGCGACCATCGGAATTAAAAAGCGAATTATTCTCAGGTCGGGCATACGATTCTTTCCGAAAAGCACTGCATTTCGTTATTCGTCACCGTTATGCCACAGTGGGACTGATGATTGTATTGCTCGTTGTTTCCGCTTGGAGTTTCAAGTTCATCCCCAAAGTCTTTGTACCTGCACTGGAAAAACCCTATTTCACATTGGACGTATGGCTACCCGAAGGTACGGATATTGCAGAAACAGATCGCTTAGCTTCGGAAATGGCTGATTATATCCGTAATCAGGAAGAAACAGAAATGATATCCACTTACATAGGACGGACACCGCCCAGATATTATCTGTCTAATGTATCTTTCGGTCCACAATCCAATTATGCACAGTTACTGGTAAAAGCACGGTCTTCCAAAGAAACCAAAGCACTACGCTCCAGGTTACAGGATTCTATTCGTACGCTTTTCCCGGGACCACTTATCAAGGTGAATAAGTTTGAACTGAGTCCATTGACGGAAGCTGTCATCGAAGCCCGTTTTCTGGGTCCTGATCCTGCTGTACTCGACTCACTGGCAGGTATGGCTATCGAGATTATGCGCAGAAACCCCAAAGTGGCGGATGCCCGTAATGAGTGGGGCAATATGACACCAATTATCCGTCCTGTCTATGATCCGGTAAAAGCCGGTGCACTGGGTATCACAAAGTCGGCCATGATGGAATCCGTTAAATCTATCAATGACGGGCTGACTGTAGGAATCTACCGCGACAATGAGAAGAAAGTTCCCGTACAACTTAAGTCGGCAAGTACCGATATTACCGATGCGCAGGGATTAGGAGACTTTTCCGTATGGAACGGGCAGAACTCTGCTCCTTTGTCGCAAGTCACCGAAAAGATTGAAACTGATTGGGAATGGCCGCAGATGCGTACCTACAACCGGCAACTCTCCATGGCAGCTATGTGTGGGGTAAAAGCCGGACATACCATGGCAGAAGTACACGGTGAAATTCGTCAGGAAATAGAGTCGATCCAGCTTCCCGAAGGCTACACTTTCTTCTGGGACGCCCAATACAAGGACCAGCGCGAAGCCATGCAAGCCATAGCCAAATTCTTCCCGCTGGCATTCCTTGCACTGGTAGTTATTCTTGTTGCTTTATTCGGTAACTTCCGCGATCCGCTAATCATTCTGTGTGTACTACCATTATCCCTGATCGGTGTTGCTGTAGGTATGCTGATGACAGGGTTTGAATTTGGCTTCTTCCCCATTGCCGGGTGGCTGGGTTTGCTGGGAATGATTATCAAAAATGTGATTGTGCTATTGGATGAGATACAGGTACAACGACGGGCGGAAGTGCCTGCCTATACTGCCATTATCGAGTCTACCGTATCGCGTACCCGGCCTGTACTGATGGCGGCCACTACTACGATTCTGGGTATGGTTCCCCTATTGTTCGATGTGGCTTTCGGTGGTATGGCGGCTACTATTATCTTCGGATTGACGTTTGCAACGTTGCTGACTCTGTTCGTCACTCCGGCGCTCTATTCATTGTTTTATAAAGTAAAGAAGAAATAGATTATGAAGAAATTATATATACTTTTTATTCTATCGTTGTGTGGTCCGTTCGCTTTTGGCCAGCAAAGTGCGATGCTGGAGAAATACAGGTCGATGGCTCTTGAATACAGCCACGACCTGAAAGCGGCGGAGAAAAATCTGGCAGCCAGCATTGAACTGGAGAAATCTGCCCGTGCAGACTTGAAACCAAAACTATCAGGCGATGCCAATTTTCAATATACCGGAAATCCGTTGGAGCTCAACCTGAACCTGCCGGGTATGGATAACCCACTCCATATACAAGGGCGCGATAGCAAATATGCTGCTTCCCTCACCCTACTGCAACCTATATATACAGGCGGGCGCTTACTTGAAAGCATCCGCATGGCACAGCATCAACACTCTCTGGCCTCACACCAGAAGGAACAGCTCTTATCCGAAGTCTGTTTTCAGACGGATATTCAATACTGGAATACCGTAGCCCGCCAGGAGATCGTAGGCATTGTTACAGACTATCGGAACTCTATTGCCTCACTGACTCAAACAATCCGTGAACGGGTGGAAGTCTCACTGGTTAATCCCCAGGACCTGCTAATGGCTGAGGTGAAACTAAACGATGCTGAGTTTCAATTGCTGCAAGCACAAAAAGAATTTGATACCGGACTAATGGCTTTCAATTCCCTGATCGGCTTACCTCTGGAGGAAGCTACTCCTATAGATACAATTATTCCACAAGTGGATACTTCGGACAGTTCGCGGTTGGCACTTGCTATTCCACGTCCCGAAATCAAGATAGCACATGACCAGATTAAGATGGCGGAGAGTTCACGAAAGCTAAACGATTCAAAGTATAAGCCGCAACTATATGTAGGAGTAGATGGCAGTTATTCTTCTCCGGGTTATGACTTGCGTGCCGATCTGGACCCTAACTATGCAGTGTATGCCAAGGTCAGCGTACCTTTGTTTGAATGGGGAAAGCGACGGAATGAGAAACGGGCTTCCAACCAAAAGATAGGTATGGCAAGAGATAACCTGAATCAGATTCAGGATAAAGTCGATCTGGAAATACAGACTGCCCGTCTCTCTCTGTCACAGGCATTAAGTCAGGTACAGCTAAGCCAGCAGTCGCTGGAGAAAGCTCATGAAAACGAACGCCAAGCCATGGAACGCTACAATGAAGGCGAAATATCCATTGTAGAGGTTATTGAAGCGCAGACTTACCGACAAAACGCCGAAATAAACCATGTACAGGCCAAAGCTTCCGCACAAGGACAGTATTCGGCATTAATAAAAGCATTGAACCAATATAAATGATAAGTGGAAATTCGTAACTTTGTACTTATGAAGTGGAACACTCTTTTATACAGCCTACTCTTTTCAGGATTGGGAGTTTTCTCATTCCTGTTACTGGCTAATTATACGAATCTTACTCCGCAAGTTACGAATACAATCCACACACCGGGCGCATTCTTTTTTGTCGTTGCCACTTTCAATATATTGGGTTATTGTACTCTTCGTATCAGTTCATGGATGAACCGCCTATATTCCAACAATTTACGTTGGAAGTGGAAGTTCATAGCGGTATATATATCTGTAATGCTATTGTTTCTGCTGATGAATTATGGTCTGTTAGTAGCTGCCAAGTTAATAGGAAGAGCAGAAAATCCATTCACTTTCCAGATAGGAGGAATACGTATTTTATTAGTGGTGTGGTTGGTGGAACTTGTTATCCTGGGATTGTTACTTGCCAACCGTTCTATTAAGAATGCCCTCCGGCTACAACAAAAAGCAGCACAATTACAGAAAGAGAATAACGCAGCCCGATATACCGCCCTGCAAAATCAACTGAATCCTCACTTTCTCTTCAATAGTCTGAATACGCTGATAGCCGAGATAGAATATAATCCTGCAAATGCCGTACGCTTCACACGAAATCTTTCGGATGTATATCGCTATGTGCTTCAATCGCAGGATAAAACCTTGATTACATTAGGTGAAGAATTAGAATTTATTCAGTCCTATCTTTTCCTGCACGAAGTCAGATTAGGCAATTGTATCACCTGCAACATCACAATACCAACCGAAGCTATGGAGTATCAACTCCCTCCGCTCACCCTGCAACTATTAGTGGAAAACGTCATTAAGCACAATTCCATCAACAGTAATAAACCGATGGAGATTACGATATACATTGCCGATCACTTTCTGGTGGTCAGCAATCCGATACATATCAAGAAGAGCGACACAAGTTCGGGAGTAGGCCTGCAGAATCTATCTAACCGTTGCAAACTAATGATAGGTACCGACATTCTTATCAATAACGAGAATCAAATATTCACTGTAAAAGTCCCTTTAATCTATGAGTAAACTGACTGCTGCCATTATAGAAGATGAAGTACCCGCCGCCCGCCTGCTATCTTCCATCATCACACGGCTGCGTCCCGACTGGGAGGTTACCGTATTACCCGGAAGTGTGGAGGATGCCATTGCCTGGTTCATGACACATCCTCATCCGGATATCCTGTTTCTGGATATTCAGCTATCGGATGGCAATTCATTCGACTTCCTCACTGCCGTACAACCTTCTTCATTGATTATCTTCACAACAGCCTATGATCAATATGCCATCCGTGCCTTCACCGTGAACAGCATAGACTATATATTGAAACCTGTAGATGAGAAACGCCTACTGAATGCCATTGTGAAATATGAAACCCTGAAAGGAAAAGACTACAAACAAGAGAATTACATAGGAGACTTGATTCAAAGTCTGCAAAAGCAGGAAAAGAGCTACCGTACCCGCTTCCTCATTGCCGGAGTAGATAAATTCTGGGCTTTGCAAGTCAGTGATATTGCCTATTTCTATTCAGAAAATAAAATCACCTTTGCCGTTACAAAAAGCGGACAGGAACATATCATAGACCTTTCCCTCACCCGACTTGAAGAACAATTGGATCCTCAACGTTTTTTCCGTGCCAACCGTCAGGTTATTGTCTGTATTGATGCCATAGTGCATGCAGCGCCCTATTTTAACGGAAAAATAATACTTCATGTGAAACCGCCTCATAAAGATAAGATAACGGTGAGCGAAGAAAAAGTATCTTCTTTCAAGCTGTGGCTGAACTTTTAATCTCTTCATAGTTCGCGCCACTTTCTCCATAACCGGAAGGAAGTGGCGCGAAATACTTTAAATATACAAATTACAGAATTCTAATATCCCTCATTCTGTGACATATACCTATTCATATCCAGTTCTCTCTGAGGAATTGGAAATTTCAATCTCCAAGCAGGTACATCCAAGAATTTTTCAGCAATTCCATTACGTTTCAAAAAAGCAAAATAGGTACCTGTACCTTTCAACTGCGACTGCCACGTATTTGCTAAACGTTCCATAAAGCCATCACCTGATTTTGCAGCAGACAACTTCTCTGACGAATATGCCGGAGAACCGATATTAGCTACTATTACCTTGTTCAAATATTCCTCAGCCTGCGTAGAACTGCCTAAACGGAATTCACACTCTGCTAAATTCAGCAAGACTTCTGTATAACTAAAACAAATATTGGCTACCATATCATTTTGATTGCCAGAGGATGCCTGGAATGCAGGTAGTTGATAAACCAAATCTCCCAACTGATACCTACCACTATTTGTCACTTCTGCCAACATAGACTTTGCCTTACTCCAATCCCCTTGCTCCATATAAATACGCGCCAGCAGTAAAGAAGGTAAATCACGGGAAGGGAAGAAACAATCATTTACCGTAGTCTGTGTTACCTTTTCTCCCGGTAAATAGTCACGTGAACGCAATAATGGCTCTACAAACAATTTCAATAGTTCCGCTTTTAAAGTTGCAGGCATGCCTGTGTATGGATCTGTTTGAAGCTTATTTATATAGACTGCCTTTCCCCATAAATTTACCATTTCGTAATATAACAAGAAGCGGTGCATTTCCATCAAGGCTACGACAGCTGTGCTATCAGAAGAAGTTATGTCATCATTTACAGCATTCTCCAACCCCATATTTATTATCAAGCTCCTGTTTATCGCAGTATAACAAGCATTCCATGCATTTGATACATACGAATTATTAGGATTTAAAGTATGATTGATAAAGTCTAAATATCTATTATAGCCTTGTTCCCTTTCGGACTGGCGGGAATAAAGTTCTTCGAGTGTACACATCTGTTGCAAAGCCTGATAGGAAGAAACGCAGATACTTGTGAACATTGTCGCACCATTTTCTGCCAATTGTAGCTGAACCACTTTGGTAGGATCAGGATCCTGCCGGATAGTCAGCTGTGCTTCTCTATTTTCATACTCACCATAAACCTTTACTGCTACAGAAGTAGCTTTCTCACTCACTGCCGGATCTACTTTAACTTCCAGATATTGACCATCGGCTGACAGAGTTGCCTGATAAGGAATTCCCGGCTTATTTTTATACACAAACAAATCCTTACTCCAAATAGAATCATCCGTCATATCATTGCTTGGTTCATCTCCAAGCTCCCCTTCCGGCCATAATAACTTCCATTTACTCATTTTTACAGCCACATTGGCTTCTATCTTGATGCGATAAGTCCCACCTGCCATAGGCACGTCCAACTCCGACTTTTCCAGTTTCACCGTAGTAGGTTTCCCGGCCTGCCATATCTTCAGCGTATCACAGTCTTTCCCATTCTTACTTTTAATCAATACTCTTCCGCGACGAGGTGAGAAGCTCTCATTTTTAGCAGCTTTCAGATAAACTTTACGAAGTTGCAAACCACGCGCTGCGGCACTTTCCATAATCCACTGACAAGTATCTGCCGGACGTACTTCTACATCTACATTAGCATTTACATCTATAGCAATAATGGTATCATTGGGAGTTTTAAGTTCGATACTCTTATTATCAATCACAACAGCATCCTTCTGTGCCTGTATCACAGTCAAAGTATCGGCTATTGCAGTATTCTCTTTATTATAGAAGATTATTTTTGCCCGACGACTTTCATTCGTCTCATTAGGGCTGATTGTATAATAAATGGTATGACTGGACATTCCGCGATTCATGACCGCTTCTTTAATCCAGTCTGCATCGGGCATCTGAATGCCATATGTGCAATTACTACGCAACTCTACTTTAATAGTTTCTCCCTGGTCGCCAACAGGATACTCATTTTCATTCAACAGTATGACGTCGCCACCATGTTGGTATACTTTTACCGGCTTTGTCAGTTTACCATCAGTGATGTATATTGTTCCTTCACGTTTATCCCGTTCCCCATTTGTCTCTATCTTGAAACGGACTATAGAAGTACTCAGTCCACGAGTAGTAGAAGGCGCAAGCTTTATCCAGTTTTGGCAATCGTCTGCAATTACCGCTTTGTATTCCACATTCGCTTTGACCTCTATATCTATCGTTTCTCCCTCCTGTTTCACTTCCATTCGTTCGCTCGACACAAGCAAATCATCTTTCTGTTTCTGCGAAATCATTAATGTCTTTTTTACCTTACCGGCATTGATAGTAATGGCAACACTACGCTCGTCATAAGTCTCATTTTTATCGACACTAATGGAAACATCAGCTTTCTCTCCGGCTTTTCCACTGGTAGGATAAATCCGATACCACTTTTCACCATTACGAGTTTCTGCAGCAGTAATGCTCCAGTCCTCCGTAGTTGTGAACTCTAAAGACTGAGTATCTGCATCTTTTGTAAAGTTCAGTCCTTTCTCAAACAGCGCCTCCGTTTCAGGGGGCAACGAAATAGTAGTTTGGTCTTCTACAGCATCATCACTGCAAGCAGCCAGAAATACCAGACAGATAAATAACTGCCATGTGTTCTTCATAAACAATCTCATTTTCATATATTATTTAGTGTTCTATATAAGTTTGCTCTCATTCATCTATATAGCCCGACAAAAGTATACAAAGAAATCTGCAAAAGAAGTAAAATTCAAAAATAATTCTCACTGCGCAAAAACATTGTGCACCTCTATACAAATCTTTGCATCATCAACTTAAAAACATTAGAATATGAAAGTTATTGCAATGAACAATGTTCATGTCAGCCTTTCAATACATAGCCTTTCTTCATCAACGATTCTATCTTCACCGAAGAGTCGTTACGAAGTGCCTTGCGCAAATAAGTAATCTGCACGTTCAGCGCCAGAGAGTTTGCATAAGAGGCACTGCTCCAGACTGTATTCAACAACAAGTCACGGTCTACAGACAAATTAAGGTTCTTCACCAACAAACGGAGAATCTCTGCCTGACGGGAAGTTATAAGCACTTTATTATTTCCCGTTCGTATTTCATTGGTACTGTAATTGAAGACAGACTGGCCGAAATGATAAGTCTCCTCCTCCACCGTATCGGAAAGCTGTGAAGCGAAACGTTCACGAATACGGGCTATAAGCTCTTCCGGATAAAACGGTTTGGCAAGATAATCATTCGCACGGAGCTGAAAACCTTGCAGACGGTCGGCCTTATCACTACGGTCGGAAAGAAAGAATATGAGTACATGCTTATCCGTCTCGCGGATACGTTCGGCAACTTCAAAGCCATTGTGACCGGGCATATTAATGTCGAGTAACACCAAATCTGGTTTCACAAGAGGAAATTGCTCGACAGCAATGCTTCCGTTCCCGGCATAAGTTACCTCGTAACCTTCTTTTTCAAGAAAGCGCTTCAGCAGCATTGAGTATTTCAAATCATCGTCGGCAAAAAGTATCTTCAAAGGTTTCATCTTATTGAGGTATATTAATTTCTATTGTCGTTCCCTTACCCGCCTGACTATTTAAAGAGATAGTCCCATGGTGTGCCTCTACCAGCAATTTCACATAACTCAGACCCAGACCGATACCCGGTAATGAGCGATCAGGAAGATTACTGCCCCGGTAGAATTTATCGAATACACGATTCTGTTCGGAAACCGGAATACCGATACCGTCATCGGATACCCGTATTATCAACTGATGATCCTGCAAAAGACAATCTACAACGACGTACACAGAAGTACCTGAATACTTCACAGCATTCTCTATCAGATTACTGATGATGTTGGAAACGTGTACCGGATCTGCCGTCACCAAAGTCTCCGTACTGAAATGTGTCTCAATAGAAACATCTTTATCCTCTGGAATATGATAAAGTCGGACAAGCTTTTCCAGACTTGCTTTTATATCGAACGTACGAACGGAAAGTTGTGTATGTTCATCATCGGCACGCGTCATATCGCGCAACTTCGAAAGATAAGCCGACAGATTATCCAGTTCGGACATAGAATCATGGATCACTTCGTCCATTGCTTTCTCATCCGTTCGCAAAGACTTGTCATTCAGGAAAGCAATACACATTTTCAGAGCTTGTACAGGCCGTTTCAATTCATGTATCATGGTGTTTACAAAGCTTTTTCGCAATTCGTCGATCCGGCGTTGCTTCAGGATGGTTTTTATCTGAAACAGCAGACAAAGCCCCAATAGGAAAATCAGACAGATACTGCCGAATAACTGCCAACCCATACGCACAAGTACTGCATGAGGCGAAACCTTCACAGTAACAAGAAGCAACTGATGTTTCAGGGGATTATAGGGATAGCTTACTTCGATATACGGATTGAACAAAGTGCCTTGCCGCTTCAGTTCGGCATTCCACTGGTAAGTGGAATCTTCAGAAACTACCAGATGCGTAGTAAACCTTTGTTCGTCCAAACGTATGGCAAGCAAGGAATCAAATTGCTGCAATGCAAAAGGTATATCCAACTCCAAACGATAAAGATTAATAATGGAGTTCAAGTTCGGAGCATCTTTATCGGACATATTGATCTTGAATGAATCCTTCACAATGATCCGTTCTTCCGGCAAAAGGGTGTCTAACGCCAATGCCCATTCCCTGCGCTTTGCCTCTCTCTCTTTATCATCCGTACTGGCAGAATCCTGCTGTTCTATTTTGAGGGTTTCTATATTCACCTGTCCCACGCTCTCCAGCTCCCGTCCTTTCAGAACCCCTAAAATTAATTCGTCGATAGTGGTCCGTGCTTCCAAATCAATAGATTTACTTAGTTGATAGAAAAACATATTGCTGTTACTAAGCACCTTCTTGGGCTGGGGAGCACGGATAGAGTCATACTGTTGGGTGGTCTGCAAGATGCGATCATAGATATCATTGATCTGTTCATCATTCATGTACTCGTATTGGTTACGTAGCCAGTAAGCCTGTCCGCATGTAATGAGCAGCATCGCTACAATGGAAAATATCCAAACTATCTTAATCCGTCGTTCCATAATTATTCCTCTTTTTAAGGCCTTTTTCAAAAGGACCTTCATTTGGTACCGGCAAAGGTAGAAGTTAGCTTGCAAATATAAGTACGTGCGAGGCAGATATTATATGCTGCGTAATATTTCAGTAATAACTTTCGCCCTCTTCTAAAGCAAAATCCGCATAGTTTTGCAGTACAATAATCGCTGGAAGCAGCATGTCAAACCTCTAAAAAAGTAAAAACTATGAGTGCAAGAATTATTTTCCTCAATCTGTGTCTCGCCATGCTATGCGCATCACAAGCAAAGGCACAAATTATTGTTTCTGATGGAACGAAAATACAGAATGATACCATCGGCGAAGCACAACTCCTTGTGCAATATGAAACACGCTGCATCATCAATCCGGAGAAACCGGAAAATGTTACGGAAGAAACCATGATGCTGGAAGTAGGCAAAAATCTCTCCAAGTTCTACAGTTACACCAAGTATGTATGCGATTCCGTACTGGCAGTGGATTTCGCTAACAAAGCCTCACAGGAAACCATCAATGAACACCTGAAGCAATATGGGCAAAGCAAATTGGGTGAACGTACCTTCAAAGGCTACCCCACTGGAAAAGTAACAACCCTCGATGAAGTGGCAGGCATGACGCGCCTGCGTTGCGAAGAAGCGGAAGAACGTCCACAGTGGAAAATACTGGCAGAAAACGATAGTGTCCTCTCCTACCTTTGCAGCAAAGCCGAATGTCAATTCAAAGGCCGGACATGGACGGCATGGTTTACTGCAGAAATCCCCGTCAGCGAAGGTCCCTGGAAGCTTTGTGGACTACCTGGACTGATACTGAAAGCGGAAGACAGTGAAGGGCATTATTCATTTACCGCTGCCGGTATGGAACAGTGCCATACATACAGGCCGATACTCTTCGACGGAAAGAAGCATGAACCGATGAACCGCAAAGCATACAACAAAGTGCACGAACGTTATTATGCCGACCCGGTAGGATTTATCACCGGAAGCATGCCTAATGTCACTGTTAAAGTAAGCGATGAACAGGGTAATGCAACCAAGAATCCGAAGAATGTTCCTTATAACCCGTTGGAACGAGAAAAATAAGACCTAACAATCGGCCCATAAAAGGTTCTATTTCATTACACACATGATTGCTTCTAAACTCAGTCGTATATTTAGGGTACCTCAGTCCTATACTTAGGGTATCTCAGTATCATACTTAGGGTACCTCAGTCGTATACTGAGATAGGGCTGTTACAGTTCTCTGATAATCAGCCGTTTGCAAAGCACTCTTTTATCATCAATAAATCGAGACAAGCAATCTGCAAAAAAATGAAAAAAATGAGTTCATTACCATACCAGATATGAAGATACAATATAGCTTATTACTGCTCTTATTACTATCAGGCTTTACACAATGTAAAAGCCCGACAGCAAAATCCGGTTCCATAAGCGACGAAGCACTGATGGATACCATACAAAGCCGCACTTTCAACTATTTCTGGGAGGGTGCCGAGCCTAACAGCGGACTGGCATGTGAGCGCATCCATATGGACGGCATCTATCCCGAAGATGACCAGCACGTAGTAACCACCGGTGGCAGTGGTTTCGGAATTATGGCTATATTGGCAGGTATCGACCGCGGATACGTCACCCGTGAAGAAGGGCTGGCACGTATGGAAAAGATTGTTTCTTTCCTCGAGACAGCCGATCGGTTTCATGGTGCTTATCCTCACTGGTGGTATGGAGATAACGGCAAGGTGAAACCTTTCGGTCAGAAAGATAATGGAGGCGATCTCGTAGAAACAGCATTCCTTATGCAGGGATTGCTGGCTGTACACCAATATTACGTCAGCGGTTCGCCCGAAGAGCAAGCCCTGGCCGGACGTATCGAACCCTCTGGCGTGAAGTAGACTGGAACTTCTATCGACAAAACGATCAGAACGTGCTCTACTGGCATTGGAGTCCCGAATATGGTTGGGAAATGAATTTTCCTGTACATGGTTATAACGAGTGCCTCATCATGTACATCCTTGCCGCCGCTTCTCCCACACACAGTGTTCCCGCCGAGGTCTATCACGATGGTTGGGCAGAAAAAGGCGCTATTGTCGATCCTCATAAAGTAGAAGATATCGAACTTCATCTGCGTTACCAAGGGTGCGAAGCCGGTCCCCTTTTCTGGGCACATTATTCATTCCTCGGATTGGATCCGACAAATCTATCCGACAAATACTGTCCCGGTTATTTCGATGAGATGCGCAATCTCACCCTTATCAATCGTGCCTATTGCATCCGCAACCCCAAGCAATGGAAAGGTTTTGGGTCTGACTGCTGGGGACTGACAGCCAGTTATTCCGTCAACGGATATGCTGCCCATGCCCCGAATGAGCTTGCAGACCATGGCGTCATCTCTCCCACTGCCGCTCTTTCTTCCATTGTTTATACTCCTGAATATTCATTGGAAGTAATGCGCTATCTTTATAAAATGGGGGATAAAGTGCTCGGCCCTTATGGCTTCTATGATGCCTTCAGTGAAACGGAAGATTGGTATCCTAAACGCTATCTTGCGATAGACCAGGGACCTATAGTTGTAATGATAGAAAACTATCGTACAGGATTATTATGGAAACTCTTCATGAATCATCCCGATGTACAGACAGGATTAAAAAAGCTGGGATTTAAATAGAAACATGGGGAGAGACTTTCATATTAAGAAGAAGAATCGCGGCAAATTTACTGCCCTTACCTTAAATTAACTATCTTTGTCCCAAGAATAACAATAAGGTCATGGCCTTTTCTAACCTTTATTCAACCTATTTATGGACATCCGAAAGAACATCATCATAACCTGTGTGTCCCTTTTTGTCTGCGCTACCCTATTTGCCAATCAAAAACCTTATGTCACCAACCTCTCACGTGACAAATATCACGCTGCCAATAAAAATTGGTCCATCGGGCAAGATGAAAAAGGCATCATGTACTTCGGAAACAGCATCGGGTTACTGGCATCCGACGGTATGGAATGGAAACTTTTTCAAACGCCCAATGCCAGCATCGTGCGTGCCATTGCCGTAGAATCGCATCAAACCATATATAGTGGTGGCTCCGAAGACCTGGGTCGCTGGGATCGCGACCAGTCGGGAGAGTTGAAATACACTTCCCTCAAAGGATTAATCAAAGGAGACAATCCACTCGACAATCAAAGTTTCTGGCGCATTTGGATAGATGACAATAAAGTATATTTCCAATCCTTCAGCCACATCTATGTATACGACCATCAAACCATCACCCCCATCGACGGTCCAAGCGCTTTTCTACTACTGCTGAAAGTACGAAGTGAATACTGGGTACAGGAAATGTACGGTGCCCTTTATCAACTGAATAATGGAATACTCAACAAAATTCCCGGAAGCGAATTCCTGAACGGTACTACCACTCGCGTCATCCTGCCTTACGACACTGACCGCTATTTGATAGGCACTTCCACCGGAGAAATTTACATCTATGACCAAAAGAACTTTATTCCCTGGAATCTGTCTCTTTCCCGACAGTTAAGAGGCCAGGAATTAAACTGTGCTATCTATTCCGCCAAACGGAATACCTACTATCTGGGTACGCAACTTAGCGGTGTATATGAAGTCGATACCCACGGAAACATCCTCAACCATTTCTCTACCACCAACATTCTTCAGAACAATACCGTTCTGTCTCTCTACGAAGATAATCAGAATAACATCTGGGCAGCCCTGGACCGCGGTCTCGCCTACATTCGCTATACTGACGGATTAAGTTACTACCGTTCTACCGATGGTGGATTCGGGGGCATATACGATGCTACTATCTGGCATGATAACCTGCTTATCGGTACAAATCAGGGAATCTACTATACCCAGTATAACAAACTCAATGAGCTGGATGTATTCTCCTCTCTCAAATTAATAGAAGGTACACAGGGACAAGTATGGTCTTTTCGAAAAATAGATGGACGATTATTCTGTGCACACACCAACGGATTACTGGAAATCCTTCCCGACTTCCGCATTCGCCACCCTTACCGTGTCAATACCGGAGTCTTCCGTACACTGGAGGCAACCATCAATGGAAAACAGATACAAATTATCATTACCTACGACGACCTGCTGATACTGAACAGAACTACCGGAGAATTAAATTCCATGCGACAGATATCCGACCCGATATATAATGCCGAAGTAGACCATCTTGGAAATATATGGTTGGAAACCGCCAGTCGGGGCGTATATAAATGTCGGCTGAATGATGAACAAAATGCCTTCCGCTATTATACTTATTATGGTAATGAAAAAGACAGTTCGCTCCCTGCCCGGCTGCAACTATTCAAATCGGGTGGCCGTATCCTCTTCTTAGGCAATGACCAGTTTTATATCTATGACGAGGTCAACGACAACTTGCAACTTGAACAGCACCTGAACCGCTGCTTCGAAACCATACATGATCTTAAACGTATCGTCCCCATTGATAGCGAAGAGAGTTGGGCCATTACCGGTTCATCAGTCTATCGTTTCTTTTACGACGGTTACATTGCACGCATCCGCGAAGCCTATAAAGTAGAAGCTGATAACCTCTCGCTCATCACTGCTTACGAGAACATCGCCGTCCTCAACGACTCACTTTCACTTATTTGTCTGGATGCAGGTTTCATTCTCCATAACTCCCATCGCAGTAAGCGGCAGACCGTAGAGCTTTCCGCTCCTAATCTGGAGTTTATTCATGCCGGAAAAGAGTTGAATGCAGGTTTTATAGATATTAACCAGACCATACACATCCCTTTTCAAGACAATACGGTTACTGTCGGTTTCTCTGTCAATGCCGCATTTGCCGGAAATCTCTCTGTACAATACCAACTGGAGGAAATGGATAGCACCTGGAGTGCCCCGAAACAACTGAATAGTATTTCCTATGCCCGTCTGCCACAAGGCAAGTATACATTGCGCCTGCGCACTACAGATGGACTGAATAATTACTCACCGGATACTCTTCTGGAGTTTAATGTACTTCCTCCCTGGTACAATACCGTTTGGTGGTATCTGACCTGCTGTGCCCTCATCATTGCTGCCCTGTTCGGTACCTTCTACCTGATGAAACGGCGCCTGCAAACCAAACATCTGCGTCGGATGAAAGCCCAGGAAGCTGCACATTTGCGTTTGATGAACGAGCAACTCCAGAATGAAATCGAAGAAAAAGATGCCGAGATCTTCACTCAGACTTCATTCATCATCCACAAGAACGAACTCATTCTGAAACTCAAAGAAATGGTAGATGATATCTGTGCCCGGAATACACAGAAAGGATTGATCCCCCTTTATCAGAAGATAAACAATCTGCTCGCCAACAATCTCGATACCGAAGACGACTGGAAAATGTTCCTTATCAAGTTCGAGCAAAAGCATCGTAACTTCTTCAAGCGACTGAAAGAGATGCATCCGCAACTCACCAACAACGACCTCCGCCTCTGCGCCTGTCTCAGATTGAATATGGAAACCAAGGACATCGCCTCACTGATGAACCTTTCGGTCCGTGCAGTAGAGAATAACCGGTATAGATTGAGAAAGAAGCTTGATTTGAAGCCTACACAAAACCTGAATGAATATTTTTTGAATATTGACTAAATAGATCAGGCGTTCTCTTTCATCTTTAAAGATTTCATCCTAAAGATGTAACGTAATGAAAAGTATCTGTAACATCATCCTGACCAGGCAATAAAAACATCATCTATCTTTGTCAGCAGATGTAAACCTCTTAATAAAGATAGAAACATGAAAAACAGGAAAACACATTTACTGGCACTGATTATGCTGCTGAGCATGGGAATGGGTACTGTGACATTCGCGCAGAAAATCCCTTTAGTTTATAACGTGGAGAATACGGGAATAAAGAATCCATCTCCCATATTACCCGGAATCAATGAGTTACCGATAGTCAAACCATTGACTGATCCTTTTCAATGGTCTGACGGTAGCGGTCGCTCAACCAACTTCAAAGACTGGAGCCGCCGACGTGCCGAAATAGCCCGCGAAATAGAGCACTATGAAATAGGTGAAAAACCTGTAGTATCAAAGAAAGATATTACTGCGGATATTGTGGATGATACTCTTAGAGTAGATGTGACGGTAAACGGACAGACACTCACTCTGAAAGCTAAGATTACTTATCCGGAAGGTAAAGGTCCTTTCCCAGCCATCATCGGAATAGGCAGAGGTACAGGCAGTCTTCCTCCTGTCATTTTCACGAGCCGTAATATAGTACAAATCGCATTCAATTTCACACAAGTTATGTCACATACACAAAAGCGCGGCAATGAACCTATCAATAAGCTCTATCCCGATCAAACGGATATGGGAGCCTACTGCGCCTGGTCGTGGGGCGTAAGCCGTATCATCGACGGATTGGAAATTGTAGGAAAAAAGAGTAAGATAGATACCAGGAAATTAGCCATATCCGGTTGCTCCTTTGCCGGTAAGATGGCTCTTTTTGCCGGAGCATTCGACGAGCGCATTGCACTGACTATTGCTCAGAACCCGGTGGTGGCGGTGCTGCTGCATGGCGAGTATCCGAAACGCTGGGTGAAGTGGAAACATTGGGAAGAACCAGCCATGCCTGGTTCATGGAAAGCATGTTCCAATATAAGGAAGACAATGTTTCGAAGTTGCCGTATGACCACCATGAATTGTGTGCTATGGTGGCACCGCGTGCACTGCTGGTACTTGGAAATCCGGACTATGTATGGCTCGCAGACGAGTCGGGTTATGTCTCCTGCCGTGCCGCCCGCAAGGTTTGGGAAACTTTCGGTATTGCCGACAGAATGGGCTTCTCTATTGTAGGAGGGCATGGGCATTGTCAATTACCTACGAACCAATACCCTGAAGTGGAAGCATTTGTCGACAAGTTCCTGCTTGATAAGAAAGAAGTAAATACAGAAGTAACCATTGCCCCCCTTTACGAAAAGGTGGACTATGAGCGCTGGTGTAAATGGTGGGGAACGAATGATCCTTCCTTCCCTTAAACTTATTTGTTTTCGCGGTAAAAGTAATGTTTTACCGCGGAAACTTTTTACCTTTGGGGGAACACTTACTAATACCCCCAAAAATCATGAAAAGAATTTTATCGGCTATCTGCGTGATAGCACTGTCTGTCCTCTCCTACGGGCAAGACATCAACCAACGAGCCTTCACTTTCGCCTGGCTCAGCGATGTACACCTCAATTCTTTCGCCTATGCCGAAGATGATCTGCGGCAATCCATTGAAGACATCAATGCTAATCCAGATGTCGACTTCACTATTCTCAGCGGCGACGTCACCGAATTCGGTGATACCAAAGAATTCTATTTGCTGCAAGACATTCTGAAAGATTTCAGGAAGCCTTATTTCCTCATTCCCGGCAACCATGATGTAAACTGGAGTGAAAACGGATGCACGATGTTCGACAAGATTTTCCAGGCTTCCCATTTTTGTTATGACTGGCAGGGAGTTCGTTTCATCGGCTGTGGTGCCGGACCAAGCCTACGTATGGGACCACCTCACATCCCCCGCGAAGAGATTCTGTGGCTCGATTCCATCGTCCGTGCTACTCCGGCAAAGCAACCCATTATCTTCATCAACACTTTCCTCTCAATCAGGACCTGAGTAACTGGTACGAAGTTATCGACATTCTTAAAACACGTAATATCCAAGCAATACTCGGAGGACACCTGCACGTGAACCATGCTTATGATGCAGAAGGTATTCCTGCCGTTCTCGGACGTTCGTCTTTGCGGAGAGAAGATCCGATAGGAGGATATAATCTCGTAACCCTCCGTGGCAATACATTAGAGTTTCAGGAACGCATCATCAAAACAGAAACTCACCCGGCATGGCATACTATCCTCCTGGCCCCTCTGCAGGAAAAGAGAAATACCACCTACTATCGCCCCGACTTTACCATCAATGACGAATATCCTTCAGTACGCGAAAGCTGGAAATTAAAAGACGTAACTGATATTGCTTCACAAGGTAGCATAGACGGTGATTTGTATGTTTATACCAATACTGCCGGTGTGGTCCACGCCCTTAATGTCGCCGATGGTAAAACATTGTGGACCTATACCACCGGGAATAAGATATTCTCAGCCCCGTTCATTACTCCCCGGCTTGTAATCATATCTTCGTGTGACGGCTTCATCTATGCCCTCGACCGGAAACAAGGCACTGTATGCTGGAAGTACAATATGGATTACCCTATTGTAGCTTGTCCCCTCGTATCAGAAGGAACAGTTTATATAGGCAGCAGCAACGGTAAATTCTATTCTTTAAAACTGGCAGACGGAACGCTGAACTGGACTTGCGATGGCTTGCATGGCTACATCGAATCGCGTCCGGCTATTGATAAAGAGCGTGTGTATATAGGCACCTGGGGAGCAATGTTCTATGCTATAGACCGCAAGAGTGGAAAGAGCGTATGGGAGTTCGACACCAAACGAGGCAGATATTTCTCACCGGGTGCCTGCTGGCCGGTTGTACTACCCTATACGCAGCAAGGAAAGAAGAATGAGCAAGTCATTGTCCTCAGTTCCGACTATTTTGTCCGCTCATTCCGTCCAGAAACAGGAGAAATCCTCTGGGCTTCCGATAAAGCAAAAGGACGCGAATCTCTTGGTTTCTCACCGGATGGAAAAACGATGTATGTAAAAGGGATTAAGAACACTATTACCGCAGTAGACATATCTCAAGGTACATACAACAATCTTTGGAACACATTGATGCCTTATGAAGGTAACTTTATCCCTACCCGTATGGAAGCTACCGGACAGTTGATATTTGTTCCTACTGAATTCGGCGTCCTTCATGCTATACGAACAGATGGAAGAGGCATTGCCTGGTCGCACAAAATCTCCCATTCGGCAATTACTTCCCTGAAGAGTGCGGGGAAAGGGAAACTTATCGTTATGACAATGGATGGTACGGTTACTTGTCTGGAATATCCGGTTAACTAATAAAAATGCGGGAAACACGAGAGAGCAAATAATCTCTTCGGGGTTTCCCGCATTCATTTATCAGAAGTATGATTTACACAACTTCCCGTTTATCTTCCTTATTCCATGAATTGAGGAGTAAAGCGGAAGTCGGAGGCACTACCCCTCGTTTCCGTAAAGTCAGCACCGGTATGATCTTTCGGTCCTGGCATAAAGAGCGCATGATTCAATATATATCTGACGCGTGCAGCCTGCTCTTTAGTAAACGCATTGGCATCCGAAATGGCATAATCCATGATGTTAGCCGAACGGAATTCCACATTCGTTTTGCTGTTTACACGCATCACATACACCTTGTAAGCATCCGAGGATTTTGAAGTAATCTCAGGATTATAGGTCAGATAATTGGTCAGCTTCACATCATACAGCGCCTTGTTGTAGGGCGGTGTATCCGTGCAATAATCAGTATCCAGATTTGTGTTTGTATTACCATTGTTCAATTGGTTGAAAGCATGATACAACCCTAAGAAGTGACCTAACTCATGAGAAAGCGTCACAATTACATTGGACATGGAGTATTTATCCGCACCCTCCGGAATATCATAGATATACTTATTATTAAGGCTTACGCACTGCGGATAAGGATTCTCACTTAGGTTAGCCCCTTTCGGTGCCTGGCTGATGCCACCTAATTCAAAAGGCTCGGGCAACCATGGGAATTGAGCAATACCCATTACCAATTCATCGGAGAAGTTGTACAAAACCACATTGACATATCGGTTCGTATCCCACAAGATGTCTTTATACTTTTTGTCACCGCTACCCATGAAAGAGGTACAGTCCATCGTTGTATACTGCCATTTCTCACGGCTCACACCCGGTTCTTCCAGTTTGTTGCCATCAGGATCTTCTGTAGCCATCACAAACTCAAAGTTCATGTCGACACCACTATTTTCATAATACTGGTTAACAAGATCCAATACTTTCTGTAAGTGCCCTTCCTTTACATAGTGCTGCGTGTTGTTTGCATTCCAGTAAAGTACATGGAAGACAACCGGCAATTTATAGTGGTGATTCGCACTATAAGCATAAGTGCCTTGCTTAACAGAAACTGTCTGCGAAAGATTCTCGGCATTAGTCAGTGTAAGAGTCAGCGAACGGTCTGTCTTTTCCAGGTTCTCATTCACTTTCAGTACCAGCTTATCCTTTGTGGTGGAGATCTCCGTAGCAACCCATGCTGCACCTTCGGATACAGTCCAGTCACTGGTACTTGTCACCGTTACCGTATACTCGCCACCTTCGGCATTGGCAACCACTTCCGCATTCTGTAATGTGAAAACAGGCTCTGCGTCATCTTCTGAACAGCCGCAGAATAATACGACTGTAAACAGTAGGAATAAATATTTCAATTTCATCATTCAACTCGTTTGTTTATTTATATTCAAATTTCACCTGGCTGTTCAGTTTGCTACTGATTACATTGTCTACTATATAGCGTGCACCGCTTTCATTGCGGGTAACAATAATGGCTACACGCACATTCGCCATATTTGTAACAGAGAGCTTCTTCAAATCAAACTCATAAGAGAAACCCAAAGTTTCACCAGACTTACATTCTTCTTTTCCACCCAGATTCACACCCGTAATCGGGCTGGTCGAAGAGATGCAGCGCAAAACGTTGCTATGATGTGTAAAATCATAGGTTCCTTCCAATGAGGGATATTTATTCAATTGTCCGGTTGCATGAATATCATCTTCAAGCACCCAAGCACAGATACGGTATTTTCCAGCCTTTCCTACCTTTACAGCAGCGGTCACTTTGATAGAACCGGAAGCTTCGGTACCTGATACAACAGCACAGATACCTGTATTAGCACCGCTCTGCAACAGAGTTTGGGCAGCAGATTGAACATGTTTAGCTACACTGCTGGGAGAGTCCGCACTGGTGAGCCCCAATATCTCACTACTTGAACGCATGTTAAACAATAAAGCAGGTATACCGGTAGTGTTGAAGCCCATGCCTTTGGCTACGGCGGTACTGTAATCCGAAATCATGTCATCACCTGCCATGATTGCATGAGCAGCTACCAATACAGTGCTCTTGCTTTCTTCCAGCTTGGCATATTCCGTAAGCCCGGCAATCATAAGAGGACAGTATACACATCCCAGACTTGTACCTTGCACTGCCAGCACACGTTGCTTGAATCCGTCAAATTTATCTGGCTGAGGATCTTCAGGTAAACCCTGCATTCCGGAAGTCACTGTTACTGTAATTGCAGGAGACATTTCACCATTATAGCTAGCGAAGAAAGCGTATTCACCCGATTTCTTTGAGGAGAAAGAAGTAGAAGCCATCAGATCATAGCTTGCACCATTCTTCTGATAAATTTTAGCTTCGGAAGTAACATCTTTCTTACCTTTCAGAACTGTAAATACAGCCTGGTCCGTACCATTATTCTCTATATACGCAGCAGAAGAGATCAATACTAGTTCGCCACCTTCAGGCACCTCGTCTTCACCTGAATTGCCAGAACAAGAAGCAAATACAAGTAAGAAAGAACACAATAATAAATTCCAATATTTTTTCATAAGTCTTTTTTTAGAATGAAGTAGTTAATGTAAGATTAGCTCCTGTGTAAGCAGGTGTATAACGACATACACCGCCCGAACATACATATCCGGCACGATTTCGTCCGTAACTCAACTGTAAGCGCGTATTCTTCCGGGTATAGCTCACGGAACCATTATAATAGTGTACCTTCGTATCACCCATATTATACATATCGCTCACGGAAAAGCTCCAACGGGGAGCCAGATTAAATTCAACCAGCCCTGCAATCCAGTCTTTTTCATAATCCTTTGAATAAAGATACTGTACTTCAGCACGCAGTGACTTCTTCCGGTCAAACTTATACAAACCGTCTAATACGAATATATTTGATACATAGGTTTTGTCATCCATTCCATGAGTAGGGCTCCATTCCTGAACGGATACCAGGAAAGTTGTCTTCAGTTGTTTGTTCCACTGACGTTCTACATCGGCATTAATATCCCGCCACAACAAACGTGACTCTACCGTAGTGGCTTTATCTGAATAAAACATAGAACCGTTGGCATGGAAATTCCAGTATTTACTACGATCTTCTTTGCTACGTAAAGAGTAGTAAACATCTACTTGTCCACCTTTCTCACCTTCACCATTGCTTTGATAAGGATTCAGGTTAGCAAGCATGTAAGTATACTGGCGCGTCAGGGTAGGTAGATAATTCAGAATATTTCCTACCCCACTACCATCCAGCGAGAGTTTCGTGCTCATATATTTCAGTTCGCGATAAGTACCTAAAACTGAGAAGCCATTATTACTGTAGCCCAGCTCAGCCAACAGACCATGACCTTTGGCAGTAGCACCTAACAGTGCAGAAGAGACATCTTGCCCTTACCAACATATTCCACACGACCATTAAAACCATTCCAATCAAAATTGGCACGTGCCGAATACATATCCAAATTAGGCTTCATCAGTTCCGCCAACTCATCGGATACCTTTTCATTACGATTCACATAGCTACCTTCCAGATTGAGCATGATTCCCTGCCAACCGATAAGGTTAGCAACAGAAAAACTAAGATCAGCACCACGTACCCATGAATCTGTATAATCCGTATACAGACGAGGCCGTCCATACAATCCTTTCAGCGTGAGGATATTTTCGTAAGAATAAGATCCGAAAACTCCTTCGATAGAGTTGTTGATACCCAACGTACGATCCTCAAAACTACGGAATATCATACCCGAACCGAACTGCTCGAAGATATCTCCCACACGGAAACCAAAGTTATCATCCTGCCAGCTTACATACTTTACACCCAGAAATGCTTTCTTGTCACCATAGTTCCCTATGTCATATCCTTGCAAAGCAGGGAAAAAGCCTTCCAGCTGAACTCCGGCACTGAACTTTCCTCGGGTATAGTCAAGTTTCAGATAATTATTGCTTCCAAAATGATCATCCGGATAGACACTACTCTCATCTCCAAGCTTACTATCTTTTACATAATATATGCTGTTCGATTCTAACCCTCCTGTCAAGTGTCCTTTATCCTGGGCACACAGATTGGGCATCGCAGTACCTGCCAACAGCAATAAGAATAAAATGTGTTTCATTTTTTAGTGATTGCTTTTAGTTGCTCCAACAATTCATATTCACTACCCGGAGTATAACCGGTATGTGCATAAACCACCTTTCCGGTACCATCAACAACAAATGTCTGTGGTGTCAGCATTACGTTCATCGCACGTTTCAAATCTTGATTTTTGTCGAATAGGCAGATGAAATCCCAGTCAAAACCTTTAGCCATAGAACGGGCACGCGCTGTAAAGCGACTATCATCAATAGATACAGCAATAACATTGAAATCGACTTCTTTTCGCCATTCTTCCAGCAATTCATTCAATGTGTTCAACTCCGTCATACAAGGCTTACAAGTAACACCCCAGAAAGAAACAATAGCTGGTTTTCCACCAAGTATTTCTTTGGTACTTATTACCTCACCTTTTTCATTTTCTACTTTTACATCCGGCCATGCCTCCTGTGCAGAAACTGTCACTGTAAAAAGAAGAAAGAGAGTTATATAGAATAATTTATTCATAACTAAAATATTAAAAGAACTTCTACAGGAGATCTCTCCCATAGAAGTTCCTTATTGTTATACTAATTATTTCTTCAAATTCTTTTTCATACGATCCATAGAGAATACATTTCCTTGAACCGACTTCTTAACAACATATCCATAAGGAGTACGTGTTCTACGGAAATGGTTACCGCTACGAGCACTGACCTTAGGTTTAACTGTAGAAATACTACGACTTGTAGCTTTTTGTACAGCATCACTAGTGGCACGTGTCAGGACAATACCAGTTGCATTAACCGGAAAACTCCAAGAGGGACTACCGGCAGTATATTCAACTGCAAAACCCGGTGCATAAGTAACGCCTTCCTGCTCTACCGGTTTAATGGTAATCGTATTCATGTCTTCAGATATTTCAACCGGGAAGTCTGCGATATAATAATTATTGCTGGCTTCAGGATTATATGCATACATCTGCAAAGTTATAGCCCAGTCTGCCACAGGGTCTATATAGCGAGCATAGTTATAGCCATCCTCTGCATAGCGAGTCGATATCACTGTTACCATGTCTTTTCCAGCTTCATCTTTACTAATATTCAAGAATAACTTCGGTCCATAATCACGGAACAGTTCATCTGTATTATAAGAGGAATATTCAGTTGACTGGAATAAATCCCATGGTGTAGCCAAAGGAGCAAAAGAATTATTATAGTTGAATCCAGTGGCAACGAGGCAATTCATATTCCTGTATTTCTGAGTATAATATTCGTTTCTTTCCTTATATTCTTCAAAATAACTAAGTACAACTTCGTTTGCCTTAGCTTCTGTGTATTGCTTATTTTCTACATAATAGTTAACTAAAGCAGCCCTAACATCCTCAGGTAATGTAGATACTTTCTCAGGACCAGCAGCAATTGTAACAGGCATTGTAACAGGCTTACTACCTTCAATAGCACTGGTCATAGTGGCCATCCAATTACCTTGTAGTTTATTGAACAACTCACTGTTCACTGGTTCTTCTGCAGGAAGAGGAGCTGATGTTGCTTTGTAATCCGGTCCATCATAGAATAGTTTTGTTTTCTCATCCGCATTATAAGATTCCAAAATCAACCAACTTTCAATATCATCTATTGAAGAGAAGTATAAGTCATACCCAGCACTGCTATTAACTTTACTCAGTACCTCTACATCATTGATACCCTGTCCATAACTATTCACCATACTTGCAATATTATCTTCCAAAGTAGTCCCCTCCAACTGGTTCAACATGGGATACCATTCCTTAGTATAATTAAGAATATATTTAAACCCAGCACAGTCTGCATTAGGTGCTTTCACGTTGAAGCCTACTTGATAAGGATTATTTAAAACTAACGGAGTTACTTTCAATTCCACAGCTGGTTTATCAGAAACAATAGCTTTAATACCTGCCGTTTTTTGGAATGTTTGTACTGTTCCATCTTCAGTACATACCCCTACAATATACAAACTGTATTCCACTCCTTGCTCCAATTCGAATGTTCCTTGTTGTACACCGTCAACAGCAGCACCTCTATTTAAAACAAATGCCTGCCAACCATCTTCTCCGCCTAAAAAAGGAAGATATTCTTCTCTCACCTTATCACCAACCATCATTACGACATATTGCAAAAGATCATCAGTTGGAGTAAAGGTGATTACGGCATTCTTTTCTGTTACACGATCAATATTCACCATTACACTACCAGTGCCTTGCTTCGGTTCTTGAGTAAAGAATACTGTTTTTGCATAATGACCGGTAAAACTAACAAATTCAGTTGTCGGCGATTCCTCTGTATATTTTTTCACATTCGGCAATTTAATACCCAGGTCTCCCCAGTCATCACCGCCACCTTCTGCAAACTGGCTATAGTCATCTGTAGAACCATCTTCAGCACATTGGCTGACAAAAAGCACATAGCCGGTTCCCGGATGTACAGCATACGTAAATTCATCAGCATATTTGATATAATCTTTCTCATTTAAAGCACCAGCATGAGTGAAAACACCATTTTGTATCGTGATGTTCCGAGGCCCTTTATAGCGAGGGTTTGCCATCCCCATTCCAGCTATAATATAATCAACATCATTACGTCCCAGCTGATCTTTATAGCTCTCATATAGCTCTACATCTATAAAACTTACGAGATAATACCATCAGCAGGCACTTCTACGTGAAATGTTACAGAAAACATATCAGATTTTATGATCGTTACCCTTTGCGAGTATTTCGGTGTATTAACCACTTGCGAGTGTATTTTATACTCATTACCTACCTTAAATACAAAAAACACAGTATAAGTCTTATTACCTTCCAGACCTGCTACAATCGTTTCGTCTGTATCTCCCGTTACAGCTACCACTTCACCATTTTCCTGTGCCTCAGCATAAACAACCACAGGGTCCGGTTCAGCAGCATTAGCTCCTTCTACAGCTTTATACACATAAGACTCTGCCCCTTTCGTTTTTAGCTTAAAAGTCACTGAAGTTGCAAATACAGCATCCGAGGCCGGTGCTTCTACTTCCAAAACAGTGCCATCCCCATTAGGATCTGGTTCGTCATTATTATCCGAACAACTCCACAATCCTCCAGCCAGAGCAAATGTGCTCAGCAAGAATAGACATCGATACAATTTTCTCATAAATCAAACAAATTAAATTAATAAATACACGAATCAGTAATCCAAAAATATTCTCCCAATTCGTTAAATAAAAAAACCTCTCTTATGTAATCAATAACCTTTATAATATTCTGTAAGCTTACCCTTTTGGATATGATAAATACGACATAAAAAGCGACTAAATAACATCGCCTCTTTTCATGTATTTACAATTTGTCCAAAAAGCCATTAGCAATGCACATCTGATGCTTGTGCATAACAAACATTTGCAGACAAATAAATTCTACATTCTAAAACTAATAGTCCGTGATTTGATTCTTTAAATAGAAAAGTAAAAAGAGTATTCCCACCTCTCTTGGGCACTCTCAAAAGGGAGGAACAGGTGATAGCATGAAATTATCATTAAAAGTAGCGTCATTATAGAGGATAGATACTTGGATAGTATCCCTCAAACCTAAATTATTGCAAAAGCAACATGTAAAAAGTTCAATGCAACAACTTACTAATGAAAGCGTCTTTTTTGCATTTGTCATATTCGTCATTTTATTATGTGAATAAGCCGTTAATATGTCCTCCCTCAATTACCCTCGTCAGACTTCTATACCCTATTTCTATTTATCATCATTCTTGTAAATAGAAACTATTTCAATCTTAAAAATGGCAAGTTCAAGAAGAACATTTAATTACATACTGTATGTGTTTATTTTGAGTCTGTTAGAGCTATATTTTACTTAAGTAAAAAAAAGCAGTAGAAATGGAGGAGATCAATATGCTTTATAAAGTATTATTTCATCAGGTAATTGTATCTCATACATTTCAGAACAAGGTTAAATTCTAATATTAGAATAAGGAAAGTAGAAAAACAGAAGAATTAAAAGAGAAATACAAAATGAGAGTAAATTACCCCTTGTACATGTTACATTATAAGTAACCATCTCTGTTTTATAATATTGCAATATACAAGATGGCATCCCAATTAGTTTTTATAAATATTAAATTTATTGCGTTAAAAAGAGCTTGATTGTATCATTTTTACAAAAAAAACACATATCTTTGTAACTATAAAGTAAGTGAGGCTCAAAAGAGCTTATATCAGCATTGAAAATCAACAGATTGAACTATTTTCTTTACATATCAATATACACAGATATATTTATATATAAAAAAGAGAATTGTATTTTACTAAGTTCTTCTTGTACTTGGTATGTTCATTTTTCGGTTTAAAAGTCTTATTATATTAAGTATAGAAGCATCTTTAAGATAATATCGAGAACTTAGGCCCTTTCCCAAAAATATAGTTTCTACTTTTGTAATACCAATACGAGAAGGTATTCTAAAAAGATAAAGAGCAAAGCTGCATAAAAGAAAACTTCACTCTTTATCCTGAAAGGAAATAACTAAATTAGCTATTCAAAAGTTAGTTTGAAGAAGATCAGAGAGCAATTAGAATATACTTGCGTAGTTCTTCAAATGTAAGATCATGGGTTGGGAGTAATTTTACAAAACTTCTAATGGCATAAGTATCTAAGAGATAATCATTATGTAAAGAATATCCTACTTTCTGTACTGGGTCTAGAAGATAGACTGCTCCGTCTGCACTCTTATAACAAAAGCTACGCTCCATGAGTGGAGCATCATAATTAAACTTTTTAATAGATTCAATGAAACTTTTCCCTATCCTTTTATTTACTTTTATCGTCAAACCATAGATACGGCTATATCTTTCTGATTCTTTCTCAATCCAGAAATCAATATTAGGTACCGACACATGGTCTAAGGTGATAAATTCATGATTTCTTGTATACAAATAGACATTGCAATTCGTAGTTGTTGAGGAGCTAGCAGATAAAATTCTTTCAAATATTATTTGCGGCTCTTTTAATAAATGCTGCATTGCATCCCCTTTCATACATAACCCTAACCTGTTCTTTACATTCTTCTCCATAATAAATGCGGATATAGGTACCAATCCCCCATCAGCTATATCCACAATGCTATGTGTAGCTGTATCTGCTAATGAAGCCATCCATTGCGACAAGTTAAGATTCACATCCTCCAATTTTTGAGGAACAGTAAATATAGGATATGCCGGCGAACCTCCGACAGTTTCAATAGCCATAGATATTTCCGTTACTCCACTTTCTGTACTCGACCCTGACCCTGAAGAGTTTTTACCAAAACTCAAATCGGCAGAAGCTCCTACATTTTTTAAGCTGAAACTAGCGTTTATTTCATTATCCAGTGCCTTTTCTTTAACTGTAGCAGTGGCTTCCTGTTTGTAAATACCCGAATAAAAAGCAGTAGCTCTTCCACCAGTCACAAATCCGGTAAGAACAAAAGCACCATAATTTTTGTAGAACTCCTCTATTGGCGTATTATACAATTCATCCTTAAAAGTTGCAGTTAGATAGTCTTTCATAATTATCTCACTGATATTACTGCTGTATTGCATTTCATAGAAGTTTTGATCTATCGCAATATTCAATTCTCCAAATATATTTTGGGTATTATCAGTTATTGTCGAACCAAAGATCTCCGTCATTTTCCTTTTATGACCAATCTTAAATAAACCAACATTTATAGAAAATCCGCTATTCACCTTCTTTACAACTTGTGACTTTTCCTGGTATCTATCAAAAGAAGCAAAAGAAAATGCATTCACAACACTATGCCCTATCCTGTGCACATTAAAATAGTCCTTATGGGCTGCTTCCAGTTTCTTAATATCAACCACCGCAAACCTTAAGTTCTCTTCATCAGCATAAGGATATGCTGTAGCTCTGAATGAACGCCCCAAATAATCATCAAAGGTCACTTTCGTTGCTCTTGTAGTTAGATCAGGAGTAACATATTGCTTCTGAAACAGAATGAGAGGGGAATTAGGATCACGTTCTTTCAACACCTTTACATCTCCATCGAAAGAAAGGACGTCCTCTTCTTTGGTACATGCACTCAATGCTATCGCAAAAAGTGCGAAAAATAGTAGTTTTACTTTCATAATACCTCGATTTAAGTTTAACAATATGTGAATTTCAAAAAAATAAGCAGGCTATCATCAAGAATATAACTACATTTCTAACATAGAGTAATAGCAGCTCCGAGGCTAAATTGTATAATTATCACAAATACATGCATTCTATTGATAAGATCAAAGAAATAATAACTATTTAAATCTCACAACTTCAATTTATTTGAGACGTAGCACAATAAAAAAGAGGAAGCTCATTGTAAGCCTCCTCTTCTACTATTAGTTTGCGGTTCAATTATTCTCCACCGCCACCGCCTTCGCCGCCACCACTTTTCACATCATCATTACTGATGGTACGTGCAGCTTTCTTCACGCTGGCTTTCAATTCACCGATGCGATAGCTAACGCTTACACCAAAGCGCTGACGAGTATACCGATTCCAGCTATCCTGGGTAAATCCTACACCTTCTATACTTGAAGTAGGACTTGTGTATTTCTTAAAGAAGTTACTGGCAAATGCTGACAATGTCAAACGCTTATTCAGGAATGACTTGTTCACACTCAACCCATAATCAAAGAAGCTGCTACCCTTTCCTTGCAGCATGATCCAAGGTGTCTGGCCATAGACATTCAAGCTGATGCGCCAGTCATGGGGCAAAGATTGCTGGGCACCACCATAGGCAAACAGATTCCAACCGTCATTCTTCAGTCCATTGGCACCTTCCATATAAGTATAGTTTCCGTAAAGGTTAGCATAGATACGAGTATTGGAAGTAGCATTCCAATTTACATAACCACTCAGACTGGCATTTCTGCTCTTACCGATGTTCTGGTAAGTAGAGTAAAGCACCTCTTTACCAGTAGGGTTCTGCAAACCGGCAATTTCCGTGTCCTTCACCTGTTCGGTAACCTGTTCAATACTATTGTTAGTAAAGCTATAACGTGCTGAAAGATTGATGTTGAACTTCTGAGTAAAGTTACTGTAACTCAGATTGAATGAATGACTTTTTTCACTGTCAAGATGAGAGTTACCCTGACTGATATTGGTAGGATTGCTATCATTCAGATAAGGATTCAGATACCAGATACCCGGACGGTAAATACGCATATTATAGCCGAAACGCAGGTTAGACATATCCGTCAGCTTATAGCCGATACTTGCAGAAGGTACCACATCATCAAAATTTTTGTTGAAGTTATCACCTTTGCCCAACAAGTATTTCACTTCCTGCTTGGTATGTTCATAGCGCACACCCAGTCTTCCGGAAATCTTCTTCACCCTCAGCCCATAACCCATATATGCAGCCAGAATGTCGTTCTGATGTTTGTAATGCGAGCTATGCTCTTCATCCAGTACATAGTCTCCCGTAGTTCCTATTTGACGTTCATAACGGTCGTCTTCCGAAGAGTTGTCACGAAGAATATATTTAGCTCCGGCTTCCAGTGTATGTATCTTGCCGATGGGTGTTGTATAGTCAGCCTGGAAAGTATGTTCCGTAGTATTCTGAGAACCATCGTTATTCAGGTCATACAGACGCTTCAGGAAGTCTTCCCAATCAGTAGCGGCATGCATGTCATTATAAGTGGAGTATGAATCCGAGGTCTGCGGACTGGTATTGATCTTATAAGATAAGGTAAACATACGGTCTTTCACATGGAACATACGTTGATAGTCAACGCCACCGTCGATAGAATACCATGAGCTCTTACTTCTGCCGTCTGACACATAGCGATATAACTCATTACTTGTGCCGGGTGCAGTAGCCAGAGTATTGTTGATGCTGGTACTATTGTTTCCACCACCCCAGAGTCCGAATGACATAGAAACCAGACGCAAGGTATCAATTTCATAACTGGCTTCCATGCTACCTGACTGGAAATTACCATGTCCCTTGCTGCTACCGTCGTAGTCCAGGTCTGAAGAGCCTTCAGTAATATCACCTACCGTACGGCGATTTCCACCGGAATAACTACGTGGACGGTCATTATAATTATAATTGTAGCGTGCACTCACCGTCAGTTTACCACTCTTCACAGTACCGAACAAACCGCCTCCGGCTCCCATGTTACTAACATTTCCACTGAATGTAGCTGTATAACCTTCCAATCCGCTACCTACAGTAACGATATTCAGGATACCACCCACACCTTCGGCATCATACTTAGGACCAGGGTTCGTAATTACCTCAATATGCTTAATAGAGTTGGCAGGCATACTTTTCAGTACTTCTGTCGGATTGTTACTCATCATATTGTTAGGTTTACCATTCACATATACCTTAAAGCTACTACTACCGTTCACCTTGATGTTGTCCTCACCATCTACCGTAACCAAGGGTACTTTACGAAGCATCTCCAATACAGAATTGGATTTTGAGTCAGGGTCATCCTGCACATTATATTCTATTTTATCGATATCGGCTTTCACCAGTGGTTTTTGGGCTACCACTTCTACTTGTCCCAATTCATTGGAAGCATCTGTAATGTACAATGTTCCGAAATCAACAAGTTTCTCTCCGGCTTTCACTGTGAAATCTTTCACAATCGTATTTCTACCAATGGAAGAAATCGTCATCACAAAATTACCTGTTCCAGGCACTTTCTCCTGAAACTTACCTTTCATGTCCGTAACCAGCATTTTCAAAGCATTCGCAGGAGCTTCTTTTTTTACGATTTTGATTGTGGCGTAAGGTTCCCCTTCCTGTGTCAGCGAGTCAAGCAAGACCCCCTTTATCTGGAACGTAGGCGCCGCATTCTGTGCCGCTACCAATGAAGATACCACCAACATAATGAGCAGCAAAGAGCATTTAATTTTCATTTCTGTTTTAGTTTGTTTGATGAATATTAGTTGACTGTTTTGTATTAGACGTATAATGTAGTCATTTTGTCACATGAATGCGGCAAAAATAGGCCCTTTTTCTTTATCTACGAGAATTTCGGAGTTAAAAAAGCACAAAGGAAAGAGGATAATAGAGAAATATTGTAAGTATCCTAATAAAATCTATAGCAAATAAAAGAAAAGAAGCAAACAGACATTGATTGCAATCACACCGCCAAACCCGCGCAGCACCCACCGGCGTAACGGGCTCTTCCCACCGGCAAAAAACAGCGCATAACACATATTTATGGCAATATTACTCACAATAGCCTGCATACAGCAAGCCGTCACCACCATAACAGCAACTCCCGAACCTTGCAATAAATTCAAAATAAACGGAGTAATATCACTCAGCCCGGCAATAAACGATAGCACATTCAATCCACCAGTACCCGTATAAAGTAAAGTGTAATGTGTCACAATAGTGAATACCACAAACAGAACGGCAAAAATAAGTGCAACCTTAAATTCCAAGGGGTTACTAGTATCTTCTTCTTCAGCCTCTTCATCTGTTACCGGAACTTGTTTACGCTTTCGATGCAGATACCAGGCTACTCCGGCTGTCACTAAAGACATAATAAGCAAATATGGATAAATAGCGGCAAGAATTTCCTTACTGAATATACCTATTAATATAAGAAAACGGAGAAACATCATACTTACAGCCAGCAACATGGCTGCTGCATATTCCGATGCTTCCTGTGCAGGCGCCTTACGGCTCTTACGTGCCAGCACGGAAATGGTTGCCGTACTACTATATAAACCACCGATGATACCGGATACCAGAATACCGGATTCATGGAAAACATACCGCCTCAGCAAGTAAGACAAATAAGAGATGCCGGATACTACTACCGTAGCCAGCCAAACCGTATAAGGAGTCAGATTTATATCCGGTATCAGATTTTCATTCGGCAGCATAGGTAAGATAATGCCACTAATGGCAAGGAACTTGGCAAGAGTAATCATCTCGTCGTTCTTCATGCGCTGCGCAAGTTCTGTAAAGGTGTGCTTCAATTCCGTGAAAAGCAATACCGTCACAACCACCATCACGTAGAACCATGAAGGTTGCGTAGCAACAATAGGAGCAATGCAATAAGTAATCAGTGCAATAATAATGGTAGTAACTCCGAATACATGGAATTGAGATTGCTTGACGTAATAATTCAGCCCGAGCAACAGACCTAATATCGCTCCTCCACCCATAAACAAGCGATATTCCACCGGATCGAGAATATAAAGTAAATACCCCAGAATACCTATAAAAGTGAACGTACGGTCCGTACCGAACAAGGTCGTTTCACCTTCACGCTTCAAACTTATTTTCCGCTGTGAAAGACCTATCAATAAAGAGAATAAGGTTACCAATACAAAAGTTACCAGTTCTCTGGGCAGATATTCATAAAGTTCCTCCATTTCTTGCTCTAAATATAGCTGATTAGCAGCTGCCTGCAAAGAGTTAACTTCCTGTTGACAAGAACTTAACTTCTTGTGCACAAGGTATTAACTTCCTGTTGACAGGCTGTTAAACTTCACCAGGTCGTATAGGGACGCTTCCTCAATTGTGAGTTATAGTAACGAATATCACCCGTCACCTCCTGGCCTATGAAGTCCGGTTTCTCGAAAGCTTCGTCTTCCGAAGCCAGTTCTACTTCAGCAACTACCAGTCCTTCGTTCTCACCGTAGAACTCATCCACCTCAAACGTATGCCGCCCGCTCCGTACCAGATAACGGGTCTTGTCTATAACTCCCGGTTCACAGAGCTTCATCAGGTCCTCCGCTTCATTCAGTGGAATTTCTTTTTCCCACTCATAACGGCTGAGGCCCGAAGCATCGGAAGCACCTTTTATCGTAAGGTATCCCTTTCCGCTACGGATACGTACCCGTACGGTTCGGCCTCTTGCGCTACTGATATAACCTTGCACAATGCGGCTTTGTTCATACGCTCTCGATTTATAATCCCCCGTCACGAGGAATTTCCGTTCTATTTCTTGTGACATTTATTTCTTATTTCCCCAAGAAAGAGTATCCTATCAGCATTACCAGCACCAATATCAATGCAGATACACCAATAATCAACAACACTTTCTTAGCTTGTTCTTCTTCTTTACGGCTATGCATAACCTTTTTCTTATTCTTTCCCATAATGTGCTTTTAGTATTAAAGTTCAACTGATAACAAAGTAACATGAAATTCGGGAAGATTCCAAAATAAAAGAGAAAATTTATTCATATCAGCTTAATATCCGCCCCATACCTATCAAGTATGACTCACTTAAAAAAAAATGGGTATCACCTTTCATTTATCAGGTGATACCCATTTACTGTATAACAGAGTTCTGATTTATTCTCCTTGTCCTGCAAATTCCATCAGATATGCTTTAATGAAACCGTCTATCTTACCATCCATCACTCCATTGACATCCGAAGTCTGGAAGTTAGTACGATGGTCTTTTACACGACGGTCGTCGAATACGTAGCTTCGTATCTGAGAGCCCCATTCTATTTTCTTCTTACCGGCTTCCACCTTAGCTTGTTCAGCCATGCGGTGCTGAAGTTCTTTATCATACAAGATAGAACGCAGCTGACGCATTGCATTTTCACGATTCTTGGGCTGGTCGCGGGTTTCCGTATTTTCAATCAGGATTTCTTCTTCCTCGCCCGTATACGGGTCTTTGAACTGATAGCGCAGACGAACACCGGACTCCACCTTGTTCACATTCTGACCACCGGCACCACTGGAACGGAAAGTATCCCAAGAAATATTGGCAACATTAATGTTCACCTCAATGGTATCATCTACCAGCGGAGTGACAAAAACCGAAGCGAAAGAAGTCATGCGTTTACCTTGCGCATTGTAAGGAGATACACGTACCAGACGATGCACACCGTTTTCTCCTTTCAGGTATCCATAAGCATAATCACCCGAAATTTCGATGGTACAAGTTTTGATACCTGCTTCATCACCTTCCTGCAAGTTGGAGATCACAGCTTTATAACCATTGGTTTCGGCGTAACGCAGATACATACGCATCAACATGCTTGCCCAGTCCTGGCTTTCCGTACCACCTGCACCGGAGTTGATTTTCAGCACACAGTCCATCTGGTCGGCTTCATCACGAAGCATATTTTTCAATTCAAGCTCATCAATAGCAGTGGAAGCCTTGGCATAAGCTTCGTCTATCTCTTCCTCCGTAACAAGTTCGTCTTTGTAGAAGTCGAAAGCCAGCTGCAACTCTTCCGATAATGTCTTTATTTCATTATAACCGGCTATCCATTGTTGCAAACCTTTCACCTTTTTCATCTGCGCTTCGGCAGTCTTCTGGTCATCCCAAAAGCCGGGAGCCTGGGTGCGCAACTGTTCTTCTTCTACCTGAATTTTCTTTCCTTCTATATCCAAATAGCGATAAAGTGCTTCGGTGCGCTCCTTTACGTCTTTCAGTTGTTCTATGGTAATCATAATCTATGAAAATAAACCTTCTAGTTAAAATATTTACTTTTTGCGTGCAAAGGTATGAAAAAAACGCATATTTTTGCAGTTATCAATCTAATAAGTCAGCTTATGAACAAACTATTCCGACAAATTGGTTTAATGCTTATCCTACTGGTAGCGATAAGTTTAGGAAGTTGTACCTCAAAGTACAGTTATGAAACAGTTCCCAACGATCCGCTGAAAGCGCGCATCTACACTCTGGACAATGGTCTGAAAGTTTACATGACCGTTAACAAAGAAACACCGCGCATACAGACGTACATCGCCGTACGTGTAGGTGGAAAGAACGACCCTGCAGAAACAACCGGGTTAGCTCATTACTTTGAGCACCTGATGTTCAAAGGTACCACAAACTTCGGCACTCAGAACTACGAGATTGAAAAGCCTTTGCTCGACCAGATCGAAGCACAGTTTGAAATCTATCGTAAGACTACCGACAGTCTTGAGCGTAAAGCTATTTATGCAAAAATAGACAGTATCTCTTACGAAGCTTCCAAGTATGCCATTCCTAACGAATACGACAAGCTGATGGCTGCCATCGGCGCCAACGGGACGAATGCCTATACCAGCTTCGACGTAACTTGCTATACTGAAGATATCCCCAGCAACCAGATTGACAACTGGGCCAAAATCCAGGCAGAACGTTTTGAAAATTGCGTAATCCGTGGTTTCCACACTGAGCTGGAAACGGTTTATGAGGAAAAGAACATGTCACTGACCCGCGACCCTCGTAAGGTATACGAAGCTGTACTTTCTTCTCTCTTCCCACACCATCCTTACGGCACACAGACCGTACTTGGTACACAAGAAGACCTGAAGAATCCTTCTATCACCAATATCAAGGAATATTATAAGAAATGGTATGTGCCCAACAATATGGCCATCTGTCTTTCCGGTGATTTCGATCCCGATCAGATGATTGCAACTATTGATAAGTATTTTGGTGGCTTGAAACCGAATCCTGATCTGCCGAAACTGGATTTACCGAAGGAAACTCCAATGACAGCACCTGTTGTACGTGAAATTCTGGGTCCGGATGCTGAAAGCGTTGCTTTGGCATGGCGTTTTCCCGGAGCAGCAGACAAAGATGTAGAAACTTTGCAAGTGGTTTCCCAGATACTTTATAACGGGCAGGCAGGTTTGATAGACCTGGATCTAACACAACAGCAAAAGACCCTGAGCGCTTATTGCTATCCGATGACTATGAGCGACTACAGTGCATTCATGATGCAGGGACGCCCCAAACAAGGACAGACGTTGGACGAAGTAAAAGACCTCTTATTGGGCGAATTAAAGAAACTCCGCGAGGGTGACTTTGACGAAAAAATGCTGGAAGCCAACATCAACAACTTTAAGCTGTATCAGATGCAACAGTTGGAAAACAATGACGCACGTGCAGATATGTTCGTTGAATCATTCGTAAACGGTAGCGACTGGGCAGATGAAGTGACCGCTCTCGACCGCATGTCTAAACTGACAAAAGATGACATCGTAGCTTTTGCCAACAAATATCTGAAAGATGATAACTATGCCGTTATCTACAAGAAACAAGGCAAAGACCCGAATGAGAAGAAGATGTCGAAGCCTGAAATCACTCCTATCGTAATGAACCGCGATACAGTCAGCACCTTCCTGAAAGAAATTCAGGCAAGCGCAGTGACTCCTATTGAACCGGTATTCCTGGATTATTCCAAAGACCTCACTCAGTTGAAGGCCAAATCGGATATTCCTGTACTCTACAAACAAAATACAACGAATGACATCTTCCAGTTGATTTACCTTTTCGATATGGGTAACAACAATGACAAGGCATTGGGTACTGCTGCTCAATATCTGGAATACCTCGGCACAGCCGACATGACTCCGGAAGAAGTAAAAAGTGAATTCTACCGCCTTGCTTGTTCATTCTTCGTATCTCCGGGTGCCAAACGTACTTATGTAGTGCTCTCCGGCCTCAGCGAGAACATGCCTGCTGCTATGGCTCTCTTCGAAAAACTGATGGCAAATGCCAAAGTTAATCCGGAAGCTTACACCAATATGGCTAATGATATCCTGAAATCACGCAAGGATGCCAAGCTGAATCAGATGCAAAACTTCTCACGCCTGGTGACTTATGCCACTTATGGCCCGAAGTCTCCGTCAACCAACATATTGACCGAAGCTGAACTGACTTCTATGGATCCACAACAACTTGTAGACCGTATCAAGCAGTTGAACAGCTTCAAACACCGTATTCTTTATTATGGCCCCAATAATCAGGATGAATTACTTGCCATCATCAATAAAGAACATCAGGCTCCGGAAACATTGAACGAAATTCCGGAAGGAAATAACTTCGAACCGTTGCTCACACCGGAAACGAAGATTTTCATTGCTCCGTATGAAGCTAAGCAAATTTATATGTCACAAGTCTCCAATAAGGGAGAGAAATTTGATCCTGCTGCAGAATCAGGCCGTCAATTGTATAACGAATACTTTAGTGGCGGTATGAACTCTATCGTATTCCAGGAAATGCGCGAAAGTCGCGGTCTCGCTTACTCGGCATGGGCCGGTATGCTGAAACCGTCTTACCTGACTGATCCTTACACTCTCCGTACGCAGATTGCTACGCAGAACGATAAGATGATAGATGCAATCAATACATTCAATGATATCATCAACAACATGCCTGAGTCAGAAGCTGCTTTCAAACTTGCTAAAGATGGTATGATTGCCCGCATGCGTACTGACCGTACTATCAAGATGGATGTCATCTGGGACTACATCAGTGCTCAATACCTGGGACAGAATGTGGATAGCCGCATCAAATTGTACAATGATGTACAGAATATGACGTTGCAGGATGTTATTGACTACCAGAACAAGTGGATCAAGGGACGTACATATACTTATTGTATTCTTGGTGACAAGAAAGAATTGGATATGGAAAGTCTGAAGAAGGTAGGTCCGGTGATTGAACTGAAACAGGAAGATATCTTCGGGTACTAAAATTTCCGATAAATAAAAGCAAAAAAGGGCTGTACGTAATGTATAGCCCTTTTTTGTTAGCAATTTTCCTTGACTTCAATCTATAAATACTCCTTATTACACAAAAAATCCCCCTTCATCGTTGTGTGATTCCGTACTTTTGTCCACGCATTCATATTTTATCACATATCAAAGAACATAAGACAACCCATGAAACGCTTATCTATTTTTATTGTGGGAATAATGGTGGCTGTGGTAGCCATGTCCCGCACATTCGACATGAAACTGTTGGGAGCAGATGCCAAAGGTATCAAGTCCTGTACGGAACTAATCAACCGAACCATTGAAAAAGCAGCTTCGGAAGGTGGCGGAACTATTTATTTTCCTGCCGGAACTTACCTGACTGCTACCATTCACATGAAAAGTAACATAACGTTATACTTGGAATCGGGTGCCATTTTGCGTTTCTCCGACAAGTTTGAGGATTATCTGCCCTTCGTCACCTTACGTTGGGAAGGCACTGTGATGAAAAGTTTATCACCACTGATTTATGCACACTCAGCAGATAACGTAACCATTTCCGGACGCGGTACACTGGATGGAAATGGATTAAAATGGTGGCTGTGGGAATTTGATACCCGGAAAGTGATAAAAGAAAACGGCGGCAAACTCCCTGCCTTGGATAAACTGCAGCAGATGTGGGTGGACGCTAATAAAGATCTGGAAATATCCGACTATTACAAACCCTCATTGGAACGCCGTATGTTCCGCCCGCCTTTTATCCAGTTCTACGAATGTACCAACATCCTTATCGAGAATGTAAAGATCATAAACTCTCCTTTCTGGACTATCAATCCGGCATTTTGTGATAACGTTACGATACACGGGGTTACTATCAATAATCCGTCAAGCGATCCCAAAGGCCCCAATACGGATGGCATCAATCCGAGTTCCTGCCGGAATGTACGCATCTCCGATTGTTTTATCAGCGTTGGGGACGATTGTATCACCATCAAATCCGGACGTGATGCTGATGGACGTAAATATGGAAAAGCCTGTGAGAACATTACAATCACCAACTGCATTATGCTTTCCGGGCATGGTGGAGTAGTCATCGGTAGTGAAATGTCAGGTGGAGTAAAAAGAGTGGCAATATCCAATTGTGTATTCGACGGGACTAATGCCGGTATCCGGTTAAAAGCATCCCGTGGTCGCGGTGGTGTAGTAGAAGATATCCGGGTAGATAATATTGTAATGAAGAATATCCAGGGAGATGCCTTTATCTTCGACTTATTTTATGACCGTTTATCGAAAGTGGAACCTGTAAGTGAACGTACACCTATCTTCCGCAATATTCATTTGAGTAATGTCACAGGAAATGATATAAAACGAATAGGATATATAAAAGGAATTGAAGAGATGCCTGTATCAGAACTCTCCTTTTCCAATATGAATATGGTAGCCGAACAAGGATTTAAAGCGGAAACAGCAACAGATATACGATTTAACAATGTCAGCTTTACAGTGGACGAGGGACCATCATTCGACTTCAGACAATGCAATGGCATATTCCTGAATGATGTACGTTCAAAGAAGCCGATTGCCAATCAGCCGGTAGTAAATATAGAGAAGGATGTGGAGAATGTGAATATCATTCATTGCGACTCCACACAGATCATGAGAAAATAACTTCCAACAGATGATGTACAAATTACGCGGGGCTTTATGTACCCCGCGTAATCTGATATTCAAGAAGTACTCTTTATTACTATTTTATGGTAACTAAAGTTCGTTGCAAAGATTCATCCTCCGAACTGCCACCTACCATAATATCATAAGTTCCCGAACAGACTCTCACCGTATTGGTTTGTTCATCCCACCATTCCAATTCCTTATCTTTCAAATCGAACTCTATGTTAACAGTCTGTCCGGCTGGGATAAATACACGCTTGAAAGCACGTAGTGTTTTTACAGGACCTTCCGCATCACCTTGCTTTTTGAGATAAACCTGAACGACTTCTTCACCGCCACGTTTTCCCGTATTTGTAACCGGAACAGTTAACTTCAAAGTTTGTCCGGCAGTAACCTCGCTCTTATCAAGAACAACTTTGCCATAACTGAAAGTAGTGTAACTCAACCCATATCCGAATGGGAACAGCGGGGTATCCTGCATGTATCTGTAAGTTCTCCCTACCATATTATAATCTTCGAAATCAGGAAGTTGAGATACATTTCGATAGAATGTCACCGGTAATCTACCCGCCGGATTATAATCGCCAAACAGCACTTCGGCAACTGCTGTTCCACCTTGTTGTCCCGGATACCAAGCCTGCAGAATGGCTTCACATTTCTTAGTTTCAGGTTCCAATCCGATAGGAGATCCGGAGCAGTTAACCAGAACAATCTTTTTGCCGGCACGGTGCAAAGCATCAATCAGTTCACGCTGAACTGCCGGAAGTTCAATATCCGTACGGTCACCTTTCTTAAAGCCAGGCAGGTTGACTCCCATTTCTTCTCCTTCAAGACTGGGAGATATGCCACTCGCAAAAATAACGATATCTGCCTCCTTCACTTGCTCGACGGATTTCTGAATATCGACCTCTCTCTTGAAGCCAAGATCAAAGTTTAGCTGAGCATCACTTCTAAGATATTCAAAATCGAGTTCTATATCATAGGATTGACCGGCCTGAACTTTCATGGCATGGGTTGTTTTACGGGCACCATGCTTATTAGAGAAACCTTTCACTTCTTCTCCATTTACACGAAGACGCCCGTTTCCGTAACAGTATACTTCAAGTACGATTTCTCCGGATTGTACAGGAGTAAATACACTATTATAAGTAGCAGAGAAGTCCGTCAGATTTACTCCCGGAGCGAAAACCGTGGCACCCGAAGTGCAGAAACGGAAAGGAGTGGTGACCTGAGTAGTAGTCACAGGACTACCTTCACGCGTCAGATTATTCCAGTAACGGGCAGTGAAACCAGGACCATCCGCCGACTTGCATTGGCTGAATGCACTATGAATCAAGGTTCTTTCTACCCACGGGCAACCTTGTTCATAAATCAGTTTATCATCAGCGCCGAGCAAATTCCGTACTCCATCCAGAATAGTTACGGTGTGCGGCGGCATTCCATTGTAATTTCCCCATTGCATGACAGAATCATTGGCATTGGGTCCCATTACAGCTACTGTCAGCCCTCCACGCTTCAACGGCAAGAAGTTATCCTTATTCATCAGTAACGTCATGGATTTACGGGCTATTTTCAATGCCAATGAATCATGGGCAGCAGAAGCGACTACAGAGAAAGGTATTTTTGCCCAGGATACTTTTTCCAAATCATCCATTTCTCCCAGCTCGAAACGGGCTTTCAACAAACGTTTCACGGAAGTATTTACTTTTTCCTCAGAGATCAACCCTTTCTTTACACTTTCCACCAAAGCTTTATAGCTGGAACCACATTCCAAATCAGTACCACTCACTACAGCTGCGGCAGAAGCAGACTCAGCGTCCGGATGCGTGTGATGTCCACGGTCATTATAAAAATCGGCAATGGCACCACAATCGGATACAACTATACCATCAAACCCCCATTCATCGCGTAAGATTTGCATTAACAAGCGGTTGCTGCCACAACAAGGTTCACCTTCAAAACGGTTGTAAGCACACATCACTTCTTTTACTTCTCCCTCTTTCACTAAGGCTTCGAAAGGCGGCAAATATGTTTCATACAAATCGCGAGGTTTGATATTCTCTGCATTAAAAGAATGGCGGTTCCATTCGGGACCGGAGTGTACGGCAAAGTGCTTGGCACAAGCATGCAACTTATCATAGTTTCCGCCTGCAGGGCCCTGTAACCCTTTTACTACCATCACTCCCATCCGGCTTGTAAGATAAGGGTCTTCACCATAGGTTTCGATACCTCTCCCCAACGCGGGTCACGATAAATATTGACCGTAGGCGTCCACATGGTTAACCCCTGATAACGTTCACGGCTGTCTTTAGATGAATAATAAGTATTCTTGGCACGCGCCTCATCAGATACGGCAGTGAATACATCATATACCGTTTCGGGACTAAATGATGCGGCCATACCTATAGGCTGAGGAAAAACAGTAGCTAACCCTGCACGAGCAACCCCATGCAGTGCCTCATTCCACCAATTATACGGTTTTATACCCAATCGTTCCACGGGACGGGAACCATCCATCATGAGTTGTACCTTTTCTTCCAGTGTCAGTTCTTTCACCAACAGGTCTGCACGTTCTTCAGGAAACAATGAAGTGTTTTTGTAAGATACTTGTCCACAACCGGTCAAGACTAAAATAGGTAATAGATAAAAAAGTTTCTGTTTCATACTTTAAGGTTCAATTAATAGAACTTTGCAAAAGTACAAAACAGAAACTTCTTTTATGGGGAAATATTAGTTGTTGAAGTGTATTTTTTTACTCTTCGTACATCTTATCTATCACTTCCTTGTAGTTCTTTGCAACTACAGGGCGCTTCAGCTTCAAGGTATTAGTCAGTTCACCACGTTCCATGCTGAAAGGTTCGGGTAAAAGAGTAAAGCGCTTCACTTGCTCATAGTGTGCAAACTGCTGTTGCAAGGTATCTATGCGAGCACGGAACAAACCGATCACCTTAGGATGCTGCAGCAGTTCTTCCATATCCTTATATTCAATCCCTTTTTCCTTGGCATAATCTTTCACGAAGCCATAGACCGGAACAATAAGGGCAGACACAAATTTACGCTGGTCGGCAATAATGGCAATCTGATCAATGTAACGGTCAATAGCCAGTTTCGTCTCCAAAGCTTGCGGGCTGACATATTTACCATTGGAAGTCTTGAACAAGTCCTTGATACGTTCAGTCAGATAAAGCTGATCACCTTTCAGGTAACCGGCATCACCGGTATGGAACCACCCATCCTTATCAATAGCAGCAGCAGTAGCTTCCGCTTTCTTATAATAGCCTTTCGTGATAGTCTTCCCACGCAGGAGAATTTCATTCTCTTCACCGATCTTCACTTCCACATCAGGCATCACGGTACCTACGGAACCTATTTCATAACCTTGATTAAGGAAACAGGAAACAGTAGCCGTCGATTCGGTCAAACCATAACCTACCAACATATTGATGCCTACCGAATGAACAAATTCACAGATTTCATCGGGTACGGCAGCTCCCGCAGTAGGGAAGAAATTACCGTTCTCAATACCAATCGTCTTTTTCAGTAAAGCATAAACGGTCTTTTCGTAGAACTTATATTTCAGTTGATTCATCAACGGCGGAGTTTTACCCTTACGCAGATAATCGATGTTATGTATCTTACCTACTTTGATGGCATCCAGCATCATAGCTTTCTTCAAGCCTGTTTCCTGAGCAATCTTCTCCTGCACACCGGCATACACTTTTTCCCAAAAACGAGGAACACTGCACATCAATGTCGGACGGATTTCTTTAATGGTAGTCTGGATATCCACCGGACGGAGGTTGATACAAATCTGCACGCCTTTATGAATACAAAGATATGTCCATGCTTTCTCGAAGACATGTGTCAAGGGAAGGAAGTTCATGGAGATATCTTGATCACTCATGTCTACCAAACGGATATCATGGATACGGAAAGCCTCCATATAGTTAGAGTGATGCAACATTACCCCCTTCGGTTCACCAGTAGTACCGGATGTATAAAGAATGTTCGCAAGGTCATCATCCGATGCACGAGAAGTGCGTTCTTCCACTATATCGTTGTTCGGCAAACCTTTTCCTGTTTCCAAGAACTCATCGAAATAGATGGAAGTCATGTCACGAGGGTCGCGTACAACAGCCCGGTCGAAGATGATCAATTGCTGCAACGATTGACAAAAGCCAAAGACACTGAAAGCCGCATCATACTGGAATTGCTCGCCTACGAAGATATAACGTATCTGAGCATCATTGATAATGTACTGTGCCTGTGCAGGTGAACTGGTAGCATACAGAGGTATGGTCACTGCACGATTAGCAAATGCCCCGAAATCCACATAAAGGCATTCGGGCTTGTTCTGAGAAAAGATTCCTATGTTTTCTTCCTCCTGCACTCCTAACTCTATGAGTGCATTCGCAACTTGTCGAACTGTTTGTGAGAATTGATTCCAGGTAATGGGTATCCACTGCGAGTTTCGTAATCCCTGTATTTCAGAGCCACCTTGTCGCCATACTTCTCTGCCCGTCGATGTACGAGGACAGATAAATGATGATAAGTCATATTATTCATATATTGGTAAATACTTGGCAAAGATAGTGGTTTCAAATGAAACTATTTCTATCTTGAGAATTAAATGTTTAGTATATACTTCTGTAATATTAGTACGATCTTACCATAAAAAGGAAGTGATCACTCCATATTTCTGTTCTTTTTTCCAAAGAGATACAAATATATGTATATATTTGCAACCGATAGTTTTTTAAATATCAATACAATAACTTAACTGACATGAAAAAGATTCTAGCATTAGTCGCCATATTGGCGATAAGTTTAGGGAGTGTAAACGCACAGGAAAACCTTAGATGGGGCGTCACGGCAGGTATGAATGTAAGCAATATCAAAGTTAGCGGCTTTGATAGCCGGGTAGGTTTCCACGCCGGCGTTAAGGCAGAGCTTGGATTACCACAAGTAACAGAAGGAGCTTATATGGATTTCGGCGCATTACTTTCTTTAAAAGGAGCTAAAGTAGATGGCGGTGTTTTAGGCAGTATCAAACTGAACCCTTGCTATTTAGAGATTCCTGTACATATCGGTTATAAGTATGCTGTAAGTGATAATTTCACTTTATTTGCCAATGCAGGTCCTTATATTGGAATCGGATTATTCGGAAAGTTAAAAACAACAGGCGAAATTAAGAATGAACTTGAATCCAGTGTTGGTACTTCATCTGAAAATATTTTCGGTGATGACGGTTTCAAACGTTTTGACTTTGGCCTAGGGTTAAAAGCCGGTATGGAGTTCAGCCCAAAATACCAGATTTCCATTGGTTACGATTTCGGTTTAACAGAAACTTCAGATGCAGGAACTAAGAATCGAAACCTGATGATTTCTTTAGGATTTATGTTCTAAAACAACATAGAATGATTGAAAAAGGGCACTTACGGTGCCCTTTTCTATATATTTTTCAATTGGCTACCATAGCATTACTCTTGAAATCTCAACAGCAGTTGATGCAACGATACTTCTTTCTTCACCACCCGTTTCTCTCCATCAAGTAAATACATCATCGGCATATCAGGTAATAAATAGCGTTCTTCCTGGCGTATACAACCCATATCGAAACCTGTAAGCCACTGGGTGGGCAGATCTTTCAAGGAACGGTTCCACAAGTCTCGATCTTCTCCTACGCAGATGGCAAGCACGGTAAGTTGCCCACTTTCTATCTGTTGTTGCAGACAGGAAGCGGTACTCAAAGCGGTGATGATTTCCCGACAATATAAACAATCGGGATCGTAGAACAGTAGCAATAACCTATAGGTAGCAGAGACGGTGTATAAGGTTTGCAATTCACCGTTAGGTGTGAGGTAAGTAAAGTCGGTTGCCATTGTTCCGGGACGGTTCTTCAAGGCAGCGGAAAGCAGAAAACGAGAACGTGACTTTTCTGTTTCATCCAGTAGGGAGGTACCTACAATTTCTTCCAAAAAGGGAATAAAGTACTCTTCATTCTGCATGGGTGAGCCGGAAGTGCAGAGATGCTTTTCTGCCAACCGTGCCAATAGTCGATAAGCGGTTTCGTCAACTTCGGCGCGCTGCATCAAGCTCTTTACAGCCATGATACGGGCTTCGGCTTGAGCATGCGGGAAGAGGGAAAGAAAGTTGACGAGACTCTGTTCCATAAAGGCAGGATGGTGACTACGCAAGGTATCCGCAAAATCTATATCATCCCAAATGTGTACCAAAAGGTAGGCGGCACGCTCATGGGGAATGCATAGGGTAGAAGGGATAACAGAAAGAGGCAGATCTTGAGTTTTATTCTGCTGTGCGCTCATGCTGCCGCTGGTAACGGCGAGCATGAGGTATATTAGGAAGAAAAGAAGATTGTTATTCATCTTCAGCAGGTAGTGGATTAATCTTCTACACAACGGATAAAACAAGCGTCACTACCATCAGTACTATTATTATAGAGATTAGCTTTATGTATGAAGTTGAAATCAAAAGTAAAGTAATTGATATCCCAACCTATAGTTTTGTCTGCATTTCCATTAGCATCTATTGCATCACTATAATCAGATAACCAATAAATAGCACCTGGGCGCATATACAAATCATAAAACAAAGGTCTATCTCCTAACCCCGGATCTGGATACCTATCAACTCGACCTGCTGCATATCGAAGTATGCCAGACCGTCCTTGCAATTCGGCTCCAGTTTGAGAATTGGCTCGTTTGCGATGTCCATAACCAGAAGCACCTATTGGAAAGAAAAGATTTCTACTATTTGTTTTATTATATACAAAACAACCACGTATGCCACATCCCTCCGTATTCTTGTTCTCACCATCCGCCATATATCCATACACTTGTCTGATATCTGTGGCAGTAGTTGAAGATTCATCACCATACAATACTCCATATCCTTGTTCTGTATCTTTATTATCAAACAGGGTTTTAAAATCATTATATTCAGCAATACGGACATTATCAGATAATGATAAATTCCATTGGGTAGTTGCACTAGGTATTACAGAAGAAATATCCGCCCAACGTTTTAATCCCTTACCGTTGGCTAATGTTAAGTTTGGATTATTGTGCGGAAACCAAACATGAAAAGACTCAGGTGTTATATTAATCCAAGGATCTTTATAATTCACCTGATTAGAGGCTGCGATTGCATCTTCCAAGTTTCCATACTTAAATAATGAACCTTCATCCAACGGTGACTCAGCTTCTCTATTTGCCGTGACTAAATTACACGTATGCCATTTAGCACCATTTTCTACCAATGGAATGGGTGCATCACCTTGACGAACAAATATCAGATGTTGGCAAGTGTAATTATGATAGTTAATCCGTATAATTGCAAATCGAGATGTATCCTTATTGGGGCATTTACTATTAAAGATTACCTTAAAGTCAATAGGTGTTCCCGTTTCACCCGCTGTTCGACTCAAAGAAATCATATTATCACCACCTTCAACCACTTCTACCTTCCAAGGACCTTCTGATGTAAAAGACTCAAATGTCGTTGAATTTTCACGAGGCAGTCTCATGAGCGTCACGTGAAAAGGAGTATCATTATTCCAACTTCGATAGATGCCCTTAGGATTAACAACACGACGTACCTGAAGTATTTCGGCTGTATCTTTCAAAATAGTTATCTTTTCGCTATTAGCAAATCTAATTCCAGCCTGAATTTCTACCGTGGCTCTTCGCCTGTAGGCTACATAGGGATTATTTCCAGTGTATCCAGTACTTATAATCATCTGTTTGGCACGCGTATACAATGGAATATGGGCCGTAATATTTTGCTCATTGCCAGCTCCTACAGGATTTCCAATAGTAAATTTTCCAAGTTCTTCCGTATTTTCTTCGATGTTTTCTTTTGCCTCTATCACATAGTCCCTTTCACCTCTTTTGGAATCTTCATAATACTCTTTATTCCCTTTGGCCTTACCGTCCTTTTCGCCTAACCATACGACCCCGTTTTCCGGGTCATTCAGACTTTTATTTTGTGTTAACACGGTTGCAGTGGTTCTGCGTAGTGAAAGAAAACCATTCCAAGGCTGATTTTGTCCTCCTTTGTTTTGAGCTGTATAATCCTTTTGTGACGTCACATCGTAATCATACCAATAAGCATAATCAAGCCGGCCGTCACCTTCTGTATATGCACCGTTGGGTGCCCAATTATTTGTAATTATTTTGGCTTTCAAGGAGATGAGTTCTCCCCCACCTGTATTTATCTTTATAGGAAGATCCATAGTTCTGTTATACAGATAAGAGATGTAGTAAGGATTGGGTACTTCGATGCCGGGTTTCGGTTCTTCGTATTCGATGTGCCAGTCCACGTCATTGGCATATTTGTTGAATTTCAGTGTCAATTTATAATGGTGATTGCGTTCGGCATTATAGTCGGTAGTGACATTTTTGCCCAACATGAAGCGGTAAGTGATATCGCCACTGCCCACCCGACCCTCGGCATTAGAAATATAATAGGCCTTTACTTCAATATAAGTGCCATAGGGCTTTTGATCTTTATAGAATTCATCTTCAGGTCTGTTATTCAGTCCCGGAGCATCAAGTTCACCATTTCCGTCATGATCTTGCCGTTTGTCTTTTCCTTCTCCCTGCATATTTTCATAAAAAAAGAGAGCCTCATTTTTTTCTCCATGAGCTTTCTGGATATGTTCATTCTTCTTGTCAAGATTATCATCACTATATTCTGTACTCAACACAGATACTCCCTTATTTTGCTGATCCACAGAGTCATAATAATAATAATAATATGGTCTACCTTTCGTGATACGCGCGGGCCAATGCTCATCGTATGAAGTCCCTTCAACATACGTAATACTTTCGCCATCTTTAATAAGGTCTCCGAAGTTTTTTTCGGGATTATCAGGATCTTTGTTGACGGCACTCTTCTTACCTAAATAGCACTGATTTGGTATATCCTTGATTGTTACGGATTTGAGATAGATATATACGTTTTCATGAAGCATTGAGCCATCGTATGCAATGGTCACTTTGGATGCTGCACGACGTATCCAAGCATGTAATGGTATTGTTCTTTGGTTGATGGTCAGTAAGGGTGCATCGGAATCTGCTGAAGCATCGCTAAAGAATCCGAACATTTGATTATTGGCAGCGATGTTCTCTAAGTTCCATATAAGGGAAATACTTTTTAATCCTTCTTTTGTTTTTATAGCGTCCTCGTATTCGGAAAGATCGTCCATGTTGGCTACCGCATAGATATAATAACGTCCAAAAGGAACCGTCAGTCTGAAGTTTGCATGGGGAGTTTCTGATTCAGCGGAGGGAAGATTCTTGTCTTCACCTGCAATTGATTCGGTTTTGTGTTCTGTGCGCTTTTCTTCCGAAAGCACGTATTCACCCTCAGTGGGTGTATTTCCGATGGCAGGTGTCAGTGGATATTTTTTCACCAAATTTCCCTCTTCATCATACAGTAATACACAAAGACTATTGATACTCTTTATTACACCTCCGGACGTACGTGTACTCCCGTTAAGTACAGGAATAAGAGGTTTGAACTTCACGGTTCCGCTTATGACACTTTCCCCTTCGCCTATTACTCCGCCACCATACAGCAAATCATCCTTACAGGAAGCCGTACAAAGAAGTAGTACACATAAAAATATGTATGTCAAAAAATTGCGTTTCATATCTTCTGTCATTTTTTCAAGTATGTTTCTATACTAAAGGAGCAATTAGTTCTTCAGTATTTTCTTATTCTTCCGGATTAACCGGCTTTTCCGGGTCGCCCAGTCCGAATACAGGATCCAGCTCCACTTCCCAATAAGGTTCCACATCCACTTCCCAGTCGAGCGTATAATCATTGAAACTGACATTTACCTTTACGTGGGTGTTGCGGAAAAGGGAGGCAAGATGCTCCAAACCGGCACTATATTTTCTTTCGACCTCTCTCCGCTGCGCAGTGCCATCTTCCGGTTCTTCATCCAGAATGTTTCTTTTGTATAGACGGTCAGTTCATATTCCTGCAATTTCAAATCGGAGGCAACCGTACCGCTTCCCACTGTGCCGCCCTCTTCGGTGCCGATAGTTTTCAGCGTACGGCTTTCGGGCAGATAAGCGGATTCTGATGAAACGGGTATAGGTTCGTTGACACCGCTTGCCGATATGACAGGAACCGTCACCGGACTTTTGAAATCTACCCTGACACGAGAGCTTTCTTCACCGGATTCTCCTCCCGAAGCGTCCACAGGCGGTATATCATAGTCGGTCAGCCATTGGTGTTCTATATTGCCGTTCCCTCCGGTTTTCTCCGCTTCCGCAACCATCCAGTTTATCCAGTCCCATTCCGTCACCTTATGGTTCGCGTCCGGGGAATCGGTTTCAGGCAAAGATACAGCGGCATCACGTTCCGAGTTCACTACCCAGTATTTTCCTTCGGCATTCCTGTTCACATGCGGCATCAAATACATCCGGTCCCCGACGGCTTTAGTGAGGGAGAATCCGGTCACAGTGATGTTCCGCCTTGAAGAACGATTGATGAAATTGAAAGAAAACTTAGTGGCGGCACGTACCACATAAAGAGGAGTCGGAACAGAAAATTCACCTTCTCTATGTCCTTTTTATCGGGTATCTCAATCTCATACATGGCCGTCATGGGAATGCCCAAGATGGGGTCGTATCGGTAACCGCCTTCGGCATCGCTCAGATTGAATACAAAATCATCTATCGGGGCCTTGCCGATTTCCTTATCGGGAGCAACAAGGGAAGTTTCCGGAATAAAAGAGCCGTTGCTTAAGTCGATTTTTTCCTCCCGGCCATCTATCAGCCCGACGCAGTTCGCCAACAGGTAGATTCTTTTCCTGCAACCGGCTTTCACCTTGAAAGTATATTCGTCGGTCAGCGGCACGCCGATGCCGGAAACGCCTTTCACCAAACGGCTGTGCTCTACCCCCCATCTCTTGCCAGCTTCATTTGCATTGCCGGTTTCTCCTTCCAAGGCATTTCCCTCTTCCGGGGCGCTATTTTCCGAGACAATCACCACAAGCAACTGGTTGATGCGGGCATCATCGGGCGTTTCGTTTGCACGGGTGAAGACTCCCGCCACGGCTGTATGGAAAGTAAGGTATATGCTGTTCTCTTCCGCCTCTCCGCAGGGCAGGTCGAAAGATTCGTTGGCGCACGATGCGAACCCCAGCAAAAAAACGTACAAGAGGCCAATTCCGATGATATGTCGATGCTGCAATTTCATTTAAGACGTTTTTTCCTGATTGATAAACTTGTTTTTTTAGTTTCCGTTCTCTTACTCTTTGTTCTTGTTCTCTTCTTTACATTTCGATGTCGTTGATTCTCACCACCCAGTCGTTCACCACAATACGCGTCTGCAACCAAATGCCCGCTTGTAGGAAAAAGTAGAGCGTCCAGCGGCTTTCGCGGTCCAGATACTCTTGGTCGCCCATCTTGCTGTAACGGTCGCTGCGCATCAGCAACAGATAGTTGTTGAGCGGGAAGTCTATCACGGTTCCTCCATCTTCGTGCCGCTTCACAAGCAGACGCGGAGAATTATTGGTCATCAGCCGCGAGGTGCAGAGTTCGGCATAGGCCACTTCGATGGGCTGGGGCACCACTTGGCCGGGACCTACGATGGAGACACCTGTCTGCGCTTGTCCTTTAGCCCAGGGAATGTAGGTGACGTCGCCGTTGAGCAACAGGTCATTGTCATAGTTGAAGAGCGTGTTGTCATCAATGATTTCGAAGTCGAAGTCATCGGCTTTAACCGGCGTTCCGTCTACATGCTGCAACACGATGCGTATGCTGTTGGTATTCTTCATCATCTTCACTATTCCTTCACTATAGAGGTCGGCAGTGGCGAGGGTGAGTTGTCCCCAAAACATATCATGCAGGTTGCGGCGCTCGGGCACGGTGAGGCAGTCAGCATCCATGGCAGTGCGTAAGTCTGTCCATTTGCCGCCTGCCGCGGGCGCTTGCAACAGGGAGAAAGAACTTTCGTCGCACGCCAACCCTCCGTATGCCACGAAATGATAATTTCCTTTTTCAAGATCCAGTGTCATCCGGTAATCTTCGTCCTGCAATTCCGTCCCTGTCACTATCCTTGTATCTACGTAATTGTCCTTGTCATCGTATATGTAGAGCATCAGGCAGTCTACTTGCCTGGGGAACGCGTTGGAAAACTCCATGTTGTAGTCATAGACGAAACGTAGCGATACACCGTGCGGACATGGGTCGAGGTCTTCGAATATCCGCTCACACGAGGACAAGGCAACAGTTGCCAACACAGCGCTGAGCACCATGCCGGCAAACTGTGAAATTATATTCCGCTTTCTGCTTTGCATATCCGGTCGATTTTCTTAGAATTCGATATTGTTTACGCGTACGGTCCAAGGGAGTACTTCAACGGCAAGAGTAATATAAACATCGCCTTCTTCATCCGGCTTATTCGGATCTACGGGATCCGGGTCGTTTTCTGTTACACGTGGATGGCCAAGCTGCTTAATTCCCGTCACCGCAAGTTTATAGACATTATTACGTACCACGGCAAATTCCATCGGTCCCATTACGCCATCGTTGCCATTATTATTGTGACGGTTCCAATAGTAATAGTAGCAGAAATATCCTTTATTATTTTCCGAATCTATACTAGACTGATAAAGAGTGAACTCAGCACCTGTTGCAGCTTTCTTGAACTTTTTAAGTGCATCCGCATCAGCATGTTTCCCCTCATTATACCATTTATCCCACCAATAATCAGGACTTGTATCATCATTACTATAAACAGCATTACTACCCGCTACTACTTCCGCTGTATTTTTCTTACCAAATACAGTTTCATAGAAAATGTGGTCAGTCTTATTTTCAATAGCATATGCACGCACTTCGCTCCAGCGAACAAACATGTGACTACCGTACACATATAAAATAGGATCTTCGTCGGGATCACCAGTAGCTTCATTTATTACTTTCTGCAAATCAGCACTGGCATCCGTAGTCGCTACCATTTTACCTTTAAATACAAAACCTGTAGTAATACCATTCCTTTGGCTATCGGCTTTAGGAATTGTGTTTTCGGTTACATAACGCCAGATGTGATAGTTTTTATCACGCCATTCATCATTATCTCCCTTAATCACATCAGATATTGATACGTTATACCACTGTTCACGCGCTACTTTATCAATAGCCCAAGCTCCGCTTGAAGAAGATCCCAAACAGAAATTAAAACTTCCTCCAAAATCAAATGAACCGAGATTATCTGCCGACTTTGCTTGCGCATCAGTATCTACTACATAATTATTTGCCATTTCTACCCCGCAAAGTGTAGAATTGTCATTCAAGCCATCCGCAGATACACGACGCAAGAAATAAAAATGTTTGCTCATGTTCACCAGTCCCATTTTCTGCAATTCAATCTGAATGGTCGTGACTGTACTTTCACCTTTATTCTCTGTTACCACATCATATTTTTGATCACGGTTTTTGCTTCCATCCTTAAAGTCAAAACGAGCAACCGCACGCTCCACTCTAATACTTCCCCCATTATTTATCTCAGTATCAGTACTGGAAGCATTATTCTTACCCGACAAATTGAACGCTTTAGCAGAAGAGGTATGCGCATCCCATGTCTTCAAATCCTTAGGAATTCTTTTTGAGACATCCGCATCACTAGCTGTAGACATCAGAAAACCACCTTTATAGTCCTTTCCTCCCCAAGCCAAAGCATCCTGACCACTCAGATCACCATTCGGAGTTTCGTTTATCTCAGCTATTTTATTCATCCAGTCACTTTTATCATTTCTTCCATCCACAAAAAAATCTGTCAGGCCTTTAGTCGGATTACAGAAAACATATACATTGATTTGATTATCTTCCAGTACTCCGTTTTTTCCTTTTTTTTCGTAATAACTGGCTAATGTAGTTTTACTAATCTTATGAGTAGATTTGACAGTCGTATTACTTATAGTCAAATCCTCCGTATCCAAGCCAAAGGCAATGAGCTTATTGGTTGCCTTATCGGCCAGCACCAATAAAACCCGTTTTACTTCATTTTCATAATCCTTTCCAACTTCAGTCCCGTCTGTACTTGTCCCGTAATCACCATCCCCAGGTGTGTTGGTTTCACTGCGTGTTCCTGCCCCTGCCACCGGCAACTGCACTTGCACATTCATATACACAGCATCCTCCGAATCTGGATTCGGAGTGTTTCCGCCCTCTTCCCATTCGTCGTTGCTACATCCGGCAATAAGTCCTATTGCCAAGATTCCCATGAAAAAATTGCTCCAAAATCTCTTTTTCATAGCGAATCAAATTAAATGTTCTATAATTAAGTTTATTCTATCCGATTGATTCTTCTGTTTTCTTATTTTATTCCAAACTCTTTCTTACCTCTTCCAAGCGTTTCAGCATCTCTTTGGCTTTTTCCTGTCCTTTCCGGTCAGCCTCTTTCAGCAATGTTTCGGCCACCTCGTAATTGCTGGAAAGGGCAGCGTGGATGCCTCGGGCATAAGCCGCCTCGGACGTATCACCGGATTTTTCCAAATATTTTTCTGCTAAAGGCAAGTTACCTAAGCGCATAGCGGTATTGGCAGCGTTCAAGTTCGCAGTGGCATCTTCGGGGAACATGCGTACAGCTATCTCGAAAGTTTCATTATACTCTTCGCTACCCGGTTCCATGTCTTGTGCCACGAGGTACATCTCTTCCAAGCTCAATTTCTGCGGTTGCGTCCGTAACAGATGCTTTATTTCTTCTGGATTAGTATAGGCACGCACTTCATAACGCACCACGTAGTCGGAGTGACGCAGCCCGGGATAGACTTCGCGCAGCAGATAGGCATAATCGTCGCGATAATTCACCTTAATCTTACGGTCTTTGGCATCCGGTTCCATGCCACTGTCTATCAATCGCAGAATCTCATCGCGATGAGTCAGATGCGAGCCTTCCACAAAGCGTCTCAGACCTTCCCAGTCTTCCGGTTCGTAGCTGGTGGTGAATAGCGAGTCAGGAAAATGGTATTGCCTGCGCACGTATTCTTTCAACGTTGCCGTACGTCCTTTAGCCAAGCGTATATTGTTGGTGTACGAACCTTCGGGCGAAGCGTATCCCTTGATACTGATCGCAAGAATACGGGTATCAGAATCTTCTCTCACGGCATCTATCGTAGCAAGAATCTTCTTCAATTCTTGCGGATTACGGCGGTATTCGGGATACACTTCCGTGCGGTTTACAGGAAAATCGATGTAGGCTGAGCCTTCTATCTGGTTGATTTTTTGTTCAGCCTTCGGACGTATATAGACGTATTCGGGAAAGAAAGTCATCACGTTCTTTTCCGGAAGTACGTTCTCCAACAGAGAAATGTCGTTCAGAATGGGGGCACCGCAACATCCGTTGATAGTATTGGAAATATTCAAAGCGGCGTTGGTCATCCATTTCTCGTAAGGCATTACCAAGCGGTATTCTATGACATCCCGTTCGCCGCTACGGTAGAGTTTATCGAGGCTCACAGTAGATTTGTTGCGCAGATGATGATAGTAGCGATTCCGTCCCGCTACCATCACTACCGGTAATTCTATCAGATGCTCGCCTTTGCTAAGTATAGGGGCAAACACCACTTCGCGGTTCGTGCCGACCTTGAGTGCCGAGACATCAAGGTCTAGGGAGACAAACAGTTTATCTTTTTGTCTGGACACTGCCAGGTTTCGCACTTCCATCTGCCCGTCCATCAGCGACTGGGCTTTCAGCACCGGTGCTGCGCATAGGGGCAACAAGGCGTAAATCAGTATCTTCGCTATTCCATATCTTGTATCCATAACCGTAAAATTTAAAATGTATAAACCAGATTGTTGCCGCTTTCGTGGGACCTATATAATTGTGCGGTTTATCTTCGGCCACTTTTGTCCCGCAATGCGCACATGGGTAGACATCGTAGCGAGTATAAATCCACCCGAAACCAAATAAAGCCTCCAAATTCCAATGTTTATTAAGTATCCACGAATGACCATACACTAACCCGAGACCTGCGAACCACCCTTGATAACGTTTGTCGGAGAGTCTAGAGAAGTCGGTTCCGAGAAAAGAAAGGTTATTATCCAGATTTCCCACATTGTATTGTCCAGCAAGGGCATGCGCACCCACAAAATGACCCGCCCACCGATCGCAGAACCAGTAGCGTGCCTCAGGTTGCAGAAGCCAGTGTTTCCACTTCCGGTGTGAGAGAGGGTCCAGCCATTATAATTGGCCGACACGTCCAACGTCCATCTATCCGCAAGACCTACCTCCACCCCCGCATTCAGCGTGGCGAAAACGTCGTATAGCAAATTACTTTTTAGAGCCACCTCCTGACATTTGGCTCCCATGCTAAAAAGACCTAAAAACAAAAACACATAAAGTTTTAAAGTCATCTTTCCCATATATAAGATTTATTAATATCAAATATATATTTCTCCATACATTGTGGAGAAAGATTTATCAATCTATCAATAAAGTCTCCTAAAATAGAGATCAAACAAAATACTATATGCCCGGCCTATATACCGCCGGTAGTGAACAATGATAAGTGCTCAGAATAAACATAGATATTACTGAAATCACTACTCATTGTTTTTTAATACAATCGCAATTCCCAATAGTGTTCAAGCGTTCTATATTTTCGACAGATATATTTTTCAAACTGTCGTTTCAGGATTCATCTCTTCCCAAGAGATGGACAGTATTATAATCTGCCAAAAGAAAAGAGGAAATAGGCATATACAAAGTGATATTCCAATATACAAATCAATATACAACTGGTATTACTTGATAAAAAAAATCAGGTAGGTGCTTGGATAATTTTACTGTTTATCATAATTTTGCAATCTCAATCCATCTCTTGGGAAGAGACGGTACCTCGAAAATTTGCCTATATAGAATTTATGATCAACCGATTAGCGCTATCCACGATCGCAGTATCAAGTGAGGCAAGATAAATCAATGTCGTATTCTCAGAATCATGCCCCATTCCCTCGCTTATGACAGAAAGGGGAATATTTTTATTTTTAGCCACACTTGCCCATGAGTGGCGGGCAACATACATAGTCAAGGGAATGGATACATCCAACATTTTCCCAATAAATTTCAACTTCCTATTCACAAGATGAAGTGCATTGTTGTATTGTGTCCTCTCCTTTATCCCCACTTCGCGAATGATAGGAAGTAAATAAGGAGAACCTTGTGTCACTGGATATTTATCGAGTATTTCCTGCATATTTTTTTCCCACCTTACCAAAAGGCGTTGTCCTGTTTTCTTACGTCGATAAGAAAGAATCCCGTTCTTCAGATCGCTTTTCTTCAGATAAGCCATATCTATAAATGACATACCACGAGTGTAGAAACTGAAGAGAAACATATCACGGGCATAATCCAGCAAGGGAAGTGCTGACAACTCCATATGTTTGATGTTACGGATTACCTTTAAGGAAAGCCCGCGCCTGACAGTCTTTCCGATCCCTGTATACACATATTTAAAAGGATACCTTTGCACGGTAAGTCCTTTTTCTACCGCCCGGTTGTATACGGCACGCAAAATCCGGTTATAGAAGGAAACAGTATTCATATCTACGCCAGTGGATTTAAGGTAGGCTTCATAAGAGACCAACAAATCCGCATCAAACTCTTCCCAAAGTATGTCTCTACCCTGAAGAAAACGCATGAAACTATTAAGCGTACTGGTATAAGTCTCTCCAGTACGTACTTTGCCCAATGCATGCATACGATGGATAATTTCTTGCATAAATGGTTGTAAGAAAGCGTTCGGTGAGGTACTGTTTTTTACTTGTTTACTCTCCGTAGAAGAAGATTTGAATTTAGTTTTAATAGATTCCATAAATAATAAATTTGAGTGAATAATTTAACAACTGCTCTGATTTTCAGAACATAACTTCATCAAGATACGAATTGAGGAGGTTTTTATGACTATGCAGTAAGTGAAAAACGGAAAAACAGACTGGAAAAAGAGTCAAGAAGAGACCAATAAGAGACTTATAAAAAGAAAAATTAGAAACCGTTTCTAAGCATATATCAAGATTTATCCATAAATTTGCATTTTGATAATTTATTTGAGAAAGATATGACTTACGATATACCTACAATGGTTTCTGAGGCAACCGGAGTTCTTAAGTCTCTGATTGCGATTCCTTCCATCAGCCGCGATGAAGAAAAAGCGGCAGATTATCTACAGAATTATATTGAGCTGCAAGGCATGGCAACCGGGCGAAAAGGCAATAATATCTGGTGCCTCAGCCCGATGTTCGATTTAAATAAACCCACACTGTTACTAAACTCACATATTGACACCGTGAAAGCCGTGAACGGTTGGCGAAAAGATCCGTTTACACCAACCCAGGAAAGCAACGGAAAACTATACGGGCTGGGAAGTAATGATGCCGGTGCAAGCGTTGTCAGCCTATTACAAGTCTTTCTGCAACTTTGCCGCACTACACAGAAGTACAATCTCATTTATCTTGCTTCCTGTGAAGAAGAAGTGTCCGGAAAGGGTGGTATCGAGTGTGTATTACCGGAACTTCCCCCGATCCACTTTGCCATTGTAGGCGAACCTACCGAGATGCAGCCTGCCATTGCTGAAAAGGGATTAATGGTACTGGATGTAACTGCTTACGGCAAGGCCGGACATGCTGCACGAAACGAAGGAGATAATGCTATATATAAGGTATTAGAAGACATCGCCTGGTTTCGCGACTATCGCTTTGAAAAAGTATCTCCGCTGTTAGGTCCTGTAAAAATGAGTGTAACACAAATAAATGCAGGTACACAGCACAATGTCATTCCCGACCGCTGCACTTTTGTGGTAGATATCCGCAGTAACGAATGTTATAGCAATCAGGAACTATTTACCGAAATACAAAAACATATTTCTTGCGAAGCCAAAGCACGTTCGTTCCGCTTAAGTTCTTCTCACGTAGAAGAACAACATCCGATAGTACAGCGTGCCGTAGCAATGGGACGTGTGCCTTTCGGTTCTCCTACCCTCTCCGATCAGGCACTAATGTCATTCCCTTCTCTCAAAATGGGTCCGGGAAAGAGTAGCCGTTCTCACACCGCAGATGAGTTTATTTTCATTCAGGAAATAGAAGAGGCTATCGGGTTATATCTGGAACTACTGGATGGCGTCACTTTATAGTCTTTAACCAACTGATAATCAATAAACAGCATTTACCGATGGTTTACTGCAAGATGTAAAAGCATTTACTTCGGCATGTAACGGCCTTTACTCCTTATTGTAACGGCCTTTACCTCGGTATGTAACGACCTTTACCTCGGTATGTAACGACCTTTACCCCGGTATGTAACGAGCTATACCTCAGCATGTAAATGGAGTTAGCGTATAAAGCATCAGCGGCTCAGCCACGGTTCCGGATTCAGTTTTTCCTTCTCCTTACGCAACTGGAAGTGAAGCACCGTACGCCCATTGTCAGCACCGTCCGAGAATATCTGTCCGATATTTTGCCGGGTAGTTACAGTATCGCCCGTCTTCACTGAGGCTGAAGATAAGTTACAGTAGACAGATATGTAGTTTCCATGACGAATCAAGATATTGAAAAGACCGTTCAACTGGAAGACAGCAGCCACCTTTCCATTAAAGATAGCACGTGCCTGCGCACCGGGCTTACCCTGAATGTCAATACCCTTATTATCCAGTTTTACATTACGAAGTCCTTCTACGGAATACTTCCATAGCGGCTGGTAATAATATAGGGTCCTGTAATAGGCATTGGCAACTTGCCACGGTTGCTGATAAAGCTACCGGAGAGTTCCCGGTCTGCCTTATCCATCGTATAGGTTTCAAGAGGCGCCGCTTTCTTTGTTGTAGTCTTTTCGGAAGAAGAAGTTGCTGTCGGTTTCGTTTCTTTGGCAGCAGCTTTTTTACGGGCAGCAGCTTCCTTACGGGCTTCTTCAGCTGCACGTTTACGGGCTTTCTCTATTTCCTCGGCTATCAATCGATCGATACGTGCATTCAATTGGTTGGCTTCCTTACGCTTTTTATTGAGTTCATTTTGCAAACCGCGTTGTTTCTTCTGCAGGTTGGCCACCAAAGTCTTCTTTTCCTTTTCCTGAGCTTCCAACTTTTCTTTCTCTACTTCACGCTCTTTCAGTAAACTGGCCTTCGCTTTCTTTACCTGTTGCAGTTCTGTTTTCTTTTGATTGACCTGTTCTTGTTTTTTCAGAATCTCTTCACCTTGCAGACGCTGATAGTCGGCATATTCGCGCACATAGCGCATACGGCGATACGTCTGCGACAGCGTTTTAGCAGAAAGAATAAAAAGAAGCTTTTCCTGAACGGAACGATTCTTATACAGATATTGGACGGAAGCCTCATATTTCTTTTTCTTATCCTTCAAATCGTTTTCAAGG
>ERZ791618.24-NODE-24-length-88746-cov-33.964224_pt1 | contig 88746 bp, 142 predicted proteins | sample MGYA00510059_ERZ791618 | MGnify/ENA primary metagenome ERZ791618 (study PRJEB30046, sample SAMN00715159) | human gut metagenome | study: EMG produced TPA metagenomics assembly of the A metagenome-wide association study of gut microbiota in type 2...
TCCCCGTACAGACGGAGTACATGAAATGAACTACGAGTTCAATCTTTCCGTATGGCTTTATCCGAAAGATGCAGAGGAAGTTTCTCTTGTGCAGAATGTTGTCCTCCAACTTATACAAAAAGATTTGGATAAGTAGTTTTTAGTTTATATATTTGAGCATAAAAAGTTATTGGCTATGAGTAAGAACAAGACAGAAGTCACCGAGCAAATCGGCGCAAAAAAATCTCCGAATGTCAAGACTAAAGTTCTCCGTAACAACGGGTTCAATAAAGTAGAACTTATCTTGGACGGTAAAAACGTTACGGTAGTGAAACCGGGTGATACCGTAACAGTTCCGGCAAATTATGTAGTACCTAAAGGTGTATCATTGATTGAGAGATTATGAAAGGAGACGTTGTAGGTTTTATCGTAACCGATTATAAAGGTTATGAGAAATACGCAGTAAAGTTTATCCAGACCTACTGTATTCTTGACGATTTACGGATTGCCGAGAATATCGTAAAAGTAGGGCCGGGTCTTCCTATCTATACTGCTGACCTAAACGTACTTTCAGAGGAGTTCCTCGCACAACAGCCTTTTGAGTGTACTCCGATAATAACCGAGCCGGGAACATGGATGATAATCTCCCTTGTGAATTTTATTGTGGAGATTCCTTATAACGGAACGACAATGCGCTTGCGTCCTTGCGAATACAGAAATGTTTATCCCTCTGATGTAAGCCAGTTCAGGTTCTTTGAACGTCAAGGACTTATAAGACTGATTGAAACCTCGTTGCACGCACCGAGTATTCAGCTTGAACAAGGCGGTTATTTGCTTCTTGAGAATGGTGGACGAATAAATATTTCCGTTTATGAACAGTATCGTGGATAATCTCGAACTTATCTGTGACAAAGAAAACCCACAGGATAGGAAGTTGTTGCTGCTGGCTCACCTTATGCAGTCCAAGTGCGACACGTTAAACGCTAACCAACAAGAACTCAAGAGTAGCCTAAAGGATACCAATGAGAAACTTGACCGCCTTTTAAATGTTATGACCGCTTATGAAGAGGTTATTGACAATAAAAAGTCTTTCGAGCATTTGCTTATGATAGTCAAATATCCGAAAGCATTTATCCTGCTTTTAGTGGGATGTTTGTCTTTGGTAGGCGGTGCTTTTGGAAATAAAATTTGGGACTTTATAAAAATGTTACTTAGCGCATTATGAAAAATGTTATCGTAATCTTAGACCCTGCACACGGTAAAGACGTGCTCGGTAAATGTTCTCCGGACAAATCTCATTTCGAGTGGATATGGAGTCGTGAACGTTGTAAAGAACTTGAAGGTATCCTTACTGATATGGGATATGAGGTACATCTTACCAATTGTAGTGATAACGAAATCGGACTTACTAAACGTAAGAACTTTGCTTCCAGTATCCGACCGGGTAAACGGAAACTTCTTCTCTCCCTGCATAACAATGCGGCCGGCAACGGTGATAAGTGGAAAGATGCGACTGGTGTTGAGTTCTGGACTACGGTAGGAGTTACCGATGCGGATATTTGTGCGGATATTCTGTTTCAACAATTTAAAACGGACTTTCCGGAATTGCGATTTCGTCTGAATGAAGACGTGTACTTACGGCGTGACAAGGAGAAGAACTTTACGGTTCTTACCGGAAATGGTTACATGGGTGTGCTAATAGAGTGGTTGTTCCAAGACAATATTGGTGATGTTGAAAGATTAAAGACCCGGACGTACAATGACCGTTTTAATCTTTCACTTGTATATGGCATAGAAAAAATCAACGCTTATTTTTCTAAACATGAAGAAACCAAGTAGAGTGAATTTATTTTTATTAGGTATAGCGTTAGTTTCTGTTATATTTGCTATATTTGCGCTGTTCGATAACTCACAACCGGCACAAGAAAACAGTGCCTATGAGAGAGAACTGCGGGCTATGGAAGATACTATCAAGTCTTTGCGTAGGGATGTTTCCCGTTATGAGGAACAAATTACCCAGCTTGATTTGGAACGTACTAAGTTGAAAGCGGATTTAATTCAAATACTAAAGGATTATGAAAAGGTTGATAATGTTCTCACTAACGGCTCTCTTGATGATAATGTCAAGTTTCTCTCAGAGTACTTATCCAAAGATAATATTGAACGAGGGAGATACGGTAGTAGCAGTGACACCCAATCAATTGGTACGGATAAATAGGGATTTGAATAGCTTCAACTATCTTCAAAAGTCCTATTTGAACATAGTCAATCAGCTTTCTGTTGCAGACTCTCTGAACACTGTACAGAAACAAATGCTTTCCACGCAGGATGAAATTCTTGCTGTGGAAAGTTTGAAGTTTGAGAGGGTTATGTTAGTGAATGACAATTTACGTACCACTTTTAAAAAAGAGAAAAAGGAAACCCGCAATAAAGCCCTGCTAATCGGTGGGGGAGTGGGTTTATCAATAGGATTTATCGTAGGAGTAATTATAAAGTAATTTTAAAGTATGGCTAATATTGGTTTAACAATCACAGAAGGCGTTGCCAATGGCGCAACCGGCTATTCTGAACCTGCCAAAAGAAACATCGGTCTTTTAGGACAGTTCATTCGTGGAGCATCTTTTGTTCCCAATAGAGTGGAGTCTATGGAAGATTTTAATGTGATGTTCGGTGGACAGAGTTCATCATTCTATGGCCCTGCTATTGTCAAGAGTATTTTTGACGAGGCAGGTGATGCGCAAGTGACCTTGTATATAGCTCGTGTAACTGGTAGTGATACGGTTGCTGCTAATGGAGAAGTTTCCATTGGCGAAACAGCCGAAAGTGCCAAGATGAACGCAACGGCTGCATATAAGGGTACTGCCGACCCAGGTACTTGGGCTAATGGTATCAAAGTCGCTCTTTACTCTTACGGGTATCGTGTAAAGGATTGCTTTACGCTTACTATCACATATAAGGATACAGTAGAGACTTACTCTTATAACTCGCTGGCTGAAATACAGGAAGCTGTGAATAAAGTCAGCAAGTATGCAATGATAACTTTCGACAAGGAAATCGAGAAGACCGTTCTTGAGGCCGTTGAAGGTACCGTAACCACACTTACCACAAGTAAGGAAGTTAGCGGTGTCGGTACGTCTTTCCAGACTTCCGTTGCTGTCGGAAATGTTCTGTATGATACGAACGGAAAGATTATCGGTACGGTAGCTTCTATTGAAAGTGATACGGCACTTACTCTTACAAGTAAGGCTTTTGTCGCTGTAAATGCTGCATCTATCAAGAAACGTAAGGATGCTGTTTACGAACTTACAATGGCTAACGGTGTTGACGGGGATGTTTCCGAAAGCGATTTCTATCCTGTTTATGACGTAGCTAACCCGAAAGGTCTTGCTTGCTTTGACGGATATGATATTCAGATACTCGCCACTACGGAGTACCACTCTTTGTCTATGGCGAAAGTACTGAACGAATATCTGAAAGAGTGGAAGAACCCTATCGGAGTTATCAACCTGCCTATGGATGCTGACGAAGGTACTGCCGAATTATACGCTATCGAATTGCAGACCAACGACAAGAGTTTCATGGCCGGTGCTTATATGGGATGGGCTAAAGTACCCGATGAAAACGGAAACCCGATTCTTATCCCCGCTATCGGGCCAGTATTGGGAGCAGCTTACTTGCGTACCCCGTACATTCAAGGAGACTTTATCCATATACCGCCCGGCGGTATAGATTCCTTGTTCAATAATGTATTGGATATGGTTCCGCAGCGTTTGTCACAGTCTGTAATCAACAGACTTGTTCAGCAATACTCTTGTAACGTTATCCAGTATGTTGAGAACTTGGGCTTCTATGTCGGAAGTTCCCGTACATACTCTACGAATAAACTGTACCAGAGTATTCATATCCGTTTGCAGACATCTTACTATGTACGTGCACTCAATTCCAAGATGCGTTTTTCTGAACAGAAACCCAATACTCCCGAACTTAAACGGGAATGCTTGGTTGAATTGGATACGTTCTTCCGTACAGAGTACGACAACGGAGCACTCGAAAGAAGCGTTGATTTCAACACCGCTTACAAAGGTATCTGCGATAAGAGCAACAACCCTGCTACTCAAGACCGCAAACTGTTGAACATTACAGTACTGTGGATACCTACCGAGTGTACCGAAAGCATCCAGATTGCCCTGCAAAGAAATGACGGAGTACTAACCACAACAGAAGTATAACGTATGAAACCCCAGAAACCACAAGATTTATATGTAGTTAACGGGTGGTATCTTACCATACCCGTTGCTGGCATTATGAGTGACGGTATTTTCGAGACTTTGGAAGGTATGCAAGCGCAGTCCGGGTCTGTCGAAATTGTTGATGCCGGCACGAATAAGAAATATCGGTTCTCCGACCAGATTACTGATTACGGAGAAATGACCTTAACTCGTACTTATCAAGGCAATGCTGCCGATAGAGCTTTGGAAGTACTGGTTCGCACTATGATTGATAACGGACTCAAACTTCCCGTTACCGCTGTGAAGATGCACAACGGACAGGAAGTTTTCACAGTTGTGTTCGAGGGCTTCCGTTTCAATTCTACTACGTTCCCCACATGGGACGTAAATGGAACTGATAAGTTCACTGTAAGTTATGGCGCTACTTGTGACGGATGGACTATTATTCCGGCCGGTAGCTAATTATTAATCATAAAAACACTATCGTAAAATGGACTCTTTGTATTACGAGCTTCCTATCGGTTTGTCCTCAAACGGGGAAATGCTCAAAAATGTAGAACTGCTTAGAACTAATGGTGTTGCAGAAAAAGTATTTGTCACAAAGATTGCTGAGAAACCGTACACATGGCAGGGAAACGTGCTTTCCGTAGCCATTAAGAGTATCGGAAATGTCGAAATCGGTGCGGGAGTACGTGAAAAGTATCTTAAAGAGGGTTCGGTTACTATACCCGAAGCCATTCTTCATCTTACTTTAGCGGATGTAAATACTTCCCTTGTGGAGATTCACCGCCGTTGTTGGGTATCCCAGATTCCAAAACAAGAAGTCGTATGCAAGTTCTGTGGCCGACGTTTAGAGGCTGATATTGATTTGGATAAAATTGACTATCTCCCCGAAACCAAGCAACAAATGCAGGAAACTCTGGATTACTCACAACTGGCGGTTGATTTGAAATACGGATTTCAACCACCGGCTCTTGGAAAAATCACTGAACAAGAAAAGTATGCAGGAATTACGGATACAGTCTATAACCGTTTCGTGTTCCGCCCACCGTTACTGAAAGACGCTATTCGCAATGAAGCCTATTTTACTGATAGCATTACGTTCTGGCGACGCATTGCCCTTGACTGTCTTGTAGGTATTCAGTTGGTAGAGAACGGAGAAGTTATTGATGTTCTTCCGGACGAGTTCAAGACTTATTACGGATTGAAGATTTTCAATGAGTACCTTACTGGTTCTGATTTGAAGGCCGTTCGTGATATTCTTACCGAGCATCTTCCTACATTACCTTTTGCGTACTACGAGCCTTGCGGTTGCAATGAACAACGGATGATTCCCGTTATCATGGAAGCCAGCAATTTTTTCTCGGAATGACGTTTCATCCCGACAACTATCAGCTTTGGCAGAAAGAATATCCCCTATTTACCCTTTGGGCATTAAGAAGGGATATTCTTTTTCTACCAAAATCTCTTTCCGAAGTAGATGAAGATAAACAGTGGGATTTAACGTCAAAAGCATACATCTTAATGAAACGTTTGGGACAGAGTTATGGTGAGATAATGCAAATGGACGCTTCCGAACGTGATACACTCTTTGAGATGGAAATGAAACTTATCAAAGAGGAAGCTAAAGACAATAAAACTCAACCACATGGCTAAAACGTCTATAAATCAAGCGCAATTCACTTATGACTTTGGCATAATGATTGCACAAAGCACAGTCAACAAAGTGGCACGTCTTACCGGCGTAACACTTTCGTTGGCTTCTGCTTTTTATGCCTTGCAGACTACTGGTGATAAATACGTAAAAACGCTTCGGGAAAATTCCCTGCGTTTTGGCGGTTTCATCTCCACTATACAACAAATGGAGAAAGCGCAGGAACGTCTTATCAAAGGACAAACATCCTTTTCCGTTGACGACCAATTGAAAGGACTTAATCAGTTGGCCGCTGTCGGTATCAATGTGCGAAAGGATTTTGACTTTATCAATAAGTCGGCCCACGCTACCGGAAAATCATTCAGTGAATTTTCTTCGGCAATCGCAAATGCTGTTCAAGGAAACATGCAGTCCCTTGTTGATATGGGTTTAATGACGCAACGGGCTACACGCATGTTTGATAAATATACGGCCAATACGGTTATGCGTCAACAGGCTATTCTTAATTTCGTCAAGCAACATAAGGGATTAAACGACCTTATTAAAAATGACTTTGAGAATATCCAAGACCAAATTGTTCGTATCAAGGCTACGTGGTCTGGCTTCTTAAAAGGAGTGGTCGGTAAACCGAATGACCCAGAAAGTCTTTATGGAATGGTGAATAAGTCACTGAAAAGCATTGCACAAAAGTTCTCCCAAAGCTACAAGGACTTGAAACAGTACGGTAAAGGTATCGGTATCGTAATGGGTTGGACTGTACGACAAATCGGACGTACTATCGAATGGCTTGGAAGGCAGGGTAAAAAAGCTATTAACTTCTTGCTCGGTTCTTCTGAAACTTTCGTAGAACGTATGAGAACTCTTGTCGTATGGCTTGAGTTTTGGCGTCTTAAAGTACGGGATTTCTTTGATGAATACGGTAACTCCATAAAGAGCATCATTAAATGGCTTCTGATATTCAAGGGTCTTAAAACTGTATTTGTTATCAGTAAGGCCGCTATCGCATCTGCCTATGCCTACAATGCGGCTTTGTTCGGTAGACTTGGATTCTTTACCCGTATCAAGAGGGTTCAGAAAAGTATCGGTGGTATCTCATGGTGGAAAGCGTTCTGGCTTTCTGTTATCCCCCGTTGGCTTAGACGAACGCTTACATGGTTCTCCCGTTTCTTTAGCGTAACGCTTCCTAAAGCCCTGCCCAAAACTCTCGGCCTTTTTAAGAAAATCGGTTCGTTTATTGGTGGTGGTCTTACAAGTTCCGCAGGTAAACTTATAGGTAAATTTGCCGGCGCAGTAGGTATATGGACCACCGTTTATGAAACTCTTCAATGGATTGACCGTAAAGTGTTCGGGATTGACAATTCATTCGGTACGATGATGAAGAATCTAAAGACTTCTTGGATTTCTTTGAAGAATAATTTCTTTAGCTTCTATGATGATTTCCGTTATCAATGGAGCAGTTTTTCTGATTGGTGGTCTGAACATGTAACCGAACCGATACGGAAACGCTGGCAAGATGCCGGATGGTCTGACTGGTTTACGAACATGAAGAATAACTTTAAAGACCTCATTGATACTGTTAAGGGTTGGTTGGAACCTATATTCAAGCCGTTCCGTTCGCTTATGAACTGGTTTGATGAAAGAGTTGCCACATTCAAGAGTGTACAGGGGCAGAAACTTATCCAACAGAATAACTTTAGAAACCAACAGGCTCTCAACAATATCAATTGGGTAAACGCCAAACGTAAAGAAGCGGTTGCCCGTGGCTATGACCCGAACCGCTATCAATATACGCCAAGAGCGCAGGAGCTTATTGAACAAGGTAAGAAAATCAATGCGAAGAACTCTCGTACTGACGGAACCACACCGCTTACACCGAAAGAACGTAATGCTTTTGTCGGAGCACTCCGTTCCCAGTACGCATCAACCAAGCCACTTTCCGAGGGAACCGAAAAAGTTGAGAATCCGATTACTGCTGTTAAAAATGATACACAGCCTACCTATACTGCGCAAGACGTATTTAATGAGACTGACTATTCCTCTCCTATCACGTTGGAAAACGGTGCGGTACAGATTATCGTACAGAAAGGAGAAGGCATTGATGAACAAAAACTCGCTTCCAAAGTAAAACGGATTATTTCCGATTTGCAACGTGAAACAAGAATGAGAAAGGGACAATAACATGGGAGTATTTGACGTACTGGGGAGTTCCCCCATAAATTCTGCCGTTACTGCGGGTCTTGGGAAATTCACTTCCCTTTTCCGAGATAAACCGTCTGGCGCATATATGGAAGATGCCGGACGTTATCCACGTAGGTATGTTACCACACGTGGAATACTTATTGATAAGAGCAGTCTTGAGAAGAACCAGTTCGATAAAGGATATTTCTTCCAGTTTAACCCTGCACAGATACAGGATATAAAATCCACGTTGTATGAAGTCAGACCTTATGCCGGACTTTCCTATAACGACTATATATGGAGTAATGGCGGAGAGAGAATCATTACTTTTCAACTCTTTCTTGACAATACCCCCCAATCAAAGACATCCGCTTTCCGACCTACGGCTTTCGGTTTTCCTACCGCAAATACCGTTAGGGCGGATGGCGTGACGTTTGGTAAGAACGGTGAGATAAAAGTCAAACGCAGCCTTACCGATAAAGTTAAAATGGAATTTGGTGTTGATGTCAATAAAGGAGACACTGCGCTATCATGGAATAGTGAAGGTGCTTGGAGTAATTCACGGGTTTCCGAAAGGGGTATTCTTGATGAAGTAGAGCTTATCCAGTCCTATCTTAGACCTGCGGCTATTGACGGTGAGGCTACTCCGAAATTTTCAGAGGGTGGTATCATATCCGCAACACAATTCAGGCCACCGTCTACGGTCGTGTTTTCTATGGGTCCGTTTTACCTTGAGGGAATCATAAAAAGCGCACCTGTAACTTATACGCTTTTTGATTCAGACCTTACACCTTTGCGTGGAACCGTTGATATAGAGTTTGCCGTATTTGAATATGAGAACATTAATAAAGTGGAGATACCTACAAAATGATTAGTCCTAATTTCTATACGACCAAGAACCTTATCGCTACTTTTCTCGGCGGTAAGGTTTTGCATTATCCAGTAAAGGATGCTTCTATCACCGTAGAGTGGTATGACTACCTCATTAAAGCCAATGAGACGGTCTACACAATTGCCGCCAAGATATTCGGTGACAACTTGGAGTACATGTGGACGTATATCGCTGATAACAATCCCCCTCGGATGCCGGATGATTGGAATGTAGGCGATACGATACGTCTTCCGAAAATAATAATCAGAGATTCAGATACAATTCATACCAATTACAGCGATGTACCAACCTCTACAACCACAATTTAAGATACGTCTGTATCCTCGTGGATACCGACCGAGCAGTGGAGAATCTTTCGCTGCTAAAGGACTTTCATATAGTTCCTCGTCTTTTGACAAGTATATGGATATTGAGGAGTGCGTTTCTTATCCCGTCACACTTAAAGAGGGTGCGGATATGTTGAATACACTCTCCTTTACAGTAAATAAACATGCGGATGTTATTTTGCAGCGTTGCTATTTGGGAATGTGGGTTGTTATGTATGGTGGTTACTATTCTCCGGACGGTTCGGGTGTTAGGAAAGTTTTTTCCGGCACTATAACTCGTATCAAAACCTCTTTTCCAGATAACGGAGCAATCAGTTTCAACGTTGAGTGCATGAGTTACGGATATAACCAACTCGGTAAGGATACTTATAAAAGTTATGTATATCCGGATAAAGGAAGTGAACGTGGTTTCGCAAAAGGTAAATCCGAACTTAGCCTTGAGCAACTCGTTAGGGGTATCGCTGAGGATAACAAATTTCAAATCGGGGAAATCGCCCTCCCCAAGCAAAGTGCTAAGATGAAGTTTACCCTTACGAGGCCACGTTATCAAAAAAACGTTTCCGACTGGGGATTCTTATTGCAACTTGCCGGCTCTTACGGTTGTTCCGTATGGATTGATATGGAAAACGGACAAGAATACCTGTATTTTGTTGACGTTTCCCGTGCCAAGAATGTTATTAACGACCGGATTACATTCGTATTCCCTCTTAAAAGTGAGAAAATAGAAAATGCTACGGAATCTTCTCCCGCAGACCGTAGTGTAAAGTCCTTGCAAGGTTCAGAAATACAAACTTTCCCCGATAGCACTTGGAACCGTCCCCGTCTTTTACGCAGCGTTACCGTTGACGAGGATATTTCTCTTGCTACGGCTGTCGTCCGTTCATCTACAAACATAGACCCAGTTGACGGAACCATAAAGGAAGTTGTTACCGAAATCGGTGAAGAAGACGGCCGGCGTGTTATCTATCAATATGAACTTGACGAGGCACGTGTGGAATACATACACCGTACAGACCCTAAACTTGCCGATGATTTACGGAATCAGGGTCTTGCAAACTGGAAATGGAGCAGTGGTTGTAAAATAGAGGATGAAGACCCACATTACGCCCGTTATTACTATAAACTTGTGAAGCGTGTTGAGGCTGATGTAGCCGTATTCGACCAGTCATTCTTTGGAATTAACATCTCCGCTACGGTAAATCAGGATTTGGACATCAAAACTCAACGTTCCTACTCTATTCGTGGAATTTCCCGTTATAATACAAGCGGAAATACTGACCGTTATTTCTTACGGGAACTTACTCATGTATGGGATTCCGATGGAACTCGAACCGAATTAGACTTTATACGATAATGGAAGCAGAATTTGCAAAACTGACCGATGAAATGGAAGGCGATTACGTAAAATGCATAATGCGTACGGGAGAAGCTATCTATGCTCCTATGATTAATATAGGAACAGCTTCTTTTATGCCCTCTAAAAAATGGCTTACTGCCAACAAGGATAATTTTATCGCTCTTATAACGTATGAAAGGAACTATTATTCAAACCCTCTTATTATCGGATTTTATCCAGTAAAAGGCGCTAAGATGGATTCTTTCAATACGTTGTACATGATTGAGGAACTCCTCTTTAAACTGGTTGAACAATTGGGTAAGGCTAAAATCAATACGCAACTCGGCCCCCAACAATTTATGCCGGATACACTTGTCGTACTGGACGAAATCAAGCAGTCCCTTACTGACACTATGAGTAACGTTTTAAAATTGGAAAAATAGTATGGAAACAAGAGCTGTTGAAGAAGATGTTGACAAGGCTGCAAAAGAAGCCCTTGCAAATTTACGTGGTAGCATCAGTGTTCCCGGACTTGACCCAAGTTCCGTTGTAGATAAGTACTGTGAGGTCGAGTTCAAAGAGTCCCTCGATAATGCGGCCACTCCCGAAAAGCGTGAGGAAATGAAAAAGAAATTTGTGGACTATTACATAGTAGGGCCGGGTAAATCGTTTATTGACGAATGTATTTCTCAGATACAGTTTTACTACAAACAGGCTAAAGAGGGGTTGGAATCTCTGCAAACAAGTGTAGCCAAAGTTACGGCTTCCAATGCTATCCCGTCTGTACTTACTACGGGTGCCGCTACTTCTGCGGCCAATCCCGCATGGACAGTTATAGAGAACTCCCAGAAGAAGAACTCCCTTGCTTCAATCATAAAGTCGGTAACGGATTTTCTTTCGGGCGTTCTCAGGTATTGCATACTTCTTCATTTTGAAGTTCCCTCTCCTATCATGGCTACGATTACGTTACTTGGAACAGTCAGTGGTCTTATAGATGCGATTCCCGGATAACGGAACATTTATTTGCTTAATCGGGTTATTATTTTTATTTTTGAACGGTTTTAAGTTTATGTGATATGGGAAAAGGATTGCCATGCAGATTTTTTCTACAAGACGGAAGATTTCAACTTGCGAGTGGAACACAAAAAGCCAAAGACGCAATATGGTTCTATTGTATCTTTGATAAATTCCGCATTTATACATCGGATTTCGGTGCGAATTTTCATACACTTGTGCAGAGGTCGGTGGCTTTCCTTTTTGCCAACCGTAATTTGATACTCGGAAATCTCCGTAGAGGGATAACCAAATATGTGGAAGACGTTTCCATTAAGGATTTGGACATCGGTTATGTGGATAACGACCGTACCCACATGCTTCTTAGGGTGGAGTACACTTCCGTAGAGGAAAACAAGACCACAATCAATGATGTTACTTTTGTATAACTTATAATTTACGGATATGGCTCAAACTAAAGAACAACTTCTTCAATATTTTGCCGGACTTGACCTTTCCTTATTGCAAAAACTGGAGAAATATTCAAAGCTGCTGATTATCCCCGATGAAGACTTGCTTACCTACGCCACTATGGTACAGATGGTAGAGAAAGCCCATTCTGTTGCGGATTCTCTTTTCCCCGAATGGACTGACAGGAGTAAATCTGATTTCGGAGAATTTTTGGTGGAGCTTATTGCACTTTTCTCCGAAAAGGACTTTTGGTATTTGAACGCTTTCGCAAATGAAGGTATTCTCCGTAAGATGCGCTCTTACAGTAACGCTTTTTCAAAGGCTTCCTCTCTCGGATATTTTCCTACGGTGTGCGCTTCTGCTAAAGCCACGTTCAATATAACGTTCTCCGCTGGAGAGGCTTCCACTTATAAACAAGGAGACTTGGTTATTGACGTTGACGGTAAGAAATTTACCAACGTAGAGGATATTTCCCTTGAGACTTCCTCTGCCGAAGTCACGCTTCCTATTGAGCTTCACGAAGGAAATTATTTTGCGGAAGATATTACCTATAACGGGTACTCGGTTATTATCCGTAAGGAAAATATTGACATTGACAGCATTAGGCTTATCATTGACAATATCATTTATACCAGAGTTCGGACATTCGGAGAGTCTGATGCCGGCAGTACGCACTATATGGTTCTTCCAGATGAAGACGGTTCTGTGAACATATTCTTCGGCTCAGAGGGATATGGTATTTCTCCGTCTATCGGTAAAGGTATCCGTGTTGAATATCTAAAATGTAACGGTTCTGACGGAAATATTACTTCCCGTGAGGCTACTGTTACAGACTCTCTTGCTTCCCGTGAGGCTACTGCCGTTACCATGCTTACAGATGCAACCGGCGGTACTTATGCGGAAACTCTTACTTCCATTAAGAACCGTACTTCATTGATATTCGCTACGAAAAATGCAGCTATCAATGAACAGGTTTCTACGGACATTCTGAACAGCTTCAATTTTGTGTACCAGTCACGTGTGGAAGTTGTGGGTCGAAACGTAAACTATTCCGTAATAGTGAATACCGGAACTCCGGAACCTACCGAAGAACAGAAACAATATTTGGTGGATAATTTCACTCCCTACCTTTTGGTGGGTTATGTTGGTGTTTATACTCCGAATAACTATGTGGATGCTCTTGAATATCTCGGCGCTGACAGCATGGTAGTAAAAGTTATCATTCTTTCCGGATATAACGCTGAGAGTATAAAGGCTTCCGTTGTCAGCTTGGTACAAGATTACACCAATCCGTTGGTGAAAGCTACTTATGGCGGTTCTTTCCTAAAGACTGAACTGGATGTGCTGATACGTTCCTCTGTACAAGGAGTGCAGAACTGTACTTTCTTCGTAAAGAAAGGGGAAAGTGAAGAACTTATGTCTGATATTACGCTTTCTGCGGGGGATATATTCTCTACATTGAGCGCAGACAAAATAACCGTTACTACAAATGTCCTATAAAGATTCTACTCCCGAAATAGTACTGGAGCAAAATGTAAACGCTTCCAGATTTTTGGATGTTCTTGATGCGGTACAGGAGTATAAGACCGAAAACATCTCTAATGCGTTACGTACATTCAACGGAGCCGTTTCCATGAACAGGAAATGGCTTATCAAGTATATTGCGGAGTACGGTCTTACGGATATTCCCTATGATTATCCGATACAGATTCTTACTCAGACTCTTTTGAACATAGATTCCCTTTTCCGTATGCGGGGAAGTATTGCCGGCCTTGAATTTATGCTAAGTCTTTTTTCTCTTGGGGACGTACTGGTTGATGCCGGCGGTTTCTATGCCAAGCCCGGAGTTCTTCTTTTGGACGACCTCATACAAGGACACCTTACCGGCGATAATGATACCGATTTCTACTGTTTGATAGATGATAATGCATCCCTTAATGAGGATATGACGTTAATCATAAAGGTTAAAAGTAAATTTTTCAGCGATGCCTATCCCGTTGAAACTCAAGACCTTATAAAAGATTATATCCAAAAAAAGACTCCCGAATTTTTAGGTTTCTCTCCAAGTAAGCAGATAACCTATACATTCGAGCCGTATGATAGATTTGTGTACTCAAAATATCTGAATCCGTATTTTCACCCTTAAAAAATTAAAGACCATGAGTGCTATTATAGATAAAGTTTATGACGCTACCAAGCGTATATACAAGAGTGTTTTCAAAGGTGCTCCCAACCTTATCACCACAGCCGACTTGAACCGCCAGATGTCTGCGTTCCAAGCCCAGCTTGAAAATCTCTACCGTTTTGTCGGCCCTATTACCGACTTATCATTTACATTTGAACAGGATAATGAGACTCCGTCTTTCTCCGCTTCCTATACTCTTTCCAAGATGGTTGCACGAGGTTGCGACTTTACCAACCTTTTACCGGCAAGCGGTACATTATCCGGCGATTTACCCGTTACGGCTAATGAACGGTTATGGGTGTTACTTACTGCTACCCAGAAACTTGTTACTTATGCTGACGACCCCTCTCACGATATTGCAGGAGCGAAATTTTCGGACGGTACTACCTATCCTGCTGCCGACCAGATTGTCTATGAAACAGCTTCTTTAGTAACTTCCCCAGATAACTACGATTCCGTTGAAAACGTGGTTGAGGCTCTCGGTTACTTTTATCGTGACAGCTCTACACCTCAGATGGTAAAGTTCATGCCTAACTTTGTGCCTTTGAAGACTTTATATACGGGCCACATGTTTCCGGCATCTCCCCAAATGACGTTACCGCAGGCTATTGCCGCAAATACGCTTACTGACGGAAACATTCCCTCAGCTCTTAATGTTGGCATGGGTTCTACATTTAATGTAGCTCTCAAGAAGTTCTATGATAAATATTCTGACAGCAATGGAACCCTTAATACCCTTATTGACACTATTAACTATTATATTGAGGCTATTGAGAACCATATCTCTTTCTTTGGAGTCCCTCAAGATATTGATGAAGTTGTCTACAACAACAAGCAAATTCTCGTCCGCATAAACAGAAATAAACTAAAGTTTAACGGAACATACCCCAATAATGGTTTTATTAGACTTTTAATAGGCAAAGTAACTGTTAATACCGGCTCCGCTGTGTGGACTTTCGGAATTGATATGACGGTACACTGTCCGTTTAACGGAGGTAAGATTGATTATAACGAATATAATGTAATACTCCCTCTTTCCAGCAATTCGTATTTTTGTTTAAAAGCTGAATATGGAAACTCAACATCCGACTACTATGAGATTATCCTCCAACCTATTAATTCTTCTGCAATTAATAATTTTGAGGAAGGAAGTGATTATAATAAAACTAAGTTTATGAAATTCATAGTTTTCGGTGGAAGTTATTCACATACCGCATTAGCGGAAAATCTTGCCTCTTTAAAGGCTTTAAAAGCTAATTTGGAAAATTCCTAAAAATTTTATATATTTACATATAAAGATATTCTTTCTGAAAGTCGGGTCTTTCCTTTCATTGTCTGCCAGATTTCCCCAATTTTCAGACAAGAATATCTTTATTATATTTATCTATATAGTATTAAAAGTATTATAATATGAGAGTGTCCAGCAATATCGTAGCCACTTCCAACGAACTTACCAGATATTTTTTGTTGGATGTAACTAAAATCGCAGAAGATTTGACTTTACCCAATCCCGAATACGTTAATCAGATGCGCTTCGGTCGGAAAGGTTCTTTCTATAAGAAGGTTGACAAGAACATCTGTTATCTTAAAAAGACTGGAGATAACTATATCGTCCCCCGTTTTTATGCTCCGTTACCTGTGGGTATTAAAGATGAAACGGTTTCGGGAAGAAAACTCACTTCCTCTTCCAAGATAGTATTGCGTGATTATCAAAAGGAATTTGTGGATGCTAATTCCGATATGTTTAATCATCAAGGACTTCTTATTGAGGCTGCTTGCGGTAGCGGTAAATGTCACGGTAAGGGTACTAAAATACTCATGTATGACGGCTCTATTAAAAATGTTGAAGACATTGTAGTAGGTGATTTGCTTATGGGTGATGATAGTACTCCTCGGAAAGTATTATCTCTTGCACGAGGTAGAGAAGAAATGTTTGTCATTCACCAAAATAAAGGTGAGGATTATACTGTGAATAAGTCCCATATATTATCTTTACAGTATAGACCGTGGGGTTCTAAAAACAAAATAAAAAGCCGGCATAGATATGCCCATGAACATTACGGTGAGAAACAAGATATAAACCTTGTTGACTATCTCGATTTTTCTAAATATAAAAAAGCTCAATATTATGGATACTGTGTTCCTGTTGACTTTCCGGAGGCAGAACTTCCTTTCAGTCCCTATTTGTTAGGATGCTGGTTAGGCGATGGTACTTCAAAAGAAATATCATTTACTTGCCATAAAAATGACCGCAAATTAATTTCCTATTATAAAGAGGTTTCTAAAAAGTATGGTTTGACCTTTCGGCGGTTTAAACAAATAAATAGAGATGGTAGTAGAAACAATTCAAATCTTTACAGACTTGTAGGTTCTCGTGATAATCAAGGGCATTTTTATAACCCACTTTTTGTTCTTTTCCAGAAAGAGTGTCTTATCAATAATAAACATATTCCGGAAAAATTTCTTGTAAACTCCAGACATAATCGTTTAGAACTTCTTGCCGGCTTGATTGATACAGATGGTTATGTCCGTAAAGGAACTGTCGAAATTACCCAGAAACGAAAATCTCTTATTGAACAAATACAGAGACTCTGCTGGTCTTTAGGTTTCAAAGCGACAATCTCTGAAAAAGTTATTGATAAAGTTTCTTATTGGAAACTTAGTATTATTGGAAATGTCCATGAGATACCTGTCCGTTTATTGCGAAAGAAACTTCCCCCTCGGTCTATTAATAAAGACCCTTATGTAACTGGCATTTCGATAGAATCTATCGGTGAAGGGGACTATTATGGTTTTACCCTTGACGGAAATCATAGATATTGTCTTCAAGATGGTACAGTTACACATAACACGATAATGGGTATTTGGTTATCTTATGAACACGGGGTTCAGACTATGGTACTCGTTCCTACTTACTATTTGGCTAAACAGTGGAAGCAACGCATCGAGGAAACCACCAATGCTTCCGTATTTATTCTTACCGCTAAGGACAAGGAGATACCTACCCAAGCCGATTTTACAATCGTTGTCATGGATTTGTTCTCAAGCCGTGTTCTTCCGGAAGAACTTGTGAATAATGTAGGCCATGTAATACTTGACGAAGCGCATCGTGTGGGGGCTGAAACGTATTTGCCAATACTTGAAGAACTTCCGGCACGCTACCGTACCGCACTTACCGCTACTTTCAGACGTGCTGATGGAGTACACCGGATACTGAAATATCATTTCGGAGAACATCTTCAAATGAAAAGCCGTTTTCCCCGACCGCATATTTACGGTGTATTTACGGGTGTCGAAGTAAGAGGCATTCTTTCAAAAAACAGACCCCATGATAAGTTCGTGGATTTTCTGGACTCTCTTAATGTTCCTTACCATGAAACAAAGAGTGCGGTTTGTGTCGTTCCCGATAAACGGTGGACTGAACTGGCGGATAAAATGCTTTCCTCTAAACAGATAAACAAAACGTCTTACCGACAGATTTGCTCGTGTATCTCAAAGGTTTCCAAACTTGCTTACCCCACTATCGAAGCATATTTGAACGACCATAGTGGAAGACGGAAGCAGGTTATCTCAATCATACAGGACGCTCTTGATAAAGGAAGAACCGTACTTTTCCTATCCAAACGAAAGGATACCCTTAGAAGTCTGTACAAGTATTTTGCCGATTATAAGCCTATGCTTATTGTCAGTGAGACTTCCGAACGTACCGCAGAGGAAGAAGAATATCTTCAAACCAAATGCCCGCTTATTCTCGGTGTTTCCCAGCTTGCTAAAGAGGGTCTTGATATTGACCGGCTTGATACTCTGATTCTTCATCTGCCTATAAAGGATACCGAACAGGCAGTTGGACGTATCTGCCGGCTTCATCCCGATAAGAAACAGGCGGTCGCTTTGTATTTAGTGGACAACTGCCCTATGACTTTCGCCACTTATTCCTCAGCCAAGAAAACGTACTTTCCGATAAACGGTAAATTCATGGGTGAACGTAATTTACAAACTATAAAGACTGTATTATGAAAGAGCTTCCTTTTGGTGAACCGATACAAACGGGCGATAAAGTCCGTATAGGAGATACTACTTATCCCGTTGTTTCCACTACACGGAATTTCTCGTGTGTTCTCTTGAATAAGAAATCATATCTTACACTTCCTCGGATTTATACAAAGGACTTCGTTACTCCCGATGAAACGGATGTTTCCGCATACAGGGTGTTCCGAGATTGATTTGGAAGTTTCGCTGTGTTTTCTTATATTTGAACCAACTTAAAACTAAAAAATAATGAAACATATCGCACAGGAGCTAACGAAGCTCCTAATCTTTACAATCATTTGGGGAGTTCCTCCGTTACTGGCGTACTTAGGGAAAAGTCCTTATTACTTATTCTTTTATATACTATCCTTAATGGAAACCCCTATACTTTTTTCTCACTACGAAAAACTTAATGGCTATGAGCGAACAGAGGAGGACTAAACGATTGCTGCTCCGCAGGGGAGCTACAAAAGACAAATTTAGCGTATTTGCCGATAACAAAGGAAACGAGTATGACTACAAATGGGTAGCTCAAGTCGCTTCCTTTTATAATCTGATTATGGGATGCTTCAAGAACGGTTTCCCCGTAGTAGTTCCCAGACTCATTTATGACGCTTGGGCATTTTACCCTTTCTTTTTTGTTCGCAGGGACATTAAAGTGAAAGACCCTATTTCTGAATTAAACCATGAGCGTATCCATATAAGACAACAACGGGACATTCACCTTACGGTTAGCTTACCCGTTCTTTTGCTTTGTTGGTGCTCGGAATGGTACGGATGGTTCCCAGTTCTTCCCGTTCTTTTTATAATTCCTTTTATACCCACGATTTTTTACGGGCTTGAGATGCTCCGCTCGTGGAGAAGTATGGTTCTTGATAATGAACGTTATCCGAATGAACCACAGAGGAAAATAACATTCCGGACGGTACGTGAGAATACTTGTTTTGAACGGGAGTCTATAAGTAGAGCCACCAATGCAAAATACTTGTATCACCGTAAATTTTGGGCGGTGCTTGCTTATACCGGATGGAAACCGTTCCTAAAATATGGTATGGACAAATAAACAGTACGGCTATGATTATACTTAATGAAAATTCCCCAAAGGAAACTTATGATGAACTTTACAAATTAGCGGTAGGCGATGTCTTTAAAATCGAAGCCGATTATGAAACTGTTATGCTACGTATTCAGAGTGCTAAACCGTATCCCTTTGAGGTGTTCCCTATTACTCCGGGTACCTCTTTATACACGTTATACGGGTGCGACCACATGGTGGTGACTTTGAATGAGGGCATAACAGATTGATACAGAGCGATTTGGAAGTTAACTTATAAACAACTATATTTGTATATCATTTTAAAACAAACGTTCGGTCTACCGACCGGCAAATATTAATCTTTTAAATTTATATTATTATGGTAATCGGAAAAATTAAACCGAGCGCTACTCTTGTAGCACAATTCGCAGCAGGTGTTGAAGTTGAAGCAATCCAACACGATGGAAAAATGTTTTTACCCGTAGTTTCACTGGGTGAGTTTGGCGCAACAGAAGTCCCTTCTGATTCTCCTGCACGGGAACCTAAACCTGACAAGAAGCCTGCTCCCGCTGCACCTGCCGAAACGTCTGACGTGAAGACGTACACGAAAGACGAACTCATGGATATGGAGTCCAAAGAGTTGATTAAAATCTTGAAGAACGATTACTCCATTGACCCCGATGATTACGATGGAAAGAACACGAACAAGAAACTTCGTGACCTTATTCTGAAAGCTCAAGAGGAAAACGGTGGTGACGATGCCGAGAATGACGACGAGAAGCCTGCACCGAAGAGAGGTAAAGACGCTCCGAAAGAAGACGAGGGCGGTGATGATTTGACCGACAAAGTTGCTGACCTGCTTGAGGAGTTTGACGATGGCACCCGTAACAAAAAGAAGACCATTGAAGCAATCTGCAATTTGGTAGACGATGCCGACAAAGATGCAATCACCGAACTTATTGACAACTTTGAAGAAGACGGTGACGCTTCCATAGACGATACTGCCGAGGAAATCGCCAACGCCCTTAGTGGTGAAAAGAAGAAACCTGCACCGAAGAAACGTGGTGAAAAATCAAAAAAGGAAGAACTCGTTGAGGCGGATGACCTCGAAGTCGGCGACCGAGTTTCCGTTTACTGGAATGACGAGAACAAGGAATGGTATGACGGTGAAGTAGACTCAATCAAAAAGGGTAAAGTTCACGTTGCCTACGATGATGGCAGTGATGATTTCATAGACCCGAAAATCCATACTAAGATTAAGAGACTTGCCAAGTAAGCCCGATTACCGTAAGTTGATTATAGCCGAGGGTAGTAAAATATCTTCGGCTATTTTTGTTTCCTAACTTAAATTATTACACCATGAATAAAGAAGAACTTATTAGACAGGTTGCGAAAATCGCACGAAAGAGTCAGGCTGATACTGCCGATGTTATCGAAGCATTGGTAAACGTTATCCAGCATACTGTTGTTAATGAGCCTATCAATATTCCGGGTATCGGTAAATTCTCTGTACGTGCCCGTAAGGGTTTTGTAACGAGAAGTCCTTTCACTGGTGAACAACAGATAACCGTTCCCGACAGATTGGCTTTCAAATTTACCCCTTGTGATGCAATCAAAAGAAAGTTGAACGCTAAAAAGTAAAGCTATGCCAGAAAGAAAAAGTAAACCCAAGAAGTCCTCTGAACTTTCCAATGAGGAAATGGCACTTCTTGGTATTCAATACGTAAACAAGAAGGAAGCTATTAAGGAGCTTGACAAACAGTGTAAGGAACTCCGTTCCCCGCTTGAGAGCTACCTTGAATCTTCGGGTAAGGTAACTTCCACCGGCTCCCGTCTTGCCATTCTTCCTTATGCGGATGTGGACGTTACGCTTAAACATACATGCAGGGAAAGTTACCAACTTCTTCCCGAAGCCGCTGATGTCCTCAAAGAACTTGGTTTCTCAGAGTGTATCGAACTTGTTCCCGTAATACGTGAGGACAAGATTGATGTTCTTGTCGAAGCCGGTAAAATATCACCGGAAGATTTGGCCCGCATCTATGTTCCCAAAACGAGCTATGCGTTCAGTGTTGACATTAAGGAGAGATTCGATGAAAAAGGAATTGACTAACTCTCGTTGTGAGAAGACGCTTAATATCGGTGGTGAACTTATCAAGATGGTTACTGTAATGGGTCTTGCCCAAATAGTAGGAAAGAGTAGACGTACTATCCAACGGTACGAAGAAGTGGGTATCTTCCCACCCGCTCCTATTATCTATAAGGACAGACGTTATTACTCTCTCGCCCTCGCACATAAGCTCCGACCTTTGGTTATGCTTATTCCGGGTAACAAGAAACCGCCCGCTGAACTGCTCACCGAGATAAACAAACTGTTTAACGAAGAAAGGAATTATTATGCCAGTAAAGAAAATCGCTGATACAGAAACAATTGAAAGTTTGCGACAGAACGGAGCAACTGTTTACTATGAGAAGTCTGTAACGAAAAACATGGGGGATTATAACTCCGCTAAAGTTACAGTAGGTATCACCTTACCGATTAAGCCTACAAAGGAAGAAATTGAGTATATCAAGGATACCATTGAAGTAGCTGACGAGATAGTTACTGACGAGATTGAAAACCAAGTTGCAGAGTTATTAGACGATAAATAGTATGAACGCACTTTTGGGATTACGGAAGTCGATGCCTATTACGGGGGTTATCCCGTTTAAATATCTACTCTATGCGGCTTTACTCTCAAACGTTGTGCAGTATGTAGAGGATGATACCAAATGGGGAATATTCGTTGAGACAGAAAGTGACCTCTATGATTACTTTCCCGATTGGACTTCTTCGGATGAACGACTTGATGAAGTTTACAACGCTTTACAGGAACTCGCTGATGAAGGGTTCATTTTTTTCGATGATGATGAACGAATATTTCTCGGAGAGTTTCGGGGAAGGAAGTTTTTCCCATTTGAGGCTAAAACCTCTTTGTATAGTGAGGCACATGAACTTCTTGAAGATTCTCTTGAACAGTTCAGTAAAAGTAAGTCAGGAGTATGCCGTTCCCGCAGCAGGTTTATCCGTTCCAAAATTTCGGATATGCTTGAAAAGGGAATTGAAAAACTTACTCCGGGTGACTTTACGGAACTTCATGGTTACTTGTACGAAATTTATACGGGCGGTGAGATATACAATCTCCGTAATAAAGTGGAATACTTCCAGACATCAAACATGCTAAAGGCGTATGATAAATCTACGGTTTTCGCACTTCTTGTTGAAGGAGTTCTCCACTTTGACAAATATCGGAAGAAAGGTGTTCCCACGCTTACTACGGTAGCCTGTATGAAAGATGATGTAATGCGTTCCCTTACTCATAAGGATGCTGGTTCCAAAGAGTATATGCGGGAAATGAGTAGTTCGACCAGCGGTAGTGGATTTTAAGTATGGATAAAGTATCTGATTATTATCTCATGTGTGGTATAAAGAAAGGATGGCACTCCAAATCACTGGACGATTTTACCAATGATGATGAAGCCCTTGCCCACGTGAAGAATTATTTGCGTAAATTTGCCGAAGCTAAAGAAAGCGGTGTCGGTCTGTATTTATGGGGAAGTAACGGCACTGGTAAGACACATCTTATGTGCTGTGCGTTTAAAGAACTTATCAGTCGTAAGCAGACGGTACGGGTATTTACCATAGATGAAATCGTAGACCAGTTCACCGCTTCTTGGTATTCCCCCGAACATAAACGGGAGCTTAACCACATGTTACGGACGGTTGATTTTTTGGGAATTGACGAGTTCGGTAAGAATGTCGGTAAAGACGGGGAAGCGATATATCTTCCGGATATGGTGAAACGTATTATGGAGTCAGTTATCCGCTTTCGTGTACAGATGAAACGACCGATATGGTTTTCTTCTAACACAGACCCTAAGTTTGTTCGGGAAGTGTTCTCCGAGGACATTGCTTCATTACTTAATGAAGCGGTTATTGACGTATGTGTTCGTGGAGAGGACTATCGGAAAATTGTTCAACGCAATAATAAAAAGAGGTTCTTATGAAAGTAGGCGAACAGTTGTTTGTATCTTGTTTAAAACGTAAAGACCATAAGATTCTCTCCGTTGTACAGAAGCAATGGTTGGACGATGATGAAGCCCGACAGTACCGATGTATAATGGAGTATTATCGTGAACATGGTGAGATGATGGGTCTTAGGACGTTCGTTGATAAGTTCGGTTTAGACTCTTCGGGAGCCGATTCCCGACCGGCATATTATCTGAACGCTCTTAAAGAACGCTACATTTTCGCAACGGTGTCGGAGAAAGTACCCAAGATACTAAAGGGTATCAAGTCCGACCCCCGTGGAAGATTGTCGGAGTTCCAGTCCCTTATCGCCATGTTATCGGTGGATGCCGTTGAAAGCAAAGACACTCTTTATTCCGATGATATTGAAACACGTATTGAGGAGTATAAAAAACGTACTGAAAAAATGGGTGTCACTCATTTAAGTATGGGTGCTCCCGATATGGATGCTACGTTTTACGGGTACAGGAAAAATGACTTGATTACTATCGGTGGTAAAGCCGGTGTAGGTAAAAGTTGGCTTATGTTATACCTTGCCTTTTTATTGGAAGGTGTAGTGAAGGAACGTTGTGAACTTGGAGAAACGCTTGGTGATATTTTGTTTATCACTAATGAGATGGGTGAAGATGAAATAAAGGAACGCATTGACTGTTTAAAATTTCATCTTCCCTTTGAAGCTTTTCAAAAAGGTACTCTTACGGAACGTGAAAGAAAACGTTATTTTCAAGGACTTAAAAAGTTAACCAGTGAGCCGTCAAAGTTGCGTATCGTATATAGCTGCCAAACTATTGACGAGCTTTCCACATACATAGGTCTTTTCCAACCGTCCGCTGTATTCATAGACGGTTCCTATCTTATGGAAAGCAGGATGCAAGAGGGGTGGGAGAAAATCGTGTACATCACCCGTAATTTGAAAAGGCTTGCCAAGAACTTTTCCGTCCCTATTATAAACTCTACGCAGTTAAAGAGGGGTTCTTCCAAGACCGCTTCCAAATATTCACTGGACGGTCAGGATGATTTTGCCTACTCAAATTCTTACTCTCAGGATTCCGATTTGGCTATCCGTATGTTTCAGGACGCAGATATGAAGTTCCATGATGTAGTAGGATGCGAGGTTGTAAAGGGAAGACGTGTTAAAGGAAATACTACGTTTGTCTTTCAGAATGACTTGACAAATATGTGCCAATCACTAACATTACCGGCCGATGAATCTTCCTCAACACCTGTTGTCCCAGATTTGTAACTGGACTTGCATTAGTGGCACTGGTACGATATTCATGCAGGATAGAACATTTCGTGATGTTTCCGTTGTGGGCTATTTCAAGATGTACCACTGGTGGTTTATTGTTCATAGGGACATAAGCTATCCCGATTGTTATATTGTTTCTGAGGCGAGTACCGGATGCGCAATCATGGAGTACTGCTATGATACGGTACGGGATGCTGTGGAATCCGCTTTGCCGATAATAAAAGCTAAACGGTATTACTTTTTCACTTCTACAAAAGAGAAACTGACAAAATACCGTTATAGTTTGCTGAACAGAAATTTAAATATTCAAACTTTGTCAATAGATAGTGCTTTATGGATTTTATAAATGAGGAAGGCATCATTGCCGGACATTGTACAAAAATTAATTCCGCAAGAACCGGCGGTTGTATGAGTGAACCTTATGTCATTCACTATAATGGCTCATTCGTATATGAGGGGTTTAAGTTTGTCCTTGGACATAAAAAGAACAGCTCTGAAACTCATTTGTACGAGGTTTCTACCGGGTCTATCGCAGTGTTTAATAAAGAAGTTTCCGGCAGACGCATTGAGAGCTATTATAAAAAGCTTCTTGATAAACTTGCCCTACATAAAACCACTATCGGAAAAGTAGTTGCAAGTTATTGTTTTAATGAATTAGATTTACCCTTATGGAAAAAAACCGTTTTAATTCTTGGCTGACTAAAATAGGTGCTGTACTGTGTGCAGCCGTTTTGTTTGCCGTGCTTGCTTTGGTCGTTGTATGGTGTATTATCGCCCCCGTTGTTAATTACGTGCGAACGCCCAGCGAAATAACCGAAATACGCATGTATTTGCGTTTTTTCTTGTTCCTTTTTGCTGTTATGGTATTCGGAGTTCTACGCTTGTATAATAGTATAGTGAAGAACACGTTGTTTCTCGTAAAACTTAGAGAAACGCTCGCTCCTTTCATACGTGCGTTTCCGGGTATTGAGAAAACTGTTCGTACTAATACGAATACCGAGAACTCTTTAAAAGGTGCTCTTGACAGATTATCCTCCTCTATTGAGGAAGCAACCGAAATGCTTTCATCTATTAAAGATAAGAAATAATGCCAGTACATCGTTCCAAGCGCTCCCTTATGGATATATTTGCGGATTATTCTCCTAAGCAAATGACGAACGGACAAATTCGTATGGAGTGTCCGTTCCGTGAGAACCATGAGGACGGTAGTGGACGCATTTCCTTTTTTGTAAGCCCCGATAAGAACGCTTATCATTGCTTTTCTTGCAACGAGCATGGAAACCTTGTCAACTTGCTTACTACAAAATTCGAGGTGGGGTACTTTGATGCGATGGAACTCGTTACGATTTCCGATTTCGAGAAAAAGGACTCCCCCGAATTTGAACTTGATTTAAGCTGGCGGTTAATACCGCCCGAAGACTTTCTTAAACGTGGTTTTAAAAAGGAAACGCTCAAACACTTCCGTATAGGTCTTTCCGAGGATAACAAGATTATCATTCCGTTTTATCGGGACTTCAAAACTCTTACCGAACTTGTAGGTTATCAGTCAAGAACCAACTATCCTACACGTGTGGTTCGGAACAGTAAGAATTTCAAAAAGTCTGAGTACTTATATAACTTGGACTTCTCTTATGATTACGTAATAGTCGTAGAGGGTTATTCCGATGTTATGCGGTTGTACCAGCATGGCTACAATGCGACCGCTTTGCTCGGAGCTGACATGAGTTCGTGGCAGGCTTCCCAAGTTGCCAAGTTTCCGAAAGTATATCTGGCTCTTGATAATGATAATACAGGTAGACGTGCTACGGAGATTTGCTATCACCAGTTGAAGAATGAAACCGAGGTTTTGTTAGTTCCTTATACAAGTAAAGACCCTGGCGAGTGTATTTCTCCGAAAGTTTGGGGGAGATTCTTCCACAGTAGTACGGACTATGTTGAATATTCAATGGAAATGGCTATCGGTTGGGATGATTATCTTGACATGAAAGATAAAGTGTTACGTGAATTAAAAAATAGAAAAGAATGAGATTTATATACGGTTGGAATGGTCTTGCTCCAGATAAACATATCGTTATAATAAGAGGACTTGATTCGGATTCCTTTTCTTTCTTCACTTCTTTCGTGAAAAGGTACCCTACTATCGGGTTGTTTCTTACCAATGATATAGGAGAGGAACGTAATGATGCTTGTTCACCTTTCATAGATGAATCTGTTACGTCTTCTATACATACATACATTATTCGGGAACGACCGGATGATACTTCTGACGCAGACCTCATAAAATTGGTTTTGGAGGATTTTCCTCCTTACAATGAAGACGAAGACCCTATTGTAGAAGAGTATTCGTATAAAGACTTTTTAAGTTCAGTGTATGATGTGGCAGAACCAAGAGGTTTCGCAAGTCCCGAAAACTTTCGAGCAAGGTATCTTGTAAACCGTGAGATGCTCTCCCGTATTCCTGTTGAGGAGAACAAAGAAAGGCTTCTTAGACAGTTTGTTTCTGACTTTTCCAAGACTATTATTGAAAACGCAGAAAAATATATCCGAACGGATATTTCGTATGATGATTGGGGTACAATGGAAGTTAGTTTTACTCTCAGCATAGTTCCGAAATAGACATTTGGAAGTTATCTATTATTTTTGTATATTTAAGTGTATTAGAAAACACATAGTGTTTAACCGTCCAATACAATGGACTTAAAAATTAGTATTATGCCAGTAAGAGAAAGTGGTCGTCGTAGACGACATGACGAGGATGAACCTCGCAGTGCTCGTAAAAAAGAGCGTAAACAAGGTTGGGGTGCAGTTGCACAACGCCAAGCGGAAGTTGCTGAAAACAGAGAAAAAAGTGAAAACGCTGTTCGTGACTTCTGGCTTAAACCGGGTGAAACCGCTATTATCCAGTTCTTACAAGACGAACCGTATTGCTACAATGCGCACAGCGTAAAGGACAAACGTGGTAACTGGACTACAATTCCTTGTCAGTTGGATACCAGCCGTCATTGTGTACTCTGTTCCGAGGGTTCCAAACAAATTTGGCGTGCTGCGTTTAAGTTACTCGATTATCGTGGTAGCTGGGATTCTGAAAAGAAGAAGTTCAAACACGACAAGCCGGTCGAAAAGATTTGGAGAGTTGGTACTACTATCGCCCAACAGTTGAAACAGATTGTCGATAAAAAAGGTAAGGAACTTACTGAACTCGTTCTTGAAGTTACCCGTACCGGCGAGGGGAAAGACGCAACGTACAATTTTGAGATGGCTTTTGACGATGATGATAGACGTATGCGTCCGAAAGATTGGGAAGAAATGCTCCCGTCCGCAGAGGAAATTTGCCAACCGCCAACGGATGATGAACTTGACGAGATGGGTGTTTCCGTAAGCGATGATTGATAGTTTTTATTTATAAATGTATAGGGTGGTAGTTTTAATAGGCTGTCACCCTATCTAAATTTGTACTATGAAGGAATTAAAAACCCCGTCTTGTACGGTTGGACTTGTACAGAGTCTTAGTGAACTAAAGGATTACTTGTATTCATGTGAAGATAACAGTATTCTTACAAAAGACTGGGAAACTACCGGACTTGATTTTGATGCGGTTCCTTTAGGTCTCTCCTTGCACCAACGAGGGAGAAACCCGATATTCGTACCGATAGATTTTCATTTTAGTAAGGGGTTCCCCATGAAAGAAGTTGCCGAGATATGCAACGAACAGTTTCCCCGTTTTAGACTTATAGCGCATAACGCCAAATATGATAGTATGATAAGCGTTATGAATGGTATCAAAGACGAGTGTTTCTCTTTCTATGTGGATACCTTGCAGATGATTCATCTGTATAACCCGAATTTAGCTATGAAACTGGAAGATAGAGTACTTGCTGATTTCGGTTATGCGAAAAAGGATTTTAAGGAGATAAGTGGTAAACCGTGGAACCGTATTAATTGGAGTTTGGACGGTGACGAACTTCTTGAACTTCTTGCCGGATATGCTGGTGAGGATACTTATTGGGAAACAAAACTGTATTACAAGTATATGCCCCTTTTGGATGAACACGCTAAACGGTTACTTTTCGAGGTTGAGATGCCCATGATTAACATCCTTAGGGATGCGAAAATCAGAGGTGTTCTTATCAATAAGGATTTGCTTCTTGATTTCGATAAACATGTAGACAGTGCGTTATCTGAATGTCTGGATTCTATCTATGAGGAATGTGGTTGCGTGTTCAATCTCAATTCCGCCCCGCAAAAGCAGAAAGTGTTTTTCGACCAGATGAAACTTCCCGTTATAAAAACCACTAAAAAAGGGGGTAGAAGTACTGATGCCGGAACGTATGAGGAGTGGGCTAATATGGGATATTCGGTCGGTGAGACTTTATTGGATTATTCCGAATTACAAAAGCTCATTACTGGTTATATCCGAGCCATTCCACCACAGTTGGACTCTCATAACGTTCTTCGTGGTGACTTGAATAGTGCGGGAACTAAAACCGGACGTATGTCGAGTAGTGGGCCTAATTTACAGAACATGCCCAATAATCATAACTTTCCAGTACGGGCAGCTTTTATTCCGAGACCGGGTTATGTGTTCGTTAATTACGATTACTCGCAATTGGAACTTCGTGTAATGGCTCATGTAAGCCATGATAAACACTTTATGGATATTTTTCTTCATGGTGGCGACCCTCATGGCGATGTTGCAAAACGTTGTGGTATTACTCGAAAACAGGCAAAATGCGTGAACGAGAACACGCTTATCTTTACTGATAAAGGTGTATTGCGTATTGGTGAGGTTTCAATGTGCCGGCTCAAGGATACCTTTGACAGTCCTATGATTTCCTCCGTGTTCAATGGCTCCGAAATGATAGGTGTAAACTCATTCTATTCAAACGGGTGTGATAATACACTCGGCGTTATTACCAAACGTGGAATAGTTCGTAGTTCTGTAAATCACCAGTACGTAATGGCTGACGGTACACTAAAATGTGCAAAGGATTTGGAGATAGGTGACGAAATTTCAGAAAACACCCAGTTGACTTATGAAGGCTCTGAAACTACAATAGACTATAACCCGTTCTTTGATTCCGGAGATGCATTTAGTATTAAGATGGATTCACAGTGGGCTTATATTGCCGGAGTGTTGACTGGTGATGGCTGTTTCTCTGCAAAACATATCGGTGTTTCCGTAGGAAAAGGACGGTTCTTCAAGTCATGGAGAAAAATTCTAAAAGACGAATTTGCCAAAAAAGGGCTTCCCCTTACTGAGAGGTCTAATATAAACTATATGTATTTAGGCTCTTCAAGGTTTGTCAAATTTATGGTTCCTTTCGGCTTGTCTGACGAACGTGGTAAGAAGAACTTTAAAATTCCTCTGTGGGTTCTTAACGGTACTGTTGAGATGCGGAAAAACTTCCTCGGTGGCCTTATTGATACTGATGGAACGATTTCCGAAAAAGGTACTACCAGTATTTGTACCAAGAGTATCCAACTTGCCGAGGATTTATGTTTCCTGCTAAACTCAATAGGATATAACTTTGGTGTGGAATCGTCTTGGAACAGTACTTATGAAAAATGGTATTTCCGGATACATATTTACTCGGATTCATTGAGTGACTTGTTAGGTAGCAATGTTATAAAATGCCCACACAAGGTTGTATCCCTTACTGAACGTGTTTCCAAAGTGGGAAGAGGTGCTAAAAACTCACCTAATAAAGTTTTGCAGGTGCTAAGTTTAGGAACTGACTACTTGTGTGACTTGAATGTAGATTCCGAAAAACACTTGTATATGACCGGAACCCTTGTTACGCACAATACCATGAATTTTGGCGTGTTGTACGGCATGGGGGTTGGTAAGTATGTAAATACGTTTAAAGTGTCCAAAGAGCGTGCCCGTCAGATGATTGATGATTATCATAAAGTGTATAGTGGATTTGCCAAATGGAAAGAGAGTACCGAAACATTCGCCAAACGAAACGGATACGTTCGTACTATCTTTGGACGTATCCGTCAGTTGCCCGAAGCCTCTAAAGACCCGTTTCATCGGGATGATGCGGCTTATTTCGGTGCACTCCGACAAGCAGTTAACACTGTTATACAAGGAAGCGGTGCCGACATTGTGAAAAAAGCCACTATTGCTATGTGCCGTAAATTTAAAGAACGTAATTTGGACGCTCATTTTCTGTTACAGGTGCATGATGAAGTTCTCATTGAAGCACGTATAGACCAGATGTTTGAAGTTGAACGCATTGTCATTGACTGTATGGAAAACACTGTTAAACTTGACGTTCCTTTGCTTGCGGATGGTAAGATACTTGCTAATTGGGGAGAGATGAAAGACGATGATGTGGTATCATTACCATATAGATTTGATTATTCAATTTATTCTTCATTATTTAATATTGCATAGCTATGCCGAAGAAATCTTTGTCCTCGTTGAATGAGGTTATCAATCGTTTTAATAAGACAATGGGAGATGGTGTTATACATACAGCTTCCACTTTGCCTAATTGTCGCAAGATACTTAGTTCCGTTCCCGCTTATAATTATATCAGCTTCGGTGGATTTCCTATCGGACGTGTTATTGAACACTACGGAGAAAACGGTTCCTTGAAAAGCTATCTTTCGTATGATGCCATAGCCCAGTTCCAGCATTATGATTGGGCTAACCATGAACAAGGTGCTTTTACGAAATTCACTTATTCGGGTGAAGGTGACGTAAGGGAACTTGAGGGATACGAATTACGAAAAGGGTATAAACCTAAAAAAGACCCTATCGCAAGACGTGTCGCCCTTGTTGATTTGGAAGCTACCTATACTCCCGATTGGGGAGAGAAATTCGGAATAGACAATGAGGGTCTTATTCTGATTCGACCTACCATGCTAACTGAAAGTGTGGATGTGGTACAAGCGTTACTTGCCGAGGAAGATATTAGCTTGGTAGTATTTGACAGTCTTTCGGCCGTTGGTACGGATGATGAAGTTGACAAATCAATGGAAGACCAACAAATGGCTTCTGGCGCACGTTTTTGGAACAAGGCTTTCCGAAAGTTCCAAGCCTCTCTAAACGCTTCCCCACATGGTGAGGCTACCTTGCTCGTTATTAATTCCGCTTATCAGAAAACTGGTATTGCCTATGGCGACCCAGAAGTTATCAGAAACGGAGAACAGTTGAAACGTACCAAAACATTATCCGTACGTTTTAAGGCACTCAAGAAGATACAGGGTAAGACTGACGAGGGGGACGTAACGGTCGGTAGGAACATTACGATTGAGTGTATGAAGAATAAAGTGGGAAATCCCGGACGTACCGCAAATTTCTTCTACGCATATACAGATTACGGAAATGTTCCTCGTAATAAGACTGACGTTGCCGGACAAATCGTTGACCTCGGACTTCGGTTCGGTTTGGTTGAACGGAAAGGAGCGTGGTATATCTATGGTGATACACGTGTACAAGGAATGGACGGTTTCGTTGATGCGCTTACGAAAAACGGTGAATTGAAAGAACTTGAAAAGGACGTTTATGACGAAATGTAACGATGAAGAAAATTGAGATTGCCGAGGATGATTTTAAGAAGATTATCCTAATGCTTAAATTAAGCAAGAAATCAATGAACATTGACCCGAAGGATTTACTGTTAGGAAATCTTTGGCGTGTTGCACCTAAGTTGGCGGATAAGTTATTACGTACTGCCGGCTACGCTATCGTAGAAAACAAAGGACGTATTTCCGTAAAACCAGTTAATACTACCGAAACACCTAAAGAGGAGAAACCGGCTCCCCGTTGTAGGAAACGTACTCGGTAGATTTTCAGAGTCCTCGGTTTTTTGAATTTTTTCCGAGGACTCTTTTACTTACTATGCGTATGGATACGATATTATTACTAACAAGTTTGCAGGAAACCTTGTTTCCTCAGACAATGTACATCAATCAGTTCGGAGTGTTTCTTCACGCTTTCCATATTAGCTTTGCGTGCCCTAAAGCAAAGTTAAAAATCGAACTGGGTTCTTTAAACGGTATATGGGGAAGTACTCCCACAGCGTTTTCTACTCATTGTGGTTTTGGAAAACCCCTTACCCGTGAGAATTTTAAGTACCCAAATATAACCGAGGCGGTAAGAAGTTCCGTTATTGAGGCAGTTGACTACTTTTATTCTGCATCTGTTCCCAATAGCTTGATGAAGGAATTTAAAAAGTGGGAAGCACTTTCCGATGAAGAAAAACTTAAAACGTTATGCCAAAGAAATTCGCTTATATAGACCGTCTTTTTGAAAAGGAGACTACTCGTGCCCGTTCTAAAAAACAGGAGAGCCGTATTGCACGTGAATTAAAAGGACACACCTCTATAAATTCGGGAGCTACATTCGGACAAAATGATGTGATTACCGATTTTTGTGAAGTTGAAGCCAAAACCACCGAAAAGGAGTCTTTCTCTTTAACTCTTGCCGATTGGAGAAAACTAAAAAAGAAATGCAAGGGTTCCAAGATGCCTATACTGGTCGTTGACTTTGAAAAAAGCACCGATAGTCTGGCGGTTCTTACCTATGACGATTTACTCTTTCTCATTGAAAAGGCCAATAAAGAGGACTGACCGGACGGTTTGGAGTTTATCTTGTAAATGTGTATCTTTATAGTATGAAACGAACAAGTTACAAACCTTTCCGCATCATTGACGGATACCTAATTAAACCACAGCAAGGCGGTTACTATAAAATAGTTGAATATTCAAGTATGAGTAATGGACAGAGTTCTAAGAAACGAACGGTCGCAAAAAACTTGGACTTATCTACTGCCGAAGCAGAACTTTATAAACTGGAGAAACAAAATAAGAAACCATAAATAAACACTAATTAAAAATCCCACAATGGCTGAATTTTATTTCTTTAAGACGGTTGTTGAAAAAGGACGCAACCGTTTACGTCCGTTATCCGGACAGAAGTTAGATGGTGTTGACGTAGATACAACACTTAGCGTACAATCTGATAAAGTAATCAGAGCTACTTATCCTATCGGAACTGTTTTCGGAAGTTCCTCTCTTGAACTCCGTTCCGGATTCTACGCTGCCGGAAATATTTATCCTCTTGGTTTAAAAGAGTACAAGGATGACACCCACCGTCCCCCCGAAAGTTTACAGCGTGCCTATGAGGTGTTCATCGGTGCTTCTACTATGGAGGGTGTTTTTAAAGAAAGTGGGGAAGACTTTGATGAACGGCCTGATTCACTTCTCGCAAAAATGCGGAAGAACAAACGTTTCCGTATCCCCTCTGTTGACGAGGACGGTTTCTATGTAGATTTGAACTGTTGGTATCTCCTGTTAAGGAACATGCTCAATCAGGTTAATACAATGCTAATCGGCCCTACTGGTACAGGTAAGACATCAATTATTCGGCTTGCATGTACGAAATTGGGTATCCCGTGCTCTATCTATGATATGGGTTCCATGTATGACCCTATTGCAGGTATGCTCGGTGTTCACCGTTTACAAGAGGGTGGTGTGTCAGAGTTCGATTACGCAAAGTTTACGCAAGACGTTGCCCGTCCGGGTGTAGTCGTACTGGATGAATTGTCACGTGCCCCAGTTACCACAGCTAATATTCTGTTCCCTTGTCTTGACGACCGTAGGGAACTTCCTGTTGAGATGGCAGGTGGTAAGGATATGCGAAGAATTAAGATTCATCCCGAATGTTGTTTTATCGCAACTGCGAATGTAGGAGCCGAATATACGGGAACCATGTCAATGGATAGAGCATTGGTCGGTCGTTTCTTCCCAGTGGAACTTGACTACATGCCTAAGGATAGTGAGATTTCCGTTTTAGTAAAACGTGGGGGTATCAGTTCAAGTGAAGCCACCCATATTGTAGGTGTCGCCAATACGGTACGCTCCTTATACCAGAAAGGTGAACTTGGCTGTTCTCTCTCTACTCGTGAGACTCTCATGGCCGCTGAATTGGTAGCGGATGGTTGGAACGCTCAACAAGCAATGGAAATGGTTTTCTTGCCTCTTTTCGAGGGAACTTATACTGAGGGTGAGCGTGGTATTGTACGCAAATCTCTTATGAGTAGATAACTATGTGCTATGACAGTAATCAATTTCCAAAGACAAAACCTAAAACAGGTAATTTGTATTATAACGGTAAGCTCATAAAAGAGAATAAACCGTTCTCTATAATCGGAGCCGAAAAGAAAAGGTTGATTGCTTTAGGTTACAAGAAAGAACTATTTAAAATTTCCTACTATTATGAAAGAAGAAATAACAATAACGGACGAAGTTATTGATAGCCTTATGGACGACTGGTTAGACCGTGACGGAGATACATACGTAAAGAAACGTACTTCTAAACGTCTTGGCTGGGAAAAATCTCTTGACGAGGATGCTTCTTATTCGTCTTATATACTGGAGTCCCCTACGCAGGAAGATTTGGTAAAACGAGCTTATACTCTCGCAAGGGAAACTCTTTCCGTAATGGATATGCCGTTTAAAATTCACTTACGGGTACTTCCGGGTAATGATAGTTACACTGACGGACGTAACGTATGTGTATCTACAAAGGTGTTTGATGAACCAGAATATTCGGTCGGTGAGAAACTTGACGTGTTTTTGGGTATTACCGTGCATGAAGGATGCCGTGTTCTTTATACCGATTTCAAGGAGATTCGACCTATCAAGATTCCTGCAATACACGAGATATTCAATATACTTGAAGATGAACGTATTGAACGTATTTGTGGGTTTAACTTTCCCGGACTTTCCAATTTCATAGAGAAAGTAAAATTCTATATCTTTGATAAATACTATATAGACTATGTGGTACCGGAAAAAGAGAAACGGGAACTTAACCCTTTCGAGCGCATCTTTAATTTGCTCCTTTATATTATCCGTTACCCGAAATATCTGGAAGAAAGTGAGGTTATTGAGTTCGCCCCGTATCTTTTAAAGATAAAGGAAGTGGTGCTCCCCTATCCGGAAACTACTTCGCAATGTGTAAAGTGTGCCTATAAGGTTTTTGATATTATCAAAGAGTTTTATAAGGATGAAATGCGTAAACATGAAGAAAGTAAGGGTAGTGGTGAGGGTGATTCTATGAGTGATGAAGAACTTGAAGAAGCCATTGGAGAAATTCTTAAAAAGGATGTTGAAAGAGATTCTCATAAACGTAAAATTGTCAGTGGCTCTCCGACATCCGCACCTGCTAAAGACGGTGGTGGCTTGGGAGATTCCGATGTTGCTTCGGTTATCAAAGATGATGAAGGAATAGTCGGTGAACTCTGTGAGGGACTTGCCGAAGTCGGTGACGGTAAAGATACTTTCTTTTTAAAAAGTGATTCAAACCAAGCGGTTTATATGGAGTCCCTTTCTCGTGTGAAAAGGTATATTCCCGCAATAAACAAAATATTGAAGGGACACTGTAAGGAATATAAACTCATTCATCGCTCTATGCGTAGCGGCGTTCTTGATACGAATAAACTCGCAGAAGCGTTTCAAGGAATACCTACTTGTTACATAAGAGAGGGAGAAGTCAGAACCGATAAGGTTTCTGTGGTAGTACTTATTGATGAAAGCGGTTCAATGGGTGGTGATAGAATACAGTCTGCTCGTGATGCTGCTGTTCTTATAAACGAAGCGATAGGAAATATTCCTAATGTGGAACTTTTCATATATGGACATTCCGGCGATGAAAAACGCTATTACTCTACGGAAATGTATGTGTATCGTGAAAAGAATTACTCTCCCAAATACGCTCTTGGAGCCGTAAGAGCACGTTGCCAAAACAGAGATGGTGTTGCTATCTATGAAACAGCTCTTCGAGTTAGGGAGCAAACCAAGAATCCTTGTCTGTTCTTCATTTTGTCAGACGGTGCTCCTTGTGCAGGTGACTATGGTGGGACTTCTGCTATGCACCATGTAAAAGAACAAGTGATAAAAACGGAGAAAATGGGTTTCTATGTAATACAGGTATGTATCAATTATTGTTACGACCCAGCCTCTATGTTTAAGAATTACGTTATTCTGGAAGATATGAGTACGCTTGCATTGGAACTTGCAAAAGCTATTAAAAAGTCTACTATATCCGCAGCAAAAGTAAGCGTTACTTAAACCATTTGGAATATTGAAAACATTATCTTATATTTGAACTGCTGACAGCCTCCACTTATAGCAGTTCGTGGGGGGGTGTGGTTAAGTGGGATTCTCCCCCCCCCTTTATACTTTTAATAGAATTACTTACTAAAAATTTTAGTGACATGGAAACAAAAAAGTGTACACATTGCGGTAGGGTATTACCTACATCTAATTTTCACAAGTCAAGTTATACGAAAGACGGTTTATATCCTACTTGTAAGGATTGCCGTAAGGAACAACAAAAAAAATCACGTCTTAAACGTAGCGCTTCCCCTCAGCTTAATCCGGCACTTGCCGATTTTACCCCGCAGGAGTTAATCGAACAGTTACGGGCATTAGGTTATAAGGGGAGTCTTGAATACGTTGAGACTAAAACTCATTTAATTAAACTATGACCCGTACAAGAAAAATCGGAAAATTGTTAAGGGGGATTTCTGAAAAGGAGTCCCCTAAAAAAGTATCAATCGTACAAGCTCTTGATGATGCGTGTGCAAGTGGATTTACAGAGAGTGAACGTTTTTCTGTTCGTAATATCAGGTCTTCGTTAAAGGTAATGCAGTCTTTGCTGGACGCAGAGGATTTTAATAGAGATGCTTTCTTTTTGAAGTTCTTCCAGTTCTATACCTCTGTTATGGCTCCCGATGGACGTGCGAAAGGAGTGTTTCATCCGTCACAATTGTTGGATGGTTGTGTCCGGAAAATGTGCTTCGAGTTAAACGATGTGGAACCAGTGGATGAATTTTCTCGTGGAATATCCGGCGCATTGCAACGGACGTTCGATGTAGGAACATGGTATCACCTATATACACAGGCTCTCCTTTACCGATTAGGACTTCTTGAACAGGCGGAAGTCCCAGTAGTGAACAAAGAAAAACGTTTGAACGGTAAGGCGGACGGTAAATTCCACAAGGAAGTTTTCGGTGAGAATGTTATTCTTGAAATAAAAACCATGAATAATTGGAACTACTCTAAAGCGGTATTCCGTCCTTTTAAGAAGCACGAGTTTCAAGCCTCATTGTATGCTCGTGAACTCGGAGCTACCAAAGTTCTGTATTTGTATATAAATAAGGATACTTCCGAAATGAAAGAGTTCCTTATGCCTCTTAATGAAGAACAGCTTGCTATTGCCGATAAGAAAATGGACACAGCCCTTACGCATGTTTCCGATGGAACTCTACCACCAAGAAGATGTCTTGATAAGCTGTGTGATGATGCTTTACAATGTCCGTTTGCTTCTTTATGCTTTAAAGATTAGCTTATGCCAGTAAGAAAAATTGCCGTTAAAGACCCTCTCTCTAAATTCAGAGAAGTCTTTTCAGAAATAAATGCTCCCAAAGGCGGACTTCCTACGATGCCGACCACTGTTGCAGAACTCGCTTCTGAAAAGCTGGGAGATATGATTGCACGTTATACCGCATGGAGAGAATTTACCGAAGACCGTCACATGGAAGCGTGTGCGGTGTACGCACAATGTAAATCAGAATATGATTTGGCTTGTGATAAAGCGGTTCTTACTTCTTCTGCCGCCACTGTTACCGAACGAAAAGCGGATGCCAAGACATCTGAAAAAGTAGTTTCCCTCTATAAGGACTTACAGGAAGCCGAGATTTACCGTGACCTGCTTGCGGGAAAATTGGAATCTTTCAGTAACGTATTAGCTATGCTTAGTCGTGAACTTACCCGTAGAGGCGTGCAGAATATGTAATATGGGAAACCCGATTGATTATCCAGTAGGGTCTATTATAAAACACAGTTATACTCATAGGACGTATCAAGTTATAGAGCATACCTCTAAAGGACTCTCTAAAATGCTTGAGCTGACCTATGGGTATATTGAGATTTGGAACTCTTATAATAACCCAGTATTTTTGCCTTATTTAATAGAACCTCAAATTCTTATCCTTTATGGCACCTCTTGATTTAGAACGTACGGCTACTGCTGAGATAAGGAAAGAAAGTCTTACCCTTGCAGTGCAGCTATTATCCGCCCATAATTATGTAGCCTCTCCTGTATGCTGTTCAGACAGCGTTAAACCCGAAACCGAAGAAACCGATAGAATTTCTAATTTGCGGGATGATGTGTTATCTTTGGCCCAGAGTTTTGAATGTTACATCTGTAAAGGTACTACAATATAATGGCACGAATAATGAAAAGGAAGCGTATCCCGAAGACATTGATACGCAGTAATAATGTAGTCGTTAAGAACCCTACAAGTAAGAGCTGCTGGAAAACTATCAGCGGATATGAGGGTTATTATGAAGTTTCTGATAAAGGAGTTGTACGTGCGATAACACGTGATGTTCCATATAAAAATGGAAAAATACACTCTTTGAAAGGACGAGTTATAAAACCTTCAAAAGATAAAGATGGCTATTTGCTTGTGCATCTTTATAAAAATGGAAAAACTACGACTTTTAAAGTTCATAGGTTGGTTGCTCAAGAGTTCATTCCAAACCCAGAAAAATTTCCCGATGTAAATCACAGAAATGAAGTGAAAGATGATAATCGGGTAGAAAATCTGGAATGGTGTACAAGAGAGTATAATGTAAATTACGGTGATAGAAATAAGAAAGCAGGAGAGCTACTTACTAAGTTTTTATATCAAAGATTTACCATTGATGGTAAATATATAGATACTTTAAAGTACCAAGAAATTCTTGATGAAGGTTTTGATTATGGTTTTGTTGTTAAAGCTGCCACAGGTGAATATAAGACAGCTTATGGTTTAATCTGGAAAAGGATTCTCGTAGAAGATTACAAAAAAGGAGTTACTCCTATTCTACGAAGAAATGGAGTAGTGGTTAACAAACCTACTTCTAAAGTTTCTTGGAAAAGTTTCGAGCGTTTGGTCGCCAATTTCTTCCATACCAAGAGAGTTCCTCTTTCCGGAAGTAATAGTGGTCATAACACAAACAGCGATTCCTTACATCCTAAATTATACATAGAATGTAAGGTGCGTAATAAGTTTTCCTTATGGCAGTTATTTCTTGACACTGAACAAAAAGCCAAAGTGGAGAAAAAGTTACCCGTAGTCGCTATCAAACAGAAAGGTGAAAAAGGTTATCTTCTTGTGATACGACCGGAAGACCTCGAAAAAATTGCAGAAATAAGAGCCGAAGTTTTTGAAGTTGAGGAATAACTTATATCTTTGTGGAGTTCAAAGATCCCTGCCGTTGAGTTACAAATATCGTAGTAATTATGGAAGCAATTAATGGAGACAAACAAGTTCTGAGGTGTAAGTCCTCAACGGATGCTAACAAACTTGCCGGAAGCATCCATTCAACTTACCAGAGTAACCCAACAAAAGACCTCTTTCTTCGTGTGATTGGTGCAGGTGCATTAAACCAAGCTACTAAGGCGGTTATTATCAGTAATAAGTTCTTTGCGAAAAAAGGTATCGTACTGGCAATGCAACCGTCTTTCCAAGACACCGAGGATAAGACTACTGTAATTGAACTAAAGGTTTTGTTTATTCGGAATTAATTTTCCGCTTTTTATTTTGAATAATAGAAACTTTTAGTATTTTTGCAATGCGGTTTTTACAGCTAATCGCTTTATAAAAGAATACTTGCTGAAATCTTTTAATAACTAACGTTATGGCAAAAAGAGGTGCAAAAACAACGAGAGCTGCTGCTCGTAAGACTGCTGCCGGTAGAGGTGGCCGTGGTGGTAGAAAAGCTGCTGCTAAGGGTTCAACTTCTGCATAAGCTGAGTGGCAACCGCAATAAAACCCCCGCAATATCTTGTGGGGGTTTTTAATTCATAAACGTTTAAAACTATGGAAAAGAAAGTATTACTATTCTCCGGCGGTTTGGATTCTATGTTACATGAATGGCTTATAAAGCCTGACGTACTTTTGTACGTAGACATGAAAACGTCCTATTCCGAACGGGAAATCGAGGCACTTAATCGGCTACCCTCTTATTACAAAGAGAGGATTGTTATCAAACAACTTCCATTGGGAGAGTATGAACGGGAAAACAAATATCTCCCCTATCGTAATCTTATACTCGGAGCTATCGCCATGCAGTACGGACAGTACGTGTATTTCGGATTCAACAATCACGATAATGCACCCGATAAGGATGATACGTTCCTGCGCAGAACAAATAAACTGTTCGACCATTTAAATATAAACTGCATGGCCGATATGAATTGGGATAAACCGTCTTACGGATTTTTCGCCCCGTTCAAAGATTATTCTAAAACCGATTTGATGCGGAAATGCCTCTCTAAAGAAATGCCCGTTGAGTGGATACAGAATATTCGCTCATGCTATGACGGGGTTTCCCAAAAGGGATGCGGTGTATGTAACGTATGTTTCAATAAGGCGGTCGCCCTGCTTAATAATGGAATATACGAGGACTCTCTTTTTGATACTCCTATTACTGACGAGACATTCCGTATTAAGTTGAACGATATAAAAGACGATACAGATGCGCACACACAGAAGTACATCAGAGAAGTTCATTCGGCGAGAAGAGCATTACAACAAATTCACCAATAAAGGGCTTTTATATTTTTCCGCCTCTTCAACGGGTGACTTCCAGCAACTCTATGATTTCGGTATCAGAGAAATGCTTGTATCATTCTTTTATATAAAGAAAAACCCCTCTTACTATGATAAGATGCTCCCTCTCCTTAAAAAGGAAGGGGGTATCTTTATGACAGACTCCGGAGCCTTCTCCTTTATGGCTAAGTTCCGTGAAGACTCTCCCGAATACAAGGATTCCGTACATGAAAAATTCTGGATACCCTATCTTGAAGAATATGTAGCGTGGATACGTGCCCATAAGGACTATATATTTTCCGCTGCCAATCTTGACTTGGATACTATTGTCGGTAGGGATGTGGTTGATAAGTGGAATAAGGAATATTTTGAACCCCTTGAACGTGAGGGCATCCAGATTGTGTATGTTGCACACTGGGATGAAGATATTGATAAGACCGGTTTACGCAGACTTGAGGAGTACTTGCAAAAATACCGATATGTAGGTATCAATCAAAATCATAAACAGTGGGCATCCCGTATCTACCAACTGGTGAAAAAGTACCGGCGTAGAATACATGGTTTCGCTTGGACGGAGTTTGATTTGCTAAAGCATTACCCGTTTTTTTCTGTGGATTCCGTTACATGGTTGGGTGGTGTTCGATTCGGTACAACGTATAATTATGACGGAAAGAATTTCAGCACTATTGACTACAAGCATAAATACCGGAGAAAGGCCAATCGTCTTAAATATGAAAGTAGGGGAATTGACTATGAGGGAATAAAAAGTGAGAAACGTGTCCCTATTAATCAAATGAACCTAATCGGTTGGTTAGGGTTTAGAAAAGAATACCTGCGTATGGCAAATTTAAAACTTCACACCAGAGTAGTAGGTGATTATGAGAGAAAGTTGTAGATTTGCTTTCATTTTAGTATATTTGAATAATCATTGAAACGTAAACCGCATGGAAACCAGTATTAAAAAACGGATTGATATTGTAAAAGCAACCAGTGATTATGAGACTTTAAAAACTCACCTATGCTCATTCTTTGAGAAAGGGGATTGCCCCGATTGTGTAGGTTGTCGAAAAGCAGAATCCGATATAGACGATTGTCGTTCTTATTATCTTGAACGTATAGCTATTCATCCTATGGATATTTGGCGTGAAGAGTTCGATACGATAAAAGTTCTTTCTCGTGATAAAGTCGCTGTTGAGGATATTGTCGGTATCGGAGTAAGTTGTGACAGATGCTATATGTATGATAAATGCCCGTTATACAAGAAAGGGTATGTGTGCGCAATTGATTGGGGTTCTTCAAGACCTACCAGCCCTAAAGCATTTTATGACTTTCTTGTTGACTTGCAATATGAACGAGTACAACGGGCAGCAATATTTGAGAAAGTAGACGGTGGTGTTGCGGACGGTAACTTATCCAATGAGATTGACCGTTTGACTGACCTTATAGAATCACAAGCCAATCTTAATCGGGAACGATTGAACATCAATATCGAGGCTTCGGGTTCTGCTACTGCCCCCGCTACCGGCGGTGGTCTTCTTTCCCGAATATTCGGAAGCGGTTCTCCTACACCTGCGGTAGAAGAAAAGAAAACAATCGAAATACCGGCAACTCCGTCTTCACGGGAAGATATTGCCGAAGTAGCCGAGATAATTGAGGAACCCGAAAAAGTAAAGGTTCCCCGTAAACGTAAGAGCGTATGACAACAGTAAAGAAACATCTTCGGAAAAGGAAAAACAAGAAATCGGTAGTCCGTAGTTATGTCCGTAAAGACAGAACTCACCGTATCGTGAACGGTGAAAGACAAGTATATGTAGACCATTTCTGGAAACATGACGACTATCCCAATGCTCCTAAGCCGGGCTGGTCGTATGAACATTTGATGAAAGAACGCAATAAATTACAGCGTGACTTATCCGAAGGTCTTTCCGGCGCACAAACGCTTCCCCCTCGTAAATACGGGTTATTAACTCGACGTATCAGAAAGATAAATCGTATCTTAAAATCGAAAGGACGTTAGTATGAGAAAAAAACCTCGTTCTTTCCATTTATCGAAATACAGAAAGAAACCAACTAAATGTACTCATTATGGAACACAGAAAGATGCAAGACAGTCCGACAGGACTTCCTGCCCACCTTGAAAAATCTTTGGTGGGTTCGACTATCGAATATTCGTTCGGTAAGAAAGTAAGTTCGGCGCTCTCTATTTCCGGAAATATTGATGCTGCTAAAGAGAGGATTAGAGAAAACGTAAAATTGGCCCATTCAGTTCAGGGTATTTATTGCGTGACGCTTCTCGGAGAAATGACCGCCTATTACCGGAATGAGATTTATTACATGGCGGTTAGAAGCTGTATAGAAATGAGACGGTTTAGAATACCCGTTCTTGAATACCTAAACCTTTCCGTTTCCGAACGTGCCGAAAGACTTTGTGACTTATTATCTAAGTCCAAACATCGTGAACTGGTGATAGAAGCTCTCAGATACTTTCTGCTTATCTATCCTAACAGAACATCTTCATTTAAAAAGTATCTCTCACGAGAAGAATACATAACCGTAGCATAATATGGAAAAAAGAAAATTAATGGTGAATACCATCTACCCAGCATTTATGGGGGAAGTAAATTTATTAGGTATAGGTGCTCCATGCACCTTTGTTCGTTTATCCGGGTGTAATCTCCGTTGTTACAAAAACACTATGGGAACCTTGTGTGATACGCCCGAAGCTCTTGAATTAAAGTGCGGGAAACCTATGAGTGTTGACGAGATTATCATGCAGCTCGACAAGTATGCAGAACGCCCTATTATTTGTCTTACTGGCGGTGAACCGCTTATGCAAGATGTGGCCGAATTACTGGAAGAGTTATCCAGTAAAGGTTATGTCGTCATTGTAGAAACAAACGGAAGTATCAGTATCGCTCCATATAAGCATATAAAGAATGTGTATTTCGTGGTTGACTGTAAGAGCGAAAGTTCCGGAGAGCATCTTCGTATGTTTGAGACCAACTATAAAGTCATGGGTAAAGGCGATTATCTTAAATTTGTTATCAATGACGAGCTTGACTACTATGGTATGCGCAAGTGGATAATAGAGCATCCGGATTTTAGAGGTAATGTTGCGGTAGGGCTTTTTTGGGGGAGTGAACTCTCCTATAAGGAACTTATGAACTCCTTACGTGAAGACCGTCTTAATGTGTACGTAAATATGCAGACGCATAAAATGGCTTGTTTGTATGACGAGCACAGTGGTGAGCTAAGTAAGCTAATTATTCCCAAAGATTTGTAATTCTGAAATTTATTTGTACCTTTGAGACGTTTCTAAGAATGGTTGAACAACCCGATATGTAGAACTTTTAAATTAAACGAAATGGCTAAAATTACTAAACTGGTTATCTTGAACCCCTCGGACAAGACACGTATGTATGCAGTGTCAACCGGAAAAGGTGCTCCCGCCGATGCAGACGATGTTATTGTTACCAATGTGCGTGATTTCCCAGTCGGCTCCCAGTACACCGACTTGACAGGTAAGAAATTCTTCGTGCGAGTAGCAGTTGAAAAAACCGTTGCCGATTGGAAAGAAATCGGTGGTGCTGCCGGCTGATAACTGAGAATTAAAAGGCAGTCCCTAAAAACGACTGCCTTTTTTCAAGCCCTTTCCATTATGAAGATACTTTGCCAGATTATCCGTTTATATGTTCCTTTTATGTGTACCGTTCTTGGTTTGGTACACGGAATATTGTTTTTCACTCACCAACTAACAGATGAACGCATTTATTTGTTGTCGGCTCTTTTCTCTATGCTGGTTTCCCTGTATATTGTAGCCACTTCAAGAAAAATGTGCAGATGGTATAAGCTCAATACCCTGTTTTTGTCAATTATTCAACTACTGGGTATTGTGTATTTTATTTCCGACCTTACAGAGGTAAGTTACTTCTATTTAACCACCTTATTTTCCGCTACCGGAGTATTTTGTTTTCTTGTCTACCGGATTACAAAGACGGTTTTGTATATTCGCAGACGTTTAGTAGGATAAGAATCGCTCCTATACCCACCTCTCTTATTGCAACCATAGAAAAGTGTTTCTTGTTCAAGTGTGCAATGTAGAGCAACACGACCTCTTCGTCGTTTCTCAGACTATTCCTTTCTCTTACATTTCTTAGGTGATTGTTCACTGTGTGCGGAGAAATACATAGCTTCTCTGCAATCTCCTTTTCTGTATAGCCTTGTGCTAATAACTCCACAACTCTTAATTCAGATGTAGAAAATGGCGTTTTTACGCTATTGGTTTGATTTTTCATAGCCTTTATCTTTGCATTATCGCAAAAGTAACAAATTCGTAGAAATATTGTTCGGAAATAATTTGAAAAGTAAAACTATGGGAATAAAGGAAATGTACTATGATATTCTACGCATTGTGGAAGAAGTAACAGGAGTTACTGCAAAGGAGATGCTTACTTCCAATGCGGAAGAAAATGTGGATGCCCGACACATCCTTGTGTATGTACTGGGTAATCGTGGTTTCTCTGATAGCAAAATTGCGGAATTGACCGGACTGACACGCCCGTCTATTAATGTAATACGGAATAACTTCAAATACAGGAAGAAACGGTATTTCGTGAATCTTAATTATCAGGAAGTTTACCACCGTGTATTCTCAAGTAAAGAAATAGTAGAGAATTAGTGTCGGGATAGTAACGTATTTCTTCTCCGTCTACCGATTATTGGAGAACTTTGAAGCAATTCCCGTAGAGGGGAAGAAACCAAATTTATTACTATAATTTCTATTGTTATGACAGCAGAAGAATTAATGACCGTTGTTAACATGAACAAGGGTACGGACATGAGTTCCTACGAACATTTTGCAGTTGCCGAGAAGTCTGCACGCAGACCTTCGGGAGTTGGTATCGCTGGTTTGGCAATCGGTTCTACCGCTTTGCTCGCAGCTATCGGTGCTTGGATTTTCGGTGGCGTTTATGCCAACGCACAGAGTAAAGGCAACCAACGTGCAATTGATATTCTTGCTACGACTGCTTTGGCAGAACGTAACGAACGTATCACTACACAGAACGGTCAGATGCCGAGCAATCTGGATATTATCCGCATCATTACGAACGCTCAAAGCGGTGCCGGCGCTGGTGCTAATGCAAGTGCTCTTGCACAGGCAGAAGCTCTCGCTCTGTTGCTGAACGGTGGCGGTTCTCGTAACGGTCAGGTAAATCCTCAGCCCGTAGCATTGTATCAACCGGCTATGCCGTGTTGCTGCAATACCGGATGTGGTTGCAACGGCTAAGAGCCATTATCGAGGGGGTCTGTAAAGGGACTCCCTCTCTTTCACTAAAATTGGAAAACTATGTTTTGGAACAAAAATCAAATTAATGTGGAAGCGATGAAGAACATTAGGACTACAAGTAAGCTATCTCTCAAATTCTCTTGTTACGCTATATGTAAAGGAGACGTTGAAAAGGCGGAACAACTCTATGACTATTTCGCCAAAGATATGCAGTTACCGGATGTAGACCCTATTAGTCCTACCACGTTTCAACAAGTAAAAGATACTGCGGGAACGTTGTTCGGTTGGTTTAAGGAAAATCGGGATGATGTAGTACAAGCATTTAACTTCGTACAGTCACTACGAAAGGGACAACCGATTATCACAACTCCCTCAGCCCCTATTGAACCTATTCCACCACTACCAAATGAATAAAAGCCATGCAAGTATTTGAGATGCCAATATACATTTACGCTGACAATCAGCAGGAAGTAGACGAATGCCGTAAAGCGGTAATATCTTTCATAGATGAAAATCGTGCGGAAGGTCGTGCGGTTACTGCTAAGAAACTTTCAACGGCCTTATCCCACTGGAAAGATAACATGTTGGTAAAGGCGGGTATTATAAACTTTTTAAATAAACAATGATTATGGCTAAAACTGGATGTGATAAAAATTGCAGCACTTGCGACATTGGGAACAGAGCTTTCTGCGCTGTGCAATTGGGTCTGAAAAATCAAGAGCTACTTCTTAACATGCAGAATACGGTACAAGCCCTTATAGGTGTACTCGCTCCGTTACTCCCTGCGCAAGATGCTGCCCCTATATCACCAATTCCGGGTGGTGAAGAAGTGAAAGTCCCGGAGCAAAAAACAAAATCTTAATAGAATACAGTTATGATTAATGTAACGCCTATTGCTATTGCGGCTACCTCACAGCAGTATGCAGTGAGTATAACCGAGAACTTGTGCCAATGCTACTGCTTGAACGCAGACATTCAGCCACAAGCAGATGTGAAGTTCTCCATTGCTTCACAGCAAGTTGTTAATGGAATGACCTACATCACCGTTCTCGCTAAGGGTAGTATTACCTATATGCCGAGAAATGCAGGTAGATGCTGCTGCAAACCTCTTACAAAGATGTTTGCTGAAACATTCGATATTATCTTCGACACAGCCGAAACCGCAGCTCCGACACTTACTGTTGGAACTACCGTTGAAAGTCCGGCAAATGTGAAGTGTAATGGGAATGTGTTCGCTTACAACTTATTGACACCCGTAACCATAGCTTTTGCGGCTACTCCCTCTGAGGCTGCGGTTGCGAAGACTAATAAGTAATGTGGGACTTACTACTCATAATGCTAATAGCCGTCCTCTTTAATCATTTGGGGCTTGCGGATACGGTTACGTTTCATACGAAACGGAACGTGGTCTTGAACTGTTCCAAATGCTTGACTTTTTGGACGTCACTCGGATACTCCCTACTGGTATTGCAGTGGGGATGTATTCCGGGTATTGCTGTTTCATTTACTCTATCCTATCTGGCATTATGGGTTGAACTCCTGCTAAATCTCCTCAATTTAATTTATACAAAAACGTATGGCAAAATATATCCGTCCGAAACCGGCGAAAGGGATAGTTCCCAGACCGATTAAATGCCCAAACTGTAAATAATTGATGTTATGGAAAAGAAAGAATTACTTGAAAAATTTTGTGCCCTCTATAATGAGGCTATCAATTCTGGCGATAAGGAAGACATTGAAGTATCATTGGGTATGTTTAAAAAAGCGTTCGGTATCTTGGTTGATACGAATGTTAGAGAAGCAAAAGAGCTTGTTGAGTGCTATGAAGGAACTTTGAAGTACTACAACTTCCTCACAGAGTCAGAAGCTATGAAAGTGGTGGAGAATTTCTCCAACCAAGACGGTAGTGTCGGCCCGAAATGGAAAGACGTTACTGACTTCTTCAAGCGCATTGACGATATGAACGGAAAAGTTGAGTGTGAGCCGTACTATAATAAGTGGGCTTTGTACGTTGCCATGAATAAGGCATACTCCGACCAGAACACTGTTCTGCTTAAATGGGTAGGAGACGACCGTACTAAATACTTCGAGGCTTGCTATGACCTTGCACTCTCCCAGTTAAAGGACAAAGACCGTCCTTACTGGATACGCAGTTACTACGGATTGAGTTCCAAAATCTGATAGTTACTTGGTGAAAGAGGAAAGGGAGACGCTAATAACGTTTCCCTTTTGTATTTTCAGCCATTTGGATGTTTCCTTGCTTTTTCGTATATTAGTGTATAAAAAATGAAACGAACTATGGAACTTGCCATGCTTGTAGCTACCCAATTATCTCTAAACTTTTCGGACGCAGAAAAAATACTTTTCATAGTACGAAAAAGGAACTATGACGAAATACCCTATTTGCGAAGCCAAATTGATATTTCCCAGTTCTATGGAGAAATTCAGATTATAAACCCCTTGCAGGAACTCACAGATGATATACTGATAGGCGGTGCGAACGGTTTACTTGACAGGATGGTGTTTGAAGACCTCATTGAAGAAGACCTTACGTTCTATTCCCGTAAATGTAACGGGTTCGAGGTATTGTTTACCAAACGTATGGAAGAAATCGCCCTTTCCTCAAAAGCCCTTTCGGTAGTACGCTCTTGGGGCATCCCCAAATCAGACGGTGCAAGAGTCATTGAATGTAAACTAATAGACTAAGTATATGGAAAAACTACATTTTACGTTGGGAGATGATGCCGGATTGCTTCTTTCCCAAATCGCTTGGGAGCGAATGTTCATGGATTTATCTCCCGCAAAAGCCATATCCATATTTGTAGACTCCCTACAAGGATTGCCTTATTCTCTCGCTCTTGAGCTTCTTCATGGTGATAAAGTGGTCGAGGTTTCCGATAAGACCAGTGGAATTATGTCAATCGTCCCTTATGATAAAGATAAACATGAGGAATACCCCGTATTTGATTATACGGGATGGTATGAGAGAAATCATAAGTGGATTGGTGATTGCGGCAGGGAACTTTACCAACTTCTTGATACTTGCAGCCGGGACGTGGTTTCCGAATGCGTTGAAGTGCAGGTAAAAAACGTTATCCAGATGCTTCTTCAACATGAAGATGAAAGTGTCCGTGATAGATTGTATGAGGAGTTTTCACGTTCTCCCAGAGTAGACCGAATCGTTCAAATCTGCAAGAGCGCTGAACAGTACCTCAGAAGGGTTTCCCAGTTAGGAGTGGTATTTGACTTCATAGAAGATGTATTCCCCAATGATGTTTCCAAATTAGACACTGGTAAGCATTTTGTGGTTTCTTACGTGGCTTCTAAACTGTCAAATCTAATCTCTTTAGATTCCGATGCTCTTGAAAGAATCTGTGAACTTGAGGATGCCCCGATTAAAAACCATGTCAAGGCTGCTATCGAAATTAGCGAAAAATTAAAAGACCTCATACAGCCTGTAGACATTCTTGATAATTATTCTGCCGGATGGTTATCTCCCACGGGAGAATATTTCGGTCTGAACGGGGAAATCTCGAATATGCTCCATAAGACTATTGCCGATGCTATACGGGAAAGAATGATTGTTCTTGATGGTGTGGACCCTCTTGAAGATGATGATAAAAACATGGATGGTTGGTTATCCTTGCACGGCTGGGTAAAGATACACGGTTCATGGATACTGTATGACGGATATATGCAGGGAGCACACAATATGAAAGTAGTTCCGCTTACCGATATTCAAATAGAGAAAATCTCTCTTTATGGGAAAGTCTGTCATGGAGATAAACTTTTCTGCGGTCTTGAGAAGAAGTTCTGTTCCGGAACCCGTTTCGGATTTACGGATAAACCTATGCTTGCCAAATTATTTGACGCCCTATGAGAAATGTAACGAAAATCGCAAAACTTATGAACAGCCGTAGTAGAATGTGCACTATATGCCCACTTGGAAAGCAAATGAGATGTAACCTTGATATAATGCGGGTATGCTCCGATGCTTTCGTTGAGGGTTTTAAGAAAGGTGTTCAACTTGCGGAGAAAAATCATAAAGAACATGCTAAAAAAAGAACGTTTAGAGTTGACTTTCGTGCTTATGAATATGCTAAAGGGTATATAGAAATGACCGAAGACTTGGTTTTACCCTATCGTACAGAAGAACCTTTCACGGAAGAAACTTCTACGGTATTTATTCACGCACGAAAAATTTTGCATGGGATATTGAATACAATCATAGAGATAAAAGGTATTTATCCCCTAACCGTTTATGAAGAACTTTAAAAGGAGAAAATATGAAACAGACAGTAGAAGAAGCAGCAAAAGAATATTACGAAAGATACAAAATTCATTTGGCAAAAGATATATTCAGACCAAGAATAATAGATGTTTTCAAATCCGGTGCCGAATGGCAGGCAAAGCAATCTCCGTGGATAAGCGTTGAGGAACGGTTGCCAGAAGAGGGGCAAAAAGTTTTTGTTTTGGTGATGTGTTATGGCACACCATGTATTCGAGAAGAAAAGTTTTGTAGAAATAGCAATTTAGATAAAAAGGGAATGTGGATTCACGGAAACAGTATCGTGCTGGCATGGTTTCCCACCCCCTCTTTCGATGAGATACTCGAAGCCAACAAGGATGTACTTGAACGGATTAAAGAGAAAGGAGACCGAATACAGACATGCAGCCCAATGAAATAATAAATATAATATTGGATAATGGTCATATATCATTGCATAGATACAGTGACAATCCAAGTGAAATAATATTGTCATCCCTGTTTGTAAGAAAACAAAGACGAAATGGAAACGGAATCAATTTAATGCTTCGTGCAGAACAAATAGCCAAAGGATTAGGATGTGTCCGTGTATTTCTTGAGGCAAAGAAAGGTAGTTGGCAAGAGAAATGGTATGAACGATTAGGATATAACTACTGTGAATGTTGCCAAGAAAGAAGCGGACTAATATGGATGAAAAAAAACTTAGACAAATGAAAAGATACAGAATATACAGATACGGACTTTTTGACCACATTTTTGACGTTCAAGTGAAAAAATGGTATGGCTGGGTACTTGTTAAGAGGTTTAAGGCAGATATAAGTTCTGATGACACAATGATAGATAATATTTATTATTGTGAAATGTTATCCAAGGAACTTTTGGAAAAATTGGAGGAGGAATTATGAAATCAAAACAAGTATTATCAGTCGAACAGATGATGCATTTGAAGGAGCTTGGATTGGACACAAGCGATGGAAGCATGTGTTTCGAGTGGAATGAATCAGATTCAGACAACATGGTTGTAGCCTCTCCGGATGCCGATACGAATTACGACTATTATCATGAAACTTACACTTTGCAGGACATTCTCGATAAGCTGCCTTGTTTTATTGACACACATGTACTAACCTTACAGAAGCTTGCAAATAGCGGAACATGTTTATATATGGAGCCTTATTCGCGTTCTATATTAAACCTGACAGAGAGTAAGGAACTTATTAATTCAGCCTACGAGATGCTGTGCTGGTGTATTGAAAACAGGTATATTAAAACTAATCAGTATGAAAGCGAGAATAAAATCAACCGGAGAGATTGTAGAGGTTGAAGACTTATATGATGATGGGACTGCCTTAGTGAATGGTAGGTATTTCAAAGTGTCAGAACTCGACTTCTTTGATAATTTTGAAACTATTGATTGGGAGCAAAGGCGTTATGAATTGGCAAAGTCAATGATGGCGGCATTTCTTAGCAATTCATGCTCAAATGTTTATATGAATACTTATGAAAATCAAGCACAGGAAGCCGTAAAATATGCCGATGTGCTTATTGAAGAATTGAAGAAAGGAAAATAATTATGGAAAACAGAAGAAAGCTGGCAATAGCCGCCCTATGTCGTGGATTCCTCCACGTACAAGGATTTCTGACAGATTCAGAAAATGAGAAAATCTGTCAACGAATATTGAATTGGCAGGATGAAAATGAGGTTGAAATTACCGAGGAACAACTTCTATCTGCTGATTTTACTTATGATGATAACGCCAAAGAAGATGAGGAGTAATAATCATGGAAGTAAAAAACGGAATAATAATTAATGGTGAGCTTCACGAAGGAGTTGAGGAAACTGTTTCTTGTTCTCTTTGCTCTTTGTACAACGTATGTGCAGAACTGAACTATGCAGTATGCCCTGCCGAAATATTGAGATGTGAGAGTTTTGTCAATCATGGTAATGTAAAAGTTGAAAAAAGAAAGTAACCATGAAGAAAATATCAATAACGGACTTTGAATTTAAAGTAACGGGTTACGGACATTATAACGTTACTTATACCAGCCCTGTAACCGGCAAGCAGTGGACAACAGTCATTGATGATATGCCGATTATTGATGCTACCAAGAACAGCGAAAATCCTAAGAAAAAGGATTTGGAGATGTTGAAATGGATTTGTAAAAATAAGTAATACACATGACTATGATAGCTATGCACCAATGTGAATTTTGTTGTTGGTATGTCGAAAGATATGGAACCTGTGAATGTCCCACTTCTATGAAACGGATTGCATGTGAAAAAGCTCGTAGAATGAAGAATCGTGTTAATGAAGATAAATGGAAAGAACTTTATGGAAACGAAAAGAAGAACAGCGTACTTCGGGACTGATGGTTGTCCCGGACATTATTTTAAAACTATTTCCGGAGAATTTTCTCCTCAAGAGGAAGAAGAACTTAGTAAGATAGATGAAGACTTTCAGTTATTCGGTTTTTCCGGCTTTAATTTTTTCTATTACAAAGGGTATGGATGCCTTTCTTTCTCTGCAAGTCCGGATGATAATCGTTCCGGCAGTAAGACTGTATTTTTTGTTGAGGACGCCCGTTTAAAAACAGAGGTATTAGAGGCTTTGGAAAAATCTCCGTTTGTGAAAAGACAATTCCGGAAGTTAGCCGATATGTATGGTGTGGAATTACCTAAAATATAACAGCCTTTGGGCGGCTTTGTAAAACCCTATTAGTTTATGAAAAAGTATATTGGAACAAAAGAAGTTGAAGCAATTCCTATGACACTGGGTGAGTTTATCAACAAAAGTGGTCGAAATCCGTATGAGAATGACGGAAAGATGCACGGTAACAATGAAAAAGGTTATCTTGTGAAGTACAAGGACGGTTACGAAAGCTGGTCACCTGCCGAACCGTTTGAGGAAGCATATAAATGTGCGGATACATTCCTTGACCGCTTGCATATTGAACATTCAGACTTGATTGAAAAGTTTGAGAAGTGCGCTGTATTTGTAGATTCTGAAAAGTTCCGTGAGGTGGTTAAGGAAGATTATCCTGCTTTCCTACTTTGGTTACAGCGTGAAATCATGGGAAGATACGGAGCAATCCTTGAACAGCGTATTGCTATTGCTAAGGGAGAAACAAGTATCACTACATTACCGAGAATGTCGTTCGGTATCGCAATCGAAGCATTGAAGTTCGGTCTTGCTATCCGTAGAGCTGGATGGAACGGTAAAGGGTTATTTGTTGTTAAGCAAATTCCGGCTCATATCACCGAAGACATTATTCCTAAAATGCAGTCACTTCCCCCGTCAGCCAAAGACATCATCATGTCCCGTGAGAATAAAGTAATTGACTACACAAGTCAAATGCTTATTATCAATCCGGACGGCAGAGCAGATTCATGGGTTCCGTCTGTCAGTGACGTGTTCGCAGAAGACTGGGAGATAGTTATCTAACCATAGGGAGCCTCGTGCTCCCTTAAACTTTATAGAGCTATGAATATTACTATTAAAACAAGACAGATTCTATTCAGAGGAAAAAGTATTGATAATGGACGTTGGGTTATCGGTGATTTATTTCACAGAAAGGGTGTCCCCTCACCGTCTATTACACCCATGCAAATCGGTACTTCGGGTGTCGTTAAGGAAACGGTGGGACAATTTACCGGCGAACGGGACATTAATATGACAATGGTCTACGAGCATGACTTGCTTAGAGTTCCCGAAACGTTATCCAACGCAGAGCTTCTATGTGTCGTTATATTTAAGTTCGGCCGTTACGTGGGAATCTCCGTATCGTCCAATACGACTTGGGATTTGGAATACCTTTTGCACCTTAATGCGGTTGTAGTGGGAAATATCCATGACAATCCGGATAAGGCTCCTAACTTTACAATAGAATAACATGGGACGGTACTATACAGGAATGGTGGTACGTACCAGTTATAATACCGGCCCGTACCGGATACTTGACATTACGGAGAATTGCAGGTGTCCGTCTTTTATGGATTCCATAACACTCATGGATAAAGCTCCCGCTTCCCGTCCGCATGTACATCTTACCTGCCGTAAAGTCGGAGAGAAAACCGGATTTTTCTATTTAAGCGGATATGATGATACACTGCACTCCGTATGGAACTCAGACTATCTGATTGACTGCGCACAGGAAACATTACTAACTATAATTACATTGTTATGAATGCACAAGAAACCGCATTGTGGATATTACAAAGTGAAGACCATTTTATTTTGTGGGAGAATCGCCCTTGCCGGCCGCACGTCCTGCAAAAGGAAAGTTCCTACCAGCCTCTTATTCGTGTGAACGGAACTTATTACCATGTGAAATATGATAACGGAGAACCCGTAGTAGATTATTCCTCTCCCGTAGATTGCGATGAATGATACACAGTTTACACAAGCACTTACAAAGGCAATGCCTATGCTGACGGGTTATTCCCGTAACCTTATCGCAGAGGTTTCCGATGCGGATGATTTGCTCCAGCATACGTTACTGAAAGCGTGGGATAATCGTGACAAGTTCTATGATACAGGAAGTTTTACCGCATGGCTCTGTACAATAATGCGGAACACGTTCATCAATTTTATCCGAAAGGAGAAGTCCACAGTAGTAAGTGAGGACTGGGTGTTTGACGGTTTCGCAAAGGACGATGTGAACGACTACGATATTAGACAGGCGGTACAGTCGTTACCTTTTCCCGAAAGAGAATTGTGCGTTTGGTGGATGCACGGTTACTCCTATAAGGAACTTGCGGAAGCGTATGATATTCCTATGGGAACGTTAAAGAGCCGTGTCTTTCACGTAAAGAAGTTGTTGCGGGAAAAATTAAACCGCTGACTTATGACGAATGAAAAATCTACTTTGGGATAGGGAATTATTGGATGATACAATTTAATTTTTTATATTTGCCACATGGATATACGCATTAGAGAACCTCTGTATATCACTCAAAACGGAGCCGAGTATGTAGTCCGGCCCGGAACAGTGGGTGTTGAGAAGAATAAAGTGGTGTTCTTCTACGATGTTACACGAACAGCTTCCGTAGGATTTGCCCGTGATTTTTGTTTGGAGAACCCTCAAATGTTCCAAGTAGCACGTACACTTGAAGACAAGGAAATTCCGCTAAAGGCGGTCGCTAAGGTACTAAGTGAATTTAATATAGGGGATGCCCCCCGACAAATGATAATAGAAACTTTAAAATCTTACTGATATGTATGCAGCACGTGACGGAGCAGGAAACATCATGCCTGCGGTAGTGGTAACTACTTCTAAAGATATTACAGGAGAGTATAATCTTCCTCACGGATTTTACCGTGTTTGTGCCAAAGAAGACTCTGTTTTGAGTATTGAGGGTATCGAGGGAGATGGAATTTATTTTCCTGCGGGTGTTGTAGATTACTTGCAGTTTCCGGACTGTAAGATTACCGTAACCGGCTCCTTGAACTTCATGGGGTCAAACTTGGAATAAGCCATGATTGTGTCTGTCGGAAGAATGATGCGAAAAGGGGGCGGTGGTCTTATATGGCCGAAAGGTTTAAAAGAATCAATAAAGGCTATCTATGACCCGAAGAAGCAGGGTATAACGAATTTCGATGTAATAGAGAGTTATACAGAGGACTTTACTACATGGCGCTATTTAGACAGTAGAGGTATTGCAACTATAACAGGTAGCACTATTCATATTACAGAGGCTAAATCAATTCAAGGGATTGTAGAGGATAATAAAGAACCTTATTCAGATATAAAAATATTAGTGCAAGGTGTAACTGCTGATAATCCGTTGAATGTTAGAGATATTAACGGCACGAAAGCCGTTATTGATAAAGACGGAGTATATGAATTTAAAGATAATGGATTGTACTTTGGTTTTGGGTTTTCTAAAGTCGGTGTTGTAGATGTTACCATCACCCAGCTTCCCACTTCTATTCTAAAAGACCTTAGCGGCAACGGCAACCACGCCTACCTGTATGGTGGTAAGGGTAAGCTGAATAGCGGGATGGGGCTTTATAAGGTTGATTTTACATCATGGAGAAAAAGTTCAGTTCAAACAGAGGTAAAACCTGATGTTGTTAAAGTTACTCCTAATACATCTAATTATCTATTTATTCAATATGCCAATTCAGTCGAAATCCCTTCATATAAGATAAAAGTAATAGGATTAGGAGATAATGTTCTTAAGTATCAATATGCAACTGAAAATGGTAGAAAGGAGATTAATATTGTAGAGGGTGAAAATGAATTACCTACATCTATTAAGGTTAGTAATGATTATCAAATTGGTTATAGATTAACTCCAGGCACAAGTGTTTTTACCATCACCCAAATCCCCGACTACCCCGACCAGCTTTGCTACGACGGCAAGATGTACGCCGTCTGCTACGACTTCCCGATATTAACGGATTACACGGTGATGGCGGATAGGACGTGGTTTGATAATGAGGGTAATCGAGTTTTTATTACTAAAGGTAATATCTGGCCTAATTGTGCATTTAATTTTGAGAAGGTTAATGCTTCGTTATCTAGTGAGACATTTTCATACTCACAAAGTACCAATATTGATGATTTAATAGGTAAGAGTGGTATAACTTACCAGACAAAGCAATCTTATAACGGGAAAGTTATTGGTGTAGGCACTTCATCAGATGGCGATATATTGCTTATAGGTGGACAGTTGAAAGGAGAGTATGTCGGCTGCCACGGCAAAATCATCATCGCCGACCGCAGCTTTACCGAAGATGAAATCACTTGGTTAAAGGATAATTTATTTAGAAAATAATATATGGCTTCAAATGAAAAAGACTCTCCGATTAGTCTACTTGAAACTCTATCGGAAATTGATGGTAACTTGGAGTATTTTGCGGTCGCTAAGGACGGGACTACCTATAAATGTACTCCCGCCCAATTAAAGGATTTTGTACTGAAAGGCGAAACTCCAGTGGTTCGCATACCTTTAGCGGTATTGAACTTGAGCAATTCTTCAAGCAGCGAGGATATACTCAACGCTTTTGGCGGTAAGGAAACTTTCATCGCCCTTTGTGAGAAAATCTATGGCAGGGATGTGGTATGCGTCTGTCAGGGTTTTGCCAGTGATGATGAAAACATGAAGACTGGATATGTAACGCAGGCGATTTCCTGCAAGCATATTGACGCTGAGAACGCAATACTCATGTTCCTTATCAACATAGACAACGTTTCCCACCGGCTTATGATAAATTGCGTGGACGGTACGGCATCATTCTCCAAGACTACGGTGGATGATGCCAGTGTTATTTTGCTCCCCGATGATGTGAACAGTATTGAACAAAATTACTCGTCCAAACAGATATTTGACGCTTTTGGCGGTAAGGATGCCTATAACGGTTACGTAAGCAAAATCACCCAGAAGTCGGTTATAAAAATCGGAGATGCTTTATATGCCGTTTCACAGGTGTTAGGTTCTTCCTATACCGACGAAAACAATAGCCAGTTAGTCGTGCAGACCATTGCTATGAACGTGATAAAGTACATACAGGTTACTGTAACCGGCGGTACCGCAAAAGCCATTGTCGGGAAATGGGACGTCGTTGACGCTGAGAAGATACTCACCAAGAACAACACTTCTGCTTATACTCCGACCAATGATTATCATCCCTCTACGAAGAAGTATGTAGATGAACAGATGTTTTTGCTAACCATATCTGATACAGGGCATCAAGAGTTGGTTTCCAACCAAGATACTACGGGTGAAACTGCTGCGACTAAAATAAATACAGTCTTTGGTAGCGCTGATAATTTTAAGAGTGTTGTTAGTCAATTGATGGCTAATAAAAGATTAGTTATTAAAATAACGGAAACTGAAAGATTTCAGCCTGGAGTTATTCATTCTTATATGAATACAAATAATGGAGCTTACGAACTTTCATTCGATTTTAATTATAGTAGTTTAAGTTCAACAGGTGCAACTCTATTAAGCAAAAGAATTTTAATTGCTATGAATAATAATTATGGCAATTTCTTTATTGTTAGAGATATTGTCACTTCTGATAACCTCACTACTCTCACTAAGAAAACCAAGTCTGAATACGATGGTATTGGTACTAAAGATAATTCTACAATGTATGCAATAACTGAATAAAAATTCAAAGGTATGGATAGTAATTTAAAAGTTGGTTCTAATAATGCAGGATTGTTTATTGGTAATACTGAGATATTAAGGGGGGGTACAGAATATAACAATTGGGTCTTATGGCAATTTGATAATTGTAATTAATCGGTCTAATGTTATAAAACGTATTAGTTTCGATTATAGAGAAGATATAACTTTAGTCCCTACGCAAGTTTGTAGTATTTATTCTCCAGGTGAAGATGCTGGTATGGTAGCTATTGATAATATCAAATGTAATATTTCCAGTGCAGATATTCTTGAAGATGGTACTCAAACATTTAAATACGAAGCTAATATGATATATGAAAATGGAAATTATTTTGCACAAATAGGAAGTGTAGATATTTACGATTTACGCGTAATAGAAATAATGGAGTAATATTAAAAATGAATTATATGGATAAAGATACGAAAGATATTAACGGGGGGGTAAGAGTAGGTATAAGTAATACGAGTATTCGTATTGGAAATCAACTTATTGCTGGCAAAGAATTTGATATTAAACAACTTGTTGATAATATTACATTTGCAGATGATTTAGTATATGAAGAAATTAATGCACAACTTATTCTTATTTGCAATCTTAGTAGTATCCCTATTTATTTATATCGAGATTCAGTAAGAACTGAAATAAAAAAACAATATATCGAATGGTATTCATTTAGAGCACCTACTGCTATTAGTCTTTTTAATGAAGATAATACTCCAATAAGAGCTATTACACAAAAGCTGTCTATATTCAATAATTCTGTTACAAAAATAACTGATTCTGTTGTTAATAATGGTGATAGTGCATTTGATATTGCAGATAGTACAGGGATTTTCGGTTTGGTTTGTGTTCTAATGAATGCGTAAAACAATAATATTAATAAAATAACAAAGTGTTTACTTTTTTGATTATGAGAGTAAAAGTATTTTATGAGAATTGGCTCGCTAAAGCCATTCTGTTCAAGAACTACGGTACGATGATGTTCTTTGGTTTCATCATTACCAAACATGCAAGTTTGCCTATTGAGGCACAACGTGAGGAGCGTATTCATCAGCTCCAGTTCAAGGAATGTATGGAAATCGCTACGATACCGGCGGTTTTCCTTTCTCTGTATGTGAGCTGGTGGTGGATGCTTCTTATTCCCACCTTGTACTATATAATGTACGGTGTGGAATGGTTTATCAGTTTTATATATCATTTGTTCAAGGACAAACAAATCGGTGATGGGAAAGTGAACGCCAATGCCTATTATGCAAGCGCCTTTGAAATGGAAGCTAAGGAGAACCGGAACAGCCAGATTTATCTGCGTTTCCGCAAATGGGGGGCTTGGTTCAAATATTACGGGAAGTTATAGGAGCGTTTGCAATATTGCGTAGTATTTCCTATATTTGTATATCAAACTTAAATCATTATGCTGGACAAATCAAAAACGGACCCGAAGTTAGGTAGGGAAATCCACCAACTTCTACATGACACAGGAATCGAAACCCCTATGATAGACTCAACGTTTCAGACCGAATCTGAAAAGTTTACCGCCATACGGGACAGCTTTAAGACTATCATGCAAACTCTTGGAATGGACTTGACCGATGATAGCCTTTCGGAAACCCCAAATCGTATTGCCAAGATGTACCTCAACGAAATATTTTGGGGTCTTGATTACAACAACTTCCCGAAAGTAACCACCATAGACAATAAGATGCAGTATAATTCCATGCTGCTGGAAAGAAACATAAAAGTTTCTTCATTCTGTGAGCACCACTTTGTGAACTTTGTAGGCAGTGCGTATGTTGCTTACATCCCGCACGGGAAAATAATCGGTTTGTCAAAGATAAACCGCATTGTTGAGTTCTTCTGCCGCAGGCCACAAGTGCAGGAACGCCTGTGTGAACAAATATGGGCGGCTCTCTGCCATGTACTTGAAACCGAAGACATTGCCGTTCTTATTCGTGCAGAACATTTCTGCGTTAAGTCAAGAGGAGTTGAGGATATTAATTCCGATACGGTTACTTCCCGTTTGGGCGGTTTGTTCTATGACAGTGAGCAAAGGGACGAGTTTTATAAGGTACTCAACTTTGGTGTATGAAAGGATTTACTCTGATTGATAACGTATGGGTGGAGAATAGAATATTTCCCACCTATTTTTCTTGTGACTATGACAAGTGTAAGGGAGCGTGCTGCTGGGCTGGTGATGCCAAAGATTATGACGGTGGTACATTGCTCGCCGAGGAAGCTCAGGAAATACTCCTTAGAAAAACCGCTCTCTCTCCGTTCACGAGTGAAGACTTGCGTAGTATTGCCGAGAATAGTCCAGTATATACCCGTAACGGCGGCATTTACACGAAACTTCATTCTGACGGTAGATGCGTGTACATGAACGGAAAAGGATGCGCATTGAAAGACGCATGTGCTGCTGGAAAACTTTCATTCGATATTCCCGTTTATTGTCAGTTGTACCCGTTATGGGTGAGTGAACATTCTGACGGGAACATGAAGCTTTTCTTGGCTGATTCGTTTGAGGAGTTCTGCCGGCCCGCCTTTGAAAAAGGGCTTCGTGATAAAACAACTCTGTTACAGTTTTGCCGGATACCGTTAATAAGATTTTTCGGTGAACCTTTCTACCAGACCTTATTCAATATGGTTACTCAAGAATGAACGAATGATACCACTTTGGCAAACAGTATTACTCCTCGGCAATTCTACCGAGGAGTTTTCATTTACGTATAACGGTGAACAAAAAATATTTCTTGACGGTAAGAAATTAGGCGGTGAGTGGGTAATATCTTTACGAGTTATTATGTTTGCCCAGTTCGCATGGGGAGTAAACCGTTTCCGTACAAGAATGAACGGAAGCTCCCATGAGGTTATCCGCTATTATTTGACAGTAGTACTCAACTGGCTTATTGAAAACCACATCGTGAAGGGACGTGAGGAACTTAAATCACTTATAAAGGCTCATTTGGAATAATACTTACCTTTTTGTATATTTACGGTATATGAAACGAAAAACGTATGAAAACAGTACACGAAGGTATGATAGAGCAACGGTTTTTCCCAGCAAGTAAACTTTCTGATAGAATCGAAATTCAGCCGGGAGAATTAATCTGTGTTAAGTATGCAAAATATAACATACTTTTTCAGAACGACTATAAGACCCTTTCCTCGCCCTATATGAAGTTGTGGGCGATTCCGGGTACTTCCGTATATGCCGAAACACTCAAACCATGCGGATATAATGTTAGCGGCGTTAATATTTCTCAATGTAGGTTTCCTACATATAGTGAATTTAATGAATATGAATTATGTCGGACAGTATAATAACATTTTGCCCTGAGGAAGGGAAAGAAAATTATGGTTATCACGCCATATACGAATATGTTAGAACTCTCGAATTGAGTGAGGGTACCGTTCTTGCTTTTCCTTGTGGTGGTGATTTTGTAGCTCTGTTCCAAACCTCACGGAATATAGACCTTCTTGAAAATGAGATTGACATACTGAACGGCTCACTGGTTATTCTGGGTGATGGAGATGCTAAACTTCACCATTACGCTTCCGTTTATGAGCTTGAATCTATTGCCACAGGAGCTTGCCGGCTCCCTACTAAGGAAGAATATGATGAATACCAAAAAAGACCGTCCGTTTAGTTATGAAAGATATTCTTCTTTACAGTTTCCCGTTACTGGCAACGCTTTGGCTTGTTGCCCATTGCTGGCTCTGGTACAGATATATCCATTTGCGTAAACAAAAAGAGAATGAGTATTATACGGACTATGTACATAACAATCTTATCTTGCGCATTTACAAGCCGGAGTTCGAGTATCAAGCTATTGGAAATGTCCCTCTTGATAAACTATTGGATAGAGGAAATTTCTCCCAGTTTTATGTTTGGGCTTTAATAGAAAAGTGATATGGAAAGTTATGAATGGAAATTTGACGGAGCAGTAAAATATCGTATCGTTGAAGTCCATGTAGACACAATTAGACCGGGGGATACGGTACTTTTATCTGATGGACTTCTTCATACGGTAGGTAAAAAAGATATTTCTTATAACCCATTCATGGGAACGAGTATCTTTGGGTATAATTACAAATGCGGGACTGAGCCCGTAAAAAAAGCAATAATTTATCATGGATTTAAACAAATTTGCAAAACGTGCGTTTAGTAATGCACTTAAAAGAAAAAAGATTACCGACACGTCTAATCTGGGCGTACAAGGTGCTGAGGCTCTCAAAGGCCTTATGAGTGAAGTGGAAGAATTTCACAAAGCAAACCCTTGTGAGCCGTCCGAACATCTTCCCCAGTATTCAGAAGAAGTAGAGGAACTCGCTGATATTGCGATAACCGCATTTACCGAACTCTACCGTAGAGGTGTTGATATAGAGAAAGTGTTACATGAAAAAATGAAATTCAATGAGCAAAGAACTTAATCTTCCAGAACGAGTAGCGAAATTCCAAACGGATGTGCTACAAACTTTTCTACTGGAGTATTGCAAAATAAACCATGTAGAAGAATGTGAATTGTCCGGCCACTTATCCGTTCTCCGTCTTGAAAACGGAACGATACAGGTTGACCGCAAGGACTGTGATGCCGATGAACTACTGTTGAAAGTATCCCGCTGCCCGATTGCAGGAAAACTTCGTGTACAGGGTAGCGTGCTTGAACTTGATTACCCCGAAACAAGAGACTGCATCAAGACTCTTTCGGAGTCCTTATCTTTAGATGTTACCTTATGACACAATCTGATTTAAAACTAATCGAAAAAGCCCGTATGGTTAGCTGTTATGACTTCGGTGAGATTGATAATCTTATTGCTCTTGCCGAAAGTGATGAAGCCAAAGAACAACTTCGTCTTATACGGAACCGAAAGTACCACATGGAAGAAATGCGGTATGATATGGGCCGCTAATATTTTAACTATGGCAAATACCGTTGTACCCTATGAAACAGCCAAGAAGCTGAACGCTATTGGCTTTTGTGAACCGTTGAACAGATATTATACCAAAAGAGGTGTATTCATAACAACCATTGGGCATATATCTCCCAAGGCGTTTTCTTTACCCTCCTTGTTTGACGTTCTGGCTCCCACTTACCAAGAAGCTGCCGATTTTCTCCGGAAGAAGTCCTATTGTGTAGGTGTTATCCCTATGATTGATAAAGATGGAATATACTTTCATGTGAAGGTTCTCTACGCTCCGAACTTTATCGAAGAGCATTTTGAGAAACGTTATGCTCATTTTTCTACTGCATTGAAAGAGGGTGTTGACTATTTAATCGAAAAGCTATATGAAGTACGCTAAAGTATTAAGGCAAGCACTGAACGCCTTATTTTATCTCTGCTCTCTAATAGGATTCATGCAGTTCTTATCTCTTATAATGTTTCCTCACTTGAGATTGGTTGTTCTCATACTTATTGCCGTTGGAATTTTCCTATGGTGTATTATCTATGCTGTGGAAACCCCAAGCCAGTATTACTACTATGTGGTCGCACAAGTAGAGGGGAAATTCTTATATACTCGAATAAAGTCCGAAAAGGAGCTTACCTATTGGGGAGCCGCTGAACTAATTTCGAGGGAAAGGGAACTCGCTTATCCTATTATCGTTATTAACATGCAAAGAATAACCGAAGAAGAATATAACTCCGTATATTTTCCCTAATGCTTAGCCCCTTGCAAATTCGGATGCTTAAAGGACTTGTTTGCCCTTATTGTCACCGACCCACCCAGCTTGTAGACAGTTCCGAAGTGTATGGCCGTTCTTATGGTATGATTTATTTGTGTAGACCTTGTAATGCGTACGTGGGATGCCACCAAGGAACGACCAACGCTTTGGGACGTGTCGCAAATGCTGAATTGAGGATAGCCAAAAAGTTGGCGCATGAAAAGTTTGACCCGTTATGGAGAAACGGTTACATGACAAGGCATGAAGCGTACAAGTGGTTGTCTGACAAATTAGGAATCCCTGCCGAATATACCCATATAGGAATGTTTAATGTGGACACTTGTCACAAAGTTGTTTCCCTTTGTATAAATTATCTTCAAGAAAAGTTATGAACCTTACTTTTGACGAAATGATAGAGAGGACTTTACGCCCGAATGTACATACGATATTCTATTCCTTGAAGAAAGTGGTAGATGAAGTTCTCCCTTTACTTGGGATAAAGGAGTTTTATGTGAAACCCGCCCATCCGGGTTGCAGAGGGGTCGAGTTCTTTGTACTATCTAAAGAAGACAAAGAGAAGATGGAATCCCTTTTGTGTAAAAACTACAAATACGGTGATAGGATAATCATTTTCTCCCCATTAAGAGAAAAAGGCATATTCTATGCTTCTGTACGTAGAAGTTAACTTTAAATAAACGTGTATTTACTCATCAAAAGATATAGGCTATGATTATAAAAGTACCAATTGTTACAGTAAGTAATGAAGAGGAATATTACTATTACTGCTGTTGTAAAGACCTTCGTTGCTCCACAAAAGGTAATTCCGTAGAAAAAGTGGAGAAACAAATAGTACAAATGATTAAGAGCGTACTCACCCCTCTGGATATTGACTATCTGAAAGAGTTGGGCTGGTCGTATTCAGGCTCCGTATTGGAAAACCCAAAATATACTACCTATGACTTGCAGGATTTCCTAAAGGCTAACTGCCCATTCACTATTACGGAATCAACTCATATATTTCCCGTAAAGACAGTATCTATTCCAGTCGGTGAGTAGACCGTTTTCCACCTTTTAAGAAGGTGTAAGTTTGGTTTTGTCGTTCCGATAGACTATATTTGTGGTGTTGTACAACTTAAAAGATTTGATTATGGTAACTATTCAAGAAGAAACAGCAGTTAAAATGCGCAGCTTGCTTGCGTCTTTGACAGTGTTTTATCAAAAGACCCATGTATATCACTGGGATTTGGTCGGTAGAAGTTTCAATCAGCTCCATGCGTTCTTCGAGGAACTCTATAATGAGGCGGTGAAAAATACCGATGCAGTCGCAGAACGTTTACGACAGGCAAATATACGTACTAACCTATCGTTGACGGAAGCGGTAAGACTTTCCGGAGTAGAAGATGACGTATCTGCCGAGAGTGACGAGGAAATGGTAACTGATTTGATACGTTCTCTGGCAATATTAACTGCCTTGCAAACGGAAATATTCATGGAAGCCAATGATGCAAACGATTATGTAACGGCTGACCTAATGACCCAGCTAACCAAACAGGCCGATTTCAATAGTTGGTTCTTGACCTCTTGGAAAGAAAACAGATAGTGAAAAAACAGTTTTTGTGTGTTAGTTTAATTCATTCAGTTAAGAATAGCGGTTCCCGTAGGTTATTTAGTAATGTTTCGTTTCGTATTAGTAGTAAATTGAAATGCACAGGATTTGCGTCCTTATAGACCAAGCGAGGTCGAACTATTGGAATTAGTTATTCGGTAAAGAGAGTGGCTTGTGAAAGTCGCTCTTTTTTCTGCCTTGTCAGAACGAAAAACGGGTAAATTTATCTCTGAAACTAAGACAACCTCATTTTTCTATTTTAAAAAGACCAATTTTTACCCTCTTCCAACAGATACTATCCACATGCAGGAAAAATTTCCTTTTTTGCAGGGAAAATCTTCCCTTTTCCATAGAAATAACATAACTGCCTAACTAAGCTAACCAATAGAAAGTGTAGGGTAAACCGTACTTCTTTAAGTAATTACGTATGAACGCTCCCAAAAGAAAACAGATTCGCGGCTGAATGTTTTCTGTACTCTATAATACTTAATACTATATAATACTACATAAAAGATATATGTGGTGGGTTTCTCTCAAATTACGTAAACTCATGTGGTGGGTAATGGGTAGATAGGTAGAAAAGAAAGGTTATTGTAGATACCGATAGAAAATGGCCCTACGCATACGTGTAGACGTGGTTGTGGGCTTATTCTAATTAGTTATTTACGGCAATAAGCATTATTTTCCATGCGTAATTAGCGTTATTTACTGCGTGTAATTAGCTATTTTCTCTCTGTACGAGCGTTTATTTTAATTAGAAACGCAGTTATTTTAATTAGAAATACGCTTATTCTAACTGGAAATAGGTTTATTTTTCTGTGCAAATAAGCTATTTTAGGCGAAATTTCCATAGATGTTTACAAAAACGCCTATTTTTTAATTTAAGCCGATATTGATTATCAGATAGTTAGCAAAAAATCTCCTATGAAAGTATAAAAAACGCAGATTTAGAAATATTTTTACTTTCTAATTAGATTTTGGTTATTGCAATAACCACAACTACGTATGTAGATAACCAGTTACGCAGTAGAATTGGTGGTTTATTATGTGTAATTAGTATATAGCTGTATGTAATTACCGCAGATTTATTATATAACTACCGGATTAATTGTTCCTGCGTGTTATTTTTCCGTATTAATTAAGTAGGAAATATATTATATAGAGTAATTGGGAGTTATTTTATTTATCGTACGGCGAAAAATTTAATTTTTGGCGGGATAATTTCTAATTAGCGTATTATAATAAGTAATTAATCACCGTAATAAGGAAAGATTTTATTCTCCGTGCGGATTATTCGTATTATTTACGGGGATATTATATGAATTTCTAATTGGAAACCTTTTACGGCGGAAAATTAAGTAGTAATTATATTAGTTAGCGTATAAAGCGAAAAACAATTCGGCGAATTTTTAATTTACGGCGGGATAATAGTACGTAGCGTAGACAGGATTTCAGTTCACGGAGCTGAATTTACTGGCAGGGGGGTACCCTTAAATGGAATGCGGCGCACGGTCGGCTTGGGGTAGTACGGTTAGGTAAGAAAGGGGTGGTGGAAAGTCGGACAATAATTAGTGTATATATGATAACTTCGGAAGTTTGTGTATGTGTGGTAACTTTGGTGGATACGGGTGGTGTGCGTGTGAAAATCGGTGGTGACGAGGTGAAAAACGGGTGATTTGGAAATGTACTTGAAAATACAGGGTGCGGTTGACGTTTGGTGTGGAAATAAATTGCCGGAAGTTTGGAGTTCTCACTAAATATTAGTATATTAATATATAATTACTTGTATAAAGTACTATGAAAGATATAGTGTCCGGATGTTTGGGATGCTTATCGGTTGGTTATGGTTATTGTAATAACTGGTAGTCGGTACGGTGGTATTTCCGTTAAATAATGTTATTATATAAACAATAACCAAATATTTTACCGGGTATGTTTGGTTATCTTATATATAATAACTATATTTGTATTGTGAAAAATGAAACGCACCTATCGGTATATTGCTGACGGGTAACCAGAAAATCCTACGACAATGAAAACGAAAGAAATCAAGAAGCAACTCGAAATGATGTACAATTTCTACGAAGCGGATGCGCAGCTCTGTGCGATGGCTGACATGAACTACAATTGGGGAATGCATATCGAACAGGGGTACCAAATAATCTCTGAGCGATTAGGAGTCAGTGTTGACGAAGTAAGAAGCGTTGACGAATGTTGTGAATAAAAGCATAAGGACTATGGAACGAAACGAATTAATCATGGAGATACACAAATGTTCTCCGATGTATCCAGTTAAGAAGTTGCAACAGATGAATGACGACACGCTGGCTAATCTCTACAAGTGGACGTGCAAACCTGCGAAAGTGGTAAAGGACGACCGTCTTTATTCCCAATCGGGAGACGTGGTGAAAGTAAAGGAAACGTATGAGGAGAAATTCGGGGATTTGCTTGACCCGTACGACCCGGCTTATCTGAGCACGTCCCCTACGAAGGACGACCCTATCTCCCCTTATGAGAAACGGTTCCTGCATAAGGTGTCTATCTTGCAGAACAAGTTGCGCAGGGAAGGCGTTTCCGCTGACTGGGACGAGTACCGTCAGTGTTTCCGTGTCGCAAGGTACATAAGTTCGTACCCGACTTATCGGTATGTGCGGGTGAACTTGGACGAGAACGACTATTCGTTCGGTGACGAAAAGGACGATTTCTTTTGGGACGGTAAAGTATCCGTTGTGGTTGCGGAAGTGAAAAAATGGGTGAACGCCAAACTTATCAAAAAATAAAACGCTATGAAAAGGATATGTGATTTTATACACGGACGGTTCGGACGCAAAGTTTTGAAACCGGGTTACAGGGAAATATGGGTTCGCACGATGTATTGCCTGCTGCTCGTAATCGGAGTACTGGCTATGGCGGTGGTCGTGCAAGTGTGGAGCTGGCTGGTCGGTTTCCTTAATGCGATGGCTTGGGGGACTACGGTATGGTGACTATCGGTATATTCGGCAGGGAGTACAGGTTTTGTCGCAGTGTGAAGGCCTCTTACAGTGACCGGCATAATCGTGCGGTGAAACTTGCGGAAAGGTTCGAGAGCCTGTCCGAGAAGTTTGACGGTATGTTCAGTAGGGGCGGTTGCGGTGAGACGCTCAATTCCCGTCTGGCGCTTGCCTGCAAGATGATGATGTACACCGGCATCCGTATCGGTAACGAGGGAAGTGCCGAGGGGTATATGACTAAACCGCATCCCAACTCCAAGGAACAGCCCCAGTTCGTGCAGACGTACGGCCTTACCACGCTTCTTCCCCAGCACATGAGTATCAGACGTGGGAAAGTGTACCTTAACTTTCTTGGTAAGAAACACGTGGACAACAGTTTTGTACTTGACGGTAAACTCGCAGGACAGGTTAGGGATATGTCCGGGTATATCTCCGAGGGAGAAACCCTTTTCGAGATTACTTCCTACGAACTTACCAAGTTCATAAAGAAGTATGTGGGCAGACAGTTTACCCCGAAGGACTTCCGTACCATGAGGGCTAATATGTACGCATGGGAAAAGTTCGAGGAGATATGCGAAAGGGAGCTGCCCAGTACCAAGACCGAGTATAACGGAGAGGTTAAGGAAATCGCCACTTATGTCAGCGAGAAACTCAACAATACTCCGGGTGTATGTAAGAAAAGCTATATTGACGAACTGCTTTGGGACGAGTTCAGTGACGCCCGTCCCGTAACTAAAAGGAATAAAAAATGAATAAACGAGAAGCTATCCAATGGATGTTGCGTGGCGCAAGGCTCACGCACAAGTATTTCTCCTCTGACGAATGGGTTACTATCGGTGAGGACGGTCTTATCGAACTCGAAGACGGGGTGAGGTGTACCCCCGCTGAATTTTGGTCGTGTCGCAGTGGAGAATGTTTCGAGACGGGGTGGGATTTTGTAAGCTCCCCCGATGTATATACGTGTATTGCCGCAAGGGAGTTCAACTGTGCGGTTGAGGATGTTTCCCCTCTTGAGCGGGCATGTATGAAAAGCAAATATTTCGTTTTTATGTATAATTCTAAAAGATAAATGTTATGGCTATTCATTTAAGTAAAAAACACGGGGTAAACCCAAGTGTAGAAATTTGTGCCGTTTGCGGTAAGGGAATTGGAGTTGCATTACTCGGTAGGTTAAAGAATGATGCAGAGGCTCCCGGAGAAGTGTGCCTTGGAAATCTTTGTGACACTTGTCAGGGTGTAGTTGATGCCGGCGGTACCCTTATCATAGAGACTGTTGACGGTGAACCATGCAGTAAGAACCCTACCCGTACGGGACGTATCGTTGGTATCACGCACGAAGCCGCTGAAAGGCTCTTCCATAGTCACGCACCCGTTGCCTATATGGTACATACCGACTTTACAAATATATTCGGAGAATCATTCAATTAGTCGGTATCACTCTGATATAACAGTACTTATTCGGTTATTCCTTATGCGTTAACTATTATTAATACTCTTTGTTTGGTTATCTTATATAAAGTAACTATATTTGTACATGAATTAAAACTAACAGTTGAGGATATATGAAGACTAACAGACAACAAGCGAAAGATATCATGGCACGTATCCATGAATTATTGCAGCCCCTCGCATCGGAGTTTAACATGAACGCATACGTGGACAGTGCAACGTTTTCCAGCGAGGGAACCTCTTTGAACTCACTTACTTGTAAGTTGCGGATAGTTCCTTTGGAAGGCGGAACGAAAGTAAGTTTTGAAAAAGCTCCCTCTGGCAAGTACCCCGTTGGCACTGTATGGTATTCGTCCAGTAAGGACATGTATTACAAAGTTCTCGAATGTGTTCTGAAACGGAAGTATTCCTATTCTGTTATGGCTTACGATGGTAAGAACGTTGTCAGCAGAACGACAGGAACCTTTCTTGATTCTTGCACGCAGGTAACTATTCCGACATTTGCGGATTTCCGACTTTACCTTACGATGGCTTATGACGACGACAGGCTTACTTCCCAACAGCTTACTATTTGGGATTCCGTTGATAATACGTACGCTTTTATCTTTCGTGAAAACGAGGAACTGGCTCAGAAAGTGCTTGATTTGGTTGACAAACTTTCCGAAGCCACCCGAAAGGCTAACGTCAAGAGTATCTACGATACGCTGTTCATTAAGAAATCAACCACCGCTCTAAATGATACTTATTTATTACTCAAAAAATTGTATAAAGATGGAAAGTAAAAGAAACACTTCTGAGGTTAAAACCTTAATTCGTATCGGTTTTGAGAAACCGTCCTATTTTAAACGAAGCGTCTGGGTAAAAGTTGAACGGATAATGACGTTCCTGCAACACAGAGGCGAGGTTTATGAAAACAACGGCGAATGTAAATTCATCCCCCGTAACGGTAACTATACCGAACATGATTTGGAACGTTGGGCTAACATGTGGTTGGATTCTCCTTTTGAAGACCACCTTGACGAACTCCGCAGATTGTCAGCGGAAACGGGACTCCCGTTAAATGACAAGCGTTTATTGAACAAATATTATAACTGTAAAAACTAAAGATTATGGAAGCAAAAAAATTCGTATCAACAATCAAAGGTTATAGAACTCGTTTTACAAATAAGCCTAATGCCGAACTTGAGAAGAAACAAATCGAAGGAACTATTGAGAACTTCGGTGGTAAGATAACCGCATTTACCGAATTGAAAAAAGCCGATGCCGAATTGCTGGCATACGTTAAGGGAGTTCTTGGTATGGTTAAGGTTGCACCCGTTGAAAATGCTGAGAAACCAGTTGAAAAAGCTGCACCTAAAAAGTCCTCTAAGAAGCAGGCTCCTGTTGAAGCCGACAGTGAGGAAGAAACGCTCGCTTCCTCTACAAGCGGAAGTCTGTACGAAATAGATACCGTTAAGAAAGCATGCAAACGTATCTTTAAGGATTTGAAACAGATTGACATTGACGCTATCGAAGTTACGGAAATGCCAATGACTACCTATCACAGATATTTGCTTGACACATTTCCCGGCGAGGGAGCCAAACTGAACAAAAAAGGACAACTTACTTTTCGTGGCTACCGCATACAGTGTACTATTGAGAACGGTTTCACTATTGAGGACATTAAAACACGTGCATTGGTGGCTACACCTTTCGAGGGCATCCCTACTCCGAGAGAATTGGGAGACTTTTTCAAACGACCCGTTGTTGAACATACACCCGAAGAACTTCAAGAGGCTGTAAAACGTGGTAAGGAACTGATGGAGAAATCTGAAAAGGAACATAAGGAAGAAGCTCCTATTGATTTTGAACTTCTGAGAAAGAAAGTTATCGGTAAAATCATAGCTATCCGTAACAAGAAGGTTTCCGATTTCGACCCAGAAACTTTCCCCGAAATGATACCGTTCAGACGTTGGAAAATCAATGCCCGTATGCTTCTTAATAAGTGGAAAGAACGTAAGATGCGTTATCCTAAATTCTTGGATGAACTTGAAAAACTTACTCGTGAAGAAACCTTTGAAACGAAAAAACAAAAGGCTCCCAAGTTTGTTGGAACTTTACTTCCCGAATACACATCGGTAGGTGAACTCAAAGGCGATACGATAATCGTTGACGGTAAGAGCGTTCCCGCTTCTCCGTTTATACGGGATGTTCTTCTCCACTTTGAACCGGCAGTGATGCCGCAACTTATGCGATATGCTACGGGAGCTATTGACAGGATACAACTTCTTACCTCTCCGATTGAGAAGCATCCCGAAATAGAATATAATTCAAAGGTCTGTGAACATGTATCAGCGGAATTATTAACTTTGCTGTGTACGAGCGTCGGTATTGTTCCCCCGCAAGATTTACTCTATGACAGCGGTCTGGAAGTTGACGACAGAGTTCTGTTCCATGACGGTGATGAATGGGTGGTTAAGAAAGTTACCGAAATCTCGGATGCGGTTTATCTCGGCAAGGACTTTGCTTTACTCAAAACGGATAAGTGGTTAAAACTTGAAGAAGGTGAAAAATCGAAGAAACAAAAGAAGTAACAATACATTGTTGGGAGCTTTACGGCTCCCGCAATCTGTTATGCAGTTACGAGGTGACTTGGCAGTTCTCTCAAAGGATGCGTTTATGGATGTACATGAATGTTCCGAACAGGATTACTGGAAATACTTCGACCAGTTCGGGCCTTCCGAATTGCTGGCGTTTATTCATAGCTTGATTACAGACCTTATGATAGGACGTATTCGTTGTGAGCCTGCCGAACTTATACCTTTTATTATACACAACTATTTAAAAAGATACATTGAACTAACATTTATAAAAGACGGATATGAAACGACTAATTTTTACCTTAGCGATTTTGATGCTTGCTAATTTGGCATTCGCACAAGTAAGATTTGACTTATTACCTCGGAACGTGTACAAAGTTCTCGGCCATACCGACCGGACATCCTTTGAAGCTATCGTAGGGGAACCAGTCGGTGAGGAGAACGGGTGTATCGTCTATGAAGTCGAATCGGCTTACGATAATATGGTAACGGCTATCCGCTGTACCTACAAGAACGACACCCTTGTAGCCATTACATTCGGCACCGCATATTATTCTGCGTACTGGCTCGGCATGGTTACACTAAAATCTCCATACAAGACACAGCGTACTTTCCGTGAAAATGAGTACGGACAGAGAACCGCCATTTATTCTTGGAACGGTAAGTTCGGCTGTAACATTCTTGGAATAAAACAAGACTCCGAACGCTCTACGGCAATCATCAATTACTTTTTAAAATGATAACGCTCGGAATTATCTTCGTGATATGTGCTTGCTGCACGAAACGAACCTTTTGGAAATGCGTGTTTTGGACACTCGCTATATTATCAGTATTTTAAAACAGTAATTATGGAACTTAGAAGTACAAACGTTCAACGGATTTGGAAAGAAACTGTTCTCTGTGTTATCGGAGAAGACCTCGGTATCAATAAACAAAAGTTCGAGGAGAATAAAAGTAATATTAAATCAATGCTCTCGCAGATTAAGACCGAAGACGGTTATGCGTATTGTTGCGGTTGCCACATACGGACTGACGGTGAACAATGGACACCTTACATTCAGATAATCGAAATGCTTCTTCGTATGGGAAAGAAAATCGGTTGCGTAAAATATGTCGGAGCATTGAAAGAACATACATTAATTAAAATCATACTATAATGGCAAAGATAAACAGACCTAAAGGAACACCCATTGAACTTGCGGCCATACGCAAGCGTTTACGGGAAGTAGTGATTGATAAATATGGAAGTATCCCTAAATTCCTGCGTACTGACGAGGGAATTAAACTTGGCGGTATGCGTATAAAGCCTTGTTTCTACGATAAGGGTACGGTTAGTATATCTGTATTAAATAACCTTTGTCAGTATTTCGGCATCGGTGAATTAACTCGAAAAGTTCGCATTATACGAACGGTTGATTATTTCCTGAATACTCCTATTTAATAACCTAAAAAGTTCCGCAAATCGCCCGAAAATGCGTGTTTTTTATGCTAAATTTCCTACACCGTTACGACTTATGAAAGTTTTTTCTATCTTTGTAACGGTGTAGGATTTAATCTATTAGCTAATAGTATTTCGTATGAAAAAAGAGAAAACAATTAAAACCTATCAGCGTCGCACGAAAACCGGAAAGACTGTGACGGTGAGAGCGCATAAATCTTCCTACGAGGCTGGTAACGGTAAACGTGATACTGTGAAGACCCGTTCCAAGAAAAATGCGGGCGTTGAATTTGAGAAGCGTACTTCCATGCCCGACCCTAAATTGTCGGCAAAGGATTATTTGGATGCCTTGAAAAAACGACAGGCTGATTTACGTAAAGAGAAAATCAAAAAGACCAAACGCCCAGTCAACGGTAGCATTACTGGTCTTGAACCGAAAAAGAAATCTCCTGCAAAAAAGAAGGGTGCTTCTCGTAGAGAAAAACCATCTGAAAAAAATGCGAAGAAACTTATATATAGTTCAAGCTCGGATGTGTATAAGAGAGATAGTAAGGGAGAACTTATTAAAGTTGGAAAATGGGATGGTAAGAAACCCTCTGTAAAAAAGTAACGCTATGAAAAAGGAAAAACAAGTCAAATCATATCAACGCAGAACCAAGTCGGGTAAAGTGGTTACTGTAAAAGCCCATACTGCAAAGTATGATGCTGCTGAAAAAGCTAAGGAAGCTGCCAAGAAAAAAGGTGCTGGTAAAGAACTTGAGGATAAGTTCGGTAAAAAGAAAATGCCTGACCCTAATCTTTCTATGAATGAATACCTTGATGAATTGAAGAAAGGAAAAAAATCTGGGTCTAATGAGGTGGCTAATGAGGACGAGAAAACTCAACGTAGTGGTCTTTCATCTTTGGAAAAGAAACCTCTAAGGAGAGTAAGCTTAAAGAGTTAAAGAACTCCCATTCTACTATGAAACGGAGTGACCCCAAAAAGTTGGCACTCGCTAAGAAAATCCAAAAATTGCAGTCTGATATTATTGAGACTAAGAGTGCTGTGGCTTCACAAAGAAAGGTTGTTACAGACCTGAATACTTCAAAGTCTAAAAAACGCTCTGAGGGTGAAGGTGCTTCTATGGTTGAACATAATGGGAAGCAGTATTTTGTCAATTTTAAGACTGGTAAGGTTGAAACTTCTTCTGGAAAACCTATTAGTAGTAATGGAGCTATCGCAAAAGCAATTTTATCTAAACATAAGGAGAACCGTGTTACTCCTAAAGATAAGAAACCTATGGTACAAACTACCAAGAGTTCTGCTAAACCGACATCTTCTGGACAGGCATTTACGGCCGCTGAATTTAAAGAATGGTATCGTGGTACAGGAAGTGCTGCCGATAAAAAAGTCGCTAAAGCACTCCGTTCGCAATTAGGACGTTCCGGATACCGTAAATTTGAAGACGAAGCCATTAACAATTATTCCTCAAGAGGACATTTGTCGATGTTCAAGAGAATAGGAGCAAATATCGAAAAATAAAATTCAAAAGGTATAATATTATGTCAATACAAGTAAAGTCCTACACATATAAGCGTAATGGGAAAACTATTGTTGTGAAAGGATATACAAGAAAAGGAAATTCTGCACAGAGTAAATCTCCTCGTAGTAGAAAAGGAGCAGGAGGTGAACTTAAAGACAGGGTTTTGCCTAAAATTAGGTATAATTCTCTGCACGCTATGGAAGATTATCCTTCAACAAATGCTCCACAAAGCCGTCATGGACAAAATTCAAAGGCTGATTGGGAGGGTTATGTAGCTCGTTTACAAAAGGCGATTAGTATGGAAAACTTACATGGAGGTAGTAAGGAAAGAATTACTAAGCTAAAGGGTAAACTTCGCAGTGCAGAGAAAAAAGTAAGGACTTGGAAATGACCGTCAATGCTATTTAGGTAATTCAAATTAAATTTTTATCTTTGCAGGTGAACATCAGTAAAATGGTGTTCACCTATTTTTGCGTCTAAAGCGTAGTAAGGTATGAACATATCTTCGTCAAATATCAGAACGGCTGACTATGATAGAAAATCACGGACGTTGACTATGGTCTTTATCAATAGACCCCGATGGGTATATACCTATTATAATGTCCCCCCTACTGTATGGACACGTTTTTTACAGTCAAACAGTAAAGGACAATATTTTTCTGCCGCTATCCGAGACATTTACCAGTATTCGAGAACAATCAAGTAACTTAAATATCAAAGACTATGGCTACAATTACAAGAGCGTTTGAGTTCGACGCAGCACATCGTGTAATGAATGAGAAAGTAAAATGCTTCAATTTGCACGGGCACCGTTTTAAAGTGGAAATGACTTTTGAGTATAACTCCAAGAGTCTTCTTGGATACGCTATTGACTTTAAGGAGATAAAGCGTATTGCCTGCGGATATATTGATGAACATTTAGACCACGCTTGCCTACTTAACCCCGAAGATACCGAGCTTATTGAGCTGTGCAGAAAACAAAACTGGCGTCTGTGGGTTATGGGAATGGGTGTGTATGGTGACATCAACCCGTCTGCGGAGAATATTGCTTCCGAGCTTTTCTATATTATCAGACAGTTATTCATTAATGAGCCTTGCGGTTTGCGTCTTACAAACTTACGGCTGTATGAGACACCGAATTGCTGGGTTGATTGTTCCCGCATTGATTATGTGGCTACAAATATGTTCCTTGAGAATCTTGGTACATGGAGAAAACAAAAGGGTTCAATGAAGTACGACATAAGAGAAGACCATGAGTAAAAAGAAAAAAATAACGCCTAAAGAAGAAGGATACGTATTTCCTACCGAGGGTGGTAGAATCGAAGACATCCACACCGAAGAACTTGCGGGTAAATCGGTATCGTTTGACGCACACGAAATCACTTCCAAGATTATAGAGTTCGGTAAAATACTTACCGGACTTTCTTTGTATAAATACCAAGAAGAAGCGGTGTATGCGATTATTTATTCTATCATAACTTTTTCCGGCGATGTGAAAACAATGCTTTTCAGTCGTCAATCAGGTAAATCGGAAGCTATGGCTTTTGTTATTGATACGCTTACCGTATTACTTCCGGCCCTTGCCAAAGTGATACCCGATTTGGAGCAATTCTCCAGCGGTTTCCGTATCGGATTGTTTGCTCCGCAATCAGACCAAGTTGTTACTACCTATTCTCGTGCAATGACCCGTATAAATTCGGCTAATGCGGAGATGGTTCTTAGTGACCCAGATATTGACGTGTACTTAGAAAGTTCCGCCCGTCTTGAACTTTCAAACGGTTCTTATCTTGCCGGACAGGTTGCGAGTAAACAGTCCAAGATTGAATCAAAGACGTATGATTTGGTAATAGTCGAAGAGGCACAGGACGTTGACGACCTTATTGTTCAGAAATGTTATGCTGAGGATACTTTAATAAATTTGCCCTATGGAGATTATGCCACTATTAAAGATGTGGTTGAGAGAAAACTTCCCGTGTTAACTCCAGAGGGAAAAATGAAACCGTCTGCATGGCATAATACGGGTGTTCAGGGTGTTTATAAAATCACATTATGCAACGGCAGGGAGCTTGAAGTAACTTCTCAACATAGACACTTGGTTAGACGTAGGAATGTTAAGGAGTCTTTTGAACTTCATACAGATAAACTAAAAGTTGGTGATAGACTTGCTGTTCCCGATTTTATTCCGACATTCGGACATTATGGTGACTATTCTATGGGAGTAGTTATCGGTTTTTTGCTTGGTGACGGATGCTTTAGCGGAAGTCAAGTGCAGTTCTGCGGTTTTGAAGAAGTTTGGAATTTCGTTTCCCCTCATGTGGAAAAACTCGGCTGTGTTGCTTTTACCAATTGCTTTAATAAAAACGGTTTATATGAGGGTACTTTCCGAAACGTTGATGGAAAAAATACTCCTAATAAAATAATTGGTCTTTTGAAAGATTTAGGTCTTTGGGGATTAAAAGGAGAGAATAAGTTTATACCTAATTTACCCTACTCTAAAGAGTTTCTTGTAGGCCTTATTTGCGGACTATTTGAAAGTGATGGAAGTGTACAGGCTCTTAAAAAGGGTAACATACGATATGCGTCAATTTCTAAGAAGTTGGTTTATGGTTTAAGCCTTCAATTGCAAAAGTTTGGAATACACTGCTCTATATCTGTAAAGAGTAACATTGGTAAAGGAGTGTATGAAAATACCAAGCCCTTATATGAATTGCATATTAGGGATAACATTTCGGTTATACGTTTTTGTGAGAATTTTCGCCTTGTAACAAAAAATGAGAAGCTCGATAAGGCTAAGTTAATTGCTGAAAGAATTAATAAGAAAGCCGGAGCTACTAAGGTATATGATGGTAACAGATATGTAAGAATCAAGTCTATTGAATACACAGGTGAAAAACAGACCTATTGTGTAACGGTTCCTACCGAGGGGCATTGGATAATCGCTAACGGAATTGTAAGTGGTAACTCAATAGAACCTATGTTATCTGCCACTGGTGGAACACTTATAAAGGTAGGAACTACTGGTATGGTTAAAAACCATTTTTGGTATGAGATACAACATAACAAGAATATTGACCGGAAAATAGTAGACCCCCGTATAAAGAATCATTTCGAGTATGACTACAAGCGTATTATCCATGACCGTAGACTTCAATACGATATAGACCATAAACGTTTCCACCTTAACTATGAAGCGGATATTCAACGTAAAAAGGAACGTTGGGGTGAAGACTCACAAGCTTTCAAACTCGCTTATGCGCTTATTTGGGACTTAGAAAGCGGTATGCTTCTTTCCGATAAGGAGTACAACGGTATCATAAACAGGAAACTCGGTTTGCAAGATGCCCGTAATGAGGATTACGTGGTTGCCGGCCTTGATATTGGTAAGCATCCTGCCGAAACGGTTCTTACTATTGTCAAGGTATTCCACGGTGAAGATGTATTCGACCGACCGTATAAACAGATACTTGCGTGGGCTTGTCTTGGTGGTCTTGATTATGAGAGCCAGCATCATGTGATAATGGATTTTATTGTAGAGTTTAATATTTCTGTTATCTTTGCGGATTATACGGGTGTCGGTAAGCCAGTTGTTGACCGTCTTATGTATGCCTGCGGAGAGTATGTGACAATAGAACCTTATACGTTCACCGCACAAAGCAAATCGGATATGTGGTTTAACTTCCTTTCCGATATACAGACCCACCACCTTATTGTACCGGCCAATAAGAAGACCCGTATGACACCGGAGTACATGAAGTTTGAGGAGCAAATGAAAAATTGCCAGAAGTACTATAATGGGACATATTTGGTATGTGAAAAGAGTGAGGGTTACTTTGATGATATGGTAGACAGTTGTGCCCTTGCTTGCATGGCCGCTACTTATGAACAGGAAGTAAAGGAAGAAATGGAAGTTACTCCGAATCCTTTGTATGAAGGAGTAACAAGTACCATACAAGCGATAAGAAGACATTCATTTTAAAATAAACGACTATGGGAATTGATGTTGGTGGAATGAACCCTACGGGAGTTGGTAGCTATAACGGTTATCCGGGTTCTAAATATTGGAATGTGGACTCTCGTCCTCTTAGCGAGGCTACTAATGTATTGCGCTCTTTCGTATTGCAGAATATCGTTCAAGATAACCAGTGGGAACTTGACCGTATTACTAAATACTACTTGTATTGGAAGTTCTATGACGGGATGCATTATAAGGACTTCAATGATGGGATGCTTTCTTTCAACTATATCAAGGCATTTATTGATAAGGTTAACATGTTCCTGCTTGGAAACGAGGCTTTCAATTTTCGTGTGCAGAGCTATTATACCACCCAAGTTGATAAGGAAGTTGAGAAGAACGCTGAGGAACTTATGATGTACCACTGGGGTAAGTCCGATAAATTGCAGCTCGCCTATGAAATGCTCCAGATGGGTAGTATTACTGGTGATTGTTGGCTCGGTGTTAATTGGGAAGAAGAGGAACGTTACTGCCGTATTTCTGTTTATGACAGCCGTCAGTGCTTCGTTACATTTAAGAACGGAGATTACAATAGACAAGAAAGCTTTATGGTTCGTATGCCCCTCGACCAGAACTCCAATGAGAAACATTACCGTTTGTACGTGGTTCGCTGGACGGAAGAAAGTTACGAGACTTGGTACCAGACTGATGTTTCCATTGAGGAGAGTAAAGTCGCCAAATACGAATACCAGAGAACTGATAACCCGTATGGCTTTATACCAGTAGTCCATATAAAGAATAAGCCTAACTCTGCTGGGTATTACGGTAAATCGGACGCAAATGATATTCTCAAAATCAATAAGATTTATAACGAGATTATGCAACAGTTGAAAGCCGTAATTGATTATCATGTTACACCGACAACGGTAATTACCGGAGCTTCTGCTAAGTCGCTTAAAAAAGGCCTCGGCCAAATATGGTCTGGACTACCTGCCGAAGCTAACGTGTTTAATCTTGGCTTGGATGTTGACCTTTCCGCTACGGTGAATTTTGCCAAGGACTTAAAGACAGCCATGCACGAACTTTCCGATGTTCCGGAAAACGCACTCGGTAAAATTCAGGCTATCAGTAATACTTCTGCGGCCGCTTTACAAATTACTTATCACCCGCTGATACAACAGGCGAATATCAAAGCTCTTACTTATGGTGAGGGAATTACCAAAGTAAACAGCATGATACTCCGGATGCTTCAAGTAATGGACCCCGATAATTCACGTTTGAAGAAACTGCTCCGGAAGTCCAAAGACTTTTTAGTTGAAAACAAAATCGAGCCTGTATTCGCTTACGGTTTTCCGAAAGATAAAATGGATGAACTTCAACGGGCACAACTTGAATTGCAAATGAAGTTGAGTTCCCGTAAGGACATTATGGAACGTATGGGTAAACAAAATATTCCCGAACTTCTGGATGAAATTGATGAAGATACCATACATCAGGCGATGGTTCAAGAACAAATTAACCGTCTTTCGGGTTTTGGTACTGTGAGTGAACAAGCCGGTGAAAATACTGGCGAAGATACTGGTGAAAACGGTCTGGAAAATGAAGAATAAGGTATTAACCGTTAAAATTTAATTGTTTACCTTTGCAATTTAAAAAATAAGGCGTATTTTTGATGCGCTATCAGTAGAAATCATAGTATGTTTCACATTTAAAATTTAGAATTATGGCTGGACTACAAACGTTAGACCCCAAAAATCCCGAAGCTCTGCACGATATAGGGCAGAACAAAGGTATGCAGGTAAGCGAGAAGTTCGTGAATCCGGGTACACCGGACGCTCCTCTTGTAAACAGAGAACAAATGACACAGGCTACCATTAAAGGTAACGGTGCGGACATCTTGAAAGCAAACCTCATTAAGTAAACCAACAATTTGTAAAACTTCTAATTGTAGAAAAGAACAATGAACGAAGACGAAAGAAAAGTAGGAATACCGGAAAGTATTACGATTAATGGCGTTACTTATTCTGTAAAGGATACTCCAGAACTGCAACAGTTCATTCAATCAGTCGCCAAAGTAGAAAAAGCTAAATTGTACTCCCAGTTTGAGAGTATGAAGCGGCAAATTGATGCCCTCGGCAAAGTACAGGTTTTACCGGAAACATCCACTGTACAAGAAATGCTCGAACAGGTTAAAAGTACACTCAAAGAGGATTTGCGGAATGAACTTCCCTCTCTCCTTAAAGAAGTTGTTCAACCAGTACTTACCGCTACCGAGCAATCCCGTTTGAATGAAATTGAAGCGTTCAAGGAAAAACTTTTGAAGGAAAACGAGGGAGCCTGCTTCCCCGAACTTGTAGAAGGAAACACACGAGAAGAGTTACTCGCATCTATGGAAAAATCAAAGAATCTCCGTGCTAAGTATAGCGCTCCTTTCATTAATCCAAATGCGGATACTCACGTAACAGACCCGTTGCTTGAAAAACAAAGAGCGGAAATGATGGGGCAACAATCTACTCCTACGCCAGCTCCCGCACCTGCTCCCGCACCTCAAGCACCGTCTACTCCTACGGTTCCACCGGCAGCACCACGTGTTCCCTCTCCAGAGGCTTCCGAACCGACTAACATCAAACGGATGTCAATGTCAGAGTTTGAAAAGAACCGTGAGCAGTTGAGAGCACAGCTTGAACAGACTTACGGTAACGGAACTCTCTAAGACAAGTAATTACAATTAAAATTTAAAGCTCTTTATGAATACACTTTTGTTTATTGTGGTAGCCTTTGTGCTTCCATTCTTATCCGGATTGTTCTTTGGTACTACCACTTCGGCGGGTGCCAATGAGGGCGGATATACTTCAATTCCCCAAGCAGTTCGTGATTTCTATTCACGTGAAGTTCTTTTCCAAGCACAGCCCCGTTTACGTTTCTTGCAGTTCGCTAAGGTAAAACGTGACTTACAAGCGGTACGAGGAAAGTCTATTGTTTTTGTTAAATATGATAATTTGGCCGGCGGTGGTTCACTGGAAGAAAGTGATGTATTGACACCCGAAGGTATGAGTACTTCGGAAATCATTTGTCCAGTTAAAGAACAGGCTAATTCCGTACAAGTAACAGAATATTTATTGCGTACATCATTGTTGGACGTATTAGGAGACGCTTCAAAATTGCTCGCTAATAACATGGCGGTTGTTTTGGATAAGCAATTCCGTGATACCGTATTGGGTACGACTAACGCTGTTTATGGTGGAGGCGCTACCTCACTTGTAGCACTTGCAGCCGGTGACGGATTTACTACTAAGACCGTTAAAGACGCAGTTGAAACGCTTGCTACACATAACGCCCCTCGTATTAATGGAGACTACTATGTATGTATAGCCCACCCGCATCAATTAAGACAGCTTCGTGATGATAGTAACTGGATTAATGCCAATACTTATATGGGCCGTCGTCAGTTGTATATCGGAGAGGTAGGTATGTATGAAGGATGTATCTTCATTGAAACTACACAGATGCCTGTATTGGACGCTGCTGCTATTAAGGAAAAATATGGTGACGGAGCCACTATCTCTACCGCTTATGAAGCAGTGTTCTTCGGAGATAACGCATACGCATGGGGTGTAGCTCTTGACGTTGAGCTTCGTGACGATGGTGTTGTAGAACTCGGCCGTAAACACACACTTGGTTGGTACGGTATTTGGGGTACTACTATCCTCGAAGAAAAGAATATTGTAAAGGCTCTCACCGCATAACGGTGGGAACCTTTTCCCTTTTTAAATTCATCTAAAAAATTTAGAATATGGCTAAAGTTAAAAATCCCGTAGACACAGAGCTTGAAGAAACTCTGAATAATGAAGAAAGAAATGAAACCCAAGCCCCACAGGAAGAAGCCCATGCTCCGGAACCTACGCCAGTGGTGAACACCCGCACAAAGAATGTGCGTATTCGTGTAGTCGAAGACGTTGATTGTATTGTAGCGCAAAAACGTTATACGTACAAAAAGGGTGTAGATGTTGCAGTGCCTACTGATGTAGCAGCTATTTTATCAAACTCAAAAAAAGCGTATAGACTATAATCTATGGCTCAATCTAAGGTAACTTTGAATGAAATAATGACAGCGGTTCGGGAGCTTACTTTCGACCGCTTCATTATTCCCGCATTTGCCGTTAAGCAAATGGGAAAGGGAACTTTTTTGAAAGTTGACAAGACGTATCAACCGGAAGTAAGTGACGAAACCGAAGAAGTTATATTGGGAAAATTATCCATATACACCGTAACATCCGCCACTGAGGAAACCGAAGAACCTATTGAAAAAGAAATCGTAGCTTTGCCTTTCCAAGATTATCCCAATCTTGAAAGACTTATGGAAGGACTTATTGACCGAGGAATTATTGTTGCATATACCCCGTACTTTAGAGGTGAAGAACCGTCTACCTCACTTATTCAAGTTACTAAAGAGCTTACCGAAGATTTGACGCTTTTCCGGAAATACTTTTTCTCGGATGAAGATATAAAGGACATGATACGTTGGTACTACCGATGTGTCTTGGATATTCCCGATGTAGACCTCAATGATGAAACGGTAGGTAAATTGAAAAGACCTTCCGAAAAACACCTTATTATATGGGTATCCTATTACCTTGTTGATAAACGCAGATTGTACGAAAACGCTGCTGGCGCAATAGGACAGTCGTTTACTGACGGCTCCGATTACAATGGTTCTACTGATATGAGCAATAGTGCCGGAACTACGACCACCGTACAAATCGGCTCTGTATTCTCCGTTACCGAAGACCCGTCCAAAGGTTATTTCTATGAAGACTATAACCGTGTCGGTTCTGATAATGTTTGGGGAGACAGATATTCGTTTTGGTATAGGCTTATGCTTTATTTGCGTGACTTGCTGGAAAATACTTTCGGAGATTACTCTTTACGGAAAGACAACGTTATACCGGGTTATATCTCGTTGCAGCGTGAACTTGACTTTAGAGAATACTTCGACTCGTACCCTTTCGTTTTATCACCTCTTTCAAGAGGTATTATTTCAAAGACACCTTAATATGGAACTTGGAATTTTACATAGTATTATTGGCGAGGTTTGGAAACCTATTAAGGATTTTCCTAATTATGTTGTATCTAATCGTGGAAGAGTGTATTCTTTTGCACGAGAGGAAATATACTGTGGAGTTATTCGTATGCGACATGGAAGATTTCTTGTGCCACGTTTAGGAAAGCAAGGATATTTGTATGTTGCCCTATGTAAAGAAGGACATACAAGTACTAAAAAGATTCATAGGCTTGTTGCTGAGGCTTTTTTGGACAATCCTAATAACTTAGAGTGTGTAAACCATAAAGATGAATGTAGAACTAACAATAACGTAGAAAATCTTGAATGGTGTACCGTTGCTTATAATGTTACCTATGGAGATGCAAAAAAGAAAGCACAAAAACGGTTTATTGAAACTGGTTGGGCAAAAGGGGTTGAACAGTATGATATGAATGGAAATCTAATAGGAGTATTTTCTTCTATTTCTGAGGCTTCAAGAAACTCTGCATCATCTATGGCTGGAATTTGCTCTTGTTATAGAGGGAGTAGAAACTCTGACAACGGGTTCATTTGGAAATATAAAAAAGCATCATAATCATGTTAGTTTCAAGAGCTTCTTTTCTGCGTTACCAGAATATGTTTTACCAGAAAATTCTTGCTACGCCATACGAAATTTCCTTGGAGATTGTTACAGTACAACCTACACAACCTACCGAAGAATTTTCCTATGAGGCTTTTGTCGGTAACAGCCCCCGAACTTCTGAAACGTTTAAATTCAAGGCTCTCTACGAGAAGGAGATTCCTACTCGTGTTCGTGAAAAATATGGTATCCCTAAAGAAGTAAACGGAGTTGTTTATCTTTCACCAAAGCAGCTTACTCCGATTTTCGGAGATTTTCATTTAGATTGGAACCGTACCAAAGTTCACTTTGAAGGACGGGTGCAAGTAATCGAAAAAATAGTTTACCTTGAGGAACTTACCCTGTACAAAGATTGTGTAGGTATCCAGATATTCGTCAAGGACGACTTAAAAGGTGGATAATATGACAACTGTAAAAACGCATAAAAGAAAGGGACGCAATAGAGTCTCTGTTGTACGGCAGCACAATCGTAAAGATAAAGTGTCTGCCTTTCGTGGTGCTAAGACCTTTAGTTCCGCAACACGTGAAAATATGGCTGATAAGGGGACTGCTTTACCGGACGGTTCTTATCCGATAAAAAGTAAGCGTGATTTGGCTAACGCTATTTCTGCCTACGGTCGTGCAAAAAACCCAGAAGTGGTGAAACGTTGGATTAAGAAACGTGCGAGAGCACTCGGTATGTGTGATATGTTACCCGCTAAATGGAAATAATATGAAAAGACATCGTGTAACACGGCATTGCAAGTCAGGAAAGTGTGTTACCTATTGGAGAGGTAAAGAGGGTTCCCGTAGATTTGGTGAGGGTTCTGAATTTGAAAAGAAATTTTCTTCTTCCCGTGTAAACCGGATTAACAGAGCCTATGATGAAGCTGGAGTTTCCGCACCGAAAGGAAAGGGAATACATACAGTCGCTTTCCATGAACGTGCTACCGCTATTATGGGTTCTATGAAAAAAGGTAATAAACCTGTTAATAAAAACATGGCTTATGCGATTGCCATGAAACAACTTGGCCGTAAGAAGTCAGTTCTTAAACCACATAGGAGATAATGCCATGAGTAAGACTAATAAGGATTTGATACACAACCCGTCCAAGATACCCCGTTATCCGGAGTTGGAAAGGGTTATCATGCGTGAACGGACTCCTCATGCTCCCATACGGGAAACCAATGAAGTACAGGCCGCTTATGAACAAATAGGATACACCCCTAATCACAATACGAAAAGCTGGTACAGGGATATTTATGAGTTCTACCAAAACAACGAAGTATAATGGGTAAGTTTCCTAAGATGCCTAAGTCTTTGCTCCGACTTCCACCGGGTTTCAAGAAACCTAAAGTGTCCGATTTCAAAGACGATATGCAACACCTCGGAGAGGAAATCGCTGAGGAGTTTAAGGAGACTGTCATTAACAATATCGAAAACAACGAGTACGGATTTCCTCTTGCAGAATCTACGGTAAAACGGAAAGGTTCTTCAACCCCGTTAATAGATAGTGGACAACTTGTAGACTCTATCTACCGTGAAGGGACTTCCGTTTCCGTAAAGAATACCCCACGTGATGATAGCCCGCTTACTAATCTTGAATTGGCTATGGTACAAGAATACGGTACGAAAGACCGGCATATTCCTGCTCGTCCAGTATGGAGAAATACCTTTCGTGATTTTAAGGAAACCGCCCACGAGCGCATTTCCGATTTTTTAGAGAAACCAAAATTCAAAGACAGTGGAAGAAGTTCAGATTAAACCTTATAAACGCAGAGGTAAAAACGGTTCGATGGTTTCTGTAAGCGGTTATACCCGTAGAGTTGGACGTAAGGGACAACGCTCTCCCAAAAGGGAGAAAAAGTCTTCTTCCAACGCTGCTGCACCGGGTTCCGAATTTATCAATAAAAAAGCTGCTGCCGAAAGCGTGAAAAAACGACCTCTGACACCCAAAGAAGAAAAATGGATGCGTGATTGGGATGCCACTGCCCGTAAAGCGAGTATGCGGAACTCCTCTTTTGCATACGACCGACAAAAAGGAATTAACAGTTATTCCGCTAAGGAAGAACCCAAGAAGTCTTCCATGTCGGATATAAAGAAACTAACCAAACGAGTATTTAACTTTATAAAGAAGAAAAAATAATGGACGGTTTATTTATCAGATTATTCGATATATTCTCTTTAGAGTATATGTTCTCCGTGATTATCGCTACATACTTTCTTATCAAGCTGATAGACATTCTGAACGGGGAAGCTACTGTACCAACGTGGCAAAAACGGTTAGTCACTTTTGCGGTGGGAACCGCTGCTTTCGTTATCTTTCGGAAGTTTACCGATATTCCTACCGATAGTTTGATTGCTTCTTACTTTGCGGCCCTTTTCGTTTATGATACGGCTATAAAGTTCCTTATTAAGAAATTCAATGTTGACTATAAGAAATGCTGACTACAATAAAACAGGTAAACGAGGAGTTTTTCCGTATTTTTCACGGCGTTAAAATCAATGTGAACGGTACAGAAAAACTCCTTTTGTGTCGTTATGCCAAGAAGTCCAGTTACGACTATGTGGAAGAACAGGAGAACCAGATTTATCCTTGTATCGCCATTCAGGATTACGTTCCCACTCCGAAACAGGAATGGTTTATTGACATGAAAGCCTATTTTGGCGGTAAATCATTAGATGGTCTTACCGGATATTTGTATCAAAGACCTATATGGATGAATTTCCGCTATGATGTCAGTATCGTTTCCAAGAGTTACTTCGAGTTTATGGCTATGCAGGAGTACTTTATGAAGAATCTTGTCTACGGAAAACGCTTCTTGTTTAATTCCCAGTTGACTGGAGACGACCAAGTAGGGGATGTTGTTCCGTACACCATAAAGGAAACCGATATTCCCCGTACAGACGGAGTACATGAAATGAACTACGAGTTCAATCTTTCCGTATGG
>ERZ791618.26-NODE-26-length-83841-cov-2.480987_pt1 | contig 83841 bp, 85 predicted proteins | sample MGYA00510059_ERZ791618 | MGnify/ENA primary metagenome ERZ791618 (study PRJEB30046, sample SAMN00715159) | human gut metagenome | study: EMG produced TPA metagenomics assembly of the A metagenome-wide association study of gut microbiota in type 2...
TTAAAGACTTATGGCTTTAACTAGCAGTGAATAACGAAGTATGAACTGTCAAAGCAAGAACTAATTTTATATGTTAGTTCTTAATTTTTTCTTAATTTTTAATAATTGTATATGAATTAATATCATTATATAGTATAATATTTATTGTAAAGAAAATATAAAGGAGTTAGTAGTATATGAAAAAAGTAAAAGTAAAGAATAAAAGTCACTATTTAGTTCTTATATGTTGTTTAGTCTTAGTATTAGGTATAGTAATATACTTTATAATTAATCTTATTGGAAGTAGGGAATTAAGTAATAATAATGATATAAATGATAATATTACTTTAAATAAAAAAGATATTAATAAGTATGATAATGTTAAGATTTTTAAAGGAAAAAATCCAGATAATTATTTATATTTTTCAAATATTTTATGGAGAATTATAAGTATTAATAAAGATGGTTCATTAGATATTACTACTGAGAATAATATTAATATTTTAAAGAATGTTAATTATGATGTTAATAAATATGTTAATGATATATTTTTAAATAGTATTGATAAAAAGAACTTAGTTAAAGTTTCATATTGTAATGATGTTATATCTAAGGTAGAAAAAAAAGAATGTAAAAAGATTTATACAAGAGATTATGTTAGATTACTTAGTATAGAGGATATTGTTAATTCCATTGATAACGATAAAAGTTATCTACTAAATGATTTAGATTATTGGCTTAATAATAAGTCCGATAGTAAACAATTTGTTGTTGTTAATAATAAGATTGCCTCTGGGGATAGCAAAGATGGTTATGGTGTAAGACCTGTCATTAGATTAAAGAGCAGTATAACTATTAAGTCTGGTGATGGTACTTTAGATAAACCTTATATTGTATCTGAAGATACTACTGGTCTTAGCGTTGGTAGTTATATTAAACTAGATAATGATTTATGGGTTATCTATGAAGTGGGCAAAGATAATGTTAAGTTAGCTCTTGCTAATGGATTATCTGGTGCTAAAGCATTTGGTAATAGTAGTGAATATAATATAGATAAAGATGATAGTATAGCTCATTACTTAAATAATGATTATTTAAATAGTTTATCTTATAAAGATATGCTTATTGATAGTGAATGGGAAACTGGTAAATATACTGATAGTTATAGTAATGTAGATAAAAATATAGTTACTGCGAAAGTAGGTATGCTTAGTGTAAAAGATTTAAAGTTAGTTAATAATAAATGGGGATATTATTTAATAACTCCAAGTGATAAAGAAGAAGTTTACTTTTATAACACTAATAGTTATGTAACTAAAACTAATTATTTACGTAGTATAGTTCCTACGATTAGTATTAAAAATAATTATAAAGTAAATGGTATGGGTACAAAAGATAACCCTTTTGAAGTTGAGGTATAATATGAAGAAGTTAATGGTATTTGGTATTTCTTTTGCATCTTGTATGGTTGTATTTTTAATGACTATTTTTATATTTAAAGAACCTATTACTAATTATTTAGTTTCAAATAATAATCTTAAATTAGTAGGTGTTTTATATGGTAAGAATACTTTATATGATGTAGTAGCAAGAAATAATTATATTTCTTATAAAAAAAATATTGATAGTAATGTTATTTCTGGAAGTGTTTCTTCTGATAATGTAAGTAATGATAAGTATGAAAAGGAAATACTAGAAAAAGATGATAGTACTGAAGGATATAAGTTTATTAATTTAGAAATTAATGGATATAAAAGTTATTTAATAGCTATATATGACCCCTCTAAAGTTAAACTTGTAAGTTCTAGATGGTTTAATAGAGGTAATACTGGTCAGCAAACTGTTATTGATATTTGTAAAAGATATAATGGTAAAGTATGTATTAATGGTGGAGGATTTCAAGACTTTGGCCTTGGTTCTGATATTCCAATGGGCTATGTTATTGAAGATGGTAAGATTACCTGGGATAGTGAAGGTAAGTCTAAATTAGTAGGATTTAATTATGACAATGAACTTGTACTTATGAATGCTACCGGAGAAGAGGCTATAGCTGCGGGTGTTCGTGATGCTTTAGAATTTGGACCATTCTTAATAGATAATGGTGAGATAATTGTACCTAAGGAAGAATCTGCTGGTGGATATGGTGGTGCTGCAAGAGTGGCTATTGCTCAAAGAAAAGATGGCATAGTATTATTCCTTGTGACTGAAGGTGTACATAGTAAAGGACCTACTATATACGAAGTGGCTGAAACATTAAAGAAGTATGGAGCTTATACTGCTGGTAACTTAGATGGTGGTGCTTCAAGTAGTTTAGTAGTTAATGGAAAGATGATTAATCATCCATTAAACATATATGGGGAACTTATTAATGGAGGTAGAGGCCGCAGTGTAGTTACAGGCTTTGGATATATTGAATAAATAATATATTATTTTTGAAGACTATAGGCTTCAAAAATTCTAGTTAAAGACTTATGGCTTTAACTAGCAGTGAATAGCGAAGCATGAACTGTTAAGACTAGAACTAATAAAAGTATTTAGTTCTTTTTATTTGTGTGGTAAAATATTAGTAGAGCAGGTGATTAATATGTATTATAAAATTAGTCATGGTAGTGTTACTCTTGGTAATAATACAGTACTTGAAGATATTAATTTTTGTGTTAAAGATAATGAAAAAATTGGTATTGTAGGAAGAAATGGCTGTGGTAAAACAACTTTACTTAAAGCAATTGTAGGAGAGTATGAAATTACTAGTGGTTATGAAGAAGTAGATATTGTTTCTTCGGGAGACTTTAATATTGGCTATGTTAAACAAAATGATGGTTATAGTCTTGATATGAAGATGATAGATTATATTAGGAGTTCTTTTAAGGATATTCTTGATATTGAAAAAAATCTTAATACTTTAGAGTATGAAATGAGTACTCATTATGATGAAAAGATAGTAAGTAAATATAATGATCTTTTATCTAGATATGAATATATGGGTGGTTATAGATATAAGAAAGAGATAGAAGTTATTTTAAGTAAATTTGATTTTAGTGATGATGATAAAGACAAGTATTTAAATGAATTTTCCGGTGGTCAACTTACGAAGTTGTCTTTGATTAGGCTTCTGTTATCGAAGCCTGATTTACTTATACTAGATGAACCTACTAATCATTTGGATATTAAAGCTATAGAGTGGCTTGAGGATTACTTAAGGGGATATAAGGGCTCTATTATTTTGGTTAGTCATGATAGAATGTTTTTGGATAATGTCTGCAATGTGATATATGATATTGAGTATGGTACTTTAACTAGATATAGTGGTAATTATTCTTATTTTGTTAAGAAGAAGGAAGAAGACTATATAAGAAATCTTAAGGATTATGAAAGGCAACAAAGGGAGATTAAAAGACTTCAAGATATTGCTGATAGATTTAGGTATAAACCAACGAAGGCTGGTATGGCTATGTCAAAGTTAAAACAAATTGAGAGAATGGTATTAATAGATAAACCTGATAAGACTAATACTAAGTCTTTTAAGATTAACTTTAGTCCGGAGATGAATAGTTATAGAGATGTTCTTAAGGTTAAGAATCTTTCTATTGGTTATGATAGAGAGTTATGTAAGTTATCTTTTGAGGTGGAAAGAGGAGACAGACTTGGTATTATTGGTGAGAATGGTATTGGTAAAAGTACGTTTCTTAAAACTATTATGGGTGATGTTCCAGCACTTGGTGGTAAGTTTGTTTTTGGAGATAGGGTTAATATTGGTTACTTTTCACAAGCATTAGATAATCTTAATTATGATAATTCTATTTATGATGAGATTGACAAAGAATTTCCTAGACTTACACCTAATGAGATTAGAACTCTTCTTGGGGCTTTTGAATTTAGTGGGGAAGATGTCTTTAAAAAAATTAAGGATTTATCTGGTGGTGAAAAGGTTAGAGTTAGTTTGTGTAAGATTTTGAATAAAAAACCTAATGTTCTTATCTTAGATGAACCGACGAATCACTTGGATATTATTGGTAAAGATACTATTGAGAAAATGCTTACTAGTTATAAGGGTACTATTATTATGGTTAGTCATGATAGATATCTTATTAAGAATGTTTGCAATAGACTTCTTGTTATGGAGGGTGGTAGAAGTACTTTATATAATTATGGTTATAATGAGTATTTGGAGAAGACTAGGTTTAATAATATAAGTAATGATAATAAGGTTAAGATAGAAAAGAAGAAGAGTACTGATAAAAAGGTAGATACTTTTGATAGGAATAAAGAAATTAAAAAAATAGAGAAGGATATTTTTGAATTAGAGGGGAGACTTAGTAATCTTAATAATGAGCTTTTGAAGGAAGATGTTTATATGGATATTAATAAGGCTAATTTGATTAAGTTAGAGATTGATATTGTAAGTAAGGATATTGAGAAGAAAACATTAAAGTGGGATGAGATTACGAAGGATATGTAATCTTGGTATTATTAATTATTTGTCATTGTTAGTTTTAAAAATAATAGTAAATAGTTTAGGTTCTATATTTTGTAAATGTTTTTGACTGACGGGTGGTGACTCCCTCATTATGCTCAATAAAAAAAACACCAAATGGTGTTTGATTTTTCAATGGAGCAGGTGTCGTAGGTATCTACAACTTTTCACTTCTTAACGATTTGATATACAAAATATCAATCTCTAATAATATTTTACCATAAAAATTATAATTTTTTGACACAATTAATAGTTTTTGTGGTAAAATATTCACTTAAGATGGTGATTACTATGCTAACATTTAAACCAAAAGTAAGGGGATCGTTTTCGGATAGGTATGAAAAGGCCAAAATCAATACAATTATTCAGAAAGACAATTTGGATGAAAGGACTAGAAATAGTATCGTTAATATATTTGATATCATAATAAATATTTGTAACAAAAAGATTTCACTAACTGAAATGTATGAATATATATTTAAATATATATTCTTTGTTACAGAAGATGAAATACCTTATGATAAATACGAGCAAAGGAAAGTTATAGTTAATGGTATAAAAAAAGATTGGGCATATTATGATGTATTTTCATTTTTAGAATCATTTTTAAACTGGTATAGTGATAAATTTTATGATTATGAAGTTTATAATATATTTAATAATGTATTTGAAAGTGAATGTGTAGGTTATAGATTTGTTGATAAAAAAATAACAGATATTATAAATGATGAAGAAATAAAAGAAATAGAAGAAGCAATAAATTCTAAATATTCATCTTGCAGAAAATGTATTTCTAAAGCACTAAATTTACTATATAACAGGGAAAAGCCAGATTATTCTAATTCTGTAAAAGAGTCAATTTCTTCAATTGAATCAATGTGTAACATTATTTTAGATTCTAAAAGTTCAACATTAGGTGAGGCATTAAATAAGTTAGAAAAAAAGGGATTTAAAATTCATGGTGCAATGAAAAGTGCGTTTTCTTCATTATATGGATATACATCTGATAAGAGTGGTATTAGACATAATCTTGGAGTTGATGAAAATACTACATTTGAGGAAGCAAAATATATGTTAGTTGCTTGTTCTGCATTTTTAAACTATTTAATTCAAATTTATGAGAAAGATAATAAAAAAGAATAATTTTTTGATGTTTTGTAAAAAAATACTTATTTAATGTTATAATATAAATATAAACAAGGAGGTTTTATCGTGAAAAATGAAACATTAAAACAAATAATTGAACAAATTAAGAAATATGAATTAACTGAAACATTTTCTGATGTTGAAGAATTTAAAAAATGGGCATCAAAATTAAATAGTACTCAAGTAAATAACTTTCTTAGTTTGGATATAAATTTGGAAGAAATAAGGGAGTTAAGACATTTATTAATTAATTGTGATTTACTAAGTTGTCAAGACTATAAGAAAAAGGTTGCTGCAATATCAACATTAAAAAATGGTGATGGATGTTGGCATTTATTTGATGCTATTTGCAAACCAAATTTTTTAAAAAGTAAAAACTTTTATAAAGATATAGAAATGTTAAGCAAAGCAGATACTGCTAGATATGGTTTATGGATATTAGGAGAAGATACTTTTATAAACAGTCCATATCATGATGAAGATTTAAAATTACTTGTAGAAACTCATGATACTAGAGAGGAAGATCCGTTGGATTTTGTAATATCTGATGCCATTGCAACTGTGGCGGGTAATATTGATTCTATTAAGAGTCCACATCATCGTGCTGATATGAAATTAATAGCAACTGCAGGTAGTGATTGCCTACAAATGGGTCATTCTTATCCAGAACACAGTTTAAATAATTTAGCAGTTAATAAAGTATCTTTAGCAGATAAATATCATTTAGAAAATATGCAAATATTAGCCACTAATCCAATAGCAAGTGAATTTTTATATATAATTATGACAGACCCTAATTTTGTTAAGGGTAAAAACTATCGTAAAGAAGTAGAAGCATTAGCGAATGCAAAGAGCAAAGCAACAGCAAGAGCATTATATTATTACATAGTTAATCCAAAAAGAAAATATTTAAGTGATATGGATTTTTTAAGGGATTGTAAATATGATATAGAGGCTGCACATATTTCAGATAGAAATAGTGTTGCTGGAAGTAATGACCCTAATTATCTAAAAAATTTAATTAAAATAAATGAAATTGATGATGAATTGGTTATGCACTTTGTTTCTCTTTTAATGAATCCTAATTTTATAAACAGTCCATACAAAGATTTTGATTTAGAATTACTACAAAGTATCTCAAGTAAATCTATCTTTATGGATTTATATAGATTAATGAATGAAGAAGTATCTCTAAATAATAAGCATCATAAAAGAGATGCAGTTATTATAAGTCAGTCAACTATTGATGGAGTTCGTGACTTATTGTTGGAAAAAGCTTGCAACGAATATAGTCTAAATAGCATTAACCATGAATATGATATGGAATTTATTTCTAAATTGCAGTTGGATTCTATTGCTGAAAAAATATACTTTGAAATATATTATTATTTATTTAGACAAAAAGGAATAGATGATCCACAACGCAAAGAAAAATTAGAAAAACTTTTACAAGGTGAATTTGTTGAAAGAAGTAGTAGTGTATCTAGTTATTTAGATGCTTTACAAAGCCAAATAGATGATAGTAGTTCACAAATTATTGAATCAACACCTGTTATTAGCTCTAAACCTAAATCTAGAATATTAAGTTTATTTAAGAAAAATACAAGAAAATAAGATGATTTGAAGCATTAACGCTCAAAATCATCTTTTCTTTTATCTTTAGAATAGTTGTTTCTAATATCATCAAACGTTTCTTGGTTTAGGACATTGTGAGTATATAAATCAACAGTAAATTCATTATATTTTTCTTTATCTTTTGGTCTTAACAACCTATTTTTTATAAAATTAATAATTTTTAAGAATTTGTTTTTCCATTTAGTTAGTTCTGATTTTAAATAATTATTATCACTTGTTAGATTATCAATTTCTTCTTCTTTTTCAGTTAGTTTATTAGTTAAGGTATTTACTCTTAGATTTAATGCTTCGTTATTTTCAATAAGAGTATTAATAATTTCACGATTTTCTTTTAGCTCTTTATCTACATTGTTAAGGGTATTAGATAATCTTTATCATTATTTTCACCATCCTTTCTTTTAGGATGATTCTTTGTAGTAGGTAAACCTTGCCAAGCTGACTGACGTGGGTTACACAACTAAAAAAAATCAATCTTTCGATTGATTTTCTATATATCAATGTCCGAATAGTTCGAACAGATTCGTCAATGGAGCAGATGAGGGGAGTCAAACCCCCGTCTCAGCCTTGGCAAGGCCGAATTCTAATCGTTGAACCACATCTGCAATGAATATATATACATTATATTAAAAAAATATTAAAAAATCAACCTTTTTTATTAAAAAAGTTTGGAAAATAATGTATAATATGTATTAGGTGATAATTTTATGTTTGAGAATTTAAGTGATAGATTGCAAGATGTGGTTCATAAGATTAAGGGCTACGGCAAAATAACAGAAGAAAATATTAGTGAAATGATGAGAGAAATTAGACTTTCTTTATTAGAAGCTGATGTTAACTATAAAGTAGTAAAAGAGTTTACAAATAATGTAAAAGAAAAGGCTTTAGGAGAAGAAGTTAATAAAAGTTTATCTCCTGGTGAAGTATTTGTTAAAATTGTTAAAGATGAACTTACTGAGTTATTAGGTGGAGAGAATACTCCTCTTAATATTAGTGGTAATCCTGCTACTCTTATGTTAGTGGGGCTTCAAGGAAGTGGTAAAACTACTACAATTGGAAAACTTGCTAATTATCTTAGGAAAAATAATAAGAAGAGACCTTTACTAGTAGCTTGTGATGTATATAGGCCTGCTGCTATTGATCAGTTAAAACAAATTGGTAAGGAACTTAATATTGAAGTTTATTCTGAAGGAAAAGGTAATCCTGTGGAAATATCTAAAAATGGTATTAAATATGCTAAAGATAATGGATATGATTATGTTCTTATTGATACTGCTGGTAGATTACAAATAGATGAATCTTTAATGGATGAACTTGATAATATTCAAAAAGAGGTTAATCCTGATGAAACTATTTTAGTAATAGATTCAATGATGGGACAAGATGCTATTAATGTTATTAATGGCTTTAACGATAAGATTAAACTTAGTGGTGTTATTTTGACTAAATTAGATGGTGATACTAGAGGCGGTGTTGCATTATCTGTTAAGCATCTTACTAATCTTCCTATTAAGTTTATTGGTGTTAGTGAAAAGATGGATGGTCTTACTCCTTTCTATCCAGAGAGAATGGCTTCTAGAATACTTGGAATGGGTGATATTTTATCTATAGTAGAACAAGTACAAAGTGAAATTGATGAAAAAGAGGCAGAAAAGACTGCTAAAAAGATGATGAAAGGTAATTTTGATTTAGAGGACTTTTTAAATCAGCTTAATCAAATAAAGAAATTAGGTCCTCTTGAGAATCTTTTAAAATTACTTCCTGGTGCTAAGAAGATGGGACTTAATAATGTAAATATTGATCCTAAAATTATGAAAAGAACAGAGGCTATTGTTTTATCAATGACTCCAGAAGAGAGAAGAGATCCTAGTATATTAAAGGCTAGTAGAAAAAAGAGAATCGCAGATGGTTCTGGTACTACTGTTACTGATGTTAATAAGCTACTTAATCAGTTTGAAGAAATGAAAAAGATGATGAAAATGATGGGAAACGGTAATTTTAAAATGCCATTTTAGGTGTTGATATGAAAGTACTTACTATAAAGGAACCTTGGGCTAGTTTGATTATAAATGGTTACAAAGAGTATGAGTTTAGAAGCTTTAAGACTAATTATAGAGGAAAGATTCTTATTCATGCGGGACTTACTTTAGAGAAGAATAATGCTATAAAGTTTAATAACTATAATCTTGATTATGGCCATGGAGAAATAATAGGAGAAGCTTATATTACTGATTGTATTTTAGTTGATGATGAGTTTGAAAATAAATTATATAATATTAATCCTTTAGTATATGGAAAGAGTGAACATCCAAGAATTTATGCTTGGAAGTTAGAACATGTTATTAAATATAATAAGAGAATATCTTGTAAGGGGAAATTGGGACTTTGGAATTTTGATATTGATAATTAATAAAAACTAGACTTCTTTACTATCTATCTATGTTAATAATTCATATTATAATGTAGATAGGAGGATAAATTATGAATTTTAGTGATGGTTTTAATCAAGGTATGTATGATGGTGATATTGATATAAATATAACTAATACTAATCAAAATGTTAATGACAATACTAACATGAATTATAATAATGTTGGGGCACCAATGATGGGTGGTTCTATAATGGGTGGAGTTACTTCTCCAGTTGTAGAAACTCCTAGAGAAAGAGTTGTTTATAGAAATATTTATCATACTGTACCTCATGTATGCCCTATAAATACTAGAATTGTTAATAATCATATTTATAAGCATACTTATCAACCAAGATATACCTGCTGCGAAGAGAATACAGTTACTAATGAACAATGCGGTAGCTGCTGTCAATTTAAATAATTTATTGTTTTAAGAGCGTTTAGCTCTTTTCTTTTTAGTTAATAATGCTATAATTATAGAGAGGTAATGAGTTATGGATGAGAAAATTAAGAATGTATTAGATAGGTTATCTAAATCTAAGTTTAGAAGTGGCTTTCATTTAAAAGATAAAGATATGTTGTATATCAAGGATAAAGGGGTTGACAAAATTAGAGAACATGCTTATGATTTTATATCTAAGAGAATTGTTGATACTTCTAATGTTACTGATGGAAAACAGACTCCAATGAGAGGACATCCTGTTTTTATTGCACAACATGCTACTGGTACTTGCTGCAGAGGATGCTTAGAAAAATGGCATCATATAAATAAAAACAAAAAAATGGATAAAAATGTATTGATTATGTAGTTAATGTTATTATGTTTTGGATAGAAATGAAATGAAAAATAAGTAAATGTTTTACAAAAAAAAGAAATATATCTATGTGATATGTTTTTTTAGTACTTTTGTTTGCACGAATGGGTGTTTCAAATTTACTCTGTGGTTATTTATAAATACTTATAATTGCCTTTTATGAATTAAAAAAGTATAAAATAATGTTGACTTTAACCTCTTAAATAGTATATACTTTGGCTGCAATTGCAAAGTTAAAAATTAATTAATTTTTTGGGAGGTTTTTATTGAAAAAAATTTTGTTTTTTGTACTTTTAATATTTATGATGTGTAATGTAACTAAGGCTAATGAAACAACACTGATTAAAGACAAGTTTGATAATACACATACATATTATTATGATTCTAATCAAGGGAGATATAGGTATTTACTTACTAGTAAGTATATCTTTGAGGATAGTGTAGCTTATTGTATTGAACTTGGTAAACCAATAGATAGCTTTAATTATGTTTTTTCAAGTTCATTTGATGGTAGTAATTTAAGTAAAGAAGATATTGATTATATTAAGTTGGCAGCCTACTATGGTTACAATTATCCTGGACATGAAAGTGATAATTATTACTTAGCAACACAGGATATTATTTGGAAGAGATTATCCAATGTTTCTGTTAAGTATATTAGAAATATGAATCCTAACAATTACATTGATGTTTCAAAAGAAAAAGAAGATATTTTATTACTTATGTCTAAGCATAATATTAAACCATCATTCTATGGTAGTGAAATTAATATTATACGAGGTAGGGAATATGTATTAGAGGATACTAATGATGTACTTGGTAATTATTCTATTAATAATGATTTTACATATTATGATGGTAATAAACTTATTATTCAAGATAAATTTTATGATGATAGCATTACTTTATTCAGATTAAACTACACAGATAGACAATTCTTTTTGTATTCTTCTGGAGGTAATCAAAAGATGATGTCTGCGGGTAGTTTGGATGATGAAAGTTTTGAAATAAAACTTAATTTTATTGAAGGTAGTATCAGGCTTAAAAAATTAGATAAAGAAACTGGTGATACTCCACTCGGGGATGCTACGTTAAATGGTGCCGTTTATGATTTATATGACTCTGATATGAATTATATTGGTAGTTTTGTTACTGGTAAAAATGATACGATTAGTGGATTACCTATTGGCCATTATTATATTAAAGAGAGAATTGCTAGTGAAGGATATATGTTAGATCTTAATACTTATGAGGTTACTATTAATGAAAATAATTTAAATAAAGAAATTACTGTATATGAGGATATTATTAAAAGAAAAGTGGATATATTTAAAGTATTTGATAATGGTGGCACTGGAATACTTACTACTGAAGAGGGTGTTATATTTGATGTTTATGATAGTTCTGATAATAAAGTGGGTAGTATTACTACAGATAGTGATGGATATGCTAGTATAGTTCTTCCTTATGGTGCTTATACTTTTAAACAAGTTACTAGTACTAAAGACTATTATAAAGTAGATAATTTTAAGGTTATCATTGATAAGTATGATACAAGACCTATATATAAACTATTATCTGATAGTGAAATAACCGCAAGGGTTAAGATTATAAAGAAAGACTTTGATACTTTAGATAATATTGTTAATAGTGATATTAAGTTTAAGATATATGATGTTAGAGAAAAGAAATATGTTAGTTTTAATGTTACTTATCCAGAAGTTAATACTATTGATACTTTTAGTCTTTCTAGTAATGGTGAATTTATTACTCCTGATGTTCTTCATTCTGGTGAATATATATTATATGAAGTAGATCAGAAAATGAATGGTTATTTATATAATAAAGATGGTGTACATTTCTATATTGGTGAAGAATCTAACTTTATTAATGATGAAAACTATGGTGTTATACTAGAGATTCCTTTCTATAACAAGATAGTTAAGGGTAAAATTATTATCAATAAATATGGAGAAAATGCTAACTATGTAGATAATAGTTACTATTATAAAAATATAATGCTTTCTGATGTTTATTTTGAATTATATGCTAAAGATGATATATATGAGAATGATAAATTAATATATGAAAAAGATACTTTGGTGGATACTATTATTACTGATAGTAAGGGTAGAGGTGTAAGAGATAATCTTCCACTTGGCAAGTATTATTTGAAAGAGATTAAGTCTAATAATGATAATGTCTTTGATGATACTATTTATGATATAGAACTTGAATATAAGGATCAATATACTGAAAAGATTAATTATGAGATTGATATTAATAATTATTTGAATAAGGGTAAGGTTATTATTCATAAATTAGATACTAAAAATAAAGAGGTAATAGCTAATACTTTGATTGAAATTAGGAATAAGGATAATGTTATAGTATATAAGGGCTATACGGATAATAATGGTATGATTGTTATAGATGATTTACTTTATGGTGAATATTATATAGCGGAAATAGAGGCTAGTACTGGGTATAGAATACTTGAGGATAATATTTATTTTACTTTAGATAGTGAAGTATATGAAACTACTATATATAATGAAAGATTGGAAGTGCCTGATACTGGTATGAATGTAGGGCTTAAGAATATTTTAGTTATTGCTATGATTATTTTATTTGGATTTGTTTTGATACTATTTTTTGATAATAAAAAGATAGTAGGTATTAGTGCAGTATTTATTATTATTGGTATTAGTTATTTTGGTATATACTTTTATAATTATTTTACTGATAGTAAGAAGAATATTTTGGCTATTGAGAAAATAATTAATAATGATAATGTGGATGTTTCACTAGAGGACAGATATGGATATAATTCTTTTATTGAAATACCTAGCATTGAATTAAAGAGAGGACTTGTTACTATTAATAATAGTTATAATAATGTTAATGATAATATTGAGATTATAGAGAAGACTGATAATAGAATTATTTTGGCCTCACATAATGGTAATAACTATAATTCTTATTTTGGTAATTTATATAAAATGGATCTTGGTGATAAGATATATTTATATGAAAATGGTAATAAATATGAATATATATTTAGTGATAATTATGAAATTAAGAAGAATGGTTATGCTAATATTTATACTGATAATACAAGAAAGTCAATAGCATTAGTTACTTGTAAGGAAGAAAGTAATGATGCACAAGTTGTTTATATTGGATATCTTATTAATATGAGTTCTTATTTAAAGGAGCAATAAAAGTGCTTCTTTTTATGTTGCATTTTTGACGGTATCATGATAAAATTATTAATAGATAGGAAGGTAACTAATGTTATGAAGAAGGAAATAAAAAAGATTAAACTTACTGACAATATTTCTTACTATATTAGTGATAATACTATTTATTTATTTCAGGATGAATATAATTTTAGTAAAGATGATATTAAAATAATAGGAAAGAAAGTTGCTTTATTAATTCAAGATAATGATATTTCTTATATTAATATTACTGCGAAGGGAATTGAAGATAAGAAAAGTTTATATCATGATTTGGGTTTTACTTTATCCTACTATGATGTTAATAAACTAAATGAACTTTTTAGTGATAAGAAGGATAAGATTAAATATAGGTGTTATGGAATAATGACTAAGAGTGATTTTTTAAATAGGTTAATGGAGGATAAAAAGGTGGAAGAAAAGAAAGAAAAAGATACTAAAGTAATTAATTCTAATTCTGGATTTGTTAGTAATATGATACTTTTATTTGGTGGTATTATTTTGCTGTGCTATTTGTGTGTAGAAGGGGCTATTTATTTGGTTAAATAGAAGGGAGATATTATGACAGTTGATAATTTATTAGTTATATTACAAAAAGTTATTGATATTTCTTTAGTATGGATGATGGTTTATTTTGTACTTAAGAATATTAAAAATAATGTTAAGATTATATTATTATTTAAGGGTGTTCTTGTTATATTAGTTATTAAAATACTTAGTGATACACTTAATTTAACGACGATAGGATTACTTTTAGAGTATGTTATTATGTGGGGACCATTGGCACTTATAATTATATTTCAACCAGAGATTAGAAGTATACTAGAACATATTGGTAGAAAGCAATTACTTGGTAGACATAAGGTACTTACACTTGATGAAAGAGAGAAACTTGTTTATGAAGTTATGACTGCGGTTGATTATCTTAGAAAATCTAGAATTGGTGCTTTAATAGTTATCGAAAGAGATATTAGTCTTAATGAATATATTGAGAGAAGTAAACCAATATATGGCGATATTTCTTCAGAATTATTGATTTCTATATTCTTTCCTAGAAATCCACTTCATGATGGTGGTGTTATAATACAGGGTAATAAGATTACTTCTGCGGGGGCTGTATTTCCTATTAGTATTAATAGTAAGATTAGTAAGAAACTTGGTACTAGACATAGAGCCGCTATTGGGATAAGTGAAGAGTCTGATGCTATTGCTATTGTTGTAAGTGAAGAAACTGGTAAGATTTCAATAGCGGTAGATGGTAACTTAAATTATAATCTTTCTTTAGATGATGCTAGAATGATTTTAGTAGAGGAATTAAAACCTAAGAAAGAGGTCCTTCTTGATGATGAGTTTTTAGATGAAAAGGAGGATGATAGTGATGAAAACGCTTAAGAAAATCATTAAATTTTTTAGAAATTTATTTAGAACTATAGGTAGTTTCATTGACAGATTTATTGTTACTCCGGTTACGAAGTTTGCTATGTTTATTGGTGAAAAAACTGATAAGGGAGCTGGTAAGTTTGAAAGATGGCTTAATAAGAGAAATACTTTGGTATTTGTATCTTTACTAGTATCATTATTAATATTCTTTTATGTAGATAATCAGGCTAGTACTGTTATTGATAGTGCTGCTGAAGTACTTCATAATCAGATAGTGGATGTTACTTATAATAAAGAGGCTTATATTATTGAGGGATTACCTGAAACTGCTGATGTTACTTTGATTGGTAGAACTGTTGATTTATATTTAGCTAAACAGTTATCTACCGGTAAGGTGACTGCAGATTTATCTAATTTAAAAGAGGGTACTCATAAGATAGAACTTAATTATGAAAGCCCAATTAATTCAGTTAATTATAAACTTGATCCTTCTTCAATTACTGTTAATGTATATCCTAAAGTATCTGCGACTAAGTCTATTACTGTGGATGTTATAAATAAAGATAAACTTGATAGTAAGTTATCTGTACAGTCTGTTACTGTTGATAAAGAGGAAGTTATTATTAAGGGTACTGAAGATGAAAAATCTATTCATAATATTAATAAAGTGGCTACAGTTAAGGCACTTGTAGATATTGGTGAACTTATTGATCCTACTGCGGGTGTTAATACTCTTAAAGATGTTAAACTTGTGGCTTATGATAAATATGGTAATGTTGTAGATGTTGAAATAGTACCAGAAAAGGTTACTGCTACTATTAATATTGAATCTTATAGTGGTACTGCTAAAATAAAGATTATTCCTAAAGGAAATGTTGCTTTTGGTAAGGCTATTAGTTCAATTAGTTCTTCTGTAAACGAAATTAGTATATATGGTGATCAGGCAGTTGTTAGTAAATATAAGGAATCTTATATTCCAATAGAGGTTGATGTAACTGGTTTATCTGATAGTAAGTCTTATACGGTGGTTGTACCTAAACCTGAAGGTATAAGAGAAGTGTCTGAGAAGACTATTACTGTTAAGGTATCTCTTGGTGAAGAAAAATCAATGGAAGTTGATGATATTAGGATTGATGCTATTAACTTAGGACCTAACTTAAAGGCTGGAGCTATGGGAGAAAATTCTTCTAAAACTACTGTTATTGTTAAGGGTACGCAAGAAGTTCTTGATAATATTGATAGTACTACTATTAAGGCTACAGTAGATTTATCTGGATTAGGTGAAGGTGAACGTACTGTTAAGGTTAATGTTACTGGTGATGAAGTTAAGGCTAGTTACTTTGCTAAAACTACAACAATTAAAGTAAGAATTACTAAGAGTTAATGTCTTATATTGACAAGTTTTGTCGAATGTGATGTAAAGTATGTAAATATGTGTTATCCTATAAAAAAGGAGGATAATATATGGGGTATATACTAGTAGAAGATATATTTGATGAAATGAGTCAGAATATCACTTACATTAAATTAAATAGTTATTTAAAGAGGAAAGATAATACTTAGTCTTTCCTTTTGCTATGAATTAGTATATAATTATAGATATAGAGGAAGGTGTTAAGATGGGAAGAAAGAAAAAAGAAGATAATAAAGATGAAGTAGTGGTACTTGAAAAGATTGAAAAAACTAAAAGTAGTAGTGGTGTTTCAGAGGTATTTTATTATTTACTTGGATTAGTTATTGGTATTGTACTTATATTTGCTACTGAAGAACTACTTAGTACTATTAATTATTTATTTGTTGTTATTTTTGCTATTATTGCAGTAGTACAATTAATTGGTTTTATTATGGATAAGAAATATATTAGTAGAGACTATTCTAGTTTGATAATTGGTATTATGTGTATTTGGGTAGCTATGTTTGTATTTAAGTATGGTAGTTTCTTATTTCTAGAGATGCTTCCGGTACTTGTTAGTTTATTATTATTTATTATGGCTACAAGTAGTATTACTAAGTATTTTGATAGAAAGATTACTGGTAATTTGATTGTATCTATTATTTCTATTATTCTTGGTATACTTCTTATATTTGTACCTAAGAGTATTATGTATACTTTATTTAAAGTGGTTGGAGTATATATAATTGTTATGATTATATTAGATTTTATTGATTATAAGAAGAATAATAAGAGTGCTTAGGTTCACTCTAAGCCTGTAGTCTTAGTGTGTTAGTTTAAGCCTTATGAATAAGTCTTAAACTAAGATCTATTATATATAAGCATAAACTATATATTTTAAATTAAAGAGGATACTAGGTGTCTTCTTTTTAACTGTTTTTGTATTGGTTAGAAAGTTTTCACTGTGAATATGATATCTTAGTGTTATTCCTATACAGACTAAGAATTAGGCTGGATAGGACAGAAAAATACCTTGGATTTTTCTGGAAGGTAAGTTTTTGAAGAAAATGAGTAAAAAATATGTTCAAATGTATGTTTTTGTGATATAATTGTAGACTGTGAAAAAAGAAGGTGTATTTTATGAAAATTAGAAATGTTGCTATTATTGCTCATGTTGACCATGGTAAAACTACTTTGGTTGATCAATTACTTAAGAAATCTGGTACTTTTAGAGATAATGAACAAGTTGAAGTTAGAGCTATGGACTCTAATGATATAGAAAGAGAAAGAGGTATTACTATTCTTGCTAAAACTACTTCTATTCATTATAATGGATATAAGATTAATATACTAGATACTCCTGGTCATGCTGACTTTGGTGGTGAAGTAGAAAGAATTATGAATATGGTTGATGGTGTATTACTTTTAGTAGATGCTTACGAAGGTACTATGCCACAGACTAGATTCGTTCTTAAAAAAGCTCTTGAAGCAGGAGTTAAACCTATTGTAGTTATTAATAAAGTAGATAAACCTACTGCTAGGGTAGAGAAAGTACTAGATGAAGTTATAGATTTATTTATTGAACTTGGTGCTACTGAAGAACAACTTGATTTTAAAGTTGCTTATGTTAGTGCTTTAAATGGTACTGCTAGTCTAGATCCTGATATTAGTACACAAAGTGAAAGTTATGATGATATATTTAAATTAATTATAGATGAAATACCTGAACCTAATGCTGATATTAATGGTGATTTACAATTTCAACCTGCACTTTTAGATTATAATGAATATGTTGGTAGAATTGGTATTGGTAAAGTTCATAGTGGTACTATTAAAGTTAATGAAATGGTTTCTTGTGTTAGATTAGATGGTAGTATTAAACAATTTAGAATTCAAAAATTATTTGGCTTTGAAGGTCTTAAGAGAATAGAAATTAATGAGGCTGATGCTGGTGATATAGTTGCAATAGCAGGTCTTATGGATATTTCTGTTGGTGAAACTATATGTAATGTAGGTAAAGAGAAAGCTCTTCCAATCCTTAGAATTGATGAGCCTACTTTAAAAATGACATTTATGGTTAATAATAGCCCATTTGTTGGTAGAGAGGGTAAGATTGTTACTGCTAGAAAAATAGGCGAGAGATTATTTAAAGAAACTCAAAGAGATGTTAGTTTGAAAGTTGAAGAAGCTAGCAATGAATCTTGGACTGTTTCTGGTAGAGGCGAACTTCATTTATCTATTTTGATTGAAAATCTTAGAAGAGAAGGTTTTGAATTACAAGTATCTAAACCTGAAGTTATTATTAAAGAAATTAATGGTGTTAAGTGTGAACCTTATGAAGATGTTCAAATTGAAGTTAGTGATGACTGTGTAGGTAATGTTATTGAGGCACTTGGTCTTCGCGGTGGTAAAATGGATAATATGTCTAATGTTAATAATTTAATTAGACTTAATTATACTATTCCTTCAAGAGGATTAATTGGATTTAATACTAACTTTATGACTTTAACTAAGGGTTATGGTATACTTAATCATAGTTTTAAGGAATATCTTCCGGTAGAGGATATTAATTCTACTGAAAGAAAAGTTGGCGTACTTGTATCTACTGAAGCAGGTAAGGCTACTGCTTATGCACTTGGACAACTTGAAGATAGAGGAGTAATGTTTATTGAACCTGGTACTGAGGTATATGAAGGTATGATTGTGGGTGAATGTAATAGAGAAAATGATCTTGCTATTAATGTTGTTAAAGGTAAACAACTTACTAATACAAGAGCATCTGGTTCAGATCATACTGTTGTACTTAAAAGACCTAGACCATTAACATTAGAATATTGTCTAGATTATATTAATAGTGATGAGCTAGTAGAAATTACTCCTGAAAATATTAGACTTAGAAAATTTATTTTAAATACTGAATTAAGAAAGAAGTTTGATGCAAAGAAATAACTTCTTTTTTTCTATGAAAAAAATACCTAGTTTGATAGGTATTTAGTTATTTTAAATTTTTCTTTTTGTATTCGTTATATAATTCTTGAAATCTTGTAAAGTGAATTATTTCTCTTTGTCTTAGGAATAGAAGTGGTCCTATGACATCTGGATCATCTGTTAGGTCGATTAGGTTTTCATAAGTGGCTCTGGCTTTTTGTTCTGCGGCCATGTCTTCGGATAGGTCGGCAATTGGATCTCCTGTTGTGGCAAAGTAGGCTACGGTAAATGGTACGCCATTCGCATCTGTTGGATATAGGCCATAACCATGTTCAGCATAATGTGATTCAAGACCTGCTTCTTTTAATTCTTTTAGAGTGGCTCCTTTTAATAACTGGTATATCATAGCGGATATCATTTCAACATGGGCTAGTTCTTCGGTTCCAATGTCGGTAAGTAGGGCTTTTCCTTTATCGTCAGGCATAGTATATCTTTGATTTAAATAACGGAAGGCTGCCGCTAGTTCGCCGTTGGCGCCTCCATACTGTGTTACGAGATATTTAGCCATTCTTATATCTTTCTTTTTGATGTTTACAGGATATTCAAGTGATTTTACATATTTCCACATTAGCTTTGCACCTCCCAAGGCCATGGTGAATTATTCCAAGTCCAATTATTTGTTTGAACAGGACTTGATGTAGTTAATGGTCCATATTTACTTTCGTATAATGTTACTAATTCTTTTTCTTTCTTTAGATAAGTATTGAATCTATTTAGTGCTTCTTTATTGTTAGGATATAAATCTAGGTAAAGATTCATTTCGATCATAGCAAATCTTTGCTCATCTATTTGTAGTAATAAATCTTCTTTCTCATTATTTGCTTTTAACTCTTGTGGTTTATAGTTTTTGTATTCATCATATAAGTTATTAAAAAGATTACCTCGTTTAAAACCAAGTTTTGTATCTAAAATATTATTATTAGTAGGCATTACTGCATTTGGATATAATGCTTGATAGTTCATATCATAGATCATACTATTTGGATCTGCTAAAAAATTCATATCATTATAATTATTATTTAGATAATTATAATAATCGTTAAAATTATTCATTATTTTTCCCTCCTAAAATAGGTTATGATACTGATTAATTTGTGTATGGGAATATACCTAGGTTGACAAAAATTATTTATTTAAATATAATTTTGTATGAGAGAAGTGATATGATGTTTAATAGAAATAATGAGCCGATTATAATTAAAAATGATGAATTTAGGAAATGTATTTTATTTATTTCTTTTCCGATATATGATTATAAAGAAGAAGAGTTAAAAATACTTAAAGATGTTATTTTTGATAGAAGTGAAAAATATGATACTAAAAGAAAACTAGCAATAGCATGTATTAATAATTATTGTTTATCTTATCGTAGTAAGATATCTTTTATAGGCAATAATGCTTTTTTAGAATTTGCTTTAATTTATCCTTCTGTTGCTAGTTTAAAAAAAGATGTTCTTCAAGATAATCTCCTATTTGCTAGGGAAATGATTTTTAATCCTTACTTAGAAAATGGTGCTTTTTCTGAAAAACTAGTAAGAGAATCTATTGAGATGTATAAGGAAGGTGTTAAGAATAAACTTAAAAGATATGATGGCTATTGTCAATATAAGAATGATCTTTTAATTGATGAGAATGATTATCTTGTTTCAAAAGTATTTAAAGATTTATCTTTGTTAAGTAATGTTACTAGTGAGAGATTATATAATGTTTATAAGAAGATTATTAGCGGGCCACCACTTACTTTTCTAATAGGTAATGTTGATGAAAAGAAATCTAAAGAACTGGTTAAAGAAATTATTCTTGATAACAAGATTAGTAATGTTAAATTTGAGACTGATTATAATGTATATGTTAAAAATATTTCAAATAGTGTTGAAGTGGTTAGAGAAAATAGTGAGTTTTCTACGAGTAGTGTATGTTGCAATTACAAAGTAAGAGATATGTGCTGCTATAGAGATAGGGTACTACTTACTATAGTTAAAAATTTACTTAGTTCTAATAATTCGGATGTTTTATTTAATTATTTGAGAAATGATAATGATTTGGTATATAGAACTAATGCTTATACTTATGGCTTTGGTACTCTTTCTTTGATTTCTTTTACTGGTAGTAAAAATATTGATATGATTTTTGAACTATATGAAAAGGCTATGAATTATATATCTGATATTAATTATATAGAGAGCAGGCTTCCTCTATTTACGGAAAAGGCTAGAATTGATAATGAACTTGATAAAGAGGAACTTAGTACTATATTATTTGATTATGTGGATAAATATCTTGGCTACTCTAATGAAAAATATTATGATGTTATTAAGAGTATTAAACCTTTAGAAGTTAAAGATTTTATTGATAATAGACTTGTTATGGTTAGTAAATATATAGGAGTTGGTAAGGATTATGAATAAGGCTAAATTTATTACTTTGGATAATGGACTTACTATTCTTATTTATACGGATAATAGTAAGAGTACTAATCATGTGGAATTATATACTTTCTTTGGTGGTAATAATGGTGAATATGTTGATTATAATGGTAATACTAGGAGTATTAAACCTGGTACTGCTCATTTATTGGAACATTATATATGTGAAAATACAGTAGAGGGAAATTTACTGGATAATTTAAGAAAATATAATATACTTAGTTGTAATGGTGGTACTAATAATGAGAATACTTCATATTTCTTTAATACTGTTACTAATTTTTATGAATGTTTAGAAACTTTTCTAAGGGGAATTTATAATATTTCTTTTACTAAGGAAAAACTTGATAAGACAAAAATGGCTGTTTATAGTGAGATTAGAGATGATAAAAATAATGAAAAAAATAAGATTATTGAAAAGAAAATAAATGGGTTGTTTACTATTAATAGAAAGACTTTGGGAAGTAGTGGTAGTGTTAAAAGTATTACTATTAAGGAAATTAAAGATGTTTATGATAATATTTATATTCCTTGCAATCAGTTTCTTGTTTTAGCGGGTAATTTTGATTATGATAAAACACTTAGTTTGGTTAAAAATATATATAAAGAAATTTCTTTTAAAAATGATAAAAAACTTTCTAAAGTTAGTGATGTTAAGGATGTTATAAAAAAGAGGACTATATATAAGAGTGATTATATTGATGAAGTTATTTTGACTTTTAAAATTGATGTTAGTAGTTTGTCTTGTTTTGATAAATATAAATTGGATTGGTATTTAAGTTTCTTTTTAGATATTAATTTTTCTAAATATTCAAAAATTAATGAATATATTAATAATTGTTCTGATTATACTGATGATATTTCTGCTTATTTATATTACTTTAATGGTTATTTTGTTATTGATGTAATCGCTTTTACTAAGAAGGTTAATGATTTTGAAAAACTTGTTTTATCTTCGATAAAAAATAGGGATAGTAGTGAAAGGGAAGTATTTGAACTTGTTAAGAAGGATGCTATTACTAGAATATCTGTTAGAAAGGATAGTATAAGTAGTTATGTTGCTCCTACTGAAGAGAATTATATTCGTTTTGGTTACTTAGATGATGATGATATTGATGTTATAGATAAGTTTAATTATAGTGAATATGATAAGATTATTAGTAATATTGACTTTACTAATTATAGTGTTTTTTATAGAAAGAAAAAATAGATTTATTGGTTTTGAGTGTGAACCTTTGTGTTTCACACTCTTTCTTTGAAGCTCTAGGAGTCTTCGAAGATAATCTAGAGCCTGATTATAAGTCTCTAGATTAAGTTTTTTTAATTCAATAATTTGAGTTGTATTTTTTCCTTGACAAAGAATTAATTGTGTAGTATGATTTAATTGTACTAGCACAAGTAGTACAATCATATATTGTTGTGAAAGGAGAAAATTATATGATAAAAATAGATAAACTATCTAAAAAATATGATAAAGATTATGTGTTAAAAGATCTTAGTTGTACTATTAAAGATAATTCTATTTATGGTTTAGTAGGTGCTAATGGTAGTGGTAAGTCTACACTTCTTAGAACTATTATGGGTATATATGATACTGATGGTGGTGATATTACTGTAGATGGTAGTAAGGTATATGATAATGATGTTATTAAACAGAAAATGGTTTTTGTTCAAGATGATTTATACTTTAATTCTAATTATACACTTATGGATACTGCTAGATACTATGAATCTATGTATAAAGATTTTGATATGAATTATCTTAAAGAACTTGCTAATATGCTTAATCTTAGTCTTAATAAGAAGATTAGTACTTTTTCTAAAGGTATGAAAAGACAGTGCGCTTTAATATGTGCTATTTCTACTAATGCTGATTATATGTTTTTTGATGAAACTTTTGATGGACTTGATCCGGTTATTAGAAATACTATGAAAAAGATTCTTATTAAGCAAATGAATAAAAAAAATACTACAATTGTTATGACTAGTCATAATCTTAGAGAACTTGAGGATATTTGTGATAATTTGGGTCTTTTATATCAAGGGGGTATTTTGTTTGAGAGTGATGTTGATACTATTAAAACTAATATGTTTAAGGTTCAATTATCATTTGAAAAGAACTTTGATAAAGATGACTTTGAAGACTTTAATATCTTGAGTTTTAAGAAACAGGGCAGTGTGGCTACAATAATTATTAAAGATACTGACGGTAAAAGTAAGAAAAAAATTGAAAAGATGAAACCTTTAATACTTGATTATCTTCCACTTACTTTGGAAGAGGTATTTATATATGAAATGGAGGCTTTAGGATATGAGTTTAACAAGTTTGTTTAATTTTAATTATTTAAAAGAAAATATTAAGAAATCTAAAGCTATTATTCTTTTATGTATGTTATTACTTCCTACAATTGGCGGTATTATACTACTAGTGAAATGTAGTCAGGGTAGTAATTTTATGCCTAGTATATATGAAGTTAGTGGTCCGGTGTTATTTGGTATGTATCTTGTTCCAGTGATACTTTCAATTACTTTGTTTAGTTTTATATATAAAAGGGGTTCTATTGATTTTACACTTTCAATGCCTATTAATAAGAAACAAATATTTCTTACTAATACATTTGGTGGAATAATAATAATTCTTCTTATGCAAATTATTAATTTAATTATTACACTTGCTATTAGTTTGATATATAGTAATATGATTATTGATTATAAGATGTTATTTGATATATTTCTTATATATTCTATTTCTTATATCTTTGTATTTACTTCTTGTAATATAGCCGCTAGTATTTCTTCAAATAAGATTACAACGATTGTTGTTACTCTACTTATATTATTTTTAGTTCCATTTGTTAGTACTTTTATTAAAACTGATGGATTTAATTATAATAATTATGGTACCGCTAGAATTGAATGCCTTAACAAAGAGTGTACACCAGTTATATATGAATGTGATAGTTTAAAGTGTAAAAATGATAAAAGAAATAATATTTATACCGGCTATGTAAATAGAGTAAGTGATAATAATTATACTATGCCTTATAAACTTATTGCAGGAGTATTTTTGGGAGAAGAATTTGATAGTGGTATAAATGTTTCTCTTCTTAAGATGGTATTTTTAAGTATTGTTTATATTGCTGTTGGACTTATTCTTTTCATAAAGAAAAAGTTTGAAATTGTTGGTACTTCTTTTAGAAGTGAGAGAGTTCATATTTTAGTTAGAACTTTAACTACTGTTCCTGTTGTTTGTATACTATACGTAATAATTAAAACTCTTGGATTGTCTAGTCATGATTTCTTTACAATTATACTTTTATTAGTACTTATATTTACTTATTTAATTATTTATGATTTGATTACTAGAAAGAGAGTTACTAATTTCTTTAAAATGGCTATATGTTTAGTTATTGTATCTAGTGCTGTGTGTATTGTTGGTGCTTTCTTTGATGATAAGGAAGAATTTGAAATTAAGGTAAATGATATTAAAGAAATCACCTTTGTGGATGATAATAATATTAATATTGCCTCTACTAAAAATAAAGATGTTATTAATTATGCTGTTTCATTACTTTTAGATGATGATCCTAGGGGAAATGTATATAATATATATCATATTAAAACTAAAGTTAAAGGTGATACATATAAATTTACGATATATGTTACTGAAGATGATTATAATTATATTAATAATAAGTTAGTAAATGATAAGGGATATTTAGAAACTTTAGAAGATTATAAAGATAGTAGAATCTTTGGTATTGGATATGATAATGGTTATACTGGTGTGAAGGAAAATAAAGAATTAACTAATATGGTCATTAATGAATATAAAAATAACCAGGATGTATTAAAAAATGTTGATTATAATGATGGATCACTTAATATTAGTTTATATATTTATGATAACTATGCTGTAAGAAATGTTGTTATTAATGTTATTGATAATAAGGATTTAGTACTTAATATACTAAAATATTATAATACTAAGACTAAAGAATATTTAAATAAGATGAATGATAATGATATTTATTATTATGGTATAAATGGTTATGGTGTTACTGATGGCTACTATAGTGAACTTTATTCTGAAATTGGTAAGTTTATTGTTGATAATATTGATGAAAATATTGATATTATAAGAATTATAAATATATTACTATAAATAATGATTATGATAAAAATATATTTGTTACTAATAGGGTAGAAGAACTTGATAAAATTATGGAAAAGTATGTTAATGACAATGATGACGACATTAGTGATGCTGAGACTGCTAGGGTGATGTAGATGAAACAGATTATGTTAATTTGGATTATCAAAGTAGAACTCCTATATACGAGCAAATAGTAAATGGTATTGAGAAGTATGTTGCTGTTGGAATACTTAAGGAGAAGGTTCAAATTCCTTCGATTAGAGAGATGGCTAGTAATTTAGGTATTAATCCTAATACTGTTAAGAAGAGTTATGACATATTAGAAAATAGGGGGGTTATTACTACGATTAGTACTAAAGGTACTTTTATATCAGAAAATACTAAGAAAACTACTAATGATAAGATAGATAGAGAAATTGAAAATATAAAGAAAAAAATATCTGAACTTACTAGGATGGGAATTAGTTTTGATGAAGTAATAGAAAGGATAAAGAAATGAAAATATTAGAAGCTGATAATTTGTGTAAGAATTATGGTAAAGGTAGTACTTTGGTTAAAGCTATTGATAATGTTTCTTTTACTGTTGATGAAGGAGACTTTGTAGCAATAGTTGGTTCTTCAGGTAGTGGTAAGTCAACGCTTTTACATATATTAGGTGCTGTTGATAAACCTACTAGTGGAAAGGTTATTGTGGGTGGTACTGATGTGTTTAAACAAAAAGATGATGCACTAGCAGTCTTTAGAAGAAGAAAAGTAGGACTTATTTATCAGTTTTATAATTTAATACCAATACTTAATGTTGAAGAGAATATGACTCTTCCTATATTACTTGATGGTAGAAAGGTTGATAAAGATTATTTAAAAGAACTTATAGATATTCTTGGTCTTGAAAGAAGAGTTAATCATTTACCTAATGAGCTTTCTGGAGGCCAACAACAAAGAGTTTCTCATGGAAGAGCACTTATATCTAAGCCGGATATAATACTTGCTGATGAACCTACTGGTAATTTGGATTCTAAGGCTAGTAAAGAGATTATAGATTTACTTAAAATTTCTAATGAAAAATATCATCAAACTATTATTATGATTACACATGATATGAATCTTGCTAAAGAGGCTAATAGAATAATTACTTTAGAAGATGGGCATATAGTTAAGGATGAGAAGATAAAATGAGTATTTTGAATGACTTAACTATAAAGAACTTAAAACTTAATAAAAAAAGAACTATAGTTACAATTGTTGGTATTATTTTATCAACTGCTTTGATGGTAGGAATAGGACTATTATTCTCTTCTTTTCAAGATTATATGATTAGAGAAACTATTAGTTATAATGGTAAATATGAGGCTGAGTATGGTGATGTATCTTTAGATAAATTAAATAGTATTGATAAGAAAGATTTCAGCTATTTTTATCAAAAGCCTATTGGTTTTAGTAAGTTTGATTCTGCTAATGAATATAAACCATATATTTATATTTCAAGTGTTGATAAGGAATATTTTAATGAACTTCATTTGATTTCTGGTAGATTTGCTGAAAATGATAGTGAACTTGTTATATCTAATCATATTAATACTAATGGAGGAGCTTCTTATAAAATTGGAGATATTATTACATTAAAGTATGGTGAAAGAGTAATTGAAGGCGTTAATACTTTGGCTAATAATGAGTACTATGAAGAAGAAACTCTTAATATTGTTGGTGAGAAAACTTATACAATAGTGGTATAGTAGAAAGAAGTAATTTTGAAGATTATTCTGCTTCAGGGTATAGTACTTTTACTCTTGATATGAATGATAAAGAGGGAACTGCTGATGTGTATGTTATGTTTAATAATAAGAAAAAAATTATTAAACAATCAGAAGACTTGGCTAAGAAGTTAGGTTATGATAATGCTATATCTTATAATAGTACACTTCTTGCTTTATATGGTGAAAGTACTTATGGTAATATAATGAAATCAATGATTACTATGATAGTTATTATGTTATCGTTAGTCTCTATTGGCTGTATAGTGGTTATTTATAATTCTTTTGCTATTTCTGTAATGGAAAGAAAAAAAGAGTTTGGATTGCTTTCCAGTATAGGAGCTACAAAGAAGCAACTTTCATATACAGTATTTTTTGAGGCACTTATTGAGGGTACTATAGGAATAATACTTGGAATAGGTGGAGCTTATATTGGTATTGGTACAGTAATACTTATTATAAATAATTTAATTGGTGATATTTTAGTACTAAAACTTAATTTAGTTACTAATATAATGTTTATTATTATACCAGTTATATTTATGATACTTGTTATATTTATATCTGCTTTAGTACCTTCGAGAAGAGCTGCTAAAGTGTCTCCAATTGAGGCAATCAGACAAAATGATGATATTAAAATTAATAAGAAGAAGATTAAAACTGGCAGGCTTGTTAATAAATTATTTGGTATAGAAGGAGAGATTGCTCTTAAAAATATTAAGAGAAATAAGAAGAAGTATAGAGTTACGATTGTTAGTTTATTTATTAGTATTGTATTATTTATATCGTTTTCTTCTTATATGAATTATACTATTGATACTGCTAGTAGTGTGATGGGTGAAGTGCCTTATGATTATCAGATTAGTTATTTTGGTGACGATAATGATATAGATGCATTAGATAAAATTAGTGAGATTATTAAGAGTAATGATGTTAAAGAATATGTTTCTTATAGTGCTAGTAATTTATCTATAATTGGTAATTATACTTATAGTGATGAATATCTTGATTTTTATAAGAGTGCTTATGGTGATGATGGCATAAAGGCTTTAACTAATTTAAAATATCAATATATTTCTATCTATATTTTAGATGATATTTCTTATAATAAGTATAAAGAATTAATTGGTTTAGATAAGGATAGCGTTATTTTACTTAATAAATTTAAAGGCGTAAGCTATGGTAATAATAAAAGAGTTAATTATGATATTCCAGTAATTAACAATGGTGATATTAATATTAAGATATGTAATTTTGATGATAATGATGAAGATGTGGATACTACTAAATATTGTAATAAGAAAATAGATAATATTTTTATTACTAATAAGTCTTTTGATTTGATTGAAGAGTTTTCTTATATGAGTGATTTTAAACTTATTGTTAATAAGAAGTTATATGATAATATATCTGATAGTGGTACTCATTATACACAGTATAATATTATAAGTGATAATACTGATAATATTGATAAATTAACAAAAGAATTAGATAAGTATGATAATGTTAATTATACTAATGTTAAAGAATCAATGAAACAAGCTAATAATATGATTCTTGTTGTCAAGATTCTTATGTATGGTTTTATAGGATTAATTACTTTAATAGGTGTTACTTCTGTATTTAATACTATTTCTACAAGTATGGCGCTTAGAAAAAGAGAGTTTGCTGTTCTTAGAAGTATAGGACTTACAAGAAAAGGATTTAATAAAATATTATTTTTTGAAAGTTTATTCTTCGGACTTAAATCTTTAATATATGCTATACCAGTGAGTCTTGGAGTAACTATCATCATACATTATGCTCTTGCAGATATGATGAGTATAAATAGTATTGTTATTCCTTGGAAGGCTATTATTATATCAATTGTTTCGGTATTTGTAATTGTACTTCTTACTATGATGTATAGTACAAGTAAGATAAAGAAACATAATATTATTGAACAAATTAGAGAAGAAAATATTTAATAAAAATACTTTCTTTTTCTTTTGATATGATATATAATTATGGTAGAGAGGAGTGAAAAATATGGCTAAATTTTGTCCTAATTGTGGAAGTGAAATGATTGATGAGGCCGCAATGTGTGTTAAATGTGGTACTATGGTAGGGGAAAACAATACTAATAAAAATAATGAAGAAAAACCTACTGCAAGTGGTGAAAAGAAAAAAGGATTACCTGCTTGGGCTATTGTTTTGATAGTTTTAGGTGGCTTAGGATTATTAGTTGTTATTGCTATTATAGTTTTTGCTGTTATCGGAATTAATGCTCTTAAGAAAGTAGACCCAAATGAAATAAAGGATAAACTTAATGATTACATAGAAGAAAATACTGATTCTACTTTATATGGTACTATAGGTGATACTTTAACAGATGGAAGTCTTAGTTTAACTTTAACTGGGGCTTATAAATATGATTCTATTGGAGAAGGCTACTTTGTTAATACACCTGCTGAAGGTAAAGAATACTTGGTATTATTCTTTGATATAGAAAATATTTCAACAGAAAGTGAATATGTTTCATATTATGATTTTGAGGGTTATGTTGATGATGTAGCTTGTGATATTACAGGTATACTTGGTGATATAGAAGGTATTAGTGATTTAGCAGCTGACTTAGCGCCTAGCAAAAAAGCGCAAGGATTTGTGGCATTCGAAGTTAATAAAAATTGGGAAAATTTTGAAATACATTATAAGGAATTTCTTGGTGATAGAACTTTAGTATTTAAAGTTAGTAATATAGAAGGTGCTTAAATGCATCTTTTTTTCTTTCTTTTTTTTATATAATAGTATATAATGTTATTAGGAGGATAAATTATGAATGTAACAGATATTGTTATTTTGATTGCCTTAGCACTAGGAGCAATTGGTGGATTTAAATCTGGAGTTATAAAAAAGACTGCTAATTTTGTTGGTATATTTATTATCATTATTTTGTCATTTTATTTAAAAAACTATTTATCGGTTATTATGTATGAAAATTTACCATTTATTAACTTTGGAGGTTTTATAAAAGGAATAGAGGCTATTAATATTTTGTTCTATGAAGTACTTGCTTTTGTTATTGTATATTCCTTGCTTTATTTAGTTTTTAAAGTGGTACTTATGTTAACTGGTTTAATAGAAAAAATACTTAAGGCTACAGTTATACTTAGTATTCCTTCAAAAATACTTGGTATATTTGTTGGTATAATAGAAATGTATGTTTATGTATTCTTAATTTTAGTAGTTATTACTTTACCAATTATAAATATTCCTTATGTTAGAGATTCTAAAATAGCTAATTTTATGTTAGATAAAACACCGATATTATCTAAGGTTTCAGAAGAAATGGTTGATACATATGATGGCGTTTACAAAATAGTAAAGGAAAAAGATAATAAGAATAATGAAGAATTAAATGATGAGGTAATTAAATTATTATTAGATAAAAAAGTTATTACTAAAGAGTCTTTAAGTAAACTTATTGATAGAAATAAAATTCATATTAAAGATGAAAGTATATTAGATTAGGAGGTTTGTTATGGGTTTAATACATTATGAAAATGATTTTTCTTCTTTAATTAAAGATAAAGCAGTTGCTGACTTTTATGCTACTTGGTGTGGTCCTTGTAAGATGTTTGGTCCAGTATTTGAGGATGTTTCTAAAGAAAATGAATTTAACTTTATTAAACTTGATGTTGATAAATATTCAGATGTTGCAAGGGAATATGGTGTTATGTCAATTCCAACGATTATATTATTTGAAAATGGTAAAGAAGTTAAGAGGTTTACTGGCTTTATGAACAAAGAAGAACTTGTCAAATTTTTGAAATAGTTTTGGAACTATTTCTTTTTTTTAATTCAAAACTATTGTTTTTTTTATAAAAATCTGCTATTATTAATTTATGATAGAAGAGAGGAGATAAGTAAATGGAAAAAGAAGATAAGAGAGGAATATTTTTTGGAGTAATTGGAGTACTTACTTTAATTGTTGCTATAATTGGTGCATCATTAGCATACTTTTCTATTAATGCTAAAAGTGAAGATAATGCTTTAACGGTTAAAGCTGCTACTGTAAAAATAGTTTATGAAGATGGTGACAAATTAAATGTAACTAATATTATACCTTCAGATCAAACTATAGCTCTTAGAACTTTCACTAGAACTGGTGATGATGATGGTCAAGGTGGTACATATAAAACTTGTATAGATGATAAGGGATTTACAACTTGTGGGTATTATGATTTTACTTTAACTAATGATGGACCTACTGAAATGGAAATTATTGCTAAAGTAATTCCTACAGCCTTAGTAAAAGAAGAAAAGAATGAGCAAGGTGAAGTTACTACTAAAGGTGAGATACCATTTAAACATTTAAAATTTGTTTTATACGATAGAACTGGTATTTCTGGAGAATTTGATAATGGTTCTAATATAGTTTATACTGGTACTATTCCATATAGTGAAGTTTCTGGAGAATATACAGAATTTAGTTTACTTGGTGCAACAGGTGATGAAACAATGAAAATAGCTGGAAATCATACTACAAAAAATCTTCGTTTATTTGTTTGGCTTGACGAAGCTGGTGCTGATAATGATGCTGAACAAGGTGCTACATTTAAGGGTACTGTTAATGTTGAAGTTAAAGGTGCTAAAACTATTACTGGTGAAGCTACTCAATAATAAAATTAAAAGCAATTTAAGTATTGCTTTTTTTTGATGTTTTTGGTATTATTATACTAGGAGATTGATGATATGAATAATAGTAAAAGTAGGACAGATATATTTTATTTTATTGTTTTGATTCTTACACTACTTATAATGATTGTCGGAGTAACTTTTACTTATTTTTCTTTGATTGCAAGTGAAAAAGAGGATAGCACAAAGATCAAAACTGGTACTTTGGCTATTAATTATATAGATGGTATTGCTATTGATACTTATGCACTTATGCCTATTAATGAGCCTAATTTAAGTACTAAGTATTCTGTATATAAAAAGAGTTTTTCTGTTAAGAGTACTGGCACTTTAGATCAAACACTTAATATATCTATGTTTGTAACTGATAATGATTTTGATGATAAGGCACTTAGTTATGCTTTGTATGATAGTACGGGTTATAAAATATCTAAAAATAGTATTCCTAAAACTGGTGATATATTAATTGGTTCTAATATTTATTTGAAGAGTAATGAGAAAAAAACATTTACTGTTTTAATATGGCTCCAAGAAAATAATAAAAATCAAGATTATGAGATGGGTAATACTTTTAAGGGCGGATTTAATATAGATGCTAGTCAAATAAAATACCAATAATGACTAGTTTTTTTCTTTTAATTATATTATAATTGTTATGGAGGCTACTTATATGAATGGAAAAAGAATAAAAGTTAATGATTTTAAATTTAAATATGGACAAGAGACTATATTTATTAATGTATTTGGAGCTTTTAAATATAAGAAAAATAACAATAAGTATGTTATTTATAGTTATGATAATAGTAAATTATATTATGGTTCTTTATTTATAAGAGATAATGAACTTGTTATAATGCTATCTAAAAATGATGGTGAGAATTTAATCAATAAGTTTTTAGATGATATTTTGACTGGTAATAGCGATAGTGATTTTGAAGTTATTTCACTTGATAAAATAATTAGTGCTCAAATAATTGATGAAGGTGTTATTAACAAAAAAATTGATATCAATAAACTTGATGAATTAACTATACCGAAGAAGAAGGCTTCAGAAGTAGTTAATGAAAATAAAAAGAAAAAAAGAATATCAATATCTGGAATATTTTTTGCATTATTTATAGTTGTTGTAGTGGCTTTCTTCTTTTTTAATCCAGAAGTTATTGTGGGAAAAGATAAGAACTATGTTTGTGATAGAGAATATAATCATAATGTTTTATATGTTTTTGTTAAAGAGGAAGTTAAACTTACTTTCAGTGGTAAAGGTAAAATTAAAAACTCAGTTGTAACTAATAATTATATCTTTAATAGCGATAGTAGGTATAATAAGTTTAAAAACAATGGTGAATTTTATAAATATATGAATGAAGGGGATACTTATAAGTTTATTGATGAAGAAAAGACTTATAGAGTTATGTCTAATATTAAAGATTTGAGAGAGTATTTTTCCTCTGAAGATGAAGATTCAATATTAGAATATTATAATGAAAAAAACTACAAATGTAAAAAAATAGAAAAAGAGTGATAGATATGAATTTTTATTTATTATATGGAACTGACACCTCTATTATTGGTAGGGAAATTGATATTATTAAAGAAAAATTATCTATTTCAGATAATGATGTTATTTATTATAATATAGAAGATATTCAGAATGTTGTAGATGAAGCACTTACTATTTCTATGTTTTCTGCTAATAAACTTATTGTTATTGATAGTACTATTTATTTATCACAAAAGAAAGATATTGAAAATATTAATTTACTTGAGAATTATTTTAATAACTATAATTCTAATAGTTATTTAGTATTTGTATCTAATAGTGATACTATTGACTCTAGAAAGAAATTGGTAAAGTTTATTAATAGTAATGGTACTACAAAAAAGGTAGAGGCTAATAATGAATATTTAAGTGATTATGTTAATGATTATTTAAAGAAAAAGAATTATAAAATGAGTAGCATGGATATTAATATTTTTATTAATAGAGTTGGTAATAATATTGATAATATTAAAAATGAGCTTGATAAACTTATGTTATATAAAATAAATGATAAGGTTATTAATAATAGTGATATTATGCTTCTTACAGAAGAGAATACTGATAATAGTGTTTATGATTTAGTTAGTGCACTATTAAAGAATAATAATAGTAAGGCTATTAAACTATATAAAAATTTTGTTATGAATGGTATAGATCTTAATCAGATAATTGCTATTATTGCTAGTCAAATAAGATTATTGTTTCAAGTTAAAAGACTTTATAATAGTGGTAAATCTAATGATGAGATAGCTAAAATATTGGAGTTTAAAAGTGTATATAGAGTTAAGTATTTGCTTAGTGATAGTTATTATTATAGCGAGGATACTTTGATTAAGTATTTGTCTAAACTATCTAATATTGATAGGGATATTAAAATTAATAATATTGATGGCAATATACTATTAGAACTTTTTATTGCAGGTAAAGATTATTAAAAAAAGTATGCTGCTTGTTACATACTTTTTTTTATGTTTGATAAGATATTTTGTTTTTCTTCTTCATTTGAATTATTCCATAGTAATTCAAATAATACTCCAAGGCCTATTAAAGGATCATCTTCGTGTGAGGATATAGAGTCTTCGATGGAATTTTTTATATCATCAATACTAGAATCTTTAAAGTTACTGATGATATATTTTCTTATATCTATATTATTCATTTTATCACCATTAATATAATGGTATAATATTTGATGTTTTATTCATTGTAATTTAAATATTACTATGTTATTATATTGGTGGTGATGTTATGTCTATATATATTCATATTCCTTTTTGTAATAGTATTTGTACATATTGTGATTTTTGTAAAATATTTTATAATAAGAAATATATTAATGATTATTTAAATAATTTAGAACAAGAAATTAAAGTGAGATATAAAAGTGAAATTGTTAATACTATTTTTATTGGTGGTGGTACTCCTTCTAGTCTTGATGATAATGAATTAATTAGATTAATGAATATTATTAAGATATTTAATCTTAGTGATAATTATGAATATACTACTGAATGTAATGTTGAATCTATTACTGAAAATAAACTTAAAATACTTAAAGATAATGGAGTAAATAGAATTAGTATTGGTGTAGAGTCTTTTGATAAAAATATTATTAAGTTATTGGGAAGGAATCATACTAAGATTGATGTATATAATAAGATTAAATTAGTTAAAAAATACTTTGATAATATTAATATTGATTTAATATATGCTGCATATGATAATATGGATATTTTAAAAAATGATCTTGAATGTTTTTTAGAACTTGGTATTAGTCATATTTCTACTTATAGTTTAATGATTGAAGATAATACTATACTAAAAATTAATGGAATGAAAAATATTTCTGAAGATATTGATTATGATATGTATAAGTATATAGAGGATGCTCTTGAGAAGAATAATTATATTCATTATGAGATTAGTAATTACGCTAAGAATGGATATCAATCTAAACATAATTTGGTATATTGGAATAATGAAGAATACTATGGTTTTGGGTTATCTAGTACTAGTTATATAAATAATAAGAGAATAACTAATACTAAGAATTTAAGAAAATATTTAAATGGTGAATATTTAGATACTTCTGTTTATGAAGATAAGGATATTAGGATGGAAAATGAAATTATGCTTGGACTTAGAAAGTTTGATGGTATAGATTTAGACAGATTTAAAGAAAAGTTTAATGTATCTTTAGAAGATATATATAATATTGATAATTTAGTTAGAAATGGATATTTGATAAGAGATAATAATTGTATTAAAATTGATAAGAAGTATATGTATATATCTAATGAAATTATTGTTAGGATACTTGAATAAAGTATTCTTTTGTGATAGAATATTAATTCATGAAAAGGAGGGTTTATTATGGAAAATAAAGATGATATTTTAAAAGGGTTATATGGTATAAAAGAAGAACTTTCTAAAGAAATATTTGAGTTAGAAAATAAATTATATTTAACTAGATGTTCTTTAGATGATATTAATGATGAAATATGTAAAGTTGGTGGTCATAGTTTTGCTGGGTGGAAACAAGTTATTAATCCTAATTGGATTAATGATGAAAATGGTAATAAAGTATATTGTTATAAGAGAGTATGCAGTATTTGTGGTAGAGAAGAAATTGCTTTTGATATAAATGATACAAAGATACTTAGTAAAAAAAAATAATAGTTCAATATTTATTTGGACTTTTTCTTTACTTATTTACTTAAATATTTTATAATTATTATGTGAGGTAGATGTTATGGAAAAATTTATAAAGTTTATTACTAATGAGAAATTTTATTTACCAATTGTTTATATAGTTGTTGGCCTTATATTATATTTGGTAATAGAAAAAGTTATTAATAGAATATCTAAGGGACATATTGGTAATAGTGGTAAAGATAAGAGAAAGGACACTATTATTAATTTAGGAAGAAGTATATTTAAATATTTAATACTTATATTTATAGTTCTTGGAATACTTAAAATATATGGTATTGATACTACAAGTATTATTGCTTCTTTAGGTGTATTTGCTGCGGTTATTGGCCTTGCTTTTCAAGATATTATTAAGGATTTATTAGCGGGAGTAGCAATACTATTTGATAATAAATATGCTGTTGGTGATACTGTATCAATTAATGGATTTCAAGGTACTGTAATTGAGTTTGGACTTAGAACTACTAAAATTAAGGCTTTTACAGGAGAAGTTAAATCTATTGGTAATTCTTCTTTTAGTGAGGTTATTAATTATAATTTGTCTAATTGTGATATTTTTCTTAAACTTAATGTTGCTTATAATACTGATATTGATAAATTAGAGAAGGTTTTGGAAAGTATGAGAGAAGATATTCTTAAAATTGAAAATGTTAAAGATTATAAACTACTAGGAGTAGATGAATTAGGGGATTCTAGCATTGTATATGCAGTTGATATTACTTGTAAGGCTATGACTAATTATGCAATTAAAAGAGAAGTATTAAAAATGATAAAGAAGAAATTTGATAGGGAGGGAATTAATATTCCATATACTACAGTGGATGTTAATATTAGAAAATAAATATGGATAAAGTTAGTTATTTTAATAAAGAATATAGTTATATTAAAGATAAAAAAAAGAGAGATGACTTAAAGTATTTAGTTAGTGAACTACCTGATTACTTTTTTGAAATACCGGCTTCAAGTACTGGTAAATATCATCCAGAGTTTGCTGGTACTAAGAATGGACTAGTTAAACATACTAAAGTTGCTGTTCGTATAGCCAAGGAACTTTTAGATAATCCTGGAATTAATAGTTTTTCGCAAAATGAAAAAGATATTATTTTGATGGCTCTTACTCTTCATGATGGATTAAAAAAAGGTAATCCTGAAGAAAAATATACGAGATTTGATCATCCTTTACTAGCGGCTTCTTTTGTTAAGAAACATAAGGATAAATTATCTTTAAGCGATGAGGAACTTAACTTAATGACTAGGGTAATATCTTCGCATATGGGAATTTGGAACAAGGATTTTAATGATAATGAAGTATTACCAGTTCCTAAAGATAAGTATGAAAGATTTGTTCATTTATGTGATTATTTATCAAGTAAAAAGTTTCTTAATGTAGATTTTGATGGTATTGATATTAAGTATTGACTTCTAATGAGGAGTCTTTTTTCATACTATTTATTAGTGATATTATGAAAATGAGATACTTGTTTATTCCAATGATTATTATATCTTTAATGTTATGGATAATTGATATAGATAAAGATGTTTTGGTTAATAAGGAAATTATTAACGATAATATAGAAATTAATTATCCGTATTTTAATGATAATAAAATAGATAATTTTATTAATGAATATTTAGATAGATATAAAGATAAAAATGGTATTATTGATTATGATTATGATAATAATGATAATAAATATTATGTTGTATTTTATAAATATTTTTTTGATAGTAATATCTATAGTTATGATTTAGATTCTTTTATGATTGATTTGGATAGTAGTACCATAAGTATGGTATATACGGAGGTGTTTAATTATGATATTATTACTAATAAAAAAATAAATAGTAGTGATAAATTAATTGCTCTTACTTTTGATGATGGACCTAATTATAATACTGGTAAAGTACTTGATGTACTTGCTAAATATAATGTTAAGGCTACTTTCTTTGTACTTGGCAGTAAGGCAAAAGATAATAAAAAAATATTGAAAAGAGAATATGATAGTGGAATGGAAATAGGCAATCATACGTTTAATATTTGCTATTAACTAAATATAAAGAAAATGTTATTAAAGATGAAATAGATAAAACTTCTTCGGTTATATTTGAAGTTACTGGTAGATATCCTAAATTATTAAGACCTAGTTATGGTGTCTATAATAATATAGTAAAAAAAATAGGTAATATGCCTATTATTATATGGGATATAGATACTTTAGATTGGAAATATCATAATTCTAAAAGAATTGCCAGTAGGGTAATTAACAAAGTCAAGGATGGGGATATTATTTTAATGCATGACATATATAGTGCTACTGCAAATAGTTTAAATATTATTATTCCTGAGCTTCAGAATAGGGGATATACTTTTGTTACTATACCTGAATTATTTTATTATAAAGAAATTACTTTAGAAAAAGGAATGGTATATGGTTATGCTAGATAATTAACATAAGTTATCTGGAATTAACTTACTTATATATTTTAATATACTATTTTTAGTATATTTTTTTGGATTTTTAATGTATTCTAGACAAATACTTATAACACCATTTGCATAAAAAATAGTAATTATTTCTGATGGTATTTCTTCATTATATAATGAGTGATTTTTAATATTTTCGGCAATATTTTTTAAAATAGTATCGTGAAATATATTGCTAGCAATGTTATTATTATTGTTACTTTTTTTCAAGGACATGAAATAATGAAAATAGTAGGTCATACTTATCATTAAAATTATTATAGAATGTTGATCTATTAATATGTGCTTCTTTACATATATCCGATACTTTTATTTCTTCAAATGATTTGTTTTTCATAGTTATTAATAACCCTTTATAAAGATTATTTTTTGTTTTAATTATTCTTTGATCTAAAATATACCACCTAATTATAGTATATTATATTGAATATTTAACAAATGTAAAGAGTTTTAAAGTTTTCCTTTACAAAGAAATTGTTTTGTTATATAATTATATTGGCTTTTTGTAAGGAAGTGATATTATGGCTTATATCAGTAATGAAATTATTAATGAAATAAGGAATAAGACTGATATAGTAGAGGTGGTATCAAGATATGTTAATCTTACAAAGACTGGTAAAAACTATATTGGGGTGTGTCCTTTTCATGATGATCATTCTCCTAGTATGAGCGTTAGCCCTGAAAAGCAAATATATACTTGTTTTTCATGTGGCGCTTCAGGCAATGTATTTACTTTTGTGTCAGATTTTGAAAAAATATCTTTTTCTGAGGCAGTTAAATTACTTGGAGAAAAAGTTGGTATTAATGTATCAAATGATATAAAAGTTAATACTAAGAGAGATGAATATTTTGATATATATGATTTGGCTAGTAAGTTTTATCAAAATAGTCTTAATAGTAGTTTGGGTAAGAATGCTATAGAATATTTAGAAAATAGGCATCTTGATAAAGAAACTATTAAGAAATTTGGTATAGGTCTTTCTATTCAAAAGGTATCACTTACTAAATATCTTACTAATAAAAAATATTCTTTAGATAAACTTATTGATATAGGTCTTACTAATGATAATGGTAATGATATATTTGTAAGTAGAATTATGTTTCCTATATGGGATTTAAGTGGTAATGTTGTTGCTTTTTCTGGTAGAATATATAATACCAAAGATAATTCTAAGTATATAAATACTAAAGAGACTGATAACTTTAAAAAAGGTAAAATATTATATAACTATCATATAGCTAAAGAATATTTAAAGAAAAAAGATACTGTTATTATAATGGAAGGACAAATGGATGTTATTAGGGCTAGTACTGTCGGTATTAATAATTGTATAGCTACAATGGGTACTGCACTTACTAAGGATCATAAAATGGTGCTTAAGAATATGGCAAAAAATATCATTTTATGTTTTGATGGTGATGCCGCTGGTGAAAAGGCTACACTTAGTGCTATAGAACTACTAGAGGATACTGGGGTTAATATTAAAATAGTTAGACTTCCTAATAATATGGATCCTGATGAGTATATTCTAAAAGAAGGTAAAGATAGTTTCTTATATCAAATTAAGTCTGCTATGACTTTAATTGATTATAAGATGGAAATATTAAAAAAAGATAAAGATTTTAGTAATATAAAAGAAATATCTTCTTATATTAATATAATGTTAAAAGAATTAGTTAATGAAAAAGATGATATTGTTGTAGAACTTAATTTGAAGAAATTATCTGATAATTTTAATATTGATTATAATACTATTAAAGAAAAATATGATAGTATAAAAAAAAGTAACAATAATAATAAGATGATTGTTAAAGAAGAAAAAACTAAAAATGTTTATGATAAATATGGAATGGCAGAAAATTATTTAATTTATTATATGTTTAAAGATAATATGGTTATTAATATGGTTGAAAATAAGGTTGGATACTTTCCAACAAAAAATATTAGAGAATTATCTAATGAAATTATTTACTATTTTCATAAATATGGTATAATAAATGTCGCTGATTTTATTAGTTATATATCTGATAAAGAAGAAATACTTAAGACTTTAAAAGATATTTTTGCTATGAATATCAAAGATGACTTTCAAGAAAGAGAAATTGAAGATTATATTTTTGTTGTAAATGAGTATCATAAAGAAGTGAAGATAAATGATTTAAACAAAAAATTAAAAGAAGAGAAAGATCCTTTGAAGCAAGCAAAAATAATTGAAGAGATAATGAAGTTAAGGGGAGTGAATAAAAATGGTACCAGAAATTAAAGATTTTGAGCAAAGAAAAGAAGCACTAATTAAAAAAGGTAAAGAACTTGGTTTTATTACTTATGAAGAGATTGCCGAAGAATTAAAAGGTCTTGATGTAAGTAGTGATTTACTAGATGAACTATATAATGCTTTTATGGAAAATGATATAAGTGTTATATCTGAAACTGATCTAGATGATGATTCTGGTGAAGAAGATACTGGGGGTAATTTAGAGGATATTCTTAAGGATAATACAATAGCTAAAGAACTTACTATTAATGATCCAGTTAGAATGTATTTAAAAGAAATAGGTAAGATAAGTCTACTATCACTTGATGAAGAAACTGAGTTATCTAAGAGAATTGCTGAAGGTGATGAAACTGCAAAAAATAGACTTGCTGAATCTAACTTAAGACTTGTTGTTTCTATAGCTAAGAGATATGTTGGTAGAGGAATGTTATTTCTTGATTTAATTCAAGAGGGTAATATAGGACTTATGAAAGCAGTTGAAAAGTTTGATGCTGAAAAAGGATATAAATTTAGTACTTATGCTACTTGGTGGATTAGACAAGCTATAACTAGAGCTATTGCTGATCAAGCTAGAACTATTAGAGTGCCAGTACATATGGTAGAAACTATTAATAAATTATCTAGATATCAAAGACAACTTACTCTTGAACTTAATAGAGAGCCTACTGATGAAGAACTTGCTAAGAAAATGGGTATGTCTCCAGATAAGGTAAGAGAAGTTATTAAAATAGCACAAGATCCAGTATCTTTAGAGACTCCTATTGGTGAAGAGGAAGATTCTCATTTAGGAGACTTTGTACCTGATGAAAGTAATATGTCTCCGGAGGACTTTACAATACATGAAATGTTGAAAGAGGAAATTGGCGATGTACTTCTTACTTTAACTGAAAGAGAAGAACAAGTACTTAGACTTAGATTTGGTTTAGATGATGGTTCTCCTAAAACACTTGAGGAAGTTGGTCAAATGTTTGGCGTTACAAGAGAAAGAATTAGACAAATTGAAGCAAAAGCATTAAGAAAATTAAGACATCCTTCAAGAAGTAGAAAGTTAAAGGACTTCTTAAATGAATAAGTTATCTAAAAGACTAGAAGTAGTTGCTAGTTTTGTAAATGATAATTCTAAAGTAATTGATATAGGCTGTGATCACGGCCTTTTATCTATTTATTTAGTAAATAAATATAAAAATGTTAAAGTAATTGCTAGTGATATTAATGAAAATGCTCTTAGTAGTGCTGTTACTAATATAAAAAAAGAAAAACTAGAGAATAGAATAGAAACTAGACTTGGCAGTGGGCTTGATGTAGTAAAAGCTGGTGAAATTGATACTATTGTAATATCGGGCATGGGAGCAAATACAATAGTAGGCATCTTAAAATATAGTACTTCTAAATTAAGTAATGTTAATAATATTATTATTCAAAGTAATACTGATTTATATTTTCTTAGAAAGAATATTACTAGTCTGGGTTATTATATTGAAGATGAAATTTTAGTAGAAGATAAGAATATTATATATACTGTTATTAAGTTTAATAAAGGTAAGAGAAGATATAATTATAAAGAATTATATTTAGGACCGGTACTTACTACTAAGAATGATGATTTATTTAAAAAGAAATGCAATAAAGAATTAACTACTTTAAAACTAATTCTTAAAAATATTAATAGTGGTCATTATTTATATAGGTTAAAAATTAAAAGAAATATAAAGATATTAGAAGATGTTTTAAAGCATTAATAATATCTTTTTTTAGTATGCATATTTTGCTTCTATATGATAGATATGGTTGATATATTTATTTGAGACAATATTATTGGCTCAAATAAACACTTTAGTACATTAGAACTAAAGTGAAAAATGAGAAAAATAAGAAATAAATATTTACTAATTTCATATAATATGGTAATATATTATTGGCTTTTCAAAAAATATACACAAATATTGATTTAATTATTCGAGTGCCTAATATAAGGTGGATATTAAAGAAGAGATATTTGGAAGAAAAAACGAAAGGAGATATGATAATTATGACAGTAGTATCTATGAGCTATTTGTTAGAAGCAGGGGTTCACTTTGGTCACCAAACTAAAAGATGGAATCCTAAAATGAAAGAGTATATATTTAACTCTAGAGATGATATTTATATCATTGACTTACAAAAGACAGTAGAAAAAATGGAAGAAGCTTATGCTGCTTTAAATAAGATTGCTGCTGATGGTGGAAAAGTACTTTATGTTGGTACTAAGAAACAAGCACAAGAAGTATGTAAAGAAGAAGCTGAAAGAAGTAATATGTACTATGTTACTGAGAGATGGTTAGGAGGTACTTTGACTAATTTTAAAACTATTAGAAGAAGAATTAATCGTCTTGAGGAAATTGAAAAGATGGAAAAAGATGGTACATTTGAAAAACTTCCTAAGAAAGAAGTAGTAGGACTTAAGAAGGAATATGAAAAGTTAAACAAGAACTTATGTGGTATTAGAAAATGACTAAGTTACCTGAAGCTGTTATTATTGTTGATTCTACTAAAGAATATAATGCAATAAGAGAGGCTAGAAAACTTGGTATACCAGTATTTGGTCTTATTGATACTAATTGTGATCCTGATGATGTCGATTATGTATTGCCTGCTAACGATGATGCTGTTAGAAGTATTAAGGTTGTACTTGGTGCTTTAACTAATGCTATTATTGAAGCTAATGGTGGTACACTTGTTGATTATGTAAGTGAAGATGATAAAAAAGTTTCTAAAGAAAAAACTCCGAATAAGAAGGAGAAAAAAGAAGCAAAAGAAACTGAAGAAGTTAAAGATACAAAGCCAGTTAAACAAGAAGTTAAAAATGAAAAGCCAGAATTAGACTTAAATATTTTAACTGTTGCTGAACTTAGAGACCTTGCTAAGAAAAAAGAAGTTAAAGGTTATTCTAAGATGAAAAAAGAAGAATTAATTGAAAATTTAAAATAAGGAGGAATACTATGATTACTGCAAATATGGTAAAAGAGCTTAGGGAACAAACTGGAGCAGGTATGCTTGATTGTAAGAAGGCTCTTACTGAAACAAATGGTAATATGGAAGAAGCTGTTACTTGGCTTAGAGAAAAAGGTATCAGTAAAGCTGCTAAAAAACAAACTAGAATAGCTGCTGAAGGACTTGCTCTTGCTAAAGTTGAAGGTAATAAGGCTGTTATAGTAGAAGTTAACTCTGAAACTGACTTCGTTGCTAAAAATCCAGAATTTACTGGTTTAGTTAATGATATTGCTACTGCTATTTTGGGTAGTAATGTTAGTACAGTAGAAGAGGCTAATAAATTAGAAGTTAATGGTACTTCTATTGAAAATATGATAGTAGAGAAAACTGCTACTATTGGTGAGAAATTATCTTTTAGAAGATTTGAATTAGTTGAAAAGCAAGATAATCAAGTATTTGGTACTTATTCTCATATGGGTGGTAAAATAGTAACACTTGCTGTACTTGAAGGAACTGATGCTGAAGTTGCTAAAGATGTAGCTATGCAAATTGCCGCTATGAGACCACTATATTTAGATAAAGATTCTGTTCCTAGTGAAAGAGTAGAGAAAGAAAGAGCTATTCTTACAGAACAAGCTGAAAACGAAGGATTAGATGCTAATAAACTTCCTATGATTGTTAATGGTAGACTTAATAAATTCTATGAAGAAGTTTGTTTATTAGATCAAGGTTTTGTTAAAGAAAATAAGATGAAAGTATCTAAATATGTTGAAAGTAAAGGTATGAAGGTATTATCTTTCGTAAGATATGAAGTTGGCGAAGGTATGGAAAAAAGAGAGGAAAACTTTGCTGACGAAGTAGCTAAACAAATTAATGGTTAAGAATTCTAGAAATAGAGTTCTTTTTTGTATAAAAAAAATATCTCTTTGTGAGATATCTTTTATTGTACTTCTTTTCCACACTTTTCACAGAATTTTGTTCCTGCTTTAAGTTTACAACCACAACCTAGACAATATTTTTCTGGTTCATTACTTGTAGATTCTTTAGTATCACCAATTGGACCATTAGGACTAACTTGTACTGATGGATCAAAAGTATATTTGCCTGAAAATCCTAATATCATTGTTATTATTGGGGCAACTAGTGCACCAGCTACACCATATCCTACTGGTTGCTGTTTCATTTTTTTTGCTATATTGTAGAAAACAAAGAAGTTAACAGCCATACCTGCTAAATTACAGATGTAGTTCAAACCATCAATTTTAGCTATAGTGCATATTGTTCCTGATATTGCAATTAAGAAATACCACCAATTTAAACCTGCTATTTGAATTAATACAAATACATTATAAAATGGTATTATTGCTTTCCAACCATCTTCGCCAGCCTTTTTAAATAATTTTGCAAGGGCAATTACATAAACGACATAGAAAGCAATTGCAATTATTCCAAAAAAGACTATTAAGCCAATTGAAGTTGTTGCTAAAACGCCAAATGCATCATCCATTTTATTCACTCCTCTCTATTAATAATATACCAAATTATTGTGAATATTTCAATATAAATAGAAATTTTTATTAATTATAATTTTTGTAATTATTAAGTAGCAAAAAAATATTTATATTTTTCTTTGTAATTTATACTGAGATGCTTGAATATTCTTTAATAGGTGAGACTACTATGTTTGATAAAGGTATACATAAAAGAATTAAAATAGTACTTTTGATAGTGATATTTGTATTTTTACTTGTTATTGGTAAAGTATTTTACATTGAGGTTATTGAATATAGAAAACTTAATACTTTGGCTAGTGGACTATGGAGTAGAAATCTACCTATTGAGGCTGATAGGGGTAAAATATATACTGTTGATGGAGAGGTTGTAGCAGGTAATCTTACTACTACTTCTTTGGTATTTATTCCAAATCAAATTAAAGATAAGGATTTAGTAGCTACGAAAATAAGTGAAATACTTGGAGTGGATAAAAGTGTTATTGAAGAACATTTATATAAAAAGTCAATGATGGAAAGGGTACATCCTGAAGGAAGAAGACTATCTTATGATATTGCGGATAAGATAGCTGCGCTTAACTTTGAGGGAGTATATTTACTTAAGGAATCTAAGAGATATTATCCTCATGATGAAATGCTATCACATGTACTTGGTTATGTTGGTATTGATAATCAAGGCCTTAGTGGACTTGAACTTGAATATGATAAAATACTTACTGGGGAGTATGGTTCTATTCAGTATTTTTCTGACGCAAAAGGGAATAATTTAGATAGAAATTCGGTATATGTTGAACCAGAGGATGGTCTTGATATATATTTGACTGTTAATTATAAGATTCAGTCTTCTATTGAGAGAGAACTTGATAATATTGTAACTAAATATAACCCAGAAGGGGCTTGGGCTTTGGCGATGGATCCTAATACTGGTGAGATACTAGGAATGAGTTCGAGACCTAATTTTAATCCTAATAAATATCAGGATTATAGTGTGGAAACTATTAATAGAAATATGGCTATATGGGCTAGTTATGAACCTGGTAGTACATTTAAAATATTGACACTTAGTGCGGCTGTTAATGAAGGGAAGGTTGATTTAGTTAAGGATACTTTCTTTGATGGTGGTTCTGTTAATGTTGATGGAGCAAGAATTAAGTGTTGGAAACATGGAGGACATGGGTCACAAACTTTTCTAGAGGTTGTTCAAAATTCTTGTAATCCTGGATTTGTTGAACTTGGTAATAGACTTGGTAAAGAAAAATTATTTGATTATATTTATAAGTTTGGATATGGTAAGAAAACTGGTATTGATTTGAATGGAGAGAGTACGGGTATCTTATTTAATTTATCTAAAGTTGGTCCTGTAGAACTTGCTACGACAGCATTTGGACAAGGGGTTAGTGTTACTGCTCTTCAACAAGTTACAGCAGTAGTGCAGCAATTAATGGTGGTACTTTGTATAAACCATATATAGTTAAAAAGTAGTGGAACATGAAACTGGACAAATTGTTAATGAGATTAAACCTACTGCTGTTAGAGAGAATATTGTTACTAAGGATACTAGTGAAAAGGTAAGAATGACTTTAGAGTCAGTTGTTTCTTTAGGTACTGGTCGTAATGCTTATATAGATGGTTATAGGGTGGGAGGTAAAACAGGTACTGCTCAAAAGGTTAATAATGGTGTATATATGTCTGGAAATTATATAGTTTCTTTTATTGGTTTTTTACCTGCGAATGATCCTAAGATTGTGGTATATCTGGCTATTGATAATCCAAAAGGAGTTACACAGTATGGTGGTACATTAGTGCTCCTATTGTTAAGAATATTATGGAGGATGCAATAGTGGCTTTAAATATTGAAAAGCAAGATGGTGGTACAGAAAAGAAATATCAATGGTATGATAAAAAATATTATGATGTAGAGAATGTTATTGGATTATCTAAGAAAGAAGTACTTCTAAACTTAAAGATTTTGTAATAGAATATAGTGGTAGTGGGGATAATGTTATTAATCAGTCTCCAGAAGGTGGTACTAGATTAATAGAGGGTTCTAGTATTAGATTATATTTGGGATAATTTGCATTAAATAATGACTTTTCTTTAGAAATTTGGTACAATAGTAACGTGTAATGTTATTGATGAAGGGAGTTATTTATGGAAATAGCTAGACTAAAAGAAGAACTTATTCAGCAAAGAAAATCTAAGTTTAAGGGGAATATATATCATTATTCTCAGGTTAATTTTGCTTATAATTCAAATAAAATTGAAGGTGGAAGATTAAGTGAAGATGAAACTGAAGAAATTTTTGAGACTGATTCATTTATTCCCAAAAGTGATGAAACAATTAAATTAGATGATTTGATAGAAATGAAAAATCATTTTAGATTATTTGATTATACTTTGGATACTTTGAATGATGATTTATCTAAAGAAATGATAATAAATATGAATAAAATATTAAAACGTAATACTACTGATGAAGAAAATCCAAGATATAATGTAGGTGGTTTTAAAATAATACCTAATAAAATTGGATTAATAAATGTTATTGATACATCTGCTCCTGAAGATGTGGAAAAAGATATTGGTAATTTATTATTAGAATATAAAAAAATAAAGAATGTTACTATAGAAGATATTATAGATTTTCATTATAAGTTTGAACTTATTCATCCCTTTGGCGATGGCAATGGCAGAGTAGGACGTATGATTATGTTTAGAGAATGTTTGAGAAATAATATAATGCCATTTATAGTACTTGATAATGATAAACCATTTTATATGAGAGGACTTAAAAACTATAAAAATGATAAATTGTTTTTGATAGATACTATTAAACATGAACAAGATTTATATGAAGATATAGTAAATGAAATGTTAGACTTTTATTTAAATGGTAAGTAGTGATACTTATCTTTTTATATATAGTAATGAAAATTAAAAGATGATACTTCTAAAAATATGGATTTTGTAATAGAATATAGTGATACTAATAAATATTTGGGATAATTTGCATTTTTAACTTAATTATGATATAATATCCAGCAATTAATGGGGGTTATTATGGAAATAATTAATATGACTAGTGAAGATATTGGTAATTTAAAAAAATTATCACTTGACTTTTTTAATGCAAAGGGAGATTTGTTACTTTTTAGATATAATAATGTACTTAGATTATTAAAAACACTTGATGATTTTACTGAAGATGATTTTCAAAAACATTTTAATGCAGTTAGTTTACTAAATAAATATAGAGATTATCTTCCTAGTGATTTTGTTATACCTGATTTCTTAGTTAAAGTGGATGATATTATTAAGTTTTTTGCTATTAATTATGTTTATGGTAATAACCTTAGTGTGGTTTTAAAAGATGATAATGTTTCTTTAGAAAGAAAGAAAAACTATTTAAAAAGAATAGGCACTATACTTAGACAAATGGAGAATATTAGAAAAAATACGGAGTTAAAAAATTTTTATTTAGCGGATATTCATGAAGATAACTTTATTGTGGATAAGGCAGGGTTCTTCGTACTATTGATTTGGATGGTGGTAAGTTTAGTGAAGATAGTAATCCTGTAGTTAAATATTTAAGTCCTGTTTCTTTATTTGCAAAGTGTAATACTCCTAAATATAAGATTGATATGAGTAATCCTTATTTTGCTTCTTATATAGTAGATGAAAATACGGATATTTATTGTTATAGTATTGTTATCTTAAATTACTTATACAATGGTAAGATAAATGGTATTAGTATGAATGAATTTTATGATTTTCTTACTAGAATGAGTGATATTGGTATTGATAAAGAATTAATTGGATGTTTTGAAAGATTATTTGATGATAGAGATAATATTAATCCTTGTGATTATATTGATACTTTAACTCCTATCCAAATAAAAAAATTAAGAATTAAATAGTTTACATATTGATGTAAAGTAATAAAAAGATACTATTTATTTAAAAATATGTATGGTATAATAGAAGTGATATTAGAAATGGAGTGATAGAATGCTAACTTTAACGAAGTCATTATTTGCTTTAATGCTTGGTTTTATTAGTTCGACAATATTTGGACTTATAGCTATTCCTTTTTTGAAGAAATTAAAAGCAGGACAAAATATTAATATTTATGTTGAGGCTCATAGAAGTAAGGCCGGGACTCCTACTATGGGAGGACTTATATTTATAATTCCTACTATTGCAATAACTGTATTTTTACTTTTGACAGGAAAGATAGAATACTCGGTTAATTTAATGATTGTACTGTTTGTTTTCTTCTCGTATGCTTTAATAGGTTTCTTGGACGATTTTATTAGTCTTAGAAGAAAATCTAATAAAGGACTTACACAATTTCAGAAGCTATTACTTCAACTTATTGTAGCATTAGTCTTTTATGTATTATTTAGACAATTTACTTCAGGTGATTCTTATCTTAGAATATCTGCTTTAGGTATTGATTGGAATCTAGGTTGGTTCTATGGAGTATTTATATTATTCTTACTAGTAGGATCTTCTAATGCGGTTAATTTAACTGATGGATTAGATGGACTTGCTGGTGGGTTATCTGCAATATCATTTTTGGCTTTTGGTCTTATAGCAATGGGTAGTTGGTGGATTGAAGGCAATTCTGATATGGGTATTTTCTGTTTTATTTTGGTAGGTAGTATTATGGGATTTCTTGTATATAATAGTAATCCTGCTAAAGTATTTATGGGAGATACTGGTAGTTTGACTTTGGGGGCTACAATGGCTACGATAGCTATTCTTACTTCACATGAATTATCCTTGGTATTAATTGGTGGTGTATTCGTTATTGAAACTTTAACTGTTATTATACAAATAACTTCTGTAGTACTATTAAAAAGAAAAGTGTTTTTAATGACTCCTATCCATCATCATTTTGAAAGATTGGGATGGAAAGAGAATGATATTGTTAAATTATTCTGGATAGTTGGATTTATTCTTTGTATGTTAGCTTTAATATATGGAGTATGGTTATAATAAGAGTGTATTTTAATAATGCATTCTTTTTATGTTCACTGTAAGTCTTTAGTCTTACAGTGTTATTTTGAGCCAATATGTTATATTGTCTCAAAATAATATATCTACATATCTATTATATATAAGCCATGGGTATATATTTAGTGTAAATTGTTTTCTAAGTATATATACTATGCTTATATATGATAGGTATCTTGGATACATTTAATTAAGACAAGTATACTTGGCTTAATTAAACACTAATAAGACTTGGGATAAGGCTTATAGTGAATATAAAAAAAGTATAACATATAGTTATTTTTTTAGTTATGATAATTGCTTATATTTAGTAGTATACCCATACTGGTTAAGCTTATTAGGAGACTACTACCACCATAAGATAAGAAGGGGAGAGTAACTCCTGTTACGGGAATTAATCCTACTACTACCATAAGATTTAGCATTGTTTGAAAGGCTAAACCAAAGGTTATACCAAAGGCTAGATATTTACCAAATTTATCTTCACAGTTCATAGCTATTTTAAATCCAGAATAGATTATAGTTATGAATAGAGTGGCTACAATTATAACTCCTAGAAAACCAAACTCTTCACTTATAATTGAAAATATGAAGTCTGTTTGTGGCTCTGGTAAATAGAAATGTTTTTGTACTGAATTACCAAATCCTAGTCCTAGTAGGCCTCCTGGACCTATTGCATATAAACTTTGGATTATTTGGAAACCACTACCAAGAGGATCAGACCAAGGATTAATAAATGATATTATTCTTTCCATTCGGTATGGGGCTATTATTACTAATACTACTACTCCTAGTAGTCCTAATACTCCTAGTTTGATAAAGAAGTTCATTTTAACACCACTTACAAATAGTAATACTATGATAGTCATAACTATTACTATTCCTGTACCAAAGTCTGGTTCTAACATTATAAGGGCAAATACTAGAAAGAGTACTCCTAATATAGGAAGAACTCCTTTTTTTATATCTTTTAAGTCTTTATTATTATTTTCTAAATATTTAGAAGTAAATATTATTAGTCCTAATTTAGTAAATTCTGATGGTTGTACTCCTAGTCCTCCTATACCAAACCAACTTCTACTACCATTTCTTACTGTTCCTATACCTGGAATTAATACTAGTGCTAACATACCTAGACATATAAAGAAAATAATATTAGATAGTTTTTTATAGTTTTGATAAGGAAACTTACTTACAATAAACATAACTATATATCCTAGTATTAAGAATATACTTTGTGATTTTAAATATTTATATGGATCATTAAACTTATACTCTGCCCATACATAAGAAGATGAATATATCATTAATGTTCCAAATAAACTTATTATTACTACTGCTGTTAAAAGTATTTTACTATATTTTTTCACAGTATCACCTAATTAATTTTATTATCTAAAAATAAAAAAAGAAGTTTATTTTTTCTTCTTTTCAAATATTGATAATACTTTTGCAGTCATATGAACTATTTGATTACTATTTTTGATAGCAATACTTTTAAAGAAGGCTTTACCTCCTATTGTTAAGGCTGCAGTTAAAGCAGTAATTACTAGTCCTGTATATAATACACTAGTATTTAATTTTTCTGATAGAGAAGTCGCTATTGTTACACCAGCAGAACCTGATACAATACCACATATATCACCAATTACATCATTACAAAATGATGATACTTTATCAGCATTCTTTTTGAATGATACGGCTTTTTTGGCTCCTTTTATTTTTTTAGAACTCATAGCATGTAATGGCTCTTCATCAGTGGATGTAACTGCTACTCCAATCATATCAAATACTATTCCTATGGCTATAAATAATAATAATATTATAATACCTACGAATAGATTTACTTTTGGCATTATGGTATTAGAACTAAAAGAAAAGATAAATGATATAAAGAAGGCTAAGAATGTTACTGTTATTACCCATTTTATTTTACTATTTTTATTTTTTGACATATTATTTCCTTTCTAATTATTAAAAAAGGCCAATAGAGTAGGCCTTTTACTTAATACTATGGCAATTCTTATAGTTAACTTTATGTCTTAGGTCAAGTAGGATTTCCCTAGTTTCTACTAACTCGTTACCAAATTAGCGGTTTCCCTTTATAGAAACTAATATATTGTCGCCAAATATATGACTTGATTACCACTTAGTACACACTGTAATCCTATAAGATGTCACTCTAGGAGATTTCCTCGGGCAACTTTCTTACTATTAATTCTTTTTTGCAGTTATAGTTTCATATTGCAATATTATATATTTCTAGCTAGGAAAGATATAACTGATCAATAATCCCCTATAATCACTCAAGACAAGCTACGCTACTCGTAAGTTTCCCCACATAGTAGGTTTAATCCTAGTTCGTATTATGCACACAATAGCATTAACACAAATTTAGGTCTCCACGGAAGTTGGAACAGAATCATATGCCGTTATGAGTGCCCAAAATCCTTACCTTCCAGCATTCACCCTAAACTGGGCGTATAAAGCAAACACCAGAAGTTTCATCGATGTGCTCTTTAGTGAGCTTTTAGGTTCACCTTCATAGTAAGTTTAATTGACTAGAATAATGTGCCATCAGATTGATAAGATTATAGCATAAAACTTTATTTTTGTCAATATGTGTAAACTGGTACTTGTTTTACTACTCTAGAGAAATCAATCATATGTTACACTTTTTTATAAAAAGTTCTTTTCTGCCTATAGACATATTATAAAAAAGTATTATGTTTGTCAAGGATGGCTTTGCCATTTATTTATCCTTGACAAATGTTAATATCTTTTTTATACGCTTTATTAAGCAGAAAGAAAATTAAGTTTGTATTCTTCTACTATTTGGTTTGGGCTTTTAAAGTCTAATACTTTTTTAGCTATATTATTATATCTTGCATTATATCTTTTAAGTTTCTTTTTTAAATCTTCTTCTGATGTAAATTCATTCCTACTATAAAACCTTTCTCCATCTATTTTGTGACTTCTTTCAACTTTTCCATTTTGCCACGGCGAATATGGTCTTGTTCGTCTATGTATCATTCCTAAATCTTTTAATGTTAATTCAAACAATGTCGGTAGATTTGTCTCAATCTGATTATTAACAAATTCTGGTCCATTATCTGTTTGAATAGTATTTATTTTTAATCCCATTTTTTCTTCTAATGTTCTTATAAACTTACTAGTATTAGTGACACTTTTTTCATCTACTATTTCAAGTATTCTTTTTCTTGAAAATTCATCTATTGCTGTTATTTGATAGTATTTCTTATCTATTGTATCAAATAGCAAACATTCTTTAGGAACATATTTTATATCCACTTGTACTTTATCGCCAGGATATTGACCTCTTATTTCTTTATGTCTTGTATATCCTTTTCTTATTTTTACTTTTTCTTTAGGAATTTTTTTTATCTGTTTCAACATTGAACCATAACTTCTTTTATATCCTCTTTTTCTTAATTGAACATATACTTCTGCCAATCCATCGCAACCATACCTGCTATAAATTTGCTTGATCAATGTTAATTCTTCTTTTGTATGTGCATTAGGATGCGAATGTGGTTTTCTGGATTGTAATGCTAAACTCCTTAAAGTTCCATCATACTTTTCGAGTTGTCTATATACAAATTGTCTATTGGTATGATACCTTTTTGCTGCCTTTGTTACACCATATTTTAAAGCAAATTCACATAACCTCTTCCTAAATCTCATTTCTTCTGTTATAATCTTCATAGATACCACTCTTTCTGTATAATTTTTGTCGTCAACTTAATTATACCAGAATGGTATCTTTTTTTATATTAAATTTGTAACATATGTATTATAACTCAACAATAATATTATCCTCTAGATACTTATTAACTTCTCCATAAGTCATTCTCTTTCTATTATTGATTACTGCTTCATTAAATTTATAGTTAAGTACCCTGCCAGAATTATCTATTTTAATACTTGCAGATACTGCATATCTATCTTCTCCAGGTACTAATGAGCAAATACCATTAGATAGATTTTCATGCATCATAGGACTAGCGCATCCTGGAAAGTACACTGAAATGCCTCTTGCTAAAGTTTCATCCCACATAGCACTTCTATCTTTAATGTATCTATTAGGATCAGCAATTTGAACATATATAGTATTATTGTGATAACTAACAGCATCATCAAAGTCTTTAGTATCATCGCCATCAATAGTAACTGAAGTTATACCTCTTTGATCTTTCAAACCATTTCTTTTAGCTTCATTAATTTCTTCTTCGCTTAAAGACATTTCTATTTTACTTACTTCTTCAAGATATTTATCACTAAAACTAATAGGAAATCCATTTAAGGCAAGTACTTCCTTTTCTACTGCTCCTGGATCGTCTTTATGTCCTATCACCTCTTTAATAGTATTATATTCGCCACTTATTAGTAATCTTGTTCCAAGCGGATATATTTCTTTTAAAAATATATCTAACTTGCCATCACATCTTGCGACATAATTTTTACCATCTTTTACTACTTCTGCTACATAGTCATAATACTTCCTATCGATTATTTTAACTACTTTAGCCATACCTCTTTGATTATAAGGCTCTACTAGTACTGTGTCATTATGAGCTAGTTTTCCTTTATCTTTATAGACAACATCATACTCAGTGCCATTATCAAGTACTACAATTGCACCTTTTCTACTAGTGATTTTAATGGTACCTTTCTTTAAACTGGTATTAGAAACAAGTATATATTTATCATTATTATTCTTATATACTATTCCTTCTTTTCCTAGTAATCTCAAAGTATTATGTACTTCTTCCTTATCTTCACCCAAGATACCCGCTATCTCTTTAACCCCTAAATTATTATTCTTCTTGATACTTAAAAGTTCTATTATTTTACTTTCCATTTTCTACTCCTTTTACTTTTTAGTATCATTTTTCTTATTCTTTTTATTTTTTACCTCTTCATATATTTCAAAGTCAATAGTACTCTTATCTTTATCAGCACTAACAACTTTTACTACCACTTTATCACCAAAAGCATATTTTCTCTTACTTCTTTTGCCTAATAATGCCATTAAATCAGGATTATATATAAAGTAATCACCCTTAATATCCTCTACTCTTACTAATCCTTCAACTGTGTTATCAAGTTCCACAAAGAAGCCAAACTCTTGTACACCACTTATTATGCCTTCATATACTTCACCAATATGATCCATCATATATTCAGCTTTCTTCATCTTATCTACATCTCTTTCACAGTTCTGAGCTTCCTGCTCCCTAATACTTAAATGATCAGTAGCTACTGGCAAATATTCTTTATTCTTATTTATTATATCTTCACTATAATTGTAGTTATATTCTCTAATTAATCTATGAAGTATTAAGTCAGGATATCTTCTTATTGGAGAAGTAAAGTGACTATAGCACTTACTTCCAAGTCCAAAGTGTCCTATATTAACATCCGAGTAGATAGCCTTAGCTTGACTACGAATAGCCATATCATGTAATACTTTAACTTCTGGTACATTTTCTAAACTATTTAATATCTTTTGCAAATCTTTAGGAGTCTCTATCTTACTTTTACCTACTGGAGTATATCCATGTAAACTTAGAAACTTAATAAACTCTTCTATTCTCTTTTCATTAGGTTTATCATGTACTCTATATATACCAGGTAAATTCTTATAAAAGATTGAACCTGCGACTGTCTCATTAGCGACAATCATAAAGTTTTCTATTAACTGTTCACCAGTTCTTTGCTCTCTAGCCTTAATATCTATAGGATGACAAGCATCATCTACAATGATCTTAGCCTCATCAGATTCAAATTCAATATAACCTCTATTAATCATTTTCTTTCTAAGTATTTTAGATAGTTCTTCCATCACTATTAAAGTATCAGCAAATTTTTCATATCCATCAGGAATAATATTATCTTCAAGAATAAGATTAACATTATCATACGTCATTTTCTTTCTGCTTCTTATTATTGAGGGGGTAATTTCATACTTAATAACATTACCTTTACTATCAATATGCATAATACAGCTCATAGCGAATCTATCTTCATTTTCGTTAAGTGAACATATACCATTGGATAATTTGTGAGGTAACATTGGAAGTACTCTATCCACTAGATATACTGAAGTGCCTCTAAAATATGCTTCTTCATCTATCTTAGTACCTTCTTTTACATAATAGGAAACATCGGCAATATGAACACCAAGTATATATTCATTATCACTAATTTTCTCTATAGATACAGCATCATCTATATCTTTAGTATCAGCTCCATCAATAGTAAATATTATTTCATCTCTTAAGTCTCTTCTACCACTAGTTAAACCTTCATTTATATCATTACTACTTAAAAACTGTGGTATACTCTCTAACTCATCTATTACTTCTTTAGGAAACTCAGGATTAAAATTATATTCATAGACAAAAGATAAAATATCTACACCAACGTCATTTTTATGACCTATAATCTTAGTAATTTTACCTACTCTATTGCCTTCTTTTAAAGGTTCTACAACTACCTTATGGCCTTCGACAGCACCATTTAAATAATCTCTTGGTATATATATATTCTTACCTTTCTTATCGGGTTTAACAAAATAATCACCATCTATTAAGATAACTTCTCCTACTAAAGGATCATAGTTTCTTTTAATTACTCTAATAATTTTACCTTCAGGTTTTAATGGATCTTTATTTAAATATTCAAATAATACTGTATCACCATCTTGAGCTCCATTTATATTTTTTTCATTGACATAGACATCTTTTACATCTTTATCAATTTCAATAAAACCAAAACCTTTATCATTTAAATTTAAATCCCCTTTTACTAAATGACTATTTTCTAATAATAAATACTTATTCTTTCTTTCACTATAGTATAAAATACCCTCACTAACTAATTCATCTAGAGTATTTTCTAATCTTTGATATTCCTCTATAGTATTTAAAAGTAATTTATCATTAATTTCCATAATTGTAAGAGAAGTATTTTCATTTAGTAGTTCTATTATTCTTTCTTTCATAATTCCTCCCTATTACACAAAATAGACTTAATTACTTAAGTCTATTTCTATTTTAACTATATTGATATTATTAAACATAATATAAAGAAAGAAAACCCAAGTACATAAGTAAGTCTAGTTATAAATAGTTCAAATCCTCTCTCTTTCCTATTAGCAAACAAATCTGAATTTCCCCCTTGAATTATTTGAGAGGCAGATTCTGCTTTACCACTTTGTAATAATACTATTGCTATTAATAAAACAGCTATAATAACCGCAGCTATTGTCATTTATATCAATCCTTTCTCACAAGATATATTATAGCAAATATCTATATCTTTGTAAATATTTATTTTTTATTTTTCACTTAGATATTTTACCATTATATCATCTAGTTTTACTTTAGATATTGGCATCTTTATATATTCAGTATCACTATCTTTGTAATCTTCAAATGTTACCATTATAATTTGCAGTTTATATCCCGCTATTAGGGATAACTTAGTCATTGTTCTTTTTCTTTCTTCACTGGTAGTAATATTATAGTTTTCAATACCTGATATAGTATTAGATAAAAATACTATATCAAATGTTTTATCGCTTCTAAGTAATTCTGTAAGTTCCTCTATACTACTTGAAGTACTAATATCAACATTATAATTTACAAGTAACTCTGTAAACTTATTTATATCTAAATGATTATCTAAAGCTATTAATATCTTTTTACCGCTATAATTATTATACTTGATAACTTCTTCCTCTACTGCTTCGTTATTATCTTTAATTTTTTGGAATAAAGCGAAATTAAATATTAATGAAGAGTTATTTTTCTTAACTTCATAAGTACCTTTTTGAAGTTCTACTAATCTATTATATAATTCATACTCCCAAGCATTAGTTTCTATTATACATTTATTATCTCTCTCTATAAAATCTAACTTAGTATTTTTATAATTTACTATTATGCTAAACATAAGTTTACAATTATTTCTTACAGATATCTTAGATATATTAATAGTTAAATCATATCTATTAAAATAATTATTAATAAACTCTACTAAGTAAGTAAATGTTTGTTTAATATTATCATCATCACCATATAATACTTTAGGTATATTATTATCTATATTATAATTAACATCTACATTTCTAAAATTAATAATATCTTTAATACTATTAATTAAATTATCTGTTTGATATAACTTATTCTTTATTTTTAACTGTCTATTTTCTATTCTAGTTAAATCCATTATCTTATTAATCTGATCTACTAAATTAAGTGATAGCTTTTGAAACTTTTTAATTTCTTCAAGTGAAGATACCTCATCTTTCTTATTGATTTTCTTACTACTAAAATTAGTTATTTCCATAAGTGGATTCTTTAAACTAATGGCTAAGTTATTAACAGTACCTGATACCATTTCATTTTGTTTTTCTAACATTCTTCTGGTATAACTTAAATCTTTTATTAATTTAATATCTGGATTTTCTATAGTGAAATACATTATATAGATTAATATTGATAATGAGAAATTAATTAATAACAAACTAGGAAATATTTTTTGTACTATAATCATTATTCCAAGTATAACAAGTAAAAAATACATAGGATAATATTTCTTGTTCTTTAGATTTCTTCTATTGGATATAATTACTGATATCATAATTATAAATAAGATTAATGATAGTACATAAATTATATCTACTCCTACTCCAGTAGGTAATAACAAGCCATCAGTTTCAATTATATCTATTGGAAGAATCATAGTGGTTAATGATACTATAATAAATACAATCGTTGATATTATAATAGCTAATCTATATCTACTATAATCCTTATTTTTTAAGTTTATAGTTACTATTACTGTATATATTGTAAATAAATATATCCATACTAGAAAACATAAAAATAATGATTTTAATGAAAATAAATATAATACTGAATTTACAAAAATACTAGTTCTAACTAAAATAAATGAATATATTTCAATAAGACCTGCTATAATAGTAGTTACAATTATACCATAATATATTTTATTTTCTAGTAGTTTTAAATTAGATTTAAAATTATATAAAACGAATAATAAAATTGAAAAAATAACCCCCGCTATTGTAAAACAAATACTATACATATTGCTTCTCTCCTATCTATAGAATAATTATATCATAGAATACGGAAAAAAACATCCTAGAATGTTCTAAAATGTTTTTATTTTTGTTTTACTTCTTTTTGGTTCTATTAAATTACCATTCATTTGGTAAATATCTTTATCAAATATATCTATTTTTTCAAGCTTAACAAAGTCTACTTTTTTGTTAACTTCTGTTAATGGTATTTCATCAGTTTTTACATAATATTTTGGTATATATAGTTCCTTTAATTTAGCCTTTATCATCTCATCAAGTTCTTTAATTGTCTCTACCATTTTGCTATCATCATTGAAGACAATATAACAAACCGGAACTTCTCTTTCTACTGCATCATTACCTTTGACAGTACAGCAATCATAAACATTAGATGAGTTTTGATAATCTCTTCAATTGCAGTTAACCATACTTTATCTCCATGTCTAGTTATCATTCTTTTTGCTCTACCACAGTGATATATTCTACCATCATTATCCATATAACCATAATCTTTAGTATGAAGCCACATTCTTCCATCTTTATGTTTTTTTAATACATCTTCTGTTTCTTTTTTATCTTTATAGTAGCCATCCATAACAGTAGGACCGCTTATACAAATTTCTCCTATTTTACCTTCACCAAATGGTATTTCATTATAATCTTCATCAAAAATACTAACAAGGACATTTATAAAAGGTATACCAATACTACCTAGGGCATAAGCATTTGTTTTAGCGTATGTAGCAGCAGCAGTACATTCACTTTCTCCATATCCCTGATGAATAACAGCAGTACCGCCATGTTCTTTTATATAATTATTCGCTCTTTCTTCTTCAGCTACTGCCAGTTTATCTCCACCGGATATTGGACTAGTTATAAATGAAGTATCTTTTATTATATCACTGTCAACCATTTCATTAAATAGAATTGGTCCACCTAAAAATATATTAGGTTTATATTTATTTAATAACTTTGGATATCCTTCTGGTGTAAAGAAAGGAATTAGTCTAGTAGAAACACCGCAACACATAAGACAATATGTTGCATTGAAATAATAAGCTATTGATGGAGGTAAAATACTCATTGAACTTTTTCCAAAATCAAAATCATATTCACCAAGTTTAAAACCATAAACACTACTAGTAAGATTTAAATTAGTAAGTGGAACTCCTTTAGCGTTACCAGTAGTACCACCAGTATATACAATTGTAGATATTTCACTACCTTTTGGATTAGGTCTATTGATTAATTTACCATCTTTAGTACTTTTCTTCCATTCACTAAATGATATAAATCTATTATCAGTCTTATAACTATCTGATTCTGCTTGTTGTTTTTTCATATTATCTAGCGTAGATTTTATTTCTTTATACATGCTATCTTTTTCATCTTTATCTTTAATATTATCTATTAGCATACTAACTTTCTGAAGACCTGATAAACTTTCAAATAAAGATATACATATTATTTTTTCTAAATTATTTGTACCCACTATTCCTTTACTTACCTTTTCAGTAATAAGCGGTACATCAGAAATAAAGAAATATTTAGATTCTGTTTTATTTAATATATCTCTAATTCTCTCTTCTGCTTCATCAAACTTAATTAGATTAGTTATTGCACCTATCTTGGATAAAGCAAGCCACATAAAAATAATATCAGGATTATTAAGCATCATAAAGGAAACAATATCGCCCTTATTAATTCCCATTTTATTAAATCTTTTGATGTACTTTTCTACTTCAGTTATTACATCTTCTCTATGGTAGTTTTTACTGCAATAAGGTATCATTAAAGCATTACCATACTGTTTGGTAACTGCTAAAAAGTAGTCATATACATTCATATCAGTATTTAAATATGCTGTCTTTTCATCTGTATACTTTTCTACATCGACATCATAAAACTTAAGCCAAGGCTTAATATCCGAAGCTATCCTTCCTTCTATTTTCTTTTCTTTATCAATAACAAAGGAAGTATTTTTTAATTTTTCATTATTAAATTTCATTATATCACCCCAAAAACTGGCATTAGTATACCATAAAAAGACTTGTTTTTCAAGTCTTTTAATATTTAACTCTTCTTCTTACTATATTATTTGTAAGTAATGAATAAGATTCATCTTTATATAATGTGTCTTCTTTAAGATTTATTCTATCATTTATTAAATACTTGTCTAGTATTTCACATGCCGTTTTCCAGTCGCTAGAAGTATTAATTTTCTTAGCTATGTTTACTACATTACCAGTATATTCACTACATAAGCTATACTAGCAAATAAAGCTTTATATTCTTTATCTGAATTATTAATAATATTGGCTCCGATTAAAGAATAACCAGCATTAATAACATTTATATCAGTTAGAGGATATCTTCCATAGTAGGCATTATACCATTTCTTAGAATGATTAATTATCTTAGCTCCTTCTAAAGCTATACCACCTTTAATAGCAGTCTCATTGCATAGTATATCACACCCGCAAGAAGCATTAAATGCTTCTTTAGAACCACATAATATTTTGGCACCTTCTAACGACACATTACCTTTAATAGAGTTCTCATTAGTCAAACATCTTATTACATTCATATTAGGATGTCTTTTTAATATATCAATTGCTTCTGAAGCAAGTATATCATCTTCATATAAATTAATAATATCAATACCTATTTTAATTAAACTATCATCTAAAGTTAATAGCAGCTTCAAGATATATTCATCTCTATCTAAAATTTTATCGTTATAATTATTGATATTCATTTTTCTTAATGTATTCAATAATTTGTCTTTTGTCATATAACCACATCCTATAATAATTTTATTATAGAATTATTATGTTTGTCAATAAAAAACTATAGTACATGAAGACTATAGTTCTATATTAATATTGAATACCCCAAATAACTAAGTGTTTGGCTTCCCTACCACACACAATACATTTATCACTTAGATGTTCTTCTTCAAATGGAATACATCTAGATTTGCATCCTCTAATTTCTTTAATCTTTTCTTCACAAGCAGTATCTCCACACCACATAGCCTTAACAAATCCAGGATGATTGTTAATAATATCCTTAAAGTCTTCGATATCTGTACAAGTATAAGTCATTTCTTCTCTTCTTCTTAGAGCTCTATCATACATATCTCTTTGGATATCTTCGAGTAATATTTTAACATCATGTACTATATCAGTATTAGTAAATACCTCTCTTTTTTCTCTAGTATCTCTTCTTACTAAAGTAATAACATTATTTTCTAGATCTCTCTTACCTATTTCTATTCTAACAGGTATACCAAGTACTTCAGCTTCAGCAAATTTATATCCAGGAGACTTCTCACTATCATCAATATAAGCCTCTATTCCCTCTTTCTTTAATTTATCTAAGTAATCATTAGCCATACTCATTACTTCTAAATCATTACTAATAGGAATTATAACTACTTTATTAGGAGCTATTCTAGGAGGTAATACAAGTCCATAGTCATCAGAATGAACCATTATTAAGGCTCCCATCATTCTGGTACTTACTCCCCAAGAAGTTTGATATGGATAATCTAATTTATTTTCTCTATTTAAATATTTAATATCATAAGCTTTAGAAAACTTTTGTCCAAAGAAATGACTAGTACCTGACTGAAGAGCTACGCCATTATACATAAGGGCTTCTACTGTATATGTATATTCTGCTCCTGCAAACTTTTCTTTCTCTGTTTTTCTACCCATAATACTAGGAATAGCTAAGTAATCATGAAAAAATTTATTATAAATATTAAGCATATTTAATGTTTCAGCTTCTGCTTCTTCTTTAGTTTCATGAATAGTATGTCCTTCTTGCCATAAGAATTCTCTGCTTCTTAAGAATGGTCTAGTTTCTTTTTCCCATCTTAATACACTACACCACTGATTATATAATTTAGGTAAATCTCTATAAGATTTAACTGTACTAGCATAGTAATCAGAAAATACTGTCTCTGATGTAGGTCTAATACATAGTCTTTCATCTAATTTTTTATTACCACCTTCAGTAACCCATGCTACTTCAGGAGCAAATCCTTTTACTAATTCTCCTTCTTTTTTTAGTAGATTCTCTGGTATTAATAAAGGCATATATACATTTTTATGTCCTGTTTCTTTAAACATACTATCTAATACTTTTTGCATATTTTCCCATATTGCATAACCATTAGGTTCTATTACCATACATCCCTTAGTATTAGAATAACTACTTAGTTTAGCGGCCATTACTACATCAGTATACCATTTAGCAAAATCTACATCTCTACTTGTTATCTTATTATTTTGTTTATTATTCATACTTACACCTCATCACTAATATTAATTCTATCATAAAAATAGATAAATATCTATATAAATATATTATTTTTTTATTCCTTTCACTATGAGCCAAGGTCTCATAGTGTTATTTTGAGCCTAACTTTAGTCTCAAAATAAAGTCTATTATATATAAGCCATAAATATATATTTAAATTTAAAATAATACATTGACATAGGTTAATATTTATATCATTATAAATACTAAGACAATGATAAAGAGAAAGATTTAATAAATAATTCTTTGATGTACGAAATTTTCGACTTCAAAAAAGGAGACACAATAAATGAATAATGTAATTATTAAAAATGACGTGAAAATAGAAAATATGATATATGAAATTAGAGGAAAACAGGTTATGTTAGATTCTGACTTGGCTAAACTTTATAATGTTGAAACAAAAAGAATAAATGAAGCAGTTAAAAATAACATAGAAAAGTTTCCTGAAAGATATTGTTTTAAACTTACTGATGATGAAAGTAATAATCTTTTGGTCGAAATTTTCGACCAAAAAATAAATACTAATTAAAACTAAATATATAGTTACTGCTTATATATAATAGATATGGTTGATATATTAGATTAAGACTAAGGATTAGGCTTAATCTAACACTTTAAGACTTAAGTTTACTTAAGACTTAAAGTGAACATAAAGAAAAAGAAAGAACTTAATCTTTCTTAACATCTTCTAATTTAACAGATACTATCTTACTAACACCAGATTCTTCCATAGTAATACCATATAAAATATCAGCATATTCCATAGTTTTCTTCTTATGAGTAATAATAATAAACTGAGTCTTATTTCTATATTTATCTAAGTATCCACCAAAAGCTTCAACATTAGCATCATCAAGTGCAGCCTCTACCTCATCAAATAAACAGAAAGGTACTGGCCTAATATTAAGTATAGCAAATAATAATGAAATAGCAGTAAATGTCTTCTCACCACCAGATAATAAACTAATACTCTGAAGTTTCTTACCAGGAGGTTCTGCTTTAATCTCAATACCAGTTTCTAATAAATTATCCGGATCAGTAAGTGATAGTTCAGCCTTACCGCCCTTAAATAATTCTCTATATACAACCTTAAATTCCTCTTTTACTCTATTAAAAGTATCTAGGAATTTTTCTTTCATAATAGTATCCATCTCTTTAATAATATCATATAAAGTATTCTCAGCATTAACTAAGTCATTCTTTTGACCATTTAAGAAGTCATATCTTTCTTTCTGTCTTTCATATTCAAGAGGAGCATCTAAGTTAACATTACCAAGTAAACTAAGATTATCTTTAAGTTTAATAACTTCTCTTTTAGCGGTCTCAAGTTCCATATCAAGTTTATAATTATTAATAGCAAACTCATAAGTCATATTATAATCATTAGTCAAAGTATTAAGTAAATTATCTAACTTAACATCAGTTCTATTAATCATAATATTAAGACTATTAAGTTCTTTTTCTTTCTTACTAATATGACTATTATTCATTCTAGAAGTCTCTTCTATCTCATTAATTAAATTATTAGTCTTATCTTCATCTACTTTTAATATACTAATCTCTTTATTAATGTTAGAAATACTTTCCCTAACTTCCGATAAAGATTTAATAAGATTATCTTCTTCACTAGTATTATTACTAATATTAGATAAATCTTTAAGTTCTTTTTCTTTACTTTCTTTATCTCTTAATCTAATATCATAATCATTCTTAATACTAGCAATAGTACTCTCGTACTCTACCTTCTCGTTACTTAAAGAATGAATTCTACTAGTATATTCCATAATATCTTTATCAATATTAGCAATATCTTTAAGTATATTCTTATTCTTTTCCTCAAAGAAAGAACTCTTTCTTCTTAATTCTTCTATCTCGTATTTAACAGATATTGTATTATTACTCTTAATTTGTGATCCACCAGTTAAAGATCCTCCTACATTAACTACTTGTCCATCTAAGGTAACTATCTTATATCTCTTATTAATACTAGCACTAACTTTATTAGCAGTATCTATATTATCTACGATAATAATATTACCAAGAACATTATCAATAATATTCTTATATTTATTATCAAAAGTAACAAGACTACTTCCAGTACCAATATATCCTGGTATATATTCTAAACTAGATAATACTTCATTATCTATATACTTACCATTAATTACTGATAATGGATAAAAGGTGGCTCTACCTAAGTTATTATCTTTTAAGTAACCAATTAGTTCTTTAGCAGTACTAGGAGTATCTACAACTAAGTAAGAAGATGCTCCTCCAAGAGCAGTACTAATTGCAGTACCATATCTACTTTCTACATTAATAAGTTCAGATATAACATTATGTACACCATTAAACTTAGGATTATCTAGGATACTCTTAATACTCTTAGGAAGTAATGTACCACTGGTAAGAGTATTCTCTAAGTATTCTATTCTATATTTAATACTATCAATCTCTCTATTATTCTTAAGTAAAATATTATTAAGATTATTCTTCTTAGTACTATTTTCATTATAGTTATCAGTAGAAGCCTTTATACTATCATTAATAACCTCTATTTTCTTATTTAGAATATCAATATTATTCTTCTTATCATTAATATAGGAATTAATATTAACAAGTTCTTCCTTTAATTTAATAATATTATTAGATATTCTAGATTCATCACTCTTATATTTATTTCTCTCTTCAAGTAATTTAATATCACTAGCTATTTGTTCTTCCCTTTTAGTAAGTTCTATTATCTTAGACTGTTTTATATTAATAGTCTCTCTTATTTCTCTTAATTTATCTTTATACTTTAAAACATCGACATCATAAGAAGAAGAATTACTAGATATACTAGCTATTTCATTTTCTAACTCTTCTACTCTCTTCTTACCATTTTGATATTCTGTATTTAAATTATTAATTTCATAAGCAATTGAAGATACTTCTATATTAGATAGTCTATCTTTAATCTCAGTATATTTCTTAGCCTTATTAGAGGCTTCAAGTAAAGGAGCTAAGTTACTATCTAGTTCATTAATAATATCATTAACTCTATTTAAGTTTTGATTAGTTTTATCTAGTTTTCTTAAGGCTTCTTCTTTTCTTCTTTTATATTTTAATACACCAGCTGCCTCCTCGAATATTATTCTTCTATCTTCTGGTTTATTAGATAATATTTCATCTATCTTACCCTGGCTTATAATATTAAAACTCTCTTTAGCGGTACCACTATCAGTTAAAAGTTCAGTAATATCTTTTAATCTTACTTTCTCATTATTTATATAGTATTCGTTTTCTCCTGTTCTAAAAGCTATTCTCTTAATAGATACTTCACTAAAGTCAATAGGAAGGCTTCTATCTTCATTATCAAATACTAAAGTAACTGAGGCACTATTAAGTGGTTTTCTACTATCACTACCAGAGAAGATTACGTCTAAAGAAGAATCTCCTCTTAAACTCTTCATAGATTGTTCTCCAAGCACCCATCTAACAGCATCTACTATATTTGATTTACCAGATCCATTAGGTCCTACTATTCCATTTATGTTTTTTCCAAATTCTATATTTATTTTATCTGCAAAAGATTTGAATCCATAAGCTTTTATTTCTTTTAAGTACATATACTTCACATCCTACTTTTATATTTTACCAAATATTCAAAAGAAAATCTAGTAATTTATTATATTTATATATTTATTTATTGCCACTTCAATCATAAACAAGTTTATGTTTTTGTGGTATGAGTAAGCCTCCTAAAGGAGTCTTCTTCATAACAATTCACAGTGGAGTATAAGAAAAAGTACTCTATGTGTTAGAGTACTAATCACTTTAATTTATATATTTTATATGGTTACCAATTATAATTAACAAATTAAATTAATAATTATTTCAAACTTCGAAGTTTCTTTTGAATCACCTTTATTTTTTTATAAAGAGGCCAACTACCATCAATATATAAAACCCTGTCCTCAAACTTAAGTGCCCATTTATCTGTTTCAAATCTACTTCCAGATATTGATTGAGAATATTCATAACTCATTGCCCAATTTAAAAACCTATTAAACTGTTCAAACATATCTCCACCTTTTTTTGCTCTATTACCATACATTTTATATTCTCTTTTAATAAGTCTTTTTTTTCTTATTTTATCATCAGTTTCAACAACAATTAATAAATCAAAATAATCTATCAGTTTCTCAGCCCAAGGATAATATATACCACTAGCAACAATTCCCTCGTTATTTAATAAAATTTTTTCTAATTTTTCACAAGATACTTCTGTAGAAACAGGCATTGTATAAGGCTGTATATCCTCATCCCATACCCATATTAAATCATCAACATCAACAAACTCATATTCAATTTTTTTTGCAAGTTTACGTCCCAAATATGTTTTTCCGCTTCCACTAGCACCAGTTATTTGAATGTTCATTTAATACCTCCATCTAAAATAAAAATTATCACAATCTCATTTCTTCTCAATTCCATTATAATAACTAGCATATAATTTATATGCAGTCTCAGGAGAATCTATTCCACTTTTATTTTTAATTGGAGCAAACTCTTCATTTCTATTTACTCTCAAAATAATCATATCATTAAAATAACGAAAATAATCAAAAATAAAGCTCTCTAATTTATAGACATTTCCAATATCAAGATTCATAGAAATATTCTTTAAAGCCTTATGATAAGGAACATTCTTATTTGCAATTTTTCTAGCCCTATCTACATCATAAATATTCCATAGTAAATGTGCATCATTATATATAAGATTTCCCTTTTTATCTCTTGCTTTTGAAATCATTTCATCAATTTCAGAATATTCCATAACATCAATCATATTATTATTCTTACAAAAAACTCCCATTTTCTCCTCAGGTGTTAACTTGCATATGGATTTACCAATACTACTACTATCACGCTTAATGATAAGTCCTAATGAAAAGAAATCTACAGGTTTCATTAATATATTATCAATACCAGTAATTAATAACCATTTAATTCCTCTATTTTGTAAATCTTTAAAAATATTATTCTCTCTCATTGCTTTAAAAACATTGCCATGCCCACAAGAAGCCATTAAAATCTTATTTTCATCAATTAATATCTTTCTTTCTTTAACATCAAATAAAGGAACATCATCTTGATTAAAGATTATAATACTATCTTTTTTTCCAAAATAATCATTATCTTCAAAATATTTTTTTGTTTTATCATAATTATCAATACTAGTCATAATATAAACAGGTATAACCACATTATACTCATCCTCAAATAAGATAATTCTTTTAATATATAAAGAAAAGAAAGTATCATTATCACCAATATCCAATTTATAGGTGCCTTTAGGCCCATCATAACCAAGTCGAGTACCTTGGCCACCTGCTATAAAAGAACTGCGTATCTATTAATATTATCTTCTCCTATTTTTTCCAATTTTCTCCTATCATCAATACTAAAAGTATTAATATCTTCATACTCAATAGGCAAAGGATTTTTTAACACATTCTTATCTTCTAACGCTTTCAAACATTTTTTCCATGGTACCATATTAATTTGATTAATGAAGTTTTTCTTTTCCATAATATTCATTTTTTTAAAATATGGTAAAACATATTCTTGATTATACTTAAATAAATTATATCTAAATAACAAATACTTAAAAAACATAACTTATAATTTTTCTACTCCATTTTTATATATTAAATAAAAATCACCTTTAATAATATCATAATCAGCATTAGTTATTCTAACACCTGTATCATTTGGAAGCCCATATATCTTAATATTATTAGAAATAGGATATAGTTCATTATTCAAAAGGTCTAAATTATTTAAATCAAAGTGAGGCTCTATCGTATAGTCAATTCTTTCTATTCCTCTATAAGTAATGGTCTCATTTACACCATCATCCGGATCTCTTGAACAAAGAGAAATACCCCCAAGATTAATAGCGCCTGCACTAACACCTATAACTATTCCATTAGCTTCTTTAATCATCTTTTTCAATTTATATCTTTCTAAAAATAAATTTTGCCTCTGAGTATCTCCTCCCATAATAAATATAATATCAGCATTCTTAATATTATCTATCATAACATCTTCTTCAGTATTATCATCTAAAATATTTACTTCTTCTAAGTCAATACCAATTTCTTTAAACCATTCTACATCTGTAGAAACATATCTTTTAACTTTATCTAAATCTTCAAAACTTCCTGGTATAAAAGTAATACTTTTACATTCTTTCATATCCTTTTTAAAATATTCACTAACATCATTTCCAAAATGTTCTTTAACATCAAACCCACTAAAAATATAACTAATCATAACTCTCCTCCTATTATTATTTTATCACACAATTCTTCAAAAGAACATACTCTTTCATAATAACTATCATTTCTATTATAAATATTATCAAATAAATAACATTTTACTCCATACCTATTTACTTTATCTAAATGTTTAATACTGTCATCAACATATATATCAACACCATTTTTATAGCAAGCTACACCTTTATCGTTTTCTTCAAAAATAAGTTTATCATATGGAATTATATTATTATCAAGCCATTGTTTAGTTTCAACATTTCTATCATTCATTTCATTTTTCTTTCTTCCAGTAATAATATATATTTTATAACCACGTTCTTTTAATCTAATTAAAGATGAAACTACACCATTTCTACTTTTAATTCTATTTACCAAATAACTTTGTACTATTCATTTAAACTTATCATAATCTAATACATTCCAAGCAAATATATCTTTAATATAATAGGCATTTTCATCTTTAATGGTACCATTAACAATCGTCTGATTGTATAATCTACCATATTCCAATATCACTGAATGCAAATCATTTATTGTTCCATCTATATCTATACCAACTATCATAATTTTTTCCTTCTAGTTTTCATATCTTCAATACTAGTAGCATGTGTTAATATACCATTTGGTAAATTAGTAGGAAATAGTTGAACATATTTCATATCATAGCATCCTATTAAAAACTGCACTAATCTTTCTGCTCCGATGGCAAAACCACCTAATCTTTTTTTATCATGATTTTCATTAAATCTTAACGCCTCCAATAAATAAGCATATTGCTCAACATTATATCCAAGTCGTTTAATCGCACTATATTGAAGAGAAAAATCACTAATTCTTTCATCTCCACCTAAAACTTCAACAGCATGAGAATTATTACAAATAATTAAATCAAAACTATTACAATTCAAATTGCATAATTCACTATCACTTAAATTATCAAACGAAAAGTTATTATCTTCATTAGCAATACTAGGCATACTCATTACATGGTGTGTAGGTTTTAAAATGCCATTTTTACATTCAGCATAAGGCATATTTACAACCCAATATCCATATAAAGTGTTATTATTAATATTATCTCTAAGCTTGTTAATAAATTCATTTCTCATTATTCTTATATCATTTATTTCCATTCCTTCTTTAAACATCAATCTATTACCATCAAGATAACAAAAATTTAAATTATTAACCATCTTGTGTACACTATACAAATACTCGTTAGGAATAAGTATAAAATATTGTTTGTCAATTTTATATATCTTAAATCCTAATCCAAGATTTGGATTATCGGTACCATATAATTCTACTAATTCTTTGTAAGAATAAGTATCAACAATATTAATATCAATGTTCAATATTTCTTTAAAACATTCTTCGATAATTTTCTTGCCAACTTTTCTAATTTCATATTCTGTTTTATTTGCAAATTCTACATCAATCTGCTGAAATATGTTTGCATGTGTTGTATCTGTTTTTTCACCGCGATAGCAGTCTACCAATCTAAAGTTAGAACCTAAAACAATAGCAGCAGCCTCTTTTTGAATTTGAGGTGATTGAACCAATGAATAGCTTCTTTTATTATATGGATTATAAGCAATAAAATTATTTGTACTATATTCATCAATACTAGTCTCAATAGGAACAAGCCAAATATACTTACACCCCTCCTCAAATAATACTTTTTGAATAATTTTTCTTATTCTACTGGCCACATCTAATCCTTCAATAATCTTATTATCATTATAAACTTCAGATAACCTAGAGTAATATAACTCTATATTTTCTTTTAATTTTTCAGAAGTTATTTGATTTTTAAATTCTTCGTATTCTCTATAATTCATATTTCCATTCTCCTTAATAAATCTTTATTTTATTTTCTAAAGCACCGGAATTATGCCACGCTTTACATCCACCATAACATTCTTTTAGAACTCGTCTCTTACAATCAACACAGGTATTAAAAGGATAACTAGCATAACTTTTTCTAACTTCACTAGGAAATCCATTCATCCAAACATTCCAAAATTCTTTCTCACTAATTGTCTCAAGATCATTGTAATTTTTGTATATATTCATTAAAGGATGCTTTACCCAATGAGAACAGCCTAAAACATTACCCCCAGGTTCTATAACAATCGTATTTCCTTTTATGAATTCACATCCAGTACCAATTTGTTTTTCACCTTTCATTGTTTCAAACTTATCGTCATCAAAGAAACATAAAGGAATTTTATTTTTTTCACAATTAAATATAAACTTAACACCAATTTTTTCTTGAAATTCAAAAAGTTTTTCTGTTAATTTAGCCAAAACAATAGGATCACTATCAAGGTTTTTATCATATTCAGATACAACATTTGGAATACCGTAATTAATATATATCTTTTTAAAACCCATTCTTGCCAAATAAACAGAATCATTAATTATATTATCAATATTATTCTTCAGCAAAGTTAACATAGGAAAAAAAGGCCAATTATAATTAATAGTATTAGTAAGTGCTGAAATCACCTTATTATAACTCCCAGGAATATTAGTTACACTCTCATGAATGGCTTTTTCAAGTGAAAATAAACTTATACATCCACCTATAACACCCGATTTGACTAACTCTTCTCCAAATCTATTATCCGCAAGCATCATTCCATTGGTTACAACCCATGAAGTAATATTTTTACTCATGGCATACCTTATTATCTCATTAATATCTTTATATATTAATGGTTCTCCTCCTAATAATGTATAAGTTTTAATACCAAGCATATCAAAAAAATCAATAGCTTTCTTTGCTTCTTCTAAACTCATTTCACCATTAGCAGTTAAAATATCTGCCATAGCATAACAACATTTACATCTCTGATTACACTTATAAGTAGGTATTAAAACTCCCTTTCCCATTTCTATCTTATCCATTATATACCTCCACTAAAATTCAATCCAATTATCAGAAGTGGTAGCTTCAGCTATTTTGAATAACATTTTCGTAAGTTCTATAGCATAATTTTTATCATCATCATAACCAATATTATTATTATAAATAAAATCCTTCATTAGTTCTCCAAAAGCATCATTAAACCAATTATTCTTCAAAATATCACAAGGTAATTTTTGACCAGGTCTTGGATGAAGCCACACATTCATTTCATTATTATTAATCTTTGAAAGTTTAACCATTTCGCTATTCGCTTTTATAGTTCCTTTTTCACCAGTAATTAAAATATCTTCAAAAGGATGCCCAGTAGAAAAATCATACTCTGACATTCCCCAATTTTCAATAATTTGAACTATTAATCCATTTTTATATTCTAACATTACATTTATATAATTCATTTTTTTAATATTCTGACTATCATTTTTTCCTCCCCTAGCAGTTACCTTAAATGGTTTTCCAAACCAAAAATTACACAAATCAAGATGATGAATTAACATCTCAAAAATTATATAATTATTTATGTTTAAATCCCATCTTCCTTCTTCTCTATCCCACCAATCATTATTTACAATCGTACACATTAAAGGTTTTCCAATAGATTCATTTTTCAAAAGTTTCTTTATTTTCGCCCACGCCGAAACGTATCTTCCCTGCATGTTTAGTTTGAATCTATCGCTACTTAAGATAAGAGCACTAATATCATCCATTTCTCTCTCATCAGTAATTAATGGTTTTTGCATAACGACTTGTACTTTATATTTATTCGCTATTTTTAATATTTCCTTATGACTAGAAGGAGGAGTAGCAATATCTAATACATCAATATTCTCCTTTTTTATCATCTCCTCAATATCTGTATATCTACGCGAAATATTATACAAATTACCAATTGTATTTAATTTTTTTTCGTTAATATCACAAATAGACCACACATCAATATCTCTATTAATATAGGAAGGAATATGAGCATAACTAGCAACACCACCTACACCTACAATACCAATTCTTTTCATCATAATTCTCCTTTCTATACAAACTCTTTATTAGCATCAAATTCTTCTATAAAATTAATAAGTCTATTTATTTCATCAGCTTTACACATTGGTGGACATTTACATATATCAATATTTTTAAGAAGTTCCTTCATCTTTTCATTATTCCAAATATCCTCAAAGTTTTTATCGTTAATATTTCCAATAGACCATTCTTTTATTCCTTTATAAGCACAGCACAAATCAACAGAGCCATCTGCTCCAACCGATGCCATAACTTTGCACCCAACACATTTTTTATATTTTCTACCATAGTTTTCTTGCTGCTTTTGAATATTAGTAAATTTATGTTCCAAAATTCTTACCTTAAAGGTTTCTGTTTCAAAAATTTTTGCTTTGCAAAAATCAGTATCTAATTTTTTCCACATCTCAGACTCTTCAGAAAATTGTTCATTACTGCTATAATAATTTACTATAGGTTTAATTTGTATATAATTAATACCTAAAGTACTAGCAATTTCAACAGCAGGTATAAGATCATCTATATTACTATTGTCAATCAAAAAAGAAAAACCAATAACAACTTTTGAAGCATTCTTCTTTTTTACATCAGATACCATTTTAATATTAGAAATAACTTTATTAAAATCATCTTTTTTAGCTTTATGACATTTAATCAAAGTAGCACTTTTTCCAGCATCAACGCTAAATCTAACATATGAAAAGTGTTTACCTATAAAATCAATCATTTCATCAGTTAATAATGCTCCATTTGTATTTAATCCTTGTTTAATACCATATTTATCAGCATACTTTATGAACTGTAGAAAATCATTATGAACTGTTGGCTCACCACCTCCTGTCCAAGTTATTGATTTTATCCCCATATTATGAGCAGAATCAATAAGCTTAAAAACAACGTCACTTTTTAATGTATCATTAGTGTTATGCAGATATCCATAAGTACACCAAATACAATTATGATTACATAAATTGGTTAAATTAATTTCTAGATTTATTGGACTAACCATTTCATCTCTTAACAACTTATCAACCACATCAGGATAAGTAATCAATTTATATTTAAAAAATATATTATCAAATTCATTATCTAAACTATTCATATTAATTATCATTCCTTTCTTTTTTATGAATATTTATCTAGTAGCCTTATAATTTATTTCTCTATCGTTTCCAAATAATCTATAAAACAATGATAATGTAGGTCCTATTCCTCTAAGTAAAAAGTTAACAGGAGAAAAAGCAACACCAAGAAAAATATTACTTATCTTCTTTTTTTCTAATTTTTCAAGTTCAAAATAGACTATTATCTGAGGTAATATTGTATAAAAAAGCAAACCTATAAAACAAAATACAATTAATGGTATATTATTTAGAATAATAGAAACTATAGTTATTATTACCCATAAAGTACCTCTCCAAGCCCACAAAAAATTTCTTAAAAAACCTTGAATAAGAAAAATCATTTTCTGTTTTTTACTCAATTTAATTTTAAATGCTTCTTGATAATAATTAATATCCCCATAGTATAAATTAGAACCTCTGGACCAAAATCTGTATTGTGAGATTGTTTCTTTATAATCAAAAGATATATTGCATTTATCAAGTGATGGTATAGGAAGATAGTCTCTCCTAGTACAGAAGACAAATATCCAAAAGACAAATCATCATTATTGTTGATTTCAGGAAAACCACTAATTTTTTTTAAAAATGAACTTCTAACATATAAACCATGACCTACACAATAAACGAGTGGTCTCAATTTCTTACTTTTAATCATCTTACTATATAGTAAATATAATTGATATTCAAATCCTAAAGCCCATTTAGTTTGCGTAAGAGCATCCGAAGTAGATAAAATTTTATTAATACCAGATAAATTATTTAAATTATTACAATAACTAGAAACTTGTTGAAAAATATTCACTGAATTATTTTTAGTTACTAAATCATCTACTATTTTTAATGCATTATTATCTGGTCTTGAATCAATATCATATATTCCTACAATTTCATCATTTTCAATAAAATTATTCTTTACTACATAATTTATCTGTCCAACTTTATTTTTATATTCCTTTGGTGCATTTAATAAAGTAAATATATTTTCAGCATTCATCTTTTCTATTTGTTTCTTTGCCATCTCATATGTACTATTTTTACAATTTTCTCTTTCAGTAGCAATAATAAATATCTTAACTTTTTCATAATCTTTAAAAATGGAATAAAAATAGTTAATTGATTCTTGTATTATATCTTGTTCATGATAAACAGGAAGTAAAATACAATACTTATTTTTTAAACTACTTCTAAATATTTTCTTTTTTTTAATCAATTCTTTTGTAGTTAAAATGCTTCCTAAAACTGCTATTATACCTCCTAAAATATAATATAATAAAATAATTTCAATAATTAAATATAAAATCAGCATATCACTATCACCTATCTATAAATATCAATATTACTATTTTTAATATTTTGAGATATCATATGTCCTAAAGATAGTTGAATATCCTCAACAATACCATAATTTTTTGAATACACTATTAAAGATATATCAGAATAATCTAAAACTTTTCCATTATAATCTCCAACAATTGAAATAACAGTAATATTATTTTCCTTAGCGTATTTAGCAGCTTTAACTAAATTACTAGAATTTCCTGAAACACTGAGAATAATAATTAAATCTCTTTTTTGAATAATTTTTTCTAATTGAAAAAGGTATATATCATCATATGAAGCATCATTAGCATAAGCCGTTAACAGTGAAATATTATCACTCAAACTAATCATTCTTACAGATTTATCAGATAAAATACCAATTCCTTTATTAAAATCACATACCCAATGTGATGCAGTAGCAGTATTCCCTCCATTTCCTAATAAATAAATATTACCATCTTTTTTTACAGTCTTAATAATCATACTCTCAATACCAACTAAAAGATTTCTATCAATTTTAGTTAAAGCAAATTTTAATTCTTCAAAATAATTATCATAATACATAACAATTTACACCTACTTTCTAAACTCCCTTATCCTCTTCTTTGCCTTAGTTGTAACAGCCTTAGCAATCCACTCCTCTCTTGGGCCAAATGATAACTCGTCACTAATAATCCTTACTCTGTCATTATTTTTAAGAACATAGTCAACATCTTTATAATCATCATTAACAATTGCCCCTACCATAGTATTACCAATATCAGAGTCTAAGTTAAAAGCATAATCTATTACTGTTGATCCTTTAGGTAATTCTACTCTATTTCCATTAATTCCATAAATATATACTTTATCAGAAAACAATTCGTTTTTTATTTGATTAACAAACTCTTGATTATCTGCGAATACTGAATTAATTTCTAATAATGAGCTAAAGAATTGATATTTATTTTTTAACTCTTCTTGCATTACTTTTCTGGCATCACCTTTATTTATATCAAAGTAAGCAGTAAGTCCAAAAGAGGCAATCTTATCCATATCAAATGTTCTAATTTGTGTTTGAACAAGTCTTCCCTCAGGACCAAATACTGTTGTATGAAGACTACTATACATATTAGTTTTAGGATTACATATATAATCTTTAAACTTACTATTTATAGGATGGTATAGACTATGTACATATCTTAATCCTCTATAACAATCATTTATTTCATCTACCATTATTTTAAGAGAAAATAAGTCATGTATATCAGATAATTTCTCTCCTTCATGTAATCTCTTATATATACCATATATATTTTTAGTTCTAACTTTTATCTCATTAGGAATATTATTATCTTTCAAAATATTTTCTATTTTATATTTCATTTCTAATAAAAGATTCTTGTTTTCTTCTTCTATTTTCTTATTTTTTTCAAGTAAACTCATATAAATATCTGGCTTTAAATATCTAAAAGATAAATCTTCCAATTCACTTTTTATTCTATATGCTCCAATATAATAAGCAAGAGGTACAAATATATCCATTGTCTCTAGTGAATTTTCTTTTTGTTTAAACTCTGTCTTATATTCTAATGTCCTCATATTATGAAGTCTATCTGCTAGTTTAATAATTATTATTCTAACATCACTTGTAATACCAGTAATTATCTTTCTAGTATTAGCTACATTCTGCTCTTGCTTAGTAGAAAAGTTAAGTTTGCTTATCTTTGTTACTCCATCTACTAAAGCAGCTATTTCAGGATTAAAATCGTGTGAAATATCTTCCTTAGTAATATGAGTATCTTCCAAAGTATCATGTAATAGCCCAGCACACACTGTATCCCTATCAGCGTGCATTTCTGCGAGGATATAAGCAACATTAAGTGGATGAGTAATATAAGGTTCTCCACTTTGTCTTTTTTGTCCTGAATGAAGATTATCCGCATAGTAATATGCTCTTTTTATGTTTTCCACTTCATCAGGATTATAACTTTTAACTAGATTAAGCAAATCATCAATAGTAAGTTTATTCATTTTCTTTCACCTCCATATATAGCAAAAGAGCGGCACTCCAGCGGACGACCTCAAAATTAGTCATTCACAGAGTACTGCTCTTTAGTCATAACAATATTTTTAATTTTGTAGCAGCAGAAAAATATGTCAGCTAAATAGTTTCTAACATTATTAAGTATAGAATTAATATTTAACATAACATACTTTATCATAATGCTCGCTCCCTCTTTTTTGAATAATTTAGATTAATCTATAACTTTTTAGAATGTTTGTCAACCCTTTTTTTGACAATTTTTACCAAAACTAAATTCATCTCCCCCTAAGGTTAAGAAATTACTTTCTATCATAAAATCACCTCTCCTTCCAAAGTAAAAACCTTAGAAAAAGAAGAGAACACCATAAGTATTAACCACGCCAACATTATATACTAGTTCAAGTACCATAGTCAAGGAAAATATGACTATTTTTTTAATATCTTTGTAAAGCTTTTATTTATAAGTGTTTATGAGAATTTTGTATATAATACAAATGTATACAAATAATAAATATTTTAAACAAAGACCTTAGGTTTTGTTTAACAGTGAGAAACTATAGGCTCGAACTGAATAAGAAAAAAGATAATCAAATTAATGATTACCTTATTACTATATTAACTATTCTACCCGGAATAGTTATTATTTTTACTACTTCTTTACCTTCTAACCATTTCTTAATTATTTCACTATTTAGAGCTTCTTTTTCTAAGTCTTCTTTAGAAATATCTTTAAATACTTTAACAGTATCTCTTACTTTACCATTAACTTGAATGGCTATTTCAATGGTATCTTCAGTAGTCTTAGATTCATCATAAGTAGGCCATGGTTCATAAGTTATAGTATTATTATGTCCTAACATACTCCATAGTTCTTCTCCTAGATGAGGACATAATGGACTAAGTATTTTAACAAAACCTTCAGCATATTCAGTAGGTAAATAACCTTCTTTATATACAGCATTAATAAAGATCATCATTTGACTAATTGCCGTATTAAAGTTAAGTGTTTCATAGTCATTAGTTACTTTCTTTATAGTTTGATGATATATCTTTTCAAGATTTTTATTTTCTTTATCAAGAACTTTGTTTTCTTCAAATAATCTATATATTCTATCTATGAATTTCTTTGAAGCATCTATACCAGAATTACTCCATGGTTTATCTGCTTCAAGTGGTCCCATAAACATTTCATATAATCTTAGAGCATCTGCTCCATGAGATACTACTATATCTGATGGATTTACGACATACTCTGGATATCTCTTACCCATCTTAATATTGTTTTCTCCTAGTATCATACCTTGGTGAACTAGTTTTTTAAATGGTTCTGGTACTGGTGATATTCCTTTATCATATAGATAATTACACCACATTCTAGAGTATAATAAGTGACCAACAGCGTGTTCTGGCCCTCCGACATATAGATCTACTGGCATCCAGTGTTTTAATAATTCTGGTTTTCCTATCTCGTTATCATTATGTGGATCAATATATCTTAAGTAATACCAAGAAGAGCCTGCGGCTCCTGGCATAGTGGAAGTTTCTCTCTTACCTTTCATACCATCTATTACTACATTTTTCCACTTGGTAGCATTTTCTAAAGGGGCCATACCATTCTTACCTTTGTAGTCATCCATTATTGGAAGAGTAAGTGGTAACTCTTCATCTGGTACTAATTTGATAGTACCGTCTTCCATATGAATTACTGGTACTGGCTCACCCCAATATCTTTGACGAGCAAATATCCATTCTCTTATTTTATAGTTAACTTTCTTAGTACCTAATTTATTTTCTTCAAGATATTCTATCATCTTTTTGATAGAGTCCTCTTTATTTAAACCATTTAAGAACCCGCTATTGATGTGAAGCCCATCTCCTGTATAAGCTTCTTTAGCGATATCGCCGCCTTCAATTACTGGTATGATATCTAGATTAAATTTCTTAGCAAATTCATAGTCTCTTTCATCGTGAGCAGGTACTGCCATAATGGCTCCATTAGCATAACTTGCTAGAACATAATCACTTATCCAGATAGGTATCTTTTTGTTATTTACTGGATTAATAGCATAAGCTCCGGTGAATACACCTGTTTTTTCTTTACTAGCATTTGTTCTTTCTAGTTCTGACTTAGAGGCTGATAACTTGATATAATCCTCTACTACATCTTTATATTCAGGAGTTGTTATTTCTTTTACTAGACTATGTTCAGGAGCAAGCACACAGTAGGTAGCACCAAACAAGGTATCACATCTTGTAGTGAATACTGTGAATTCTTTATCGGTACCATCTACTTTGAAAGTAATATTAGCACCATAACTCTTACCTATCCAGTTTCTTTGGATTTCTTTAGTGGATTCTGGCCAATCTAAATTATCCAGATTATTTAGAAGTCTATCGGCAAACTTTGGTATATCCATAGACCACTGTTTCATATTCTTTCGAACTACTGGATAGCCTCCTCTTTCACTCTTACCGTCTATTACTTCATCGTTAGATAGTACTGTTCCTAATTCTTCACACCAGTTAACGGGCATATCAATATATTTAGCATAGCCATCCATATATAGTCTTTTAAATATCCACTGGGTCCATTTGTAATAAGATGGATCTGCTGTTGATATTTCTCTATCCCAATCATAAGAGAAACCTAATTCTTTTAATTGTTTTTTGAATACTTTAATATTTGACTCGGTGAAGCCGCTTGGATGATTTCCTGTTTTAACGGCATATTGTTCTGCAGGTAGGCCAAAGGCATCCCAACCCATTGGATGTAAAACATTATAGCCTTGCATTCTCTTCATTCTTGCTACTATGTCAGTGGCTGTATATCCTTCGGGATGACCTACATGAAGACCTACTCCTGATGGATATGGAAACATATCTAGAGCATAATACTTTGGTTTACTAAAGTCTTTTGTATCGGTCTTAAATGTTTTATTTTCTTCCCAATAATCTTGCCATTTCTTTTCTGTCTTTCTAAAATTATACATTTTTGTTACCTCTTTTCTTTGCTGTATTAGTCTTTTTTGGGACATTTTTATCTTTAGGAGTATCTTTTACTTTAATAGTCTTTTTAGGAGTACTTACCATACCATGTTTTTGATAGTATCTACCAAGTAGGCCATATAGAATAATTATTAGTAGTATTATTATAAATATACCTACGATTAATTGCCACATCCATTTATCTAATAATTTAGATATTATTAGATATGTTGTATCTATAATAAAGGTATTAACAAAAGCCGTAGCATAAATAAATTTCTTATAGTTTATTTTACTTTGATCTAATCGGTAGAGGCTAACTAAGTAATAGAATTCTACGGGTACTTTATTGGGATTATATTTAGTTTTCTTTCTTACAAAGATTAACCAATATAATATAAATACTCCAATATATACAATTAAGAATTCTAATAATATTTTTAGTATATCTTTCATAAATGCCTCCTTATATATCTATGTATTATACTATGATTTTTCTATATATTCAAGTAGATTTATAAATACATTTATATATTTTTTATCTAAACCTTTTCTTTTTAGTTTTCTTATTTTTATTCTTTTCTTTCTTATTTCTAAATCACTAAATAGTATCTTATCTAATTCTTCTTTTAAGTTGGTTCTTATTTCTAGATCAAATAAGATATTTTTTATTTCTTCATTTATTATTACATCTGATCCTACAAGTATATTAGTACCTTTGATATTTACTTTGATTTCTCTACCTACGATAGCATTATCTATTTTTATGATAAAGTCATCTCTATCATAATAAGTGCTATAACTTATTGTTTTATCTTCAATATTTACTTCAGTTATATTTCTAGTATTTTTAAATCTAAGTAAGTATGTTCTTCTTGATAATAAGTTCTTACCTTCTTCTTTTGAGATAATAAATGTATAATTATCTAATTCATACTGATAATTAAACTTAGTTATCATGTATAAGCCTTTTTTATAGTTATTAGAATAGCCATCATCTTCGTAGAAGGAATACTCACCATTATCTAGTGGATATATATTTAGTTCTAATATACTTGGTATATCTTCTTTAATATTTATACTTGTTGGTATGATAGAACCGGCTTTAACAAATACAGGATAGTCTTCATCACGATAGAAGTTATTATAGTATTTATTACCAGTATATTTTTTACCATTTAGGTAATCAAACCATATACCATTTGGTACATATATTTTCTTTATTGATCTTTTAATAACACTATTTTTTCTTTCAGTAATTGGGGCTATAAAGAAGTTTCTACAGAAGAAGTATTCATTCTTATATAGTGGTTCATCTATTATCTTAGGATAATCTATATAGAATGGTTTTACTAGTCCATGCCCAGTTTTATGATAGTTATAACTTTCACTATATAGATATGGTATTAGTTTATATCTTAAATTCATATAGTATATTATATTAACAGATGTTGCGGTCCGTTTCAATTAGCTACTGCAAATAACTAAAACATTTAGTTTTCAAACTAATTTTTATAGTTAAAACAACTAAAGAGTATAGTTTTAAAATAACTTTTCTGTCAAAGAAAAGAAAGCCTGGTAATCAGGAAAGAGAAAAGAATAAGAGTTTTCTACGTCTCCCGAACGTAAAACCTATGTTTTCCGTTTCAGAGATGTAGGGTTC
>ERZ791618.32-NODE-32-length-76146-cov-3.330262_pt1 | contig 76146 bp, 81 predicted proteins | sample MGYA00510059_ERZ791618 | MGnify/ENA primary metagenome ERZ791618 (study PRJEB30046, sample SAMN00715159) | human gut metagenome | study: EMG produced TPA metagenomics assembly of the A metagenome-wide association study of gut microbiota in type 2...
TTAACACTAATAAGACTTACATAGTAAGGCTTATAGTGAATATAAAAAAATAAAATTTATAAAAAGTAATGACAAGTTACTTTGAATGTGTTATACTTATATAGTAGAGTAGGAGAGATTATGAAAGAGACACTAATTTATAAATTAAATAAACATAATATTTATTATATAAGTACACCAAGTTATGGCTTTTATATACTAGTTCCATTTACTGATTATACAGATACTAATATTGTTCTTAGATTAAAAGGTAACTATCAGTCATATGATTTAAATAAAAATTCATTAGAGAGTGTTACTGAAGAACTTATTAATTATTATAAGAGTATCGATAATTATAATGTAACTCTTGTATTACCAATATTTTATGATGGTATATTAGATAGAATAAGAACAGTTGAAGATTTAGTATTATATCAAAGATTAGATGGATATTTAGGTAATATCTTTAATAATGCCTATGCTTTTCTTACTAAGAATAATATTAAAGTAAATAGTAATATTTATATAATAAATAATGATTCATTTAAAACATTTACTAATTGGTTTGTATCTAGATATAATAATAGAATAGAGTATAAAACAATTCTAGAATTAGTTAAACAAAGTGATCACTTTAATAGTTATGATATGGTAGAGACTCCTAGTATTAATTTTGTTGTGGGTAAGAATGAAGAACCTAAACTTGATAAAACAGTAGAAATAGAAACAGAGACATTTAATAGTATGACAAGAGATATAATTGATGAAGAACCAAAAAAGAAAGATGCCTCTACTAGTGATAAAAAGAATAACGCCGGTTTTGTTTCTTATATTCTTCTTGGAGTAGTTAGCTTTGTTGTATCTATGTTATTATTATTTCTATTTATTAAATAAAAATAAGTATACTATTTTAGGTATACTTTTTAATTGATAAAATAAAAAGCACTTAGTTTAGGCTAGTGCATATGCTATTATTGATGTTAATGCAGATACTAACGCTAGGGCAAGCATTACATAAGCAAATATCTTAGAGCCGATATTCTTGGCTTTTTTCTTTTTCTTACTCATAGTATTTATACACCTCTATTTAATTATACTAAATATTAAGAATATTTTCAACTATTAATTAATATACTTTATTGGTGATAAGAAATGAATAAGAAATTAAATAGTGGACTTGCTCTAATTTTACCTAATAAGAAAGTAAATTTATTTGTAATATTTATAGTAATACTTGGAATAATATCAGGATCTCTTTTCTTAATGGTCCTAAATGAAAATGATAAGTCAGAAGTTATTAATGAGATTAGTACTTTTATGGCTAATATTAATACTAATAATATTAATAATCTTAATTCTTTTAAAAATAGTTTAATTGAAGGTATGATACTTATAATATTATCTTGGATACTTGGTATGTCTATAATAGGAGTTATCTTTAATATCTTCTTTATATATATGAAAAGTTTTACTATAGGTTTTTCAATATCTTCCTTTATCTTAGTATATAAATATAAAGGAATATTATCCTCATTAATATATGTAATACCAAGTCAGTTAATTAATATACTTATAATCCTTATACTGGGAGTATATACACTACTATTTTCTAAGTATTTATTTAAAATGATATTTCTTAAAGATAAAACAGTAAATCTAGGTAAGTTCTTCAAGAAATATGTTCTAGTTTTTGGTATATGTATTATACTATGTCTAGTATCTTCATTATGTGAAGCTTATTTATTACCTTCTCTATTAAAAGTAATAATAAAACTATTTATTTAAACTATAAAATATGATATAATTACTAACTGAAGAGGTGTATTAAATGAAATCAGTAGTAATAGGTATGTCTGGAGGAGTAGATAGTTCAGTTGCCGCTATTATATTAAAGAAACAGGGATATAATGTAATAGGTTTATTTATGAGAAATTGGGATAGTACTATTAATAATGATTATTTAGGTAATCCTAATTTAAATAATAATATATGTCCTCAGGAACAAGATTATAATGATGCATTAGAGGTCTGTAATAAAATTGGTATCCATTACATAGAGTAGACTTTGTTAAAGAGTACTGGGACTTTGTCTTTACTTATTTCCTAGATGAACTTAAAAAGGGAAGAACTCCTAATCCTGATGTTATGTGTAATAAATATATTAAGTTTGATTTGTTTGTTAAGAAGGCTAAAGAACTAGGAGCGGATTATATAGCTACTGGGCACTATGCTAAGTTAATAGATGGTAAGCTTGCTAAGGCTAAAGATAAGAATAAAGATCAATCTTATTTCTTAGCTTATGTTAATAGAGATATCTTTAAGAATGTTTTATTTCCTCTTGGAGATATAGAAAAGCCTGAAGTTAGAAAGATTGCTGAAGAGTATGATTTGATTACTGCAAAGAAGAAAGATTCTACGGGTATATGTTTTATTGGTGAAAGAAACTTTACACAGTTTTTAGAGAATTATTTACCTAATACTCCTGGTGATATTGTAAATATTGATACTGGTGAAGTACTTGGTAAACATATTGGTCTTATGTATTATACTATTGGTCAAAGAAGAGGTTTAAATATAGGTGGTACTGAAGATAGAATGTTTGTAGTGAAGAAAGATTTAGATAAGAATATTCTATATATTGCTATTGGTGATGAGAATAAGTATTTATTTTCTAATACCGCGTTATTGAAGATTTTAACTTTTTAACTGATGAAAGACCTAATAAATGTACTTGTAAATTTAGATATAGACAGCCCGATATTAATACCGAGGTTGAATATTTAGATAACAATATGCTTAGACTTAATTATGTAAAGTCTAAGGCTGTTACTCCTGGACAGTTCTGTGTATTATATGATGGTGATATCTGTCTAGGTGGAGGAATTATTAAAGAAGTAAAATAATATTATTTATTATATGCACTCTAGATCTAAGGTTCTAGAGTGTTTATTTGAGCCAAAGTATTGTCTCAAATAAATATATCTACATATCTATTATATAGAAGCCATAGATATATATTTTAGTTATCAATAGTAATTGGTAATTTTTTTAAATTAGACAAATTACTTGACATATTTTTAGTAATAATGTTACAATATATATAGGTAACAATAGGAGGCTTACATAATTATGAATGTTGTAGAAAAAATAAATTTAATATTAAAAAAAGCAAATATTTCTAAAGTTAACTTGGCTAAGTATCTAGGAGTATCTAGACAAATGGTTTACAATTATCTAGATAGTACAGACTTGTCAAAATTACCTAATGAAAAGTGTCAACTACTATTTGAATTATTAAATGTAAAGAGCGCTGACGAAATACTTGCTTTAGAAATAAATAAGGAATATTTACAAACAGTAGGAAGTAGAATATTTGATAGTGCTAAAGAAGAAGAAAAGAAAGAAAAAACTTGTATTGATTTAACAGGATTAAAGAAAGAAGAAATAGAATTAATAAATGATATTACATTAATGTCTAAGAATGTTCTATTAGAAAATAAAGGTAGAGAAGGGGAGGCATTAGCCACAGTTACCTACTTACATCACTTTATTGAAAATCTAAATGCTATTAAAGAATTAAAATATATTTTGGCATACTTCTCAAAAAATTATGGTTATACTGACCCAAATAAATTTGCATTTGACGAGAATAATCAGTTTGTATTTGAAAGTATTATGTTCTCTGCGATGACATTATATAGTAATGGGGGAGCATCAAGAACAAGACTTGCTGAATCACATAAAAAATGGGAAAATATGCTGGCTTCTAAAAAAGAAGAAAAATTATCTCGTACTCAGGAATTAAATACCGCTAAAATACAAGCATAAGAGAACTTGGTTATACTAAGATTGATGAGCGAAATGCTAGTGAAGTTTTAGATAAAATTGCTGAGATTATGGCTCAAAAGTTTTAACTAAGATATTATAATTATACGGGAGATGATTAAACTTATGAAAAAAACATTATTTGCAGTTTTAGTATGTACTCTTATGACATTAACACTTACTGGATGTGGTAGTAAAGTGGAAACAGATAATAGAGTAGGTAATGTAAGTATTGAAGAATTAAATGATATTAACAATAAAATAATCTACTATTTTAATAATAATGGCGCATCCATATATAACAATTACAGTTATAACTATGTAGATGAAAAAGATATGGTTGTTGTTGTTGGATTAGTAAACAATAGTAAAGGAGAACAAGAATGGTTTAAAAATAATATAGTCGATTCAAAGTATATAAGATTCGAACAAGGAAACCATCCTGAAAATGTATAATAAGTCCCCTACTTTAATTTTAACTAAAAAATAGGGAAGTAATAGAATAAAATCAAATGATAATTCTAAAGAGTTTAAAATCATTTAGATAAACGATTATACATTTAAAATTAACTATATAATAATAATTGTAGTTAATTTTATTATATACATAAAAGATAAATATATGTAGAATAATATTAATATAAATATAATTTATAATTAAAGAATATAAATATTTAGAGATAATTTATTATTATATAAAATAAGTATATTTTATTGGTAATTTTTAGCTTAACAACTAATCATCTTTTAATAAAATATCTAAGTTCCTATAATCAATATTATGTTAACTTCTATAAATAGAAGAACAATATGCCAATTTTTTCATATTAAGTAATTAAAGAATAAATATATTACCTATCGTTAATAATATTAATGGAGGTAATTAAAATGAGTAAAAAAGATAAGAAATCTAAAACTAACAATAAATTAGATAAGTCTAATACTTTTGACTGTAATTGTCATAAAGATGACGAAACACATGACGATACTACTTGTGAATGTCACAAAGATGATTGTAAGTCATGTAAAAAGAATAACAATAGTTCTAAAGATTTATTTTAATAATAAAAGAATAGGGTACTCTACTCTATTCTTTTATTCGTATTTATTCTATTCTTTACTATACTTAATAATTAAACTATCAAATTCTTGTTTTATTAGTTCTAGTTTTTCTTTATCAGATGATTCGTATCTAGTAGTTATATTAGGACCTGTATTAGATTTTCTGACTAAGGCAAAGCCATCATCATATAGTACTTTAATACCATCTATTTTAGAATAATTATAGCCTTTTTCCTTACAGTACTCCTCTACTCTACTTACAATAATATCTTTCTTAGAGTCTTCGACTGTAAACTTTCCTTCAGGATAGTTATAATACTTAGTTATACCTTCAAGAAGCTTGCTTACTTTTTTAGGAATATGTGATAGTATTTCTACTAATCTTAATCCAGCATATATTCCATCATCTGTACCGATAAATTTATCTCTAAAATATAAGTGTCCTGATAATTCTCCACCGAATGGGTAATTATTATCTACAGATATTTTTTTAGTATAAGAGTTACCTGTTCTTACTTCAATCGGTTTAAGTCCTAGTTTTATCATTTCATCACTTACTACCTTAGAACATTTTACGTCATAGAAGCCTTCTTTTTTATCTATTTTATTATAAATATCACGCCATATTATGACCATAAATTTATCTATTGAAACAAACTCACCTTTTTCATTGACTACTCCTACTCTATCGCCATCACCATCAAAGGCTATGCCACAGTCAGCATTTAATTCTTTTACTTTTTCTTTTAGAATTGTAAGATTGGATTCTACTGCTGGGTCAGGATGGTGATTAGGGAATGTCCCATCTGATTCAGCAAATAATGGTATATACTCTATATTATCATTACTTACAAAGATATCTTTGGCTACGATAGATGTAGTACCATTACCACAATCATATATTACTTTTAATTTATTACTACCCATATTAATATGACTATTTATCATCTTAATATAATCTTCTTTTATATTAGCATCAGTTATAGAGCCATTTCCTTTGCTATAAATGCCATTTAGTATTATATAGTATAATTCTGCTACTTCGTTACCAAAACAGTTATGAATGCCATTATATGACATTTTAAAGCCATTATATTCTTTTGGATTATGCGAAGCTGTTATCATTATACCACAGTGAATATTTAATTTATCCCATGCATAGTAGTACATTGGTGTGGTAACTAGACCTAGTCTTACTACATCTACACCACCATCAGTAAGTCCTTTTACTAGATTCTTCTCGATAATAGGAGAACTTAATCTATTGTCATAGCCGACAATCATTTTATTTTTCTTTAAACTTAATAATTTAGTGGCATATGCTCTACCAATATAATAAGATATTTCTTCGGTTATATCTTCATTCCATATTCCTCTTATATCATATTCTCTAAACATTAATTTATTTAATTTCATTGTAATCAGTCCCTTCTTTTATATAAATCATAGTTTTCTTTTAATATCTCATTTGTTACATTTGTATATATTTGTGTTGTAGAGATACTAGAATGTCCTAACATCTCTTGTATTGTTCTTAGATCGGCCCCATTATTTAGTAGATGAGTAGCAAAGGAATGTCTTAACATATGAGGAGTTATATTCTTATTAATATCTTTATCTTTAGCAATTTTCTTAATAATCTTAAAGAAACCTTGTCTAGTCATTTCTTTGCCATGATTATTAAGAAATATCTTCTCAGTATAATAACCCTTCTTCATACTATCTCGGTATTCATTAATATAGATACTTAAATATTTAGAGGAGTATTCTCCAATTGGTACAATTCTTTCTTTGCTTCCTTTGCCAAAACATCTTACATAGTTATTATTTAAATCTATATCACTAAGTTCTAGATTTATTAATTCACTTACTCTAAGTCCTGATGAATACATTAGTTCTAACATAGCCTTATTTCGGTAATCAAATGGAGTATCTAATTTTATATCTAAAAGATTATCTACTTCTTCAATAGTTAATATATTAGGTAGTTTTCTATAGAATCTAGGAGTATTTATCTTGGTACTTATATCTACTACATTATAGTTTTCACTTAAATACTTATGAAAGGCTTTTATAGATACTATTTTTCTAGCTACTGAAGATACTTCATATTTATTATCATCTAAGTATTTTAAATAATCTAATAAATTATTATAACTTATATCTAAAGCACTAGATATATTTTTACTTTCCATATATTCTAAATATTTATATATATCTTCACTATATGAATTTACTGTTGTATCTTTATCTCTTTGTTTAATTGTTTTTAATTCTATTATATAGTCTGATAATAGTTTTTTATTTTTTATATTTAACTTATCTATATTTATCAAGATATCACTTACTTTCTTATTTTAGATAATTTATTATTTTACTTATTATATGATTATATATAGTATCAGCATAAAACATAGAGAATGATCCTATACTGATAATACTAAACTTCTTCTTGGATATATTAAGAGCCAGTCTTTCTATGCATGGTATTACTAGATACATTAGAAATAATCCTGCTATACCAAAGAATAATACTGATCTTAGACAGACAAAACCATTTATATTACCAAAGTTTAATATCTCAGTATTATAGTTCCATAGTCTTGTACCACTTATGTGATATAATGTATAACCAATAGTATATTCTAATATACCACTCACTAGAGCACTAATTAAGAATACATATATAGGTTTATCTTTTACTTTATTAGTGGTTAAATATATTAATAAAGTACCATAAGCATATATTGGTATCCATGGCCCAAATGTAGTACCACGGTTAATAAAATAACCTGTATCTATTTTATAAAAGATTACTTCATATATATAACCAAATACTGCTCCAATAAACATAGATAATAATATTATCAATACTCTTGTTTTACTATCAAAACTATACTTCATATACTCACTACTTTCATATAAATTATATCAAAAAAAGTAAATAGTTTCAATTCTATTTACTTTAATTATTATTTATTTTAACTTTCTTATTTATTATTTACCAGTAACAGTTTATATAGTTTTAACTTTTTTCTTGATAGAATTTTGTAGTTCACTTATTGTAACAAAACTATTATTATGATAAATTAATTGTTTTGTAGTTACATTAGTAATATTTCCATCATCAAAATGGATATCTAATTCTAATGCACTAGGATAACTATAATCATTTACTGGTATATCACTTAGTGGTGGTACAACTATGTGTAGATTGTTTGATAAAGGATTATTTTCTATTTTAAATTTATGTGAATGTCCTTGAAGTATTAGACTACTTTGACTGCATTTTTCACAAAGATATGAATTTATAGTAAATGGATGATACAATGTTATAGAATCATCTTTTATTTTTAATATATCTTGCATATAACCAATGTTTACTATATCATGACGATAATTTTCTAACATTGCAGCTATATTTTGCTTTGTTTCTTTTAATAAAGCTACGTCATGATTACCAAGTATGGTAAATGTTAGTATATTCTTATCAAATGGATAATTTTTTAATAGATATTCTGCCCTTTCTAATCTTGGAACTTGTTCATCTGATACAGAATTATCTATTATATCACCACAGTGAAATATTGTATATATTCCATTTTTAGTACAATAGTTATATATTTCATTTAATAAATCTAGTCTTTCATATTTACTTCCTATATGAGTATCTGATATAACTACAGCCTTTACTCTATTACAATTTTGTGAAGTAGTTAGATATGTTTCTGGTTTAACATTTGAATATAAATAGTCTACTTGTGGTATATATGATATTTCTCCTCCAAAATAGTAATATTTTCTATTAAATAAATAACCCTTGTTTTTTAATAGTGTTAAATGATTAAATATTTGTTTAGGTGTTTTATTAAGTTCAGTGCATATTTCATTTAACTTTTTTCCTTCTTTTATTAATTCTAATAATTTAAGTGTTGTTTCTGACATATAATATTCCCCTTTCAGTAGTTTTATATTATATAACAGAATATATTTATTGTCAATAATACTTTAAAATGATATAATTAATATGTTTAGGTGATGTTATGGAAGAATTATTATCAGTAAAATTAAGGCCGAAATGTATTAATGATATTATTGGTCAAGAACATTTAGTGGGCAGGGATAAGATTATATATAATTTAGTTAAGAATAAGAAATTGTTTTCTATGATATTATATGGTCATCCTGGTATTGGTAAGACTAGTATAGCGACTGCGATTGCTAATGAAATGGGAATGAATTATAGATCACTTAATGCTGTTATTAATAATAAGAAGGATTTTGATGTTGTTATTGAAGAGGCTAAGTTATATAATGGGATGATTTTACTAGTGGATGAGATACATAGATTAAATAAGGATAAGCAGGATATATTGCTGCCTTATTTAGAGTCTGGTCTTATTACTTTGATTGGTATGACTACTGCTAATCCATATCATGCTATTAATCCTGCGATTAGAAGTAGATGCCAGTTATTTGAATTAAAAGAACTTACTTTAGATAATATTAAAGATGGTATTAAAAGAGCTATTAAATCTAATATTTTAGAGGGTATTTGTATGGATGAAGATACCGTTAATTATCTAGCAAGTATTTCTTCAGGAGACTTAAGATTTGCTTATAATATTCTTGAAATAGCCTATTATAGTAGTTCTGATAAGAAGATAGATATTGATTTGATTAAGAAGATTAATAATAAACCTAATTTATTTATTGATAAGAATGGTGATAATTATTATAATATTATCTCAGCCTTTCAAAAATCGATTAGAGGTAGCGATGTTAATGCTAGTCTTCATTATTTGGCTAGATTACTTGAGGCTGAAGATTTAGATATTATTGTAAGAAGATTATCTGTTATTGTCTATGAAGATATTGGTCTTGCTAATCCTAGTATGGGTCCAAGAGTAGATGCCGCGATTAATAGTGCTTTAAGACTAGGACTACCTGAATCTAGAATACCACTTGCAGAAATTGTTATTGAACTTGCTTTATCTCCTAAAAGTAATAGTGCGGAAGCTGCGATTGATGAAGCTTTAAATGATGTTAGAAGCGGTAATGTTGGTGATGTTCCTAAACATTTAAGAAATCCTTCTAATGATTATAAATATCCGCATCTTTATAAAAATGATTATGTAAGGCAGCAGTATTTACCTGATGTATTACTTGGTAAGAAATATTATCATCCTAAAGAGAATAAGAACGAAAAAATATTAAAAGATATTATGGATAAACTAGATACTATGTAAAAAGAGAATAAAAATATTATTTATTCTCTTTTATAATACTATTTATTACATAAGATGCTGCATATATACCAGCAGTACTTGGTACCATCATCATTGATGTAACCATGGTTTTATTTGTTTTTATAGGTTCTTCGGTACTTGATATACATATTACTTTATCTCTAAATTTTTCGTCTTTGACATATTTTCTTAAGGCTTTAGCTAGTGGATCATAATTTGTATCTCTAATATCACTTATTTTTACTTTAGTGGGATCTAATTTCTTACCCATACCACAGACAGTTATTAGATTTATATGTTTCTTATGACACATCTTTATTAATAATTTCTTTACTATCATGGTATCACAAGCATCTATTATGTAGTCATAATCTTCTTCAAATAATAAATCTATATTATCTTCATTTATTTTTTCTTTAATTATTTTTACTTTGACATTACTATTTATACTTAGTATTCTTTTTTTAAATTCTTCTACCTTACTATTACCAATATTTGAAGATAGGGCTATTACTTGTCTATTGATATTTGATATATCAATATTATCATAATCTACTAGTGTAATGTTTTCTATACCACTTCTTATTAGTGTCTCGACAGCATAACCACCTACTCCACCTACTCCTATTACTAAGATATTACTATTTTTTAGTTTAAGATAATTATCTTCACCAATTAGATTTATTTCTCTTTCAAACATATTATTTTTCCTTATATCTTGGTACTTTTTCTTTTAAAGTATTAGTAAGATTAGTAATATCACTATCTGACATATCTTTTTTATCTACGATTAATGCTCTAGATTTATTTATGTATAAATAATATGCTTTTTTTGTTTCTAATACTTTATATAATGAACTATAGTCTATATATTCATCTTTATTAGAGCTTAGTTTGAAGTTATTCTTTTTAAATAGATATTCTATCTTGGTATTTAAGACACTATCTTTAGTTTTTTCTAATTTATGATAATTTAATTTTGGTAACATAGTGGTATTTAGTTCTATAACCCCAAATAAACAAAATATAAATGTTGTATAATCTAGTAATACTCTATTATCTTTGGTGAAGAAATAAATAATTACTAATAGTATTAAAATATTTATTATTAATCTTGGTACTTTTACTTTTTCAAAATAATATACTTCAAGAAATTTTTTTACATTATCAGGAGTATATATTGTTTTATTTTTTATTTCCTTCATATTATTACACCTCACATGTACTAGTATAACATAAATTTTAGATAAAAAAAAGACCCAGATGGACCGACTCTGTAAGATAAAACCCGCGGCGTAAGTCACAGGTGGGTCAGCACAATAGTCTAATTAGGATCCCTATCGGTGATAGGTATTCAACACATAAACTATATTAGCTCCCCGTTTAATATCTTTAGTCGGTTTTATACTAAAGATGTCGTATCCTCTAGGTATCTTAATTATATCATAGGTATATTTTATATTCAATAGATATATTATTATTTGACAATAATTGTACATTATACTATAACTATTATATATAAGCAAAATATTTAATACTGAGATAAAGATGATAATAAATATTTTCATAAGTGAGACCTTAGGCTCACTTATACCCCTTAAGACTACAGGCTTAAGGGGATATAAAGAAAAAGAGAAATTATTTCTTTCTCTTAATTAATTTATATTTACTATTATCACTAATAGTATCTTCACTAATAATAAGTTCTTCGTAAGTATTTGGATTAGTAGCAATTTCAAAAGCCGCTAATGCTAAAGCCTTATCTATTATTTCATTAATTTGACCTTCAGTATAACCATTCTTCTCTATAACTTCAGATATTCTCTTAATAGCAGTTTCTTCTACAGTTAACCTAATATTTAAACTTTCTAGAAATTTCTTAGAAATATTTAAAGAATTATCTTCATCTTTATTTATATTTGCAATATATTCTTTAGTAGTAGGCTTATCTAATTCAATAATATTCTGAATAGATATAACTAAATCTTCTAGTAGACCTTCATTAAGATAATAAATTCTTGTCATTTGCTTACTTTGATTATTTGAAGTATTAGAAAAGCCTTTAATTGTAGGTATTTCTTCTTCATATTTCATGAAATCTCCCATTAGAACTACAAGCATTTTACTAGTATCTATTGTGTAACTATCACCATCTATTTCTATAGTAAATGGTAGACCATTAATTAATCTAATTAGATCTGTTTGATATTCACCAAATAATCTAGCATCATTTTGATCTAATATTGTTATTGTATCTATATCATCCATTACAATAATACTTGTCTCAGCTTTCTTTATATCATAATTACATTTCTTTAAGAGACTAATTAAGATATCATTAACTGTATTTAGTGTTACATTATTTTTATATTTATTTATAGCACTTGTATTTAGTACTGGAATATTTATATTGTCTTCAATTATATTAAATATTTCTTTTTTAGGAGAACTTTTTTCACCATTAATTAGTATACTTCTTGATTTGATATTTTGATAGTTGTTGAAGTCTCTCCAGATAATAGATAGTATTTCTTTGATATGATTATCTTGATTTGGAATTTTCTTTTTTATTTCACTATATATTTTATTTATGTCTATTGCTATATTTTGCGGTGTTTCTTTTTCACTATTTTCATATGTAATGACTTCAGGAAAATATCTTATATAGTAATTTGCTATATCTTCTTCCATTAAAATATTCCCTTCTTCTTTTTCTTGAAATAATATTATAGGCATATTTTTCTCATTTACTGTTCTAACATAGGTTGTTTTTCTTAATTCATTTAATATTATTTTTTTAGCTATAAACATAGGCATATATTTATGTTTATTTATTAATGCTGTTATATTTTCTCTATTACAATAGCCATAGTCTTCTCCTGCTACTATGTGTTTTAGAGTAACATTATGGGCAGTAAATGTATTATTTTTTTCTAGGTATATACCTTCTGTTACATCTATTGGTAAATAATATTCCACTTCTTCATGTTCAAATTTTTGAAATATTATTGCATAATCTTTATTCATAACTTTGCCCCCTATTAATTAATCTCTTACCTTGATATGTGTTTCTCTAAGTTGTTTTTCAAATACTTCACCAGGACAGCCCATCATAGCATCAGCGCCATTTGCTCCTAGTGGGAAAGCGACCATTTCTCTTATGTTTTCTTCATCCTTAAGTAGCATTAATATTCTATCAATACCAGGAGCCATTCCTGCATGAGGAGGAGCACCATATTGGAAAGCTGTATATAAGCTTCTGAATTTTGTTTCAACATCTTCTTCTGTATACCCTGCTAGTTCAAAGGCTCTCTTCATTATCTTAATATTGTGGTTTCTAACGGCTCCTGAAGCCATCTCATAACCATTACATACAAAGTCATATTGATATGCAAGAACATTTTCTAGATTATCTTCTTTTAAAGCCTCTAGACCTCCTTGAGGCATACTAAATGGATTATGACCAAAGTCATACTTACCATCTTCTTCATTATATTCATACATAGGGAAATCGTTTACTATGCAGAATTCATATTTATTCTTATCAATTAGATCTAGTTCACTTCCTAGTTTTATTCTAAGAAGACCTGCTAATTTATTTATTTTATTTTTAGAATCCGCTAGTACGAATAAAGCACTGCCTGGTACTAGATGACATTTATCTATTAGTTCTTTTCTTAGACTATCATCTAGGAATTTATCAATTGAAGACTTAAAGGTCATATCTTCATTTACTTTAATGTATGATAGGCCTACTGCTCCTACACTCTTCATATATTCTTCCATAGATTTGTACCATGAATTAGATTTATCTATATTAGTTACTGTTATACCTCTAATATGTGATGTTTTAAATGGTTCAAAAGTACTCTTAGATAAGATATCAGTAATATCTTCAATTATTAATGGATTTCTTAAGTCTGGTTTATCTGAACCATATTTTAACATTGCTTCTCTATACGGTATTCTTCTAAATGGTCTTGGAGATACTTCTTTATCACTAAAGTGAGTGAATATATCATAAAAGATTTTTTCTCCTACTTCGTAGACATCTTCATCAGTAGCAAAAGACATTTCTAAGTCTAATTGATAGAATTCTCCATATAATCTATCACTTCTTGGATCTTCATCTCTAAAACATGGGGCTATTTGAAAATATCTATTAAATCCTGAGCACATAAGTAATTGTTTAAATATTTGTGGTGCTTGTGGAAGTGCATAGAATTTTCCTTTATACTTTCTTGATGGTACTATGAAGTCTCTTGCTCCCTCTGGAGATGAAGCTGTAATGATTGGAGTTTGTATTTCAGTAAACTTCATCTCTTTCATTATTTTTCTCATGTAATCTAGTACTTCTGTTCTAAATAGTATTCTATCATGTACTTTTGGATTTCTTAAGTCTAGATATCTGTATTTTAATCTGGTATCTTCAAATGCATCAGTACTTCTGTTAATCTCGAATGGTAAGACATTTAGAGCTTCTCCTAGTACTTCAAAAGCTGATACTAGTACTTCTACTTCACCTGTTTTCATATTTGGATTAGTCATACCTTCCGCTCTATGTCTTACTGTTCCTGTTACAGTCATAGTACTTTCTCTAGTTATATCTTTAAAACTTTCGAATCTTCACTAATTAGCTGTATTACACCTGTTTCATCTCTTAGTGTCATGAATACTAGACTACCTAGATTTCTCTTTTGTTCAAGCCAGCCTGCCACTCTTATTTCCTCACCAATATTTGCAATAGTTACTTCACCGCAATAGATTGTTCTGTATTTGTTTTTCATATTTATCCTTCCCTTCTAATAATATAAAAACACATTAATAATCTATAGGGACGAATATATATCCGCGGTGCCACCCTACTTCACTAATGTGCTCTTTTATTTGGTTTTTATCGGGACCAACCGTTTCTATCTTTTTATATACTATTTGTCACTCATAGTAATAGAAAATCTATATTTATTATATAATTTATCTGGGATGTTGTCAATTGTATTTTGTTATTTTTTTATGGACTAATTGGGTAATTCAAATAAGGTAATTGACTTTTTACTAATTTTGTAGTATATTACTTTGTGAAAAGAGTTTGTATCACTGAACGTTTTGGACGTTAGTCTAGGGATTTTGCATTGGACACAGTGAAGGAACTCTTTTTACATAATACTTTAATTAAATAAGATTTTTTCACTCTTATATATTTTACTTATTAATGATATTAATATTATTATGTAAATAGTTGATGATATTATGGTTATTAATATGTTATTAGTGTTTATTGTACCAGTTAAAATATCATTTATTACTATGGTATGATTTACTATTGGAATAAAATTTAATATGCCATTTAGATTAATATTTAACATACTTAAAAACATTGGTACACAAGTAATTAAACTTATTGGAGTAAGAGCACTTTGTGCTTCTTTGAAAGTCTTAGTAAAACTTGCTATTGCTATACATAGACCTGATATGAATAGTGTATAAAATATTAATATGATGATAGTTAAAACTATTGTGATAGGAGTCATATTAAATATGACATTATCATAGATAGTAAAGCTATTTTTTACAAAGAATAATGATGTTATAGATAAGATTACTCCTATTGACATGGTGATAATACCAGATATGCATATTGAGAAGTATTTGCCTAATATTAATTCTTTTCTTGCTATTGGAAATGTAAGAATGGTCTCTAGAGTACCACGCTCTTTTTCACCAGCGGTACTATCGGTTGAAGCATAGATACTTGATAGTGTTATAGCCATTATTGTGAAAGTTATAGCCATTAAAACTACTTCACTAGCAAACATTGATTCTCCTTTTAATTCATTAGTAGTATAGTTAATGTTATTATATACTTTACTTATATCAATGTTATTTTCTAATAAGTAATTTTGCCCTAGATAATTATTATAACTATCTAAATAATTTGTTATGTGCATTAGAACCATACTACCATCTTCTGTTTTACTATTAGCATATATATTATAAATATTATTTTCTTTAGTGATATAGGCTATAATGTTATCTTTTTTATAGGCTTCCTCCATGTCTTTTTGACTATTATATTTAGTTACTTCTATATCAGGACTTAATAATTCTTTTTCGGTAGTACTTAAATTATAATTTACTCCTACTTGATATTTTGTTTCTTTATTATCACTAGTTAGTGTTTCATACATATAAGACATTAATATTACAAATATTGGAATAAATAATGGGGTTAGTGCCATCATAAGTAATGATTTTTTATCTCTTATTACCGATCTTAATTCTTTTTTTATGGTTATTTTTATATTATTCATCACTATCACCCGCTAATGCAAAAAAGGCATCTCTTAAATTATTGGTATTTGTTTTCTTTTTTATTTCACTTGGAGTACCCGTAGCAATTATTTTACCTTTATTTATAAATATTATTTGGTCACATATAGTATCTGCTTCTTCCATATAATGAGTTGAATATAAAATACAGTTTCCTTTATTTCTTTCTTCTTTGATGGTATCTAATATTACTTTGCTAGATATGATGTCTAACCCACTAGTGGGTTCATCTAAAATATAGTATTTAGGGTTATGTACTAAACATCTAGCTATTGATACTCTTTGAGTTTGCCCAGTAGATAGTGAACTTATTCTTTGATATAAAAAGTCTTTCATTTTAAATCTATCTGTTAAGTCTTTTATTCTATTATTTATTTCTTTTGTACTTAAACCATAGTATTCACCACACATAGTAAGTAATTCATAAGCTGATAGATCTTTATATAATTTGGTATTTCCTGTTAAAAAAGATATTCTTTTCTTGATTTCTAATTCATTATCTTTATAGTTTAAGTTATCAATGGTGATGGTACCACTGGAAGGAGTCATAATACCGGATATCATTCTAAGTAATGTTGTTTTTCCTGCTCCATTAGGGCCAAGGATACCTAGTATCTCTCCATCTTTTGCTTCAAAAGTAATATCTTTATCTGCATAGAACTCTATTTTTTCTTTATTTTGTATTTCTTTAATAAATTTTTTTGATATGTTTTCTACCTTTATCATGTTAGCCTCCTAGTTGATTATACAATATTTTTTATATTATGACAATAATACAGGCTAGCTATTTTATAATTTTAATAATAATTATGGTTTACAAAAAAGTGTAAATCTGCTACAATATTAAATTGTTATGGGAGGAAGATTATGAAAATTAGAGAATTAAAAGAAAATGAACCATTAAAAGTAACAAGGGTAACGTACCATTTTCCTGCTTGGCCTGATCCAAGTACTGGTAAAGTAGATAGGGATGCTAAACCTATTGAGGATGAACGTATTAAAACAATATTATTCACCGATGGTGAAATAGAAAAGCAAACTGAAGAGGCTTCTCAAAGTATAAATGAATTTTATATTGGTAAATCTAAATATCATATGACTGTAGATACTTTAGAAACAAAAAATATATATTTTAAAAATCATAGTTATGTTATAACTTATTTATTAGCAAAAGAATTTATGATTAAAGGACATGTCAGAGGCTGGGTTGATGTTATTAAAGATGTTTCAATATATTTAGAAAATGGAAAAGATAAAAAGGCATTAAGAGAAGCTAAGAGATTTATTAAACAAATTAATGAGTGCAATGATTATACTAATTATTTATCAAGTTGGGGACTACAGTTACCAGAATATGAAGAGCTAGAAAAAATTTCTAAAAATGCATATACTTTAAAAAGAACTAAATAAACAATACTTAAGTTTAGAGACTACAGGCTCTAAACTTTTTTTCTAATGACCTTAGGCATTAGAAAACCTTGAGTGACTATAGGCACGAGAGGAATAAAAGAAAAAAGTAGATAACTCTACTTCTCTAGCATTATGGTAATTGGACCATCATTTATTAGTTCTACTTGCATATAAGCACCAAAGATACCGGTCTCTACCTTGACGTTTTTTTCTTTTAACTTTTTATTGAACTCATCATATAGAACTATGGCTTTGTCTCCATTTAGGGCATTTATGTATGATGGCCTGCGGCCTTTGGAACTATCGGCATATAGAGTGAACTGACTAACTGATAGGATGCTACCCTCAGTGTCAAGTAAGCTTTTGTTCATCACACCATTCTCATCATCAAATATACGAAGATTTATCACTTTATCTACCATGTAGTCTATTTCTTTTGTGGTATCACTTTGAGTGAAACCTACGAATAAGAGTATTCCTCTATTTATTTCTCCTACTACTTTGTTGTTTACTTTGACATTTGCAGATGTTACTCTTTGTACTAATACTTTCATTAATTAACACTTCTTTCTACTTTTTGAACGAAATTTAGGTTTAATAAATCGTTGATGAATTTTTCTAGTTTATCTTTGTTTTCTACTAGAACTGTCATATTGTAGACTTTGTAATCACTCTTGTTAATTGTGGAGATGCTATCTATGATGATACCACTGGAAGAGGCTTTTGTGATTATATCTAGTAGATTGTCAAAGGTGTTTGTGTATACTAGAATATCTGAAGGATACTTTTTGGTAACATTATCATTCCATTTGACATTGATTAGTCTTTCGTCAATGTCAATGATGTTTCTGCAGGTACTACGATGAACTGTTATACCTGATCCTCTAGTGATGTATCCTATGATGTTGTCTCCTGGAATTGGCTTGCAACAGGAACTTAGGCTGGCTTTTATTTCATTCATACCTTCTACTAGGACATCGTTATTGGAAAAACTTGTTTTGCTATAGTTTGTTTCGTTAATTTTAGCGGCGATGTCTACTTTTTCTTCTTCGGGTTTGTTAACTATTTTTATTATTTGATTTGGTGTGTATTTACCTAGGGCTATGTTGACATATAGGTCATCGATATCTTTTAGTTTTAGTTCGTCTAGGATGATGTCGATGTTTTTGTTGATTAAGAATTCGTTTATTGATAGATTATTTTTCCGTAATTCTTTTTCTAGTGCGTCACTGCCTTTTTCGATATTTTCATCTTTTTCTAGTCTACTGAAGTAGGCTCTGATTTTGTTTTTTGCTCCGGTTGTAACAACAAATGATAGCCAGTCTTTACTTGGTGTACTTGCTTTGTTGGTATTTATTTTAATGATGTCGCCGGTATTTAATTTGTAGTCTAGGGGGACTATGTTATCATTGACAATGGCTCCTATCATGCGATCCCCTACTTCACTATGAACTTTATAGGCAAAATCTACTGGAGTGCTGCCTTCTGGTAGTTCGATTACATCACCTTTTGGTGTGTAGACATAAATTACATCGCTTGATAGAATGTCTTTCTTTACTGATGATACAAATTCTTCAGGAGTTGATGAGTCTTCATTTAGTTCGATGATGTTTCTGAATATTTGAAGTTTCTGTTCCATGATATCTTTTGAAGCAGTTGCTCCGTCTTTGTGCTCTTTGTATGACCAATGGGAGGCAATACCGTATTCTGCTATTTTATCCATCTCATAGGTTCTAATTTGTATTTCAAACAGTTCACCATCTATGCCAAATACTGTTGTGTGTAATGATTGGTATAGGTTGGTTTTGGGCATGGCGATGTAGTCTTTGAATCTCTTGGGAACTGGTTTGTATTTTGAATGTATTAAACCTAGGGCTATGTAGCATTCCTGCTCGGTGTCCACGAATACCCTAAGTGCTAAGATGTCATATATGTCACTGAATGGTTTTCCTTTGGCTAATTTGTTGTATATGCTATAAATGCTTTTACTACGGCCCTTTATTTCGTGGGGAATGTTGTGTTCTTTTAAAAGGCTGGACACTTCGTCCATCATTTTGCTAACCGCGGCATCTCGTTCGACTTTCTTTTGATTTAGTTTTTCTACAATGTCAAAATAGGCATCTGGTTTTAGGTATCGTAATGAGAGGTCTTCTAGCTCGCTCTTGATTTTATAGATACCAAGTCTATGGGCTACGGGGGTTAGTATTTCAAGGGTTTCTTTGGCTTTTTTCTTTTGCTTTTCTTCAGACATGACATCAAGGGTACGCATGTTGTGTAGTCTATCTGCTAGTTTGATTATTATTACTCTTACATCTTCGGATAGGCCTACGAGGATTTTTCTTTGATATGCTGCTGAGGCTTCGGAATCGGATGTGAAGTTTATTTTGTTTAGTTTTGTTACGCCATCTACTAGAAGGGCGACTTCGCTGCCGAATAGTTTTTCTATTTCTTCTTTGGTGGCATCTGAGTCTTCAATTGTGTCATGAAGTAAGGCTGCAGCCATGCATGGGGCGTCAGCGGATATTTCTGTTAGTATTAAAGCAACATTTAAGGGATGTAGTATGTAATCATCACCGGATATTCTTTTTTGACCAAAATGTTTTTTTTCAGCATAGTCGTATGCTCTTCTTATTAGTTCTATATCTTTTTCGTTGTTATTGTATTTTTTGAACTTTTCAATTAATTCATCTATTGTTATGTTTATTGTTTTAACACTCATAGTTTCACCTTCTAATCTGCTATATTTTTATTTTCTCTTTTTAGATGGTCTTTTAAAAATAAATCTACTTTGGTTATATCTATCTCGATAATGTCATTGACCATTTCTGATAGCGTTAGGTTTTTGGCTTTGCACCATTTGTTTATTTTTAAATAGTTCCATATGTCTATTTTTTTTATGTAATTATATTCTTTATTTATTAATCTTAATTTAACATTAAAAGCACCGCTTAATAGGTTAAATAATTCTTCTTGACTTTTATACATCTAATCACCTACTTCATAATTATACTATATTTTATTAATTTATTAAATATATATAAGAAAAAAATAGTCATTTTTTGACTATTTTTCTTCATTGTCTTCTCTTTTTTCAAATAATAATTCTATATCAATATCGAGGGCATTTGCTATATTACTAACTGCATCTATCGAAAAATTTTTCTTACTGTTTGGGGCTTCTATTCTTCTTATGAATTCATGAGAATATTCAGTTTTTTCTGCTAGTTCTGCTTGTGTCATGTTTCTACTCTTGCGATAATATTTAATGTTTTTTGCAATAAGCTCATAAACATCTATATGCTTATCTTTTTTCTTCATAAGACATCACCTTAATTTAATTTTCTCATAAAATATGTATTTTTTATGTAAACTATTTGGTTACATTTTGAAGATTTATTGCTCGTTTAAATTACATTTTGGTAATTATTTCTTATTTTTTTTAATACTTTTGATTCTCCTCTGGAGATTTCTACTTGATTCATGCCTAAAATTTGAGCTACTTCATTTTGTGTTTTGTCTTCGAAATATCTTAGTTTTATTACTTCTTTCCAAGGCTCCGGAAGACTGTTTATTTCTTCATTTAACATTAGAAGATCTATGTTATAATAATCCTTATTATCTCTAACCATGTCAGATAATAATACGTCTTTATCGTTATTCGTTATGGCTCTTTCTAAACTGTCAATGTTTTGCATACTAGCGATTATATTTTCTACTAATCTATAATCTAGTTCTAGGAATGAAGATAGCTCATATGTTGATGGTTCTTTCATAAGTTTTTGCCTTAATACATTTTGTGCTTCGGTTATTTTTTTATATAAAGAATAATTTTCTCTAGCCAGTTTTATTCCTCGTTGATTATTTATATATGTATATATTTCTCCGTAGATATATGTATAAGCATAAGTTGAAAATTTTGTGTTATGATCTTTTTTGTAATTGTTATATGCTTTTATTACACCAATTACACCGACTTGATATAGGTCTTCTTTGTCATAGCCTTTGAAATATCTGTTTATTATCATATATATCATTCCACTGGTAGAGGTTATTACTTCTTCATATTTGTTCATCTATATCATCCTTTCAAATAATTTAAATGCATCATATTCATTACTTATTTTAGGAATGTCCTTTAGAAGTCTACTGGTAGTGTTATATTTATCGCAAATTATTAATTTTCCATCTTCATATTCAATGTTTTTGCGTATTTTATTTATGTATTTTATACTATAGCTATCTATTGAGTACATATTATCTAGGTTTAATACAACATATTTGAAATCTTCATCTATCACTCCCTTTATGGTATTTTTGTTTAGATCTCCTTTTAATCTAATAAATAGAATCCCCCGTCTAAATTCCATTCGCGTCCTTAGCAATGCTATTCACCTCTCTTATAATTTAGCACATAAATATTTTTATTTATACTAATTCGACAAAACTAGCTAAAATATAACATCGACTTTTTTTGCAGTATCTTTGTCGTAAACAAGAAAATATTTATTATCACCATGAGGTGATATATTTCTGCTCTTTTATAGTTGTTTTAACTATAGTTACAGACATAAATTCCGATATTGCCTACCGTACTTTGTATTTAGTTTAAAGAAATAGTGCGTTTACCTAGTACTAAGATTTTTCATTGGTGCCATTATATGTAGCTTTAAACCTTCAAACATTATGTTTACACTGGCATTAAAGTCTCTATCTAGTTTACTATAGCAGCGATTACACTCATACATTCTTTCATCTAAATTTTTATATTTTTTATCTATATTGTTGCAAACACTACATATTTGACTAGATGGATAGTAAGGACTTATTTTATAAAAATATTTTCCTCTTTCTTTAGCTTTATACTCTAATTGCTCTAATATTTCATTGAATGTGGCGTCACTTATGGCTTTAGAAAGATGATGCTCTTTATCCATAATCATCTTACTTATAGTTAATGACTCTGTACTTATAATGTCATAATTTTCTGTTATTTCTTTAGTTATTTTATGATTATAATATCTTCTATTATTGGATAACTTTATATAAAGACCATTTAGTTTTTTTATATTTTTATAATAGTTCTTACTTCCTTTTTGCTTTCTTGATAAATTTTTCTGTTCTCTCTTGATTTTTTCTTCATATTTAGTTATATATCTATTGTTCTCATAGGTTTTAGCACTTGAGAGTGTTATTAATTTTTTTATACCTAAATCTAATCCCACAATTGTTTCAGGAGTAACTTTTTGAATGTCAGATAGTTCATATAGTACTGCTATATAGTATTTGCCATTCTTTTCTCTCGATATTGTGTAATTAATTATTCGACCATCTATTTGTTTGAGATTCCTATAACCTCTTATTTCTAAATTTCCTAAGTTTGGCAACTTAATTAGTTTATTTTCTAAATCTAGTTTTATATTTTTATAATCTATAGTTTTATTACTGTGAATAATATTAATTGTATAACTATTTTTATTATATTTACTTTTATACTTAAGATATCCTGAATTACCATTAATATATTTTTTATAATTATCTTCTAGTTTAAATATTATTTTTTTAATAAGCATAGGATCTGCTTCCCAAAGAAACTGATATTCATACTTTAATCTAGTGGTATAGTCTTTAATATAATAGCTTGTACTTTTGTATCCTTCTTTTATTATCTTGGTAAGATAGTAATTGTATACGAATCTATTGTATCCAAAATTTTTATTTATTTTTTTACTTTGCGTGTTGTTTGGGTATAATCTGAATTTGAATCCTTTATAGATATCTATCGCCTCCATTCTTTATTTTTTACATTAAACATTCTCATTGTTTTAACTCATACTCTTATGCTCCTTTCGTTCCTTTTTAATCCTTTCATACTTATATACAAGAATTTATACTTGATTTTGCCATCTTTTTGAAATTTTTTTAAAATTATTAGTTTATTACCAAAATTTCTAAAATATGTATCTAAAATTAACGGCATGTTAATAGCAATTTAGTATTAATTATTATTCTTAAGCAGGACATAAAAAAAGAATATATTAATTTTATATTCTTAATTTCTTAACATTTTTCTTATGTCTTTGTAATTGGGATAATACTTTCCTACTAGGAGCCAAAAGTCTTTAGAGTGGTTGTGGTGGATAAAGTGGGAAAGTTCATGAACTATAACATAATCTAAGGCACTAATATCATACTTTGATAGTTCTAGATTTAAAGTAACATTATGATTTTTTATATTGCATACTCCCCATCTACTGGTCATTTTTCTGATTTTTAAGTTGGGATATGGTATATTTTCTTCGAAAATGTTATACCAATAATCTAGTCTTTCGCTATATATATTTCTTATATATTTAGTAAAATATTTATTAAATGCTTTTTCGTCTTTAGTGTATATTTTATCATTATTTATTTCTGTATTAAATGGGCCATATATTATATCATAACTTTTACCAAATAGTTTAAAATGGTCATCTTCTTTTTTCTTAATACTTTTATCTAAAGCTTTATTTATAAAGGCTGTATTATCTTCAATTAACTTAATTATTTGTTTCTTTGTGGTGAAGTAATTAGTGCTTACTATGATTTTATTATCTCTTACTCTTAAGTAAGTATTTTTATTATTCTTTCTTACTATTTCGATATTATATTTCTTGTCATTGTAGATATATTCATCAGCGGAAACCACCTCCGCCACCTCCTCCTCCGAAGGAGCCTCCTCCTCCGCCACCGGAAGAAAAGCCACCCCCACCAGAAGAGTATGATTCTGCTCTTGACCTTGCATTACTCGCAGCATTAACACTTCTTGTACTGATATAGTTTATATATAAAAGGGTGTCAAAATCGATATTGTAGTCTTTAATTACTTCGGGATATAAATTTTTGAGTTGTTTAGTAACCTTATCAGCAATACCAAATATATAGGCAAACATCAGGTATTCATCCCATAGATGTACTTCCATTACCTCCTTGGTATTGATACTAGAAAACTCGTTTAAATATAGTTTTAGACCATATAATTCTTTACTATCTTCATATATAGTATCATCCATTACATTTTTACATTTACATTCTTCTTTATTGGTTCTTTCATATATATGATTATTAATTTTTAATTTTTCTAATTGGACATATTTATTCTTGTAAATAGTCCAAAGAACTTGCTGTAGTGATTTCTACACCATTTTTCTAATTCTTTAGTTTCTAATATACCGTCTTTGCTTGCTTCATGCATTATATCAAATAACTCTTTTTCAAGTTCATTATCAAAAGTAGGATTTAGAGTTAAATCAATACTGCTAGTCTCTTTATTGAATCCTCCTTTTGTAGTCGTGGTAAATCTTATTTTGCCTTCTTTTACCCATTTTAATATTATTGCTCCGAATATGTTTGTTTCTTTATATGCAGAATACAAATTTTTATTTAGATTAGTCAAAGTATTGGCATAATATATATCTTTATTACATGGTATTTCTCTAAAGAATGGTGTATCTTTTTTGCTGATTGTTTTATTATTTATATAACCATAACCATTTTTTTTAGCAACTACTATAGCAACTACTACAATTGCAACTGGGAATGCGAATGATATAATCATAGTGAATCCCATAAATATTTTATCTATTATACTTGTGGCATTATAATTATCATAATCGTTGTGATTGCCTGAATAATTAGTAGCTCCTTCATTTGCCATATTTAAAAATTCATCAAATGTCTTATCTAAAGTGATGTCTAAATTAAATGTGTCTTTGGGAAACTTTACTAAGATAGTCATGTATTCACTACTGGAAATACTTCCATCAGAAGTCATTTCTATTACTCCGTCATATACGTAGCATGGTGCGCCATATTTACCATAGCCCCATACATCTAGAGTATCTTCATACTTAAAATCGCTATGTATTTTGATGTTTATATTACTTGGACTTGGATTATAATCATATGGAAATAATGTCCAGTATATCATTTGATAGTCATCACTTGTCTTAACTACAAAATTACTGATATCATATGATATATGATAAGTATTATTTCCATATTTACTAATGCCAAAACATAACTCTATACCATTATTAATATAATGGAAACCATTAGTATACTTTTTACTATCAAATGAAGCGTTTATGTTATAATTATCGTTAAATGTGTACTCTATATTATCTAATTTTACTTTGAAGTTGGATATTTCACTATTACCTAAATTATAATATGGTTTATATCCTTCGGTACCTTCATTTAGGTATGTATCCCATATTTCTGTTACATGAGCAGTACCTATACTATCTACATAGATATCTATATCTATATTTTTGATTGAATTAGCCATTGCAATGCTTGGCACTAGTAGTATAATACCAAGTATTAATAAATTTATTTTTTTCATATATTCTCCTATCAAAAAAGGACTATATTAGTCCTAAAATTTAACATTTGGTACTTCTTTTTCTTTCTCAGAAGCCTTAAAGAAGTTAATTTCCTTAAATCCAAATATGTTAGCTACGATATTTGATGGAAATTTTTCTCTTGTGTTGTTATACATTAAGACAGAATCATTATAAAATTGTCTAGCATAACTAAGTTTGTCTTCGGTTTCTTTTAAATCTTTTTGAAGAGATAAAAAGTTTTCATTTGACTTAAGTTCTGGATATGCTTCTGATAAAGCAAATAGTTTATTTAATGCTCCAGTAATGGCATTTGATGCTTCTAATTCTTCATTGATGTTACCAGCAGTATTCATTTTATTTCTTGCTTCAATTACTTCCTTGAAGGTATTTTCTTCATGCTTAGCATAACCTTTTACTGTTTCTACTAGATTTGGTATCATATCGCTTCTTCTCTTTAATTGTACGTCTATTTGAGCAAATTGATCTTTTACTTTGTTTCTAGCATTAACTAGTTTGTTATATACTCCTATTACATAGAAGACTAATAGTAATACTACTCCTACTATTATAATGATTATTATTGAACTTGGTTCCATATTCATTCTCCTTTCATACTATACATAAATTATATCATTATTTTTTATTAATGTAAATATCTCTTGAATGTCTTTTCTTACTTTAACATATGAGTATATTACTTATTTATTCTTATGATGTTATTTGAGGCTATTACGGCATCTGAGACAGCGGTTGTAAGCTGGTAATAGTCTTTTTTTATAACATCTCCTATGGCATATACATAAGGGATATTTGTTTCATACTTATTGTTTACTAAGATATAGTCATTTTCTTTTTCTACATTGAAGAGTTTGCTGTTTGGTATTCCACCTATGGCTAAGAATACTCCATTTGTTTTGACCCTCTTTTTGTTATCTAGTGTTACTGATACTAGGATATTATTTTTGACATTATAACTTATGATATTGCTATTATTTATTACTTTGATATTCTTTTTATTGCTTACTCTATCTATTAGATATTTATCTCCAGTAAAGTTATCTCTTCTTATGATGATGGTTACTTTTTTACAGATATTGGATAAATATAGACTTTCTGTTAAAGCAGAATTTCCACCACCAACAACGATAACATCCTTTTCTTTATAAAACATTCCATCACATAAAGCACAAGTACTTATTCCTCTTCCGAGTAATTTTTTTTCATTATCTAGTTCTAGGGTTCTACTCTTTCTACCTGTAGCAATTATTAAATACTCAAATTCTATATCGTTATTGATTATCTTTTTATTTAAATCTATATCACTGATATTTGCAGATTTTATTTTTATATCTAGATTATTTACTTGGTTATATATATTCATAGCTAGATCTGGGCCTGATATGCTTTCAAAACCGGGATAATTTTCAATATTTGGTATATAATTTAATGTTCCTCCTGGAGCGTTATTTTCTATTATTAATGGGTTTATGCCTGCTCTTTTAAGATTAATTGCGGCACTCATACCGGCTATTCCTGCTCCTACTATTACTACTTTGTATTTTTCCATAACTTCCTCCTCATATAGATAATTCCTATTATACCTATTAATATTAGTATAACTGATACAATCTGACTTATTCTGAATATTCCTAAATATAGGCTATCTGTTCTTAATCCTTCGATAAATAATCTACCTATACCATACCATATAAAGTAGAAACTTACTAATAAGCCATTATGTTTATATTTATCTTTCTTTCTTATAATTAATAATACTATAAATCCCAAAAGACACCATAATGATTCATATAAGAATGTTGGTATATAGTAGTTACCGTTAATATACATACCATTTATTATGAAGTTTGGGAGATGTAAATTTTTTAAGTGTCCTAGAGTGGTTACTGCTCCGTGGGCTTCTTTATTTATAAAGTTACCCCATCTACCAATTGCTTGTCCTAATATTAGATATGGTATTATTGTATCAATAGTTAATAAGATGTTTTTATTGTTTTTTTTACAAAAATATACTACAAATATTATACCAGAGATTACTGCTCCATATATGGCTAGACCACCTTCCCATATTTTGAATATATCTAATAGATTATCTTTAAATACTGAGAAATTGAATATTACATAATATAATCTTGCTCCTAGTATACCTATTGGTATTACGTAAAATATTAGATCCATTAAGAAATCTCTTCCCAAGCCATTCTTTTTGGCTTCTTTGGTAGAAAAATATATTCCTATACAAATTGATAATACTATTAATAATGCATACCAATAGATAGTAATTGGTCCTAATTTTAAAAATACTCTATTCATAATGATCACCTGTAATATAATAATACCACAAATTATTATAAAAAAGAAGTCGTATTATAACTTCTTTTGGTTATTTCATTATGAGCCTGGAGTCTCATAATGTTATTTTGAGCCATTAAGTCTCAAAATAATATACCTATATATCTATTATATATAAGCCATAGATATATATTTAGAATAATAACTAGTTATCAATATAAATATCTCTAATAATATTAATTGGAATATATTCATTATTCATAGTAATTAAATTAGTTTTAGTTTTTCCTACTATTCTCTTTTTATCTTTTCCTTTGTCTGTAACAATAATAACATCTATTTTATAAATATAATTAGGAGAATTAAATATATTATATATTTTTTGTTCTACTGTATAATTATTTTTATTGTTAATAAAGTTATTTGTACTTTTTACTTCTGTATCACTATTATACATAGTAGAAAATATTTTTTTATTATTGTTAATGTTTTTATCTATGTTATTATGATACATTTTTGGTAGTTCTTTCATGATATTCACCTCTAATTTATTATATGATACTAATATATATTTATTATTTTATTTTTTTGTGGTATTATATTAAAGAGAGAGTTGATTAGATGAAAAAAGAATCAAAATTTAAAGTAGAAAATTGTATTTTAATACCAATAATATTATTTGCTATTATTAGTATTATTACTATATATTGTACAAAAAGTTTACTTGCTAGTGATTATCAAAATTTGTTTATTAAACAAGGTCTTTGGTATTTAATAGGATTTGCTATAGCCTATGGTATGATGCTATTTGGTAATAAGTTTCTTTACAATAATGCATATACATTTTATATAGTAGGAGTTATTCTCCTGATACTGGTATTGTTTTTAGGTAAGCCTATTAATAATGCTAGATGCTGGTTTATTATTCCTTATATTGGCAGTTTTCAGCCTTCTGAGTTTATGAAAGTATTTTTGATGATTACCTTATCAAGAATGATAAATGATTTTAATGAAGAAAGAAGAAGTAATGATATTAGTGAGGAATTTAAATTCCTAATTAAAGTTCTTATTGTAGTTGGTATTCCTTCAATATTAACTTTTATTGAGCCTGATACTGGTGCTGTTCTTATTTATTTTATTATTACTATTGTAATGCTTTTTGTAGGTGGTTTTAGAAGTAGATGGTTTATTATTACTATTGGTACTATTGTAGTACTTGGTGGTATGTTTTTAGGACTATATTTTTTGAAGCAAGACTTATTTATTAAGATATTTGGTACTAGTTTCTTTTATAGAATGGATAGAATACTTAACTGGTCTAATTCTAGTGGCCTACAACTTACTAATGGACTTACCGCGATTGGTTCAAGTGGTTTATTTGGACATGGATTTAATCATACTCCAATATATTTTCCCGAGATGCAAACTGACTTTATATTTGCAGTGTTTGCTTCAAACTTTGGTTTTGCGGGTGTAATTGGTCTTTTACTGCTTATTGTATACTTTGATATTAGTATTGTTAAACTAGGCAGTAAATCTTATAACAATAATGATAAATTACTTACTGGAGGAATAATATCCGTACTACTCTTCCAGCAGATACATAATATTAGTATGACTATTGGACTACTTCCTATAATGGGTATTACTCTTCCTTTTATTTCGTATGGTGGCTCTTCACTACTATCATATATGATATTAATTGGAATGTTATTTAATATATCAAATGAAAACTTAAGATTTAAAAATTAATCTTAAGTTTTTTATTTTAAGACATTTAAAAAAGTTTGAATCATACTTATATTTTCTAAAGTTTTATTGAGTCTATCACTAGGTCTAATTTTAAATTTATCTTTCATATCCTCAGTAAAATCTTTAAACAATAATGGGTTTCTATTTAATCTTTTATACCAAATAGGATACTGTCTAATGAATGATACTAATCTTGGATCAGAACTTATTTTTAATTGTAATTCTGTTGTCATTAATCATCAAACCTTCGGTAAATTGGTCTAGGATTATAGTACTAGCGTCAGGCTTCTTATCCTTTACAAGTATATCTCCTATTAAACCTATCGCTTTTTGAACCGAACTTATACCGTCCTGTAATTTATTAGTGTCAAGATTTTTAGCCATGTCTAGTATATCGGAAAATTTATTTGATTTTTTTGATTCTGTTTTTGTAGTATTAACAGTAGTATCTTTATTTAAATATTCATTCCAAACATTATTGTCTTCTCCGTACAAATCATATAATTCATAAAATTTTTGCCATGACATAGTATTATTTTTTACATATGTAATTAGATTAGGATTATTTTTAACAAATAATTTAAAATTATCTATTTTTGCCATGTATATCACCTATTAAATTATATGTCAAATAATTAAAAATGATATCAAAAAAAAAGAAGAATATCTTCTTCTTTTTAACCATCATATCTAACAAATGAATATACTCTGGTGATATTTTCTTCTTTATTAATATTAGTTAATTCTAAAGTATCATTATTAATTTCCACTTTGTATTCACCATTTAAATGTGATGTATTATTTGAAATATTTATTGTTTTACCATCATAAGTACAATCAATTAAAGTACATTCTGATTTTTCACTTAGGTAACATATGTTTATTTTAGTATTATCTTTTTGTAATTGAATGAATAATTTTTCTATACCTATAGTATCTGTGGTATCTTTTGTTATTGTTTTTAAACTCTTTGCATACCAAGTATCATAAATTGTATAAGGCATATCTTTTTGTTCTTTATTGTTTTTATTTGATATTATTAACATTGTAATGATAAGCGATATAGCCGCTACTATTGCTATAATACCTATTATTATTATTTTATTATCTTTCTTCATATTACCACCTTAATCACAGCTAAATGTATCATTATTACCTGCTCTCTTCCAATAGCATTTGCCACTTGAACACCATACAGCAGGATAATTGGTACCCGAATAACCACAATCATTATTTGAAGAGCAATAGCAAGTTCCATATAGACCACCGCCACTAGATGTTCCACCGGATGAACCACTACAGTTTGGTGTTGAAGTTACTAAGTAATCTCCAGAAAGCCAGCAACCATTTGCCGCAGAATAATACCAGCCATTTGTTGGATTTGGATCTAACGCTAATCGCGTACCACAGCTAAATGCAGTTACTATAGAATAAGATGAACCAGCACCACTACGACAATTTAAACCAATTAAAGGTTTTACATATCTATATATTAAACTCTCAGACCAATTAGCATAGAAAGTAGTGCTTTGATAAATATCGGTAACTAAGTCATCTGCAAATGTACCGCCAGAGTAAATATATCTCTCACCATTATTTCCACCACTACTGCCATCTCCATAATAATGATTAAATGTATATCCATATCTAGTAGGAACTGTAATACTAGTTATCTTTGTTGTACATGCTTCATTACTATAGAATGTGTTTATACCATAATAATACCAAATTGCTGAAGTACCAACTGTACCACCATTGGCATTTAATGTGATTTTTATTTTTGCAGGTGTCCAATTAACACCAAGTGTTATTTTTACAATTTGTATTTTCGTAGTTGTATAAATTTTGTTGGCATAATTCTATATCTGTTGCATAACCATAATCCGAAAGATACATTAAGCCTATTTTCCCATACCAAGTTGTTGGCCTTCCACTATATACAGTTGTTCCTCTTTCATATTCATATACTTGATGTGGAAATATTGAGTATGAGCTCCAACCACCTATTTTTAATGTTGTATTTGCAATCATGTTTCTTGTAGAATCATTTTTAAGACCTATATTACTCATGTTTAAAGATGTTGAAGTACCTCCTGATGCTCCTGAATAATATGTTACAGTACCAGTCTTATTACCATTATAATATTTGTTATTTAAAAATCTTTGCGAAGTTGAGGTAGACCAATTATTGTCATATGTAGTTGATGAAGAACTATCGTTTTTATCTTGGTCCCAAGCTAAATTACCTATTGATTCATTTCTTATTATTTTTACTTTACCATCAAATACACCAATTATTCTCCATAATTCACATGTATTAGAATTTTGTTTTCTATAATCTGAACAATTAAAATATATATAATTATTTGGATTTGATCCATAATATCTTATATTACCAGCATTATAGTCGGCTGTTGTTCCCCCTAATCTATCATTAATTAAATTTTTACTTGTTACTCTATTATATTTTACGTTGTTATTTGTAGTTTCTGTTTTTGTACCTGAAGTATAAAGACCTGTTATGTATTGCGCAAGTGGCACTGGATTATATATATCTGTAACTAATGTTACTCCATTTGGTGGAAGTAATTCTCCGCCGCCGGTATAACCTAGTATTGTAGATATTTTGATATTTTTTACAGTACTACTGGTATTTTCTAATCTTAATTTAACATATTTTTTTCATTTCTTCAATCATTCCACTAGCAGAATCTTTAGAAGTACTAAATGTTTTTACTGTGACTGCTGAATCAGTAGTATAAGCAACTCCATATCTTACTCTGTACCTGGGCTAGTATTAGTAACCATATAGAAAACATTACTATATCCATTTGCGGGTATTCTAACAGAAGTATCCCTAGTGATATTTACATCAAACGTAGCACTACTAGCGGTATCAATATAATTACCTATGGCATATGTTTGATATAATTTTACTATTCCTAATGAAATTATTACTACTGATAATATAACTGATGTAAAAATTATCATTCTCTTTTTACTCATAAAATCACTCTCTATCCTATAAATAGTTTTATCATAAAGATAGGTTCAATGCAATACTAAAATCTTATTTTGGAGTGTTTATTTTGTATATGAATGTAAAAAAAGATACTCAAATGAGTACCTTTTAATTTTATTATTCAATAATGTTAGTTACTGAACCAGCACCAACAGTGTGTCCACCCTCACGGATTGAGAACTTAGTTCCATTTTCAACTGCGATTGGAGCTATTAATTCAACTGTCATAGTAACATTGTCACCAGGCATAACCATTTCAGTTCCTTCAGGAAGTGTAACAACACCAGTTACGTCTGTAGTTCTGAAATAGAATTGAGGTCTATAGTTTGTAAAGAATGGAGTATGTCTTCCACCTTCTTCTTTAGAAAGTACATATACTTGTGCTTCAAATTTCTTATGTGGATGAACTGTTCCAGGTTTAGCAAGAACTTGTCCTCTTTCAACATCTTTTCTATCAATACCTCTTAATAATACACCAGCATTATCTCCAGCTTCTGCATAGTCAAGTTGTTTTCTAAACATTTCAATACCAGTAACTACTGTTGATTTAGTAGGTTTTAATCCAACAATTTCAACTGTATCATTAAGTTTTAATTGTCCTCTTTCAACTCTACCAGTAACTACTGTTCCTCTACCAGTAATAGTGAATACATCTTCAATTGACATTAAGAATGGTTTGTCGTTATCTCTTTCAGGAGTTGGAATCCATTCATCAACTGCATCCATAAGGTCTTCAATAGCCTTAACATACTTAGGATCTCCTTCAAGGCTTTAAGAGCAGAACCTCTAATGATTGGAGTATTGTCTCCATCAAATCCATATTCAGTAAGTAATTCTCTTACTTCCATTTCAACTAGGTCTAATAATTCTTCATCATCAACCATATCACATTTATTTAAGAATACAACCATTCTAGGTACACCAACTTGTCTAGCAAGTAAGATGTGCTCTCTTGTTTGAGCCATAGGGCCATCAGTTGCAGCAATAACTAGGATTGCTCCATCCATTTGAGCAGCACCAGTAATCATGTTTTTAACATAGTCTGCGTGTCCTGGACAGTCAACGTGGCATAGTGTCTCTTTTCAGTTTGGTATTCAACGTGTGCAGTGTTGATTGTAATACCTCTTTCTCTTTCTTCTGGAGCTTTATCGATATTTGCATAATCCATGAATTCAGCTCCACCTTTAGCAGCTAATACTTTTGTAATAGCAGCTGTTAATGTTGTTTTACCATGGTCAACGTGGCCAATTGTACCAATGTTAACGTGTGGTTTTGAACGATCAAATTTAGCTTTTGCCATAATAATTTCCTCTCTTTCTTAATTTACATATTCTATTTTATCATATTATTATTATTTTTCAAGTATTTTTACTAATTTCCACCATTTTTTTTGATGATTTCATCAGCAATTGATTTTGGAACTTCTTCGTAATGATCTAGTTCCATTACATAGTTACCTCTACCTTGAGTAGAACTTCTTAAACTTGTTGCATAACCGAACATTTCAGCTAGTGGTACCATTGCAGTAAATGCAATAGCGTTTCCTCTAGCTTCTTGGCCTTGTGGTTTACCACGTCTTGCAGTTAAGTCGCCAATTACAGCACCAGTGTATTCATCTGGAGCAGTAACTACTACTTTCATTATTGGTTCAAGTAATACTGGTTTACATTTGTTTCTCATTTCTTTAACTGCAAGTGAAGCAGCTATTTTAAATGCCATTTCTGATGAGTCTACATCGTGGTATGATCCATCAAATAATGTAGCTTTAACATCTACCATAGGGTAACCTGCCAAAATACCAGTTTGCATTGCTTCTTGAAGTCCTTTATCGATAACCGAAATGTATTCTCTAGGAACTACACCACCAACGATGTTATCAACAAATTCATAACCTTTTTCAGGATTTGGTTCAAATCTAACCCAAACATGTCCATATTGTCCACGTCCACCTGATTGTTTAATGTGTTTACCTTCACATTCACCCATTTGAGTAATTGTTTCTCTGTATGCAACCATTGGGGCACCAACAGTAGCTTCAACATTAAATTCTCTTCTCATTCTATCTACGATAATATCAAGGTGTAATTCACCCATACCAGAGATAGTTGTTTGACCAGTTTCTGGATCTGTATGCATTCTAAATGTTGGATCCTCCTCTGCTAATTTTTGAAGAGCAATTGCCATCTTTTCTTGGTCAGCTTTTGTTTTTGGTTCAACAGCCTGAGTAATAACCGGTTCTGGGAATTCCATACCTTTCATTATTACTGGTTTCTTTTCATCACATAAAGTATCAGCAGTTGTAGTATTTTTAAGACCTACAGCAGCACCGATTTCACCAGCATATATTTCTGGAATTTCTTCTCTGTGATTAGCATGCATTAATAATATTCTACCAATTCTTTCCTTAACATCTTTAGTAGAGTTAAGTACATAAGAACCGCTCTTTAAAGTACCTGAATATACTCTAAAGAAAGTTAATCTTCCTACGAATGGGTCAGTAGCAATTTTAAATGCTAATGCTGTAAATGGTTCTGAATCTGATGGATGTCTTAATACAACATTACCCTTCATATCAGTACATTCAATTGATGGAACATCAGTAGGAGCTGGTAAGTAATCTACTACAGCATCAAGTAATAACTTAATACCCATATTACCTAAAGCAGTTCCACACATAACTGGGAAGAATTCTGCTTTTAATACACCTTTTCTGATGGCTTTCTTAAGTTCTTCTACAGTAACTTCTTCACCATCAAGATATTTCATCATTAAATCTTCATCAAAATCAGCAGCAGCTTCAATTAATATATTTCTATATTCTTCGGCTTTAGCCTTCATATCTTCAGGAATCTCGATTTCAGTATAATTTTCTTCTTGTTTGCCATCAAAGTGATATGCTTTCATAGTAACTAAGTCAATTACACCATTAAAATCAGATTCAGCTCCAATAGGAAGCTCCATAGCAGCAGTATTTGCTCCTAATCTATCTTTGATTGTACCTAAACTAAAATAGAAATCTGCTCCCATTTTATCCATTTTATTAGCAAATATAATTCTAGGTACACCATATTCATTTGCTTGTCTCCATACTGTTTCACTTTGTGGTTCTACACCAGCTTGAGCATCAATAAGTAAAACAGCACCATCTAATACTCTTAAACTTCTTTGAACTTCAATAGTAAAGTCAACGTGTCCTGGAGTATCTATAATATTAAATCTATAACCCTTCCAGAATGCAGTAGTAGCGGCACTAGTAATTGTAATACCTCTTTCTTGTTCTTGAGCCATCCAGTCCATTTGTGATTCACCATCATGAGTTTCACCAATCTTATGAATCTTATGTGTATGGAATAGAATTCTCTCAGTACAAGTTGTTTTACCTGCATCAATATGGGCCATGATTCCAATGTTTCTAGTATGATCTAAGCTTATTTCACGAGCCATAATTCATTTTCCTTTCTTACCATCTATAATGAGCAAATGCTTTATTAGCCTCTGCCATCTTGTGTGTATCGTCTTTCTTCTTAACTGAAGCACCTGTTCCGTTAGATGCATCAATTATTTCATTAGCAAGATTTTCAGCCATAGAATGACCATTTCTTAATCTTGCATATTGAGCAAGCCATCTGAATGCTAGTGCTTGTGCTCTATCTGGCTTAACTTCTACTGGTACTTGGTAGTTAGCTCCACCAACTCTTCTTGATTTAACTTCAAGAGCGGGTTTGATGTTATCCATAGCCTTGTTAAATACTACCATAGCATCTTCTCCAGTTTTTTCTTTGATTATATCAAAAGCATCATATATAATGTTTTGAGCAGTTCCTTTTTTACCATCTTTCATGATATGGTTAACTAATTTAGTAACTACTTTTGAATTATATATAGGATCTGCTAAAACATCTCTTTTAGTAGCTCTTCTTTTTCTCATAATTTTTATATCCTCCCTTCAATATTATTGATTTTTATTTTTTGTCTCTTTTAGCACCGTATTTGCTTCTACCTTGCTTTCTGTTTTGAACTCCAGCAGTATCTAAAGTACCTCTAATGATGTGATATCTAACACCGATTAGGTCTTTAACTCTTCCACCTCTTATTAAAACAACACTGTGTTCTTGTAAGTTGTGGCCAATTCCTGGAATATAGCAAGTAACTTCCATACCGTTAGAAAGTCTTACTCTGGCATATTTTCTTAATGCTGAGTTTGGCTTCTTAGGGGTAATAGTACCAACCCTAGTACATACTCCTCTTTTTTGAGGTGATACTTGGATTGTTTGTTTCTTTTGAATACTATTTTTACCAACTAATAATACTGGAGATTTACTCTTTCTATTTTTCTTAGTTCTTGACTTCTTAGTTAACTGATTAATTGTAGGCATAATCTCACTCCTTTCTTACACATATCCTGGTGTTTCATATTCTTCCTTAAATTTAAGTTTTGTCCATGACAAAACCTAAACTCGCAAGTGATTTAATTATAATATTAATGTCTTTTAAAGTCAATACTTTTTATCTACTTTTTTAGAAAAATACATAATATTTTATTCTATATTTAATATTATTATACTTTTTATTTTAATTATGTGTATAAAAATAAATTATCTCTACTCTATTTACAAAAAAATAAAAATATAGTAATATTATTATAGTAATAGAAAGAAGGAAATAATATAATGAAAATAAAAAAATTTTTAATTTTAGCACTTTTAATAATATTAATAACACCAGGATGTAGTATAACTAAAGATTCAATGGAGGATATAACTATTTATACTACTATCTACCCTATTAAGTATTTACTGGATAGTTTGTATGGTGATAATGCTACAATAAATAGTATTTATCCATCAGGAGTAGATACTAATGATTATGAATTATCTGATAAAAAACTAGAAGAATATTCTAAGACTGATTTATTTGTATTTAATAGTTTGGATAAAGATAGAGATTATGCTGTTAAGATGATAAATAAGAATAAAAACTTAAAAGTTATTGATGTATCTCTTGGTATTACTTATGTAGATGACATTACTGAACTATGGCTTAATCCTTATAATTATTTAATGATGGCGCAGAATACTAAAGATGGTTTACTTGAATATATTGATAATCCTTATTTGATATCTAATACTGATGGTACTGGTATTGAGAATAAATATGAAGAATTAAAATATAATTTATCTAGATTAGATGCTGATTATAAAGAAGATATTAATCTTGCTACTTATAAAACAATAGTAGTAGATGATGATATGTTTAAATTTTTGGAAAAATATAATTTAAGAGTTATATCTCTTGAAGATAATGATAATTTAACTGATAGTACTATTAATGAAGTTAAGAAGTTAGTTAATAATGGTACTATTAAATATATATATTCTTCAAAAGATGAAACTAATGATGTTTGTAAAAATATTATTAATAACTATGGCATTGACTTAGTTACTTTGAATACTATGGAAACTATTGATGGTGGAATTACTAATTCTAATGAAAATTATATAACTATTATGAATAATAATTTGGATCTTTTAAATAAAGAATTATATAAATAATTAAAAAGTACTTGTCAAACAAAAAAAAATGTAATATAATTATATTACGTTTTACGGCGAGATAGCTCAGTTGGCTAGAGCATTCGGTTCATACCCGAAGGGTCGAGGGTTCGAATCCCCCCGTCGCTACCAATATGTTATTAACCTTTGTTTTACAAAGGTTTTTATTTATTAAACCAAATATGAAACCAAATGAATATAAAAGCGGTATTCATTCATTGCATATTAAAAGCGAATTGGAAGGATTGTTCATATCAATAGATTTTAGTCCCAAGAGATAGTTTTGTAACAGGTAGAAAAAATTAAGTGAAGAATTAGGTTTATCAGAACAAGAGATAAGAACTTCAATAAAACACTTAATTTTAACCAATGAAATAACCAAGAAAACAACCAAAAAATTTACGATAATATCAGTAAATAACTATGATATGTACTATAAATGGTAAAATAAAATGTAGGAATTTGGTAAATTAATTTGTCGATTTTCCTGCATTTTTTTAATGATACAATTATCATAGAGGTGATTGTATTTATGAAAAATCAAAAAATTGAATTAATTTAAAAATTAAAGGTGATGATTTTGAATTGTAAATTTTTTGTTAAATGTAATTAATTTTAATGTAAATATGATATAATTATTTAAAGAATATTGGAGGATAATATGGATATTATTGATTTAAAAAATAGAATTTCAAGTGTTAATGATGAAATAGATTATTTAAAAAATGAAATTAATGAAATAGTTAATGATACTTCTTTCACAGAAGAAGAAAAAAGATATGAAATAGATATATTAAATCAAAAAATAAGTAAAAAATTAGAATTGTTAAATAAATATCAAAAAGAGCAATCATCTATTGAAATTGATCATGATATGGCAATGATTAATAATTTAAAGATTAAAGCAGTAAAGTCATTATCTGGAATTGTAACAGCTGAACAATTAACTTATTATCAAAATTTATTAAATACTAATGATATGAATACTTTAAAATCTGTTTTAGATTCGATAAATGAGATAGTAAGAACAGATTATATAAATAAAATTACAAATATTGAATCGTTTGATCCTAATTCACCTTATCGCTTTGTGTGTCATAGTATAAGTGATATTGGTTTTGATGTTAATCAAGGTTATGACGGTAATTATATTTCTTGTTCAATTTTATCAAATGAACAAAACGATACATATAGCTCCAATTTTGGATTGATATATCCTCCTGAGAGTATTGTAGCTGCAAGTTCGGGCGATTTTGCAGTTAATAATAATGCTTCATCAAACGATGAATTATTGATGTTTCAACTTTATCCGACAATACAAAATATTGATTCTATAATTGAAGAAACTGTTGAACGAAAAAAATCTGATGCCAAGGAATATAATGAGGTTGTTATAAAAAAGACTGATCCAATTGGAATTTTTTATAAAGGAAATTATGATGAATTAGATAGTATTACAAAATCAAATATAGATAAATTGAGAACTAAGTATCCTAATTTAAAAATTCTTGAACTTCCAACCAAAATTGAAACAAAAAGTGTTATAGAGAAAATTAATATTGTTCATCCTAGAGCAAAAGAACTAAATGAATTAGAAACACAAAAACAATTAGCAAAACAAAATAATGATGAAGTTGCATATAATTATGCTAAATCTTCAATTGAAAAAATAATAAGAGAATCAAGATTAGAAGTATCACCAGAACAATGGGATTCTATGGGTATTCAAGATAAAATTGCTTTCGTTAAGATTAAAATGAATGAAGCAAGAATATTAAATGATCAAGATGAATTTAATTATTGGAATTCTAACTTAAATAGTTTAAATGAAAAAGTACAATCAAGCGAAAGTAAAACAGAAGATATTTTTGATGAAAAAAAATCTTCTTTAGAAGATTTAAAAAATACAATAGGAAATACCGAAGGATATGTTGTATTAGTTCATGGTACTCATATGACGAATGAAGAAGTTCAAAGCATGATTTTTAAAGAAGGTTTGAGAACAACAAATTTTAATGAAAAAACAACATTAGATAAAACAACAAAACCATTTGACATTTCTAAATATACATCTGAAGAAATTAAAAGATTATTTGAAAACTATGATCATAATAATAAAAATATGGTTGTTATAAAACTTCCTTTGGAATATTTTAATAAGTATGATTTTACAGGAGATTTAGATTGTAGAAAAACAAGAGCATTTATGAAAGATAAAATTTATATAGATGGTCGTTATAAATATTTATTAGATCCTAAATTTATTGTAGGAAGCTACAACACTGAAACAATGGAAACTATGTTAAACCCTTCGTTTGAAAGAGAATTAACTGTTGAAACAAAAAAAGAATTACGAGAAAAATTGATTAAATTACAACAAGATATTGGTCTTGATTCTGAATTAATTGAGCAAATCAATTCTGATGAGATAGTAGAAGTTAATCAACCGACATACAGTAGTGTTCCTACTAGCGGTTCAAATAGTAATGATTATCAAGAAATGATTCAGAAATTAGAAACAAAAAAAGATTATAATTATTATTTTGATGAAATGCTAAAAGCAACACAACAATATAATCCAAATATTCAAATGACTGATGAACAAAAGAAACAACTTATCGGTGAGATTTTTTATAATGAAGGTTATTTAATTGAATCATTATCGAATGATGAAGAACTAAGACAAATTATGACTCGTTCAGTTAATGAATTGTCTAATAATGAGATGCAAATTAAATTACAAAACATAATATTAACTGAAATACAAGAAAAACATAAACAATTCCACCCTGAAAAACAAGAAGTTGAACAAAATCAAAATGTTAAAAAAACAACTGAAAATAAAAACAATGAAGGATTAGATTTATCAGTATTAATCGAACAATTAAGAAACGAATTAAATCAAGTTCAAAATGCATATCGTTACATGTTATCAGATGGATATATAGATGACGAAGAATTGGCAACTTTGTTAGGAATGGTTAATAAAGTAATAAATAATGGTTATTCATTAAAAAGTCTGGCAACCAATCAAAGTGATTTAAGAGTTATATCTGTTATTATCAATAGTTTGGAAGAAGAACAAAAGAAAATGAATAAAATGCAAAATGGAATTGAAGAAGTTGGTAAATCTATGAGATAAATTATGAAAGGACTTTCCATTTCTTTTTGTTTGTGATAAGATGTATTTAGTTAGTAAGTCTATTACTTACTGTCTTTATTGAGATTATGGTTATTCAATCTGCATAACTATGGTACCAGTATTGTAAATGAACTTGGAATTGTTATAATTTCAAGTTTTTTAGACTAAAAAGCAACCCTAATAAAATTATATAAAAACAAGGGTTGTTTTCTTAATCAATAAGATAAAATACAGAATAAATTAAAATAGAAAGGAGTGAAATTATGATTGAAAAAATAAAAAAATTTAAATTTAAAGATAAAGTTTATAATGTAATAAAGTGGATTTTATTTACAGGAGTAGCACCTACTATTACATTAATAATTGGACTTGGAAAATTATATAACTTTGATCCAACATTAATTGTTGGTACAATATCATTATTTGCGTCATTTTTAGGTGCAATAACAGGTTTATCTAATTATAATTACAATAAAGATATAGAAGAAACAATTGAAAGCTAAATAAAAGTTTTATAAGTCTTAAAATTAGTGTATAATAAATATATAGGAGAAAAATATGAAAAAGAAAATATTAATACCAATAATTATTTTAGTAAGTATTTTACTTATATTTGGAGGAATAAAATTATATTCTTATTTAAGAATTAAATATGCGAAAGTTGAGGTGGATTTAGTTCCTGATTTAACTTTAGAATTTAATGATAAGAAAAAGGTTTCAGATTATATAGAAAGTATAAATGGAAAAATAGTTAATGATTATACTATTGATTCAAGTAAACTTGGAAAGAAAACAATAGATTTTAAATTTATAAATGATGATAATATAAAACTTGATTATAGTTTTGATGTAAATGTTGTAGATACTGTTCCTCCTGTTGTTTGGCTAAGTAATGCATATACCTTAAAAAAGGGAAGTGAAGATACATTACTTGATGATATACTTTGTGGTGACAATTATGATAATAGTCCAAAATGTGAAATAATTGGAGATTATGATTTGAATACTGAAGGAAATTATACTCTTAAATTTAAAGCAACAGATAGTAGTAATAATATTACTGAAAAAGATTTTACTTTAAAAGTATATGAACCAGTTCAAACAAAAAGTAATGACAGTACTAAAACAAAAGAAGAAATAAAATATGTTAATTTTAGTGATGTTGTTAATAAATATAAAGATAATAATACAAAAATTGGTATTGATATTTCATTATGGCAAGGAGATATAGATTTTAAAAAATTAAAAGAAGCAGGAGTAGAGTTTGTTATTATAAGAGTAGGTTACATGAAAGGTACTAATGGAGAAAGAGTACTTGATAGTAAATTTAAACAAAATATTAAAAATGCTAATAAAAATAAAATTCCTGTAGGAGTTTATTATTTCTCATATGCATCTAGTAAAAAAGAAGCTATTAAAGATGCAAAATGGGTATTAAAACAAATAAAAAAATATGATGTTACTCTTCCAGTAGCATTCGATTGGGAAGATTTTAGAGATTATAATTCATATAAATTAAGTTTTTATAATTTAACTTCTATGGCGGATGGATTTATAGAAGAAGTAGAAAAAAATGGATATAAAGGAATGCTTTATGGAAGTAAAAATTATTTGGAACAAATATGGTTACCTAATAATCATAATATTTGGCTTGCACATTATACAGATAAAACAAGTTATGAAGGTAATTATAAATTCTGGCAATTAACGGAAATAGGTAAAGTAGATGGAATTGATGGTACTGTTGATATAGATATACAATATAAATAAAATCAGAGTAGTTGTTACTCTGATTTCTTTCTTTTCTTTTTCTCTTTTTTCTTCTTTTTAGCAATTTCAGTATAAAATTCTTTCCACATTTTATAAACATGTTCTTTACTATAAAACTCTGATATTTCTTTAGCATTTTCTACTTGTTTTTGATATTCTTTTTTATCTTTACTTAGTAATTTAATTATTTCACTAAATTCATCATTATTGCTACCTTTTAAATATTTCTTAAATAAAATATCTTCATATAATTCTAAATCTCTTAAAAGTATTGGTGTATCAGTACTTATTGCTTCTAATATTGTCATTGGAAATAATTCATTATAAGATGGAACAAATAATAAATCTGATGCGTTAAATAAATCATTCATTTCATTTCTTGGTACTATTCCTAAAAATCTAACATTCTTAGGTGGATTTTCCATTATTTTCTTTAAATCATGATGTCCATCAGTTATACCACCAAAAGAAAATCCTCCAGCCCATATAAAATCAATTTTAGGTAATTTTTTAGCAACCTCAACAAAATCAATAACACCTTTTCTATTTTGAATTTGTCCAGCACCAAGTACAACAAACTTATTTTCTTTTATACCTAATTTTTTTCTAATATCTTTAATTTCTTTATCAGTTTTTTTGTAAAACATTTCTTTAGATACAAAATTAGGTATGTAAGTAATTTTATCTTCTTTTATACCAGCCTTAGCAATATCTTTTTTAAAAATAGGGTTTACTACAACTAAGTAATCAGCACTTTTATAAAAACTTATTACATACTTCTTAAAAATTTTAAATATAGGTTTTGGTAATTTTATAGAACCATCTAATGTATCAGGTAAAAAATGTACATATGCGACTGTTGGATTTTTACTAAATTTTAATTTTAAGTAATTTCTAGGTTCAACTGTATGAGCATGTATTATATCATATTTTGTTCCTTTATTTAAAAATATTTCAAAATCATTTTTACCATCTTCATTAAGAAGTTTCATTAATTCTAAATAAGCAGATCCAACTCCTTGACCATCAACTGAATCTGCCATAGAAAGCATATTTATTTTAATCTTATTGTTATTATCATCCATATTTTTTACTCCTTGTATATTAGATTATATCACAAGTAATATAAAAAAAGTATAAAAAAAATTTTCTTTCATATTATATACTATAAAGGTAATTGTTAAAAAATTGACAAAAACCAATATTTATAATAAAATTATATTGTGCAAATGGTGCAGTATCCTAGTTGATATATTTGTTATGAAGACGAGCCTAAAAATTCGTTAAAGAGCACATCTGTGAAACTTTTTGTGTTTGCTTTGGTCGCCCAGACTGGGGTGGATGCTGAAAGGATAGTTTTATGGGAAACTTATAACGGCATATAAGCAGAACCCATATTACGTGGAGACTTAATCTTGTGCTTTAGCCTTGACTTTAGTACGAATTAAGATTAAACCTATTTTGAGGCGAAAGCTTTGAGTAGCGTAGCTTGCCTTGAGTGAATATCTTGGGATTATAGAAAATGTAAAATAATAGTGGCCATATTAATTTATATGTTATTGCTATATGAAATTGTATTTGCAAAAAAGACTAGTAACGAATCAATATCACAGTGAGGAAAACTCCTAGGCTGTTTGCCTGCATAAGATTGCAGTGCGTACTAAGTGGTAATCAAGTCATATATTTGGAAACAATATATACATTTATTAAAGGGGAACCGCCTTTTGGTAACGAAAGGTTAAATTGTGGGAAATCCTACTTGACCTATGACGCAAAGTTTATTATGCTGGTACCAGGCATTTTTTTTAACTTTTAAAATATGTGAGGAAATATGAAAAAAAATAAAAAGAAGAAAAAAAGTAGAACAAAATGGATACTAACTGTTATGATAACATCTTTTATATTATCATTAATATTTTCAAGTTTATCAGAATCAGTTATACCTAATATAAATATTGTTTTTGGAATTCTTATTATAATTATTTTTATAGGTATAGGAATAATATTTGATATGATTGGAGTTGCTATAACAGCGGCTAATGAGACACCATTTCATTCTATGGCATCAAAGAAAGTAAAAGGAAGTAAGCATTCTGTAATGCTTTTAAAAAATTCAGATAAACTTGCTTCAATATGTAATGATGTTATAGGAGATGTATGTGGTGTTGTAAGTGGTAGTGCTGGTATGCTTGTCGCAAGTAATATGGCTTCATCATTTAATATTAATTCATCTATAACAGTATTGTTTGTAACTGCGTTAATCGCATCAATTACAATAGGTGGAAAAGCAATAGGTAAAAGTGCTGCTATTAAAAATTCTGAAGCAATAACTTTCAAAGTAGGAAAAATTTTAAATTTATTTAATAAAAAAATGCATAAAAAGAAAAAATAGTGGAATATTATAAATGTCATATGAAATATATGACATAAGTTTGAAAAGAGCCTAAGATTTATTTGGGCTCTTTTGTTATATAAAGTTTAAAAAATAATGAATAAAAATATCAAAAATTGTTCATTATAGTAATGACATGATAGTTAAATATGTTAAAAAAGAATATAATGCGGGATGCTTATGTTCTTTTTTTTACTTTTTACTGTCATACCACAAAAAGTTTTCTCGGCATAAAATCTCAAAAAATTATATCCTTGGATTATGTTTATCATATATTTTATATTCTTTATTTATTTTTTCAAAAGTTTCGTCAAGATTATCTTTGTCCCAATCACTTTGTGGTTTAGGCAATGTATTTTTAATTTTAGTATTATTCATTTTTTCAAAATAATCTTCAAGTGATTCATTTTCTTCTAATGTATGTTGTAGTTCTTTTAGAATAAATATTTCACCATAAACTTGTACATAAAGATTTCCATCATATGCTTCTATTATTGTACATTCAGTTTTATTTCTATAACAAACAATTTTATTATCTTTATTATAAGGTAAGTAAGTTTTACCTTTATAACTTATTGAATTTCCACTATTAAACTTTCTTATAGATAAAACTGACAAAATATAATTAAGATTATTAATATCTTGTTTTGATATTTTTTCAAATACTGAATTTTTATTTGTAATTTCAGTTGCGAATAATTCGTTAAATTCAGGAATAAAGGTATTTATAAGATAGTCATTAGCTTCTTCAATAGTTGTTATATTTTTATAATGTAATTCATGTGCCAATCTATCTTGAAATGTTTGATTGTATTTTTCAACTCTTGGCTTTTTTTGAGATTTAGATGTAACTTTTAAATCAATACCTAAGGTATAACATGCATGTTTGAACTGTGTAAAATAAGCCTTTTCATCGGTTTTCATTTTTTTAGAAATATATTAAAATATGGTTCTTCCATCGGTTGTAAAATTCATGGGTAAACCATATTTTGTAAAAATTTGAAATACTACATGATAGTATCCATTTAATGTTTCTTGATAATCTAAATATGCACCAGTACAAGAATTAGTTGAAGTATCAATTGATAAATGTAGGTGAGATTTGATATCACCAAAGAATATATATTGACTTGCATCTAGTTCAATATTTTCATCAGCATATAAAGGTTTTGGTAATCATGGAGTAGCATCTTCTAAAGCAATTTGATAAGAAACAATTTTATTGATTTCTTTTTCAGTTTTATTATTGTTTTCTTTCTTTTTGAGTAATGATAATTTTTTATATTTCTTTCTTGTATTTTTCTTTGCTTTAGGAGATACAATACCATTTTTAATAGTTAGTTCATTGTATATTTTAGTGTAAGAAACTTTAATGTTTTTTTCTTTTTCAAGCATATATTTATAATGACTAAAATTAAATCCTTGAAATTCAGTCTGATAATATAGTACAATATTATCAGATAAAGATTGATCTATGGTTATTTTAGGTTTCCGTCCTCGATTTCCATGAACAAATCCTTCTTTGTCTTTTTCAGTTAATAACTTTTTAAGCCGATACATATGTTGTTCGGAATAACCTAATTTTAATTGAGCAGATTTAAAAGTTATTAATCCATCATTCCATTTTTTTATAATTTCATATTTTTTCTTTTCTTTCATATTTAACCTTTCCATTTTTAATATCACCATATTGATTATAACATAGTTATATATAGAGACTAACATAATCAAAAGTTAACTTATACTAACATTATCATGAATTAACAACAAAATAGCAAAAAAATATTTTTAATTTATTGACACAAATGGAAAATAATGGTATAATATGATACAATTATTGAAATTATATTTTATTTAATACGTTTTGGAGGAGGAGGACCTTATTTTTAGTCCCCCTTTTTTATTATTGTAAAAAAATATAGTAATAGGGTGTTAATAAATATTAAATTTAAAATTAGAAAATAGATACAATAAATCATAAAGCTTAAATTTTGAGGGAAGGTGATTTTATTGAAAAAAATAATATATAATAATCAAAATTTATGTTTAGATTGCAATTATATAAAATATTGTTCTCCTACTACTGTGTTTTTAAAAATAACATCTAAATGTATGTTAAACTGTAATTTCTGTTCTCAAGGAATAGCAGGAAATTGTGAAATGGATATAAATAAAGCAAAAAATTTATTGAAAAAATTAAAAAAAGAAAATGTTTTGAGAATATTTTATACTGGTGGGGAACCTTTTTTGTATTCTCACTTTAAAGAATTACTAGAATATGGTCATAGTTTAGGATTGTGTCAATTAGTAATTACGAATGGTTTTCTTCTCAATACTAATAAAGTAAGCACTTTTTTTAAATATATAAATGGTATTTCTATTTCGGTTCATGGCAAAGAAGAAACTCATAATAAAATTGTTAACAATCAAAAAAGTTATAAAAAGATTGTTGAAGGAATAGATAAATTAAAGAAAGAATATCCTAGAATAGCTTTAGATATTTGCTATACAGCAACGCCTGATAACACTAATTTTAAAGATATTAGTTCTGTGGCCGAATTATGTAAAAAAAATAAAATTCCACTTAATATAACTAGAATGTATAATATTGGAAAGGCAAAAGAAATTATTAATGATTTTGTTTATATAGATTGCCTTGTTTCAATTGTGAAAAAACTTATACAAAAAAAATATGATATTAATATTGGACATTGTTTAGTGCAATGTAATGTTAGACAACGAATTCCAAATTCATTTTGCATGGCAGGCATTGATTTTTGCTTTATTGATATAAATGGCGATATAAAGATTTGCGGAAATTCACTCGAGGTAATAGGAAATGCTTTCCATGATGTATTTAAAAAGGTTTGGAGAAATAACCAAAAAAATTTGTGTAAAAGGTTAAAAAGATTGCCCTTATGCTGTAAAAATTGTGAAAACATTAATGCTTGTTTAGGTGGTTGTAAAACAGAAATAAGTATCAAAAATATACCACTTAACGATTCTCTAGCTATTAGTATTGTGTTAAAAAAATGGAATGTCATTAAGAACAAAAAATTTGATATAAAAATTGGAGGTATTAAAAAAATAAGGTTTAATCAATATTTGATTATTGGTAAAGAATCCGCAATAGTAAATAGAAATGTCATAAATATTTTAAAAAAATTAACAGTTGAGAAGACACTCAAGGAGAATTTATTGGTTATTAATAAATTTTTTAATGAATTTGAATTAAAAAGTTTATTTGTTCTACTTTATAATAACGGATTTATTATGGAAAAAGACTAAAAGGGGAATTTGATATGAAACATCATATTTTTAATTTTAGGGTAATAAATGTAGAAAATAAAGATACTAATATATTAAAATCTAGGTTGCTAGAGATTAATCGTCTGTATCTAAAATTTTTAAAATTAATTAATGAAGATAAAGAAAAAGCTATTGATATTCATCAAAGTATAACTGAAAAATATAGTTATTTGCAATTTACAAATGCACTAGAATTTTATTCCAAAAAAATTAGTAATTGTAAGTATAAAAAAAATAAAAAAATGATTAAAACGTTTGAATCAAAATATAATTATTCTTGCTCGTTAATAGTAAAAAAGATAACGGACAATTCTTATAAGCGGAAATATTTACAATATATAAATACAATTTATACTTCTAAAAAGGATAATGCTGAATACATTGATTATTATAATAGTTTTAATGCTTCGTTAATTATTCATGGAAAAAAAATCAAAGTTACATTTTTAAATATTTATGATTTAATGGATTTACCTATTTCTTGTTCTGAAAAGGAAAAAATATATAAGCTTTTTTCTCATAAAATAAAAATAAATGAACATAAATTTAAAGAGTACATATTAGAATCCGTTACTAAAAATTCGAAAACAAAAAATTATTTTTTAATTTCTATGTATCAAAAGGGTATTAAAAATGATTATATTAGTATGGCAACAAAAGTTATTGAAAAAAGCAATATTCTCCAAAAATATATAACTTATAAAAAAAGACGTTTAGGAATTCAAAATATATTTCATTTAGAGCTATTTTCTTGCAACTATAATTATAAACAAAAATTCCAGTTTGATTTGAATAAAATCCCATTAATTTTCTCTGACTTTGGAAATAACTATATTCAAATTGTTTTGGAATCTCTTAACAAGAAACTTTTTATAAATAAAAATATTCAAAATAAAGGATTGACCATAACAGATTTATCTGGGAATGGATTTGTTTTATTACAGAATTTTGATAATACTGCCATTGATTCCGTTTTTATTCTTTTTCATGAACTAGGGCATCTTTTATATAATTTTTACTCTGAAAATAAAATTGTTAATACTAACGACATTATATTTTCTGAAATTGCAGCTATAACGAATGAACTAATTTTAAATGACTATCTAATGACCAATAAAATACTATATGATAATTTATATTTTTTGGATAGTACATTGAAAATTTTGGCAAAAGGTATTGAAAGCTTTAAATTATTAAATAGTATTTATAATTCGAAAAGTATAAATTATTTTTCTATTAAAGACGAGTATTATAAAATTATAACAGAATTATATAAAAATCAGCTTATTATAGAAGAGGAAAACATTGATTTTATAATCGATAACTTCATATCAAACGATATATATTACTTGCGTTATATGCTCGCTTTAATAATTTCTATAAATATTTTTATAAACATCAAAAATAATTCCAATGGAATTAATGAATATATTAATTTTTTAAAATATTCGTCATTGTGTTCCAATATAGATGAAGCATTAAAAAATGTTGGTATTGATTTGAAAAAAATAATTACATATGAACGTGTGATAGAGTATCTATATGAATTGATGAAATATAACGATGTAAAACATAACTAAAAATAGCAAAAAAACACATAAATATATTGACAAACCGTTTTTAAATCTATATAATATCCTGATAAGGAGGTCAATAGTATGCTTAAGTTTATCAAATCTTTATTTTCTAAGAAATTAGATAAAAATGATTTAGAATTATTGGCTATTTGTGAAACACATAGATCATAATCTAAATTCTGATTAAGACTGTATCAAATAGCGATGCAGTCTTTATTATTTGTTTTATAGAACGGAGGAAAGTATGAAAATTACAAATTTAAAAGATGCAAGTTCAGTTTCTGGTGGTAAAGCTTCAGGTTTAGCTTTGCTTAATAAAATGGGAGTTCCTGTTCCAGCAGGTTTTGTTATTGATGATACATTGAATTTGGAATTTAACGAAGCAAATATATTAGAAATTCAAAAGTTTTTAAGCCAGTTAGATTCAACAAAAAAACTTGCTGTCAGATCATCGGCACGCGCAGAAGATGGTGCTAGTAAATCATTTGCTGGTATATTTGAAACTGAATTAAACGTGAAAAATGATATAAATAGTGTTTTAGATGCTATAAAAAAAGTTAATGCTAGTGCAACAACAGATGTTGTAAAAGCTTATGCTAATGATGAAGAACAAATTATGAATATTGTAATTCAAGAAATGGTTGAACCACAAATAGCTGGAGTAATGTTTTCTGAAGCGATTGATATTAATGGTGATGATGTTGTGCTATTTGAATGTGTTGAAGGATTGGCTGATAAATTAGTTAGTGGTTCTGCGGATCCAGCTCAAGTTATTGTTAAAGTAAAAGAAAATCAATTAGATGAAACAGGCTTGAGAGTTGAAGGAAGTTTATTAAATTTAAGTAACTTAAAAAATATTTTTCCATTTGTTAATAGAATCAAACGGCTTAGTGATAGACCATTGGATATGGAATGGTGTATCGATAAAGATGGTAAACCATATTTTGTACAAGCTAGACCAATTACATCTACTGTTTTTATTAATAAAGCCACAAAAAATGATGGTATAGTTGCTTCGAGGGGATATGCTGAAGGGGAAACATATGTAATTGATGAAAATAAATCTGATGAAGAAATCAAATATGCAATAGATAATTTTCCTGAAGGAGCAATTTTAGTAGCTGGTGTAACAGAAACATTATATATGCCTGCAATCAAAAAGGCAAAAGGAATTATTACTGAAGAAGGATCAGCATTATCACATGCAGCAATAGTTTCTAGAGAATTGGGAATACCTTGTATTGCTGGATATAAAAATGCGATTAGTTTGTTTCCAACAGGTACTAAATTAGTGTTGGATGCTTCTAATGGAAAAATAATTGCTAATGGGGTTGAAGATTCTTTGAATACAAAAAAGGGCTTTGAATTTGGCGAATTATATTGTTTTGATAATGCACTTAAAGTTGATTTTAGCACTTTTAAAGCATTTTTCGAGTTAACATATGGTGGTTTAATGTTGCACATGGCTGGTGATGATGCCACTTCTGAAAACATGGAACAAGTAGAAAAATACGCTAGAAAGGTGTTTAATACATCTCCCGAACAACATTTCGATGATAAATATTTGTGGTACTTTGAAATTGAAAGATTTAAAAAATTACCATTTTATAATGAGATGAATCAAAAAATGATGGAAATTGTAGAGAAGAAAGACTCAAAAATGCTAGATACATTTTATAATGATTGTCTTGGAATGCTAGCAGAACTTGTTAATTATAAAATGAACGGAGCCAATGATTCTGAAAAATTAATAATCGATGAAATTGGAGCAGCTACAAATCTTATTTTAGATGCTATGCTACCACTTGGTTATGCATTGAGACAATGTTATTTTGATTCGAGTGATTTGTGTAAAAAATATAACTTAAGTTTTAATGATTTGTTTGTAGATAATGATTTAAAAACAAATGATAGTACACTAATGAAAATAAAGGATTTTTTATCAAGTGTTGCTAAAAATAGAAATGCAGTTTATGAAAAAATATGTAGTATTGGTGCAACATCGCCAGAGTATTTTGAATTGAGAGACGATGAAGTTATAAAAACTTGTGGCTATAATCAAAATGCTACTATTGATTCTTTTTATTCCTCATTAACGGATAGTGATTTTGAAACGATTAGATTAATTATGGAACCTTATGTATCAGAAAAAAAAAATAGCGATTCAATAGTTCGTAGAAAATAATTAGTACATTTATAGGTATAGGAAAAAATTATGGCAAAATACATTTTTAATGATAATACAAAGTTACTTTTCATAAAAGATAATTATATCTTGGTAGAAAATAAAAAGAATGCTTTCAAAAAAAAGTTTGATTCTTCTTTTTACGAAAAATTATTAGATGCTTGTAGAAAACATTATATTTTTAATTCAAGTTTCTTTTCAAAGAATGAACTGAATTTTTTAGAAAAAAATTTAATAGTAAAAAAAGTAAGCCCAATTTTAGATAAGTATATTGGAACTAAATATGAAAAATTTCAAATATATTTAGAAAATATTTTTTCTGATGCGAATAAAATAGATTATATAAAAAATAATGAGACAAAAAAAATACTGTTTGTTGGAGCTGGTGGTATTTGTACAGCAATGATTGATTATCTTATCTCCGTAGGTATTACCCAATTTGGAGTTGTTGACTTTGATATTGTTGATATCACAAATTTTAATCGTCAATTCAAATATAAGGAAAATGATATTGGTCATTCTAAAATTACTCAATTAAAGGAAAATTTGAATACACAGTATAAAAATCTTATAATAGTTCCATACGAAAAAAAGATAAGTTCTACTTTAGAATTAAAAGAAATTATTGAAGATTATAATCCATCTTTTGTTATATGTTCAGCAGATACGCCAATATTATTGATTCAAAAATATGTTGCAGAGGCTTGTTCCGTTAATAATATTCCATGTATTTTTGGAGGAGTTGGACAAAGGTCTGGTTCATTTGGACCGCTGTTGTATAATAAAAAAGGATTTTGTAGATATTTGAAAGAAATAAATAAAATCCTAAATAATGTAGTTAATATTTTTCCTTGTAAAGGCTCCTTTTCAATAACAAATTCTTTAATATCAAATTATATGGCTAGTGATGTTATATTTTACCTACTGAACAAAAAAGAAAAAGTGAAATCATTAAATAAAAAATGTGAATTGGATTTTGATAGGAATGAAATATATGAAAAAGAAAAGTATTGATATTGAACAATTTATTAAAGATTATCAAATAAAAAATGCCCCTGTGATGTTATACGATTTAAAACAATTAAGAGTTAATGTTGATCGAATTCTAGAATTTAAGTTTAAATATAATATAGAATTTGTTTTTCCAGTAAAATCATTTCCAAATCATAAAATTTTGCAGTTCTTTTATGATTGTGGCTTTGGTTTTGATGTTGCCAATGAAAATGAATTTGCCATGATAAAGGATATTATTAAAGAAGACACACTGATTTCTTGCAATGGAGTTGATGTAATATCCAAGAAAAAAAATTATAATAATATTATTTATAACTTGAATAGTATTTCATCTCTTAATAACAACGGTTTTTATAATGGTGTTAGAATAAATTCCTATAAAAATAGGAAAACTGATTTCAGCAAATTTGGGATTGATATCAATAAGATTAATTTAGTACCTAATAAAGAAGATGTTATTTCAATTAGTTTTCATTTTTATGATGAAAATAAATTAAAAAATCTAAAATATATATTTAATGACACAAAAAAATGCCTTGATAGATTTGAAAATCTGAAATATATTAATTTCGGAGGTAATTGGGATGTTTTAAATTATAATTATTTTGAAAAGCAACTTGTTGAAATAAGAAAAAACATTGATAGTAATTTTAAGATTATATTTGAGGTGGGAGAAAATTGGTTTGATAATTGTGGATATTTGATAGCTAAAGTTATTGGAGAAAATGAAATAGCAAATAAAAAAAAATTTTATATTAACGCTGTAAAAGATAGTGTTGCAAAATGGTTTGTCTTGAGACCAATAAATTTAAAATATGAAGATAATAATAATTATATTACTATTATTTCAGGGTGTAGTTGCTATGAAAAAGATGTTTTTAGTGTATTGAATAAATCAGTTAGTTTATCTATGAATGAAAAAGTTGTTTTCCTTGGTTTAAATGGTTATTCTTATGCTTGGTGTAAAGAATTTAATGGATCATTAGCTCCAGAGGTGATTTTCTATGATTAGCGAGTATAAAAAAAATGAAATAAATTATTTGAAAAAGAAATTCAATATTTCTTTCCCACCAAAAGTATCTTTAGAACAATATATTGAGATAAAACGAAATGAATTACTTTCTTTTCAAGAAAAACATAGATTAAATATAACTAATAGCAATGTAGAGAAAGATAAAACTATATTTACAAATCCCAAAATTTCATTTTGCTATTCTTATGCTCGATTTGATAGTTATATCAACTATTCTGATTTTTTAGCTGATTTTTATTATATTAATAATAAAAAATATAAAACTAAATTATTTTTTACTAATAGTGGAATGAGTGGGATTACATCGCTATTAATGGCATTAAAACAAATATGTAAAGATCATCAATTTTTGTTTCCTGATAAAGATGTATACTTTGAAACTTATGATTTTTATAATAAGTATATAAAAGGAAATACATGTGGGAAAAGAAAAATAGTTTATATAGATACTATTGCAAAACAATTTGATGCTGACAAATATTTAAATTTTTTAAATGTTAGTAATGACATTTTTGCTATCATTATTGATACTACTTGTTTTATGCCATCTGATTTAAAAAAATTTATTTCAAACATATTGGAAAAAAACATATTTTGCATCTTAATTCGTAGTCATACGAAACTTGATATGCTTGGTGCTGAATTATCTAGTTTGGGATCATTGTTGTACTTAATTCCTAAAGATATAGAAGATAATGAATTTGAGATAATTAAAAAAATTATAGCAGAAAGTTATTATGTGTTAGGTAAATTTGGTTCATTATGTTTGCCAGAAAATTTTCCAGAAATAATTTTTGACAAGAGTTTCAAAAAGATAAATAAGCAAAGAATTAAAAGAATCGAGAAAAATAATTATAGTTTATTTACTTATTTAAAAGATAGTATAAATCGAGGAAGAGTAATTTTACCTGCTCACAAAAAATTTGTTCTATATATTATAGATAATAATGTTTCTTGTAAGAATCAGAATGAGATTATAGAGAAAAAAATAAAAAAATTAGTAAATAATGATTGTCAATTATATTCTGCGTGTAGTTTCGGATTTGATTATATAGCATTAGATTCTTACTATGATATTAATGAGAGAAATTACGTAATACGAATATCTATGAATGATTCAATCCGTGATGAAACCATTTTAAAAAAAATAAAGGAGTTTATTAATGATAACTTTTAGTATAGATACATTTCCTTTGTCAGACAATATACTTGAATCAAATGATTATTCAAGTAAAGTTATATATTCAGCTGTTTGTGATACTTTATTTAAATATAGCTTATCTAAAAAAGAAATTGTAAAAAATGCTTGTGATTACTACGCATATACGAATAATAGAAAAAACTTGATTATTAAAATTAGAGATGATTTATATTTTTTTAATGGAAATAAAGTAACAGCAGCCGATTATTGTAATACTTTTAAGGAAATATTGTCATCTAACACTCATATTGGTATTATATTTAAAAAATTTTTTTCTAATGTACAATTACTAGATGAAATGACTTTTCAATTAAATAACAAAACAAAAAATACAGAATCTTATAAAATATTGTCAATTTATAGTACCGCATGTGTAAAAGGAAAATACACAAGTGGTCCATATTACATAAGGAAATTAAAAGACAATTATATTTTACTAGAAAGAAATAAATTTTATAGAAAGAAGATGTGTAATGAGTCAGCTAAAGAACTTAAATTTATTTTAACTGATGGTCTCAAAGATTATAATTTATTTATTAAAAATAAAGTTCAAATAACAAATAATACTTTATGTGATGTAAATAAAATTGATAAATATAATTATATACGGGAAGACAATTATATATTTTTAAATCTAGTATTTTCGTTTAAATTAATGAATAAAGAGTTCAAAAAATTGAGAAATGAAATTCGCAGTATTGTAAATAGAGATAAAATTTTGCATTTGTTAAAATACAAACATAATGCAAATTATTCATTCATTGTAAATGATAATTGTTCAAAATATTTATCAAAAAAAGTAGATGATAAAAAGCTTGACAAATTAAATAGTAAGAAATCACTTACATTGGGGTATAACAATTTTTATCCGAATAAAGAAATTGCGATAGAGATTAAAAAACAACTAGAAAAGGCTGGTTTTAAAATCAATTTAATTGAAAATACATTTAACGTAAAAAATACTAGTGATTTAAATATAGTTTTAAATCATTTAGAATATATTTCTTCTGATGCTATGATTAATGGTTCTTATTTCTCTTTATTGTTACAAAAGAGTCCTATTTACAAAATGATATTTAATCTGTATAATAAGACACACAATGATTATTTACTGCATATTATTAATAAAAAAATATTAAAATTGAACTTTAAAATACCAATATTAAAAATGAATAGTTATTATTTAAAAAAGGATATATATAAACGTTTTAATTATATTGAACTTAATTTTGAAGAATTGTAGGTGTTGTTTATGATAGAAATAGCTTTATCGAATGTAGACAAAAATTTTGGTTTTAAAAAAATTTTCGATTCATTTGATTTAGAAATTATGAGTGGTGAAAAAGTTGGGTTAATTGGTCCAAATGGATGTGGCAAGTCAACTTTATTTAAACTTATAACAAAAGAAGAGGTACCGAGTTCTGGAATAGTTACCACTAGGAAAGGTGCAAAGGTAGGATTTCTTCCTCAAATGCCACTGCTTCAAAATGAAAATATTTCTGTAAGTGAATTTTTGAGTTCTAGTTTTGAAGAAATTTATAGAATTTCAAAAGAAATGCGTTTACTCGAATATGAGATGACTAATCCCCAAAGTGAAGATATGGAAAAAATATTGAATAGGTATGGTTTTTTGCAACAAAGATTTGATGATTTAGGTGGTTATTTAATAGACTCAAAAATTAATGAAATATGTAATAAATTTGGAATTAATTCTGAACTTTTAGAAAGAGAATTTTCAAAACTATCTGGTGGAGAAAAAACAATTGTATGTTTTGCTAAAATTATGTTATCGGATCCTGACATTCTTCTTCTTGATGAACCCACAAATAACTTAGATATAGATACTTTAGAATGGCTAGAAAAATTTTTACAAAATTATACTGGAACTATTCTTATGAGTTCTCATGACAGATATTTTTTAGATAAAGTTGCTACGAAAATAGTATTGATTGAAAGAGGAAAATCAGAAATTTTCCATGGAAATTATTCATATTATTTAAAAGAAAATGAAAGAAGAATTTTATCTGAATTTGAACAATATAAAGATCAACAAAAAATGATTGATGCAATGAAAAAAAAGATAAAACAATTACAAGAATTCGGTAGGCTGGCATCTCCTAGTGGAGAATCGTTCTTTAAAAGGGCTGCCAGTATTCAAAAACGATTGGATAAAATAGAACTTTTGAATAAACCAGAAACTGCTAAAGAGATACCATTGAATTTTCAAATGACTAATAGATCTGGAAAACAAGTATTGGCTGTAAACGACTTAAATTTGTCTATTGATGATAAAATTTTATTAGAACAAGTGTCATTTGATGTTTTATTCAAAGATAGAACTTGTTTGATGGGTAAAAATGGATGTGGCAAATCAACATTAATAAAACATATAATTGATTTATATAATGGAGAAAGTAATGATGGAAACGATATTAAGATTGGTAGCAATGTTTTAATAGGATATATTCCACAAGTTATCGAATTTGATGATGACACCAAAACATTGCTAGAAGTTGCCAGGGAAACATTTAATGGGACAGAAACTCAATTAAGATCTTCATTAGCAAAATTCCTTTTTTATGGTAATGATGTGTTTAAAAGAGTAAATATGCTTTCTGGTGGTGAAAAGGTTCGTTTAAAATTATTTGAGTTAATGCAGCAAAATATAAATTTTTTAATTATGGATGAGCCAACTAATCATATTGATATAACAACAAGAGAGGTATTAGAATCAGCATTGAGTGAATTTCAAGGAACTATTTTATTTATTTCTCATGACAGATATTTCATAAATGAAATTGCTAAAAAGGTATTGTACGTTGAAGATAAAAATATAACAGAGTATTTGGGTAATTATGATGACTATCATAATACAAAAGAAAAACAATTATCATTAAGTAAAGGTAAAGTTAGATAGAAACTCAGTGATAGATAATATCGAAACACTAATTATATTAAATATTAAGTTATGATATACAATATTCGTTTATAAAAAAAGAATTTGAAAAATTTCAAATTCTTTTTTATATAGGTTGTGTTATACATAATGACTGATAACCAAAAATATTGTATTAAATAATGTAAACTAAGCATTTAATTAAAATTATAGGTTACATATTCTAATAAATATAGTTTAATATTTGAATTAAAATTAAATCAGTCATAAAAAGATAACACAATCTTTATATAATGAAATAATAATTTTAGTTAAAAAGCTAAAAATTAGTGAGTATAACTTTATTTAATTTCTGAATCTTTTACTTTACCACAAAGCCAATCAATAGATACTTTATAATGTTTTGCAAATTCAATCAAGGCATATGTGTGAATATACATTTTCCCTAGTTCACATTTGGAATAATTTGATTGATCTATATTGGTAATGTTAGCTACCTTTTCTTGAGTGTGCTTATTTTTAGTTCTTATTTCTTTTAAATTTTTACCTAAAATCTTTTTATCAATTTTATCATTTATAATGTCATATTTTTTGGTATTGGTAAGTCCACAAATATAATCTAAACTTACACCATAATAATTACAAAAGTCATTTAGGTTAGGAAGAATAATAGAATCAAGTCCATTTTCCCATCCAGCATAAGTAGATCTACTTACACCTAAAACTTCAGCCAGTTCCTTTTGAGTATTACCAAAGTATGTTCTTAAATCTTTCATTCTCTCATAAATCATAAAATAACACCTCTTGTGTATAATTTTCCCATTTAAAATGGAAATATTTAAAAAGTGTCGGTGTATTACCTAAAAATGTGATATAATACTAGAAAGAAAGGAAAGCGATTATGATGTATTTAGATTTTAAAGATTATGTTTTTGTAGCATTAAAGTCATTACTTGCAACTATGATAGTAGTTCCGTTTTTACTTGGTATTGGTTTTCTAATAAAAACAAATATAGATTTTGCATATTATATTAGTGATGTAAATGGAATTTTACGTGATTTGACATTGACTGTTATGAGTTTAGGATTTGCTAACAACATAATAGTATTAATGAGTGTTTTTGAGTTTGGCGTTATTTATTATTTATTTAACAAATTAAAAAAGGTTTATATTAATCTTTGGAAATTTATAATAAATTTGTGAAATAGATTAATTTATGTGATAAAATTATTTACATAAGTCCAAATTAGTATTTGTGCAGTGAAAAGAGTATTTAGTATGCTAGAAGAAAAAAGAAAAAATATATTTGAGTTGATGAAAAAATTACAAAATAAGCAACATGAGGAAACACATGAAATCATATCAAAAATAGAAAAGGGAGTTAATTTCAATGATTTTCATAAAAGCCATAGTAATAAGAATTTGAAAGATGTATATATTTAAGGATGATATTAATAAGGGTGATATCTATTTTGGGTTATATTTAATAAATTATGAACACACTGATCCTATTTCTTTAGATAATGATTATCAGCCATTACCATTAAATAAGAGATTATTATTTGAGTATGGTGTAGTTATATCATTCCCAGTTGATAATTATGATTTAAATATTTCGGGTGCGTTTGGTGGCATTGAAGAAGATAAAGAAATTGCAACAAATAAATATAATCAATTAAGACAATATATAAATACGATGTCTGAAGAAAAAATTTTAGATGCCATTGAAAAAAAGTTTTTAAAGGAATTAAATTGTTAAAAAAGTATGTTTTTTAAAACAACATGAAAAAAGCATAAAACAACACGAATTAGACATAAAACAAACTTGACTACGTTTTGTCAAGTGGTATAATAATGTAAAATAAATAAATTGTGCAAGGAAAGAGATTATTTCTTTGCTTTTTTTTTGTTTTTTACAAAAACTATTGACACTTATTTCCAAAAACATTAGAATATAAGGCAATTTATTGGTTGTTGTAATGGCAACCCCTTATATTAGTAAAATTTAGAGTTGTTAGGGTAGAAGAAGCAGTATCATTTCTATTTTGAGAACAGTTGCTGACTTTTTTGACCCTTTTTTATGAAATGAGGTTATAATATGATTTATAATAAAAAAGGTTATGCTTCAGTTTGGTATTTGAGTGTATGTAGTTACTATGGTATCGTGAGTATTTTTAAAGACTCTAAAAATTGCAAATTAATATTTTTAAAGAGAGAAAGTTAGGGAGTTTTGTCCCTCTAATTTTCTCTCTTTTAGTTTAATTGAAAGGGTGGTTACTTTGAATACAAATTATGAACAATGCTATGAAGAGGAATATGCAGATAATTTTACATGTTCTTTTTTTTACTTTTTCCTTTACAAAAAAAATTAAATAACTATAATAGTATATCAAGTAGGAGATATGTATGAAAACAGAAAAAGAAGAAGAGGAATATAAAGTAAAAATGGAAGAATTAAAAAACTTTTTATTTCTTGTTAATGTTTATACTAGTGAGTTTTATGCAGGGTTCAAACTTTCAGAAGTTATATCAAAATTAGATGATGAAATACTTGTCTATGAATATAATAAAGAACTTAATATAGAAGACTTAAAACCATTATGTGGATTTATAAAAAAAGATGAAGATATAAAAGAAAATAAATATGCGCTTGCTTATGCAGCAGCAAAATATTTTAATACATGTAAAACGGGTAATAAAAAAGTTGATGAATATATATTAAGAATGCATTAAAATATGGTAAAATTATATAGGTGATAAAATGAATTTTGAATATAACAATAAAAAATATGAAGTAGTAATTGAAAAGAAAAACAATAAAAATACTTATATAAGAGTTAAAGAAGATTTAAAAGTTTATGTATCAACATCTTATTTAACACCTAAAATTATGATTAAATCATTAATTGAAAGTAATAGAGATTCAATAATAAAAATGATTCAAAAAAGAGAAAAGGATAATATAAAACAAAGTGAAAATTATTTTTTAGGAGAAAAAATAGAAATTAGGATGTGTGATACTAAAAAAACATTCTTTGATGGACAAACATTATATTCAAATAGTAAAGAAAATATAGAAAAATGGTACAAAAAGAAATGTGAAATTATTTTTAAAGAACATTTAGATAATATTTATAATAATTTTTCTAAAAAAGTTCCATATCCATCACTTACAATTAGAAAAATGAAAACAAGATGGGGTGTATGTAATAAAAAATTACAAAAAGTAACACTTAATTATAATCTAATATATATGGATACTAAATATTTAGATTATGTAATAGTTCATGAATTATCACACTTTATACATTTTGATCATAGTAAAAACTTTTGGAGTTTAGTAGAAGAAAATGAACCAAATTATAGACAAATAAGAAAAGAGATGAGAGAGTAATGACTATAGATTCAGTAGATAACAAAAAAATAAAAAACATAAGAAAATTAAATCAAAAAAAATATAGAGATGAAACAAATGAATTTTTAGTTGAAGGTATTCATCTTGTGAAAGAGGCATATAAAGAAGGATTACTAAAAGAAGTAGTTTTAGAAGAAAATGAAGAAATAGATTTTAAAGTAGACACTACATATGTTACATATAATGTGATAAAATCTATATCTAGTCTTGATACACCATATAAAATTATTGGAGTATGTAAAAAGAAAGAAGAAAAAGAAATAAATGGAAATGTACTTATACTTGATGGTTTACAAGATCCTGGGAATCTTGGAACTATAATTAGAAGTGCAGTAGCTTTTAATGTAGATACAATAATTCTTAGTAAAGATACGGTTGATTTATATAATCCTAAGGTAGTTAGAAGTACGCAAGGTATGAATTTTCATATTAACATTATAAGAAGAGATTTAGAACATGAAATAAATACTTTAAAAGAAAAAGGATATACTGTATATTCCACAGATGTAATAAATGGAAAAAACATAAAAAATGTAAAAGTTAATGGTAAATATGCTATAATAATGGGTAATGAAGGAAATGGTGTAAGAGAAAACATTAAAAATCTTTCAGATGAAAAATTATATATAAAGATGAATAATGATTGTGAAAGTTTAAATGTTGGAGTTGCAACTTCAATAATACTTTATGAATTTAGTTAGTAGGTGAAAATATGGAATTAGTTAGAATTGGTAAAATTGTAAATACACATGGAATAAAGGGTGAACTTAGAATACTATCTGATTTTGAATTTAAGGATAAAGTTTTCAAAAAAGGTGTTAAAGTTTATGTAGGAAAAAAGAAAAAAGAATTTATTATCAATTCATATAGATTTCATAAAATTTTTGATATGGTTACTTTTGAAGGATTCAATAATATAAATGATGTTGAATACTTAAAAGGTGACTTTGTATATGTAAATGAAGAAGATTTAAATTTAAAAGAAAATGAAATACTAAAAAGCAAATTAATAGGTTTTGATGTAATAATAGATAATAAAACTGTTGGTAAAATAACTGAAATATTTTGGGCTAAAGCAAATGATGTTATTAGAGTAAATGAAAATATATTAATTCCTTATGTTGATGAGTTTATTGAAAAACTTGATAAAGAAAATAAAAAGATATATGTTAAAAATGTAAGGGGGTTATTATAATGAGAATAAAAGTATTATCATTATTTCCAAAAATGTTTGATGGAATACTAAATGAATCAATTATTAAAAGAGCAATAGATGATAAAAAAGTAAATATAGATGTTATTGATTTAAGAAGTTATAGCAAAGATAAGCATAATAAAGTAGATGATACAATTTATGGTGGAGGAGCAGGAATGCTTATTAAATGTGAACCTGTATTTGATGCTATAGATGATTTGAAAACTAAAAATACTAAAGTAATTATGCTTAGTCCTGATGGAGTGAAATATAATCAAGAAAAAGCATATGAATTATCTAAAGAAAAAAATATAATTTTACTTTGTGGTCATTATGAAGGCTTTGATGAAAGAATAAATACTGTTGTTGATGAAAAAATAAGTATAGGTGATTATGTTTTAACAGGTGGAGAAATTCCAGCAATGGCTATAATTGATTCAGTAACGAGATTACTTCCAGGAGTTATTAATGAAGAATCTCATTTAAATGATTCATTTAATAATGATTTACTTGATTATCCTCAGTATACAAAACCAAAGGAATATAGAGGAATGAAAGTTCCTGATGTTCTTTTAAGTGGAGATCATAAAAAGATAGATGAATGGAGAAGGGAAGAACAAATAAAGAAAACAAAGAAGCAAAGACCAGATTTGTTAAAAGAAAGTGAAGAAGAAAAAACATCAGATGAAGATTTAATTAAGACTGAAGAAGAAAAAGAAAATACTGAAACAAAAAGAAAACAAATTGGTAAATATACATTAATTGATGATAAATCAAAGAAAAAGATAGAAAATATTGAAATTAATGATGGTTATGATTTTAAACCAAAAAATAAAATAGAAAAAGATGATTTAGCATCAATAAGTAAAGTTGTTTTAGTTGAACCAGAATTTATTGAAACAATAGCGAAAAAAAATATAAATAAAAAATTAAATATTTTACTTAAACAAATCGCAATAGTTTTAAATGATGAAACAGATGATGAAGGTGCGGATTATGTACTTGGTGAAATTGATAGACTTGCATCTTTAGTAATGGGTAATTATTCAAAATATTTAACTAAAGAATATAAAAATTTAATAAAAAATAAATTATATATGTTAAAAGAAGAAATAAATTTAAAACAAATGATGAGAGCAAAAACAGTAGATTATAGTGAAGAAAAGGGGAGAAGTTTATAATGAATATAATATTAACAGGTGATAGACCAACAGGGAAACTTCATTTAGGACATTACATTGGATCATTAAAAAATAGAGTAGTGCTTCAAAATGAAGGTAATTATGATGAAATGTATTTAATGATTGCAGACTCACAAGCATTAACTGACAATTTTGATAATCCAAAAAAAGTAAGAGATAACATAATAAATGTTGCACTTGATTATTTATCAGTTGGAATAGATCCAAAAAAGGTAAATATATTTATTCAATCGCAAATACCAGCTTTAACAGAATTATCATTTTATTATATGAACTTAGTAACTGTATCAAGACTTCAAAGAAATCCAACAGTTAAAAATGAAATAAAAGAAAAAAGTTTTGAAAAAAGTATACCAGTAGGATTCTTTTGTTATCCTATAAGTCAAGCAGCAGATATAACTGCATTTAAAGCAAATATTATTCCAGTAGGTAATGATCAACTTCCAATGCTTGAACAAACTAATGAAATAGTATCAAGTTTTAATAGAATTTATGGCGAAACATTAGTGCCTTGCAAGGCAATTCTTAATGAAAATAAAATAGCTCAAAGACTTCCAGGATTAGATGGAAATGCAAAAATGAGTAAATCATTAAATAATGGAATTTATTTAAGTGACCCAAGTGATGTTATTTATAAAAAAGTAATGAGTATGTATACTGATCCAAATCATATAAAGGTAGAAGAGCCTGGTAAAGTAGAAGGGAATATGGTATTTACTTATCTTGATGTATTTTCAAGTGATGAACAAATTAGTAAATATTCTGAATATAGAACTTTAGATGAAATGAAAAAAGCATATGAAAAAGGTGGACTTGGAGATGTAAAAATTAAAAAAGTTTTATATAATATTTTAGAAGAAATTCTTTCTCCAATAAGAGAAAAAAGAAAATATTATGAAGAACATTTAGATGAAGTATATAGTATTTTAAAAGAAGGAACAACTAAAGCAAACGAAAAAGCAAATAAAACATTAAAAGAAGTTAAAAAAGCAATTATGATAGATTTTTTTGAAGAGTAGTATAAATTACTACTTTTTATTTGCAAAAAGGTATTTATTATGTTAAAATCTATAAAGATAAGGTGATAAAAATGACAGTAAGCATAATTATACCTGCATATAATTCTGAGAAATTTATCAAAAGATGTTTAGATAGTGTTATAAATCAAATATATAAAAATTTAGAAATAATAGTTATTGATGATGCATCGAAAGATAATACTAAGCAAATAATAAAAGAGTATGCAGAAAAGGATAATAGGATTAGACCTTTTTATTCTAGTGAGAATAAAGGGGTTAGTTTTTCAAGAAATATTGGTTTAAAAGCATCAACTGGTGAATATATAATGTTTGTAGATTCAGATGATGAATTAACAAAAGATGCAGTTAGAAGAATGATAGATATAGCGGTTAAGTATAATTCAGATTATGTGGATAGTTATGAAATCGTAAAATACGCTAAAAAAAATAATAAGTTATGTATGTTTACAGAGTCTAAGGTACCAAAAAAACATTTAGTACTTGGAAGTATAAAAGAAAATCCTAAGATAATAAGTATGTATATGTATTCAAAGGGAAAACTCATAAAAAGAGAATTAGTTGGTGATTTAATATATGATGAATCACTTAGAGTTTACGAAGATGTTGTTTTTGAACAAACATTAAAATCAAGAGTTAAAAATTATGTAATGATGAATAAACCAGTTTATTTTTATTATCAAAGAGAAGACTCTTTAATTAATGCACTTGGTAAAAAACATACATATTTTTTAGAATCTGTAAAAAGAGTAAAATTAATTTATGAAGATTTTGATAAAAACATAAAAGATATTATTGAAGAAATGCTTTTTCAAAATGCATTTTTAACCTTATTTACTAAGGTAATTAAAAATAATGATGGAATAACAAAAAATATAGAGTTATCAAAATCATACTTAGAAGAATTAGTTAATTTATTTCCTGATTATAAAGATAATAAAAAATTAAATAAAATAATAAAGATTTTAACAGAAAAATTGTTAAATAATGATAAAAAAATGGAAAGATTTATAAAACTTACATCTAAGATTAATTTTATATCGTTATATTTTAATTTTCTATCAATAAAGAATAAGTATAAATTAAAAAATCCGTTAGATTAAATAAATGCAAAACTATTGCATTTTTATTTTATTTATGTTACAATCGATATTGCGAGAAGGCAATCCGCTGTTTTTATATTGTCTAATATGATTGCTGGATAAGAAAAGGAGTGAAATCGTATGAGTAATATTATTGAAAAAATTACTGCAAAACAAATTAATCCTAACATTCCAGAATTTAGAGTTGGAGATACTATTAGAGTAGACGTTAGAATTATCGAAGGAAAAAGAGAAAGAATCCAAGCTTTTGAAGGTGTTTGTGTAGCTAAAAGAAGCGGTGGAATATCAGAAACTTTTACTGTAAGAAAAATGTCTGGTGGAATTGGTGTTGAAAGAATATTCCCAGTTAATTCACCAAAGATTGATAAAATAACTGTAGTAAGAAAAGGTAGAGTAAGAAGAGCAAAACTAACTTTCTTAAGAGGTTTTATTGGTACATACAGAATAAAAGAAAGAAAATAAGACTTCAAAGGTCTTATTTTTGTTATGGAGGATAAAGTGGGAAAAATATTTAAAAGTGAAATTTTTAAAACAGTAATGAGCTATTTATTAATAATAGTTTGTGTAATTTTAATAAGAATATTTTTTATAGATCCAGTTAGAGTTGATGGTGGTTCCATGGATACAACTTTAGCAAATGGACAAATAATGATATTAAATAAAATTGTATATAAAAGAAACGATATAAAAAGATTTGATATTGTTGTTATTGATGAAGGCGATAAGGCTATTATAAAAAGAGTTATTGGTCTTCCTGGTGAAACAGTTGAATATAAAGATAATAAACTTTATATAAATGGTAAAGAAACAGAAGATCCATATCCATCAACAGAAACAGATGATTTTAGTATTACAGATATTGGACATATTAAAGTTCCTGGTGATTGTTATTTTGTAATGGGAGATAATAGAGCTAATTCATTAGATAGTAGATATCCAACAGTTGGAGTTATAAAAAAGAGCCAAATTGAAGGTAGAACAAAACTTAGAATATGGCCACTTAATAAAATTGGTAATGTAAAATAAATCATATATACATGGTTTATTTTTTTCTTTTTAAATGATATAATTATTATAGTTAAAGGTAGTAGGAGTAATAATATGATTGATCAAAAAACAATAAAAAAAGAAGCTAAAAAAAGTATAAAAAAGCATTACTTTAGAAGTATAATACTTGTGTTTGTTTGCTCTTTATTACTCGCAGGTGGATTTAACTTTACAACAAAAAATATAATAGATGTTCCAAGAGCGCAAAAAGAAGCAAGCAAAATAATTAATAATAAGAAAATTAGTGGTACAGAAGTATTAGATGAAATAGAAAAAAAATTACCTAGTGAAAAGCAAATCAAAAAAGATATAAAGAATAAATATACTAATGGTGCGATATCTTATATTATTAATGAAACAACAAGTAGTGGTTCACTTGTATTTGCAATTCTTAATGGTATAAATAAAGTTGTGTTTGAAGGTAAGATTGGTTCTGCTGTATTAATATTTATAAGTACCATACTTTTAATTCTATTTACTATTATATATATAAATACATTAGAGGTTGGTGAAAAAAGGTATTTCTTAGAAAAAAGAAGATATATTGATACAAAGATTGATAGATTAATATATCCATATAAAGTTAAAAAGACATTTCATATGGCATATATACTATTTATGAAATCACTATATCAAGTATTATGGTGTTTTACAATTATAGGTGGTTTTATTAAGTATTATGAATATTCATTAATACCATATATTTTAGCGGAAAATCCTAAAATTAATAAAAAAGAAGCATTTAGAATATCAAAAGAATTAACAAATGGAAATAAATTAAAATTGTTTTATTTAGATTTATCTTTAATTGGATGGAGTATTTTAAAATTATGTACATTTAATTTAAGTGGTATATTTTTCTCTGATATATATAAAGAAGCAATTCATGCAGAAGTATATATGACTTTAAGAAATAAAGTGAATTTAGATAATAATGATAGAGAATTATTGAATGATTCATTATTAGATATAGAAAAAAGTGTAAATGAAGAGTATCCTGAAGAAAGATATAAAGTAAAAACAAGAAAATGGTTAAAGGTTGATTTTAATAAAGATTATAGCATTAAAACATATATATTATTCTTCTTTACATTTTCATTTGTTGGTTGGATTTGGGAAGTATTTTATACTTGTTTAAATAATGGTACTTTTGTAAATAGAGGAACAATGCATGGGCCTTGGCTTCCAATATATGGATTTGGTGGATTACTAATATTAATACTACTTAAGAAATTTAGAAATAAACCAGCATTGTTATTTATAAGCGCATTTGTTTTATGTGGTGTGTTAGAGTATTCAACAGCTTGGTATTTAGAAACATTTAAACATTTAAGATACTGGGATTATACAGGATATTTCTTAAATATTAATGGAAGAGTATGTCTTGAAGGTCTTCTTGTATTTGGACTTGCAGGTTGCGCATTTACATATGTTATTGCACCTATACTTGATAATTTATATAGTAAAATAAAACCAAAAATCGCAAGTATATTATGTGTAGTTTTAATATCTTTGTATTTGGCTGATTTAATGTATACAAAAGTTAATCCAAATACAGGTGTTGGAATATCAGAAGAAGTAGAAAAGGTTGATGTGAAATGAGAATATTAATTATTGGTGCGGGTGTGTTAGGATCAAATCTAGCACATTCTATAAAAAAAGGTAATGATGTAACTATTTTAGCAAGAAATAAAACATATGAAAATTTAAAGAATAATGGACTAATTATAAAACATAAATTAGGAAAAAAATCAGTAGATCATTTTAATGTAATAGATAAATTAGAAGAAAATGATATTTATGATGTAATATTTGTAGTTTCAAGATTTTCGTCTTTAGATAGTATTGTAAAAATTATAGAAAAAAATAAAAGTAAAAATATAGTTTTTGTTGGTAATAATATGAATGCAGAAAAATATATGAATATAAAAGCTAAGAATATATTATTTGCTTTCTTTATGGCCGCAGGTAAAAAGTATGATGGTTATATAAATTCAATTTGTTTAAATAAAATTGAAATTGGAAGAACAGATGGAAAAGATATCAGTAATGAATTCATAAAATCTATATTTAAAGAAACAAAAATAAAATTAACAATAGAAAATAAGATGAATGATTATCTTAAAACACATGCGTGTGCAGTTCTTCCACTTGTATTCGCAAGTTATAAAGTAGATGGTAATTTAAAACTTCTTAAAAAAGATAAGGAGTATTCTTTACTAATAATGGATGCAATTATTGAAGGATATGATGTTCTTAAAAAACTAGGGTATGAAATACTTCCTAAAGGTGAATATGAAAACTGCGTTAATAAAAAGGAAAAATGTGCATTTATTTATAGATTTATGTTTTCAAATTTTATAGGTAAAATGTGTATATCAGATCATGCAATGAGTGCAAGAGAAGAGTTTATACTTTTAGATAATGAATTTGAAAAATTAAAGAAAAAATCAAAAATAGAAACTAAAGTATATGATAAGTTAAGATTAGATTTTTTAAACTATGATAAATAATATAAGTAAAGTATCAAGAAGAGTGAGATAATATGGAAGAAAAATTAAATAATAAATATTCAATAATAGTTAATAAAAAACGAAGATATAATGCAGATGATTTTAAAGACTTTAAATATATTAATATAACAAGTACTGATGGAAGAAATATTTTAATAGAAGAAGTAACAAATATACAATTTAATAAATTAAAAGAAGAAATGAAAAAACAAGGAATAAATATAGGTATAAAATATGCTTTAAGAAATGAACAAGAACAATCTAATTTATATAAAAATTTTTGTGAAAAATATGGAAAAGAATATGCTGATAAAATAGTTTGTCCAGTAGGAACAAGTGAACATCACACAGGTTTAGCAATTGATGTTGAAGTTATGGCTCATAATAAATGGATTAGTAATAATGATAATATAGAAATATCCGAACCAATTTTAAAGGTAATGCATAAATATCTTATTAAATATGGTTTTATATTAAGGTATCCAAAGCAAAAGGAAGACATTACACAAATTACTTATGAACCATGGCATATCAGATATGTTGGAACTGAGTTAGCAAATTATTTAAATCAAAATAATTTAGTACTAGATGAATATTTATATTAAAGTAAGGTGTATTTATGAAAGATGAAGTAGGTCAAAAAAAGTATTGTATAGTAATTTCTATAATAGTATTAATATTAGGAATAATAGGATTTATAATTGAATACTTTATTATGAATAAATTTGATATTATATGGATTGTATTTTTAGTAATAGATATAATAATTTTATTTGTTAACTTAATTCAAAAAAAGTAAAAATAAAAAATTTACTTTTTTTATTTTAATTTAAAGCAAACTTCAATTATTATAAAACATATAAGAAAAAAAAGATAAAGTAAACAATATAACAAGATTTCTTAGTTGAATTTGTACCTAATTTCGTACATTATAATAATATTTTATTTGTTGAAAACTTAAATACTGAATATTTTATTTTGAAGTTATTTAGCTGATTTAGTAACAAGTATGGATGAAATTAACAATTGGATAAATACTCTTTAATGATTAGACTATTAAAATAAACATGTAAAAAAAATACTCATAATATATTTTAGAAACGAGGTAATAATATGGATGAAAAAATAAAATATATTATGGAAAGTAATGAAATAAGAAACAAACTTTGTAAGATGGGAATTTGTCCTGTAGTAGGTCCAACAGGTCCAAAAGGTGATAGAGGTGATATTGGGCCTATAGGAGAAACAGGAATAAGTCATGAGATTATAATAGATGAAACAAAAACAATAAATCCTGATGAACCTGCAAAAGTACAAGATGAATTTAATAATAATACACATTATTTAACTTTTTATATACCAAAAGGAGAAAAAGGAGAGCAAGGGAGTATTGGACCAATAGGTCCAAAAGGTGAAAAAGGTGAAACAGGACCTCAAGGAGAAAAAGGTGAAACTGGCCCAATGGGTTTACCTGGTGAAAAGGGAATTAGTGAAATTATTATAATAGATAAAACAGAAACAGTAGAACCAGATGAGCCTGCAAAAATACAAGATGATTTTGATGATAATACGCATCATTTGACATTTTATATACCAAAAGGAGAAAAAGGTGAAAAGGGTGATCAAGGTAGTGTTGGCCCAGCAGGACCAACAGGCTCTTTAGGACCAACATCATATGATGTAATTGCTTTTGTTAGTTATCCAAATACAACAGTTGCAGGAATTGCACTTACAGGTGCTTCAAGAATAATTCCAGGCATTACAAATAAAATATCAATGGAAGGTAGTAACAGTATAAAAATTAATCAAAGTGGATTATATGAAATTACAGTTTGTGGTAGAATTTCAGGTGTTACTAAAGATATAGGAGGAGCATTTTATCTTATAAAAAGTGAAACTTCTGAAGTATTAACAGATATGTCATTTATATTATCAAAAGGTAATACAGAAGATATGGACTTTTCTGAAATATCATTTGTTGATATAACTGCTCCTGCAACACTTCAGATTAAAACTGAAATAGATGGAGATACTGCAACTAGTAATATTGAATTTTCAAGTATTAATGTATTAATAAAAGGTTATAGTGTATAATTATTTATAGGACAAATGTCCTATTTTTTGTATAATAGAAATAGGTGAAGTAATTATGGTGTTAAATATTAGTGGAAGAACTGATATAGTCGCATTTTATTCAGATTGGTTTATGAATAGAATAAAAGAAGGATTTGTAGATGTTAGAAATCCGTTTAATAAGAAATTAGTAAGTAGAATATATTTTGAAGATGTTGATTTAATATTATTTTGTACTAAAAATCCAATACCAATTTTAGATAAAATAAAAAAAATAAATAAACCTATATTATTTCATGTAACATTAACACCATATAAAAGAGATATTGAAGTAAATGTACCGCCAAAAGGAAAAATAATAGAAGCTATAAAAAAATTATCAAATATAATTGGTAAAGATAATATATGTGTTAGATATGATCCAATATTTATTAGTGATGAATATACTTTAGATTATCATATAAGGAATTTTGATAAGTTATGTACTTTATTAAATGGATATGTAAAAACTATTATTGTTTCATTTATAGATGATTATAAAAATGTTAGAAAAAATATGAAAAGCATAAGATATAGAAATTTTACTGAAAATGATTATAAGATGATTGGTGAAAGTTTTAGTTTAAGTGCAAAAAAGAATAATATGACAGTTCAAACTTGTTTCGAAGAAAGAAATTTGACTGAGTATGGGTTTAAAAAGGAAGAGTGTTTATCTCATACATTAGCATTTAAATTAACAGGTAAGACTAATTTTAAATCATGGACTGCAAGAAAAGGTGGTAATTGTAACTGTGTTCAAATGGTTGATATAGGCGCATATAATACTTGTTCCCATTTTTGCAAGTATTGTTATGCTAATTATGATGAAAAAATGGTAAAAGAAAATGTAATTAAACATGATAAAAATTCATCTTTATTAATTGGTAAATTAGAAGAAGATGATATTATAAAGAGAAGATATAATTAATTTAGTTTGTTAACTTGTATATTAAAGTATACATGATATAAGTATTTATAAGCATTATTTTTAATATAAGTCACTAAAAAATATTTATATGAAAATAAGTTTGTCTATTTTTATAAAAAAATATAGAAAACGCAAAGGGGAGAATTTTAATGAGATTAATAAGAAAAACAAATGAAGCTGAAATGATTCTTGAATTCTTAAAAGGAGAATTAAATTCGAGCAGATTTAATGAAGATTTAAATAGGACAATTAGAGAATTAGGACTAAGTACAAATATTATTATTACTGGAACTATTGAAAATGATACTGAAAATATAGATAGATTAAAGATTATGAAAAAATTTAGAGGTTATCCAAATGAAAAATTATTTGAGAATTTTCCTAAAATTAATGAATGGAAATATTGTGAACTTAATGAAAAAGATATTGATGATATTTATTATATTGATTATGATTATTGGAATGAATTATCAAATGGAACATCTAAACCAGTAGAAGCTGCAAAAGTAATTAATAACGGAATAGAAATATACGAGGTGTCAAATCAACCTTTCTTAGATGGTGTTGAATATAATAAAACAAATAAATTTCCACCAGTTATTTTAATTACTTGTAACAATGAAAAATATTTAATAATAGAAGGTCATTCAAGAATGACTATATATGGTTTTAATCCAAGTAAACTTAATGAAACATATGCATATGTTGGTTATACAACTGATGAAGAAATGAGAAAATATGATCAAAGAATGTTAACTGGAGAAGAGGTTAGAACAAGAAAATATTGAAAAAGTAAAGATTATATCCATGATGGTATTGAAAAAAATAAAAAAATATGATATTCTGAATACAGATGAAGGAAACTTCATAAAATAAAAAAGGATACGTTTGATTGCGTGAATCAAATGTAATCCCTTTCTGGATTTCATCTGAAATAAGCATTAGCTTAAATCAGATGCTTTTTTCTTATAAAAGAATTAATAAGATAATTACTAGTATAAGGAGTATAATTATTCTATGTAAAGATTTTTCTTTCTTAGACATAATATCACTCTCCTTTCGTAACCCCCTGATGAGGTTCCAAAAGGAAAAACATCTGACATTTCAAACGTATCCAGATTGATTATAACAAACAAGTGTTTAATTTACAATATAAAATTAACAAAAGGTAAAAACTTTGCGAGGTATATATTATGTTAGAAAAGTCTGTTTTTACAAATAAAAAAGAAACAATAAATTTTGTTAAAGAAAAGTATGGAATTAATGTTACTGATATTAAAATAATTGATAGAGGAAGTGCTAATATATATTCTTTAAATGGTGATGAATATATTTTAAAAGAATTTCAATCTAAATATACAAAAGAGAAAATAGAAAAAGAAATAACTATAATAAATCATTTAAAGAAAGACGGTATAAAAGTTCCATCATATATAAAAACTATAAATGATACATATTACTCTCTATATAAGAATAAAGTTATTATAATTCAAAAATTTATAGAAGGGTATACTTTAGATAGAAATGAAGGAAATTATGAACAAACAATTGAGTGTGCTAAAGTATATGGAATGATTGTTAAGTCTTTAGAAAATTTAGATATATTATTACCTTTAAATGATTTGTCATATTTATTTAGTAAAGAAATATTCGAAAAAAGTATTGAAAAACATCAAGAATTATTAAAAGTAATAAATGATAAAGATGATGAAGAAACATTAAAAATAAAAAGAGATTTAGAAGAAAAAATAAATATGATTAAAGATATAAGTGAAGAAAATATTTTTATTGATACGAAAAAATTAACTATAAAGAATACTCATGGTGATTTTAATGTATTACAATTAATTTATAAAAATAATTATATAAATTCGGTTATTGATTTTGTTAGTGCTTGTAATATGCCTGTGGTTTGGGAACTAATTAGATCATATAGTTATATAGATAAAAATGTAAAAAATGGTATTTTTAATTTAGATACATTTACTGATTATATAAAAGAATTTAATAAATATGTAAAACTAAATGATTATGATTTAAAGTATATGTCATATATATATTTAATTCAACTATTAAGTAGTACATATGGCTATAAAGAATATATTAATAATAATGAAAATATCGAGTTATTAGAGTTTGCACATTTTAGAACAAATATATGTAAATATTTATTTAATAATGCAGAAAATATATCAA